>Ga0065165_1000193_pt1 | contig 106706 bp, 87 predicted proteins | sample AraplaMF_Cvi_mMF_FD_63813 | JGI IMG/M metagenome (GOLD analysis project Ga0065165, IMG submission 63813) | Arabidopsis root microbial communities from the University of North Carolina, USA - plate scrape MF_Cvi_mMF (version 2) (version 3) | ecosystem: Host-associated > Plants > Roots >... | reverse complement strand
AGGCAATCGCAGCGAGGTCGTCACCGTCGAGGTGATCAAGGACACCATTGCCCCTGAGAAGCCGCAGGCCGAAGTCGTTGGCGGTAGCACTGCTGGCACCGTGCCTGTCATTGGCGGCACCGGTAGCGTCGATATCACCACTGCAGAGACTGGCGGCGGCTGGGAATTCAGTACCGACGGTGGTCAGACGTGGAAGCCCGGTACGGGTTCGTCCATCTCTGCGGCAGACCTGGAAGAAGGCGCCAACACGATCCAGATCGTGCAGGTCGACGACGCAGGCAACCGCAGCGAGGCTGCCACCATCGAGGTGATCAAAGACACCATTGCCCCTGAGAAGCCGCAGGCGGAGGTCGTTGGCGGCAGCACTGCTGGCACCGTGCCTGTCATTGGCGGCACCGGTAGCGTCGATATCACCACTGCAGAGACTGGCGGCGGCTGGGAATTCAGCACCGACGGTGGTCAGACTTGGAAGCCTGGGACTGGTTCGTCCATCTCTGCGGCAGACCTGGAAGAAGGCGCCAACACGATCCAGATCGTGCAGGTCGACGACGCGGGCAATCGCAGCGAGGCCGTCACCGTCGAGGTGATCAAAGACACCACTGCCCCTGAGAAGCCGCAGGCCGCGGTCGTCGGTGGAAACACTTCGGGCACCGTGCCGATCATCGGCGCAACCGGCAGCGTTGACATCACTGCCGAAGATGGAAACTGGGAGTTCAGCACCGACGGTGGCCAGACCTGGCAGCCGGGCACGGGCTCCAGCATCCCTGCTCAAGACCTGGCCGAAGGCAGCAACACGATCCAGATTGTCCAGGTCGACGACGCTGGCAACCGCAGTGAAATTGCCACCATCGACGTGATCAAGGACACCGTCGCGCCCATTGCCCCGTCTTTGGCAGTGGCTGATGCGGCAGGGGCCACCAATGATGGCGAGACATCCATCATCAACGCGACCGGAAGCATCACCATCAGCGATCTCGAAGACGTCGGCGATTGGAAGTTCAGCACGGACGGCGGCAAGAACTGGCAGATGGGTGCCGGCAGCAGCATTCAGGCAAACCAGATCTCCGAGGGCCTCAATACCATCCAGGTCGTGCAAATTGACGCCGCAGGCAACGAAAGCGCACCGGCATCAATCACCGTGGTGCGGGACACCGTGGCACTGGCGCCCAGTGTCGTGGCTTTCAACACCGTCTCACACGATGCATTCCTTGAGGAATCGGCCACCAAACTGTCGGGTGTGCTGCGACTGGGTGATATCGATTTTGAGAGATCCGCCTTCACGATGAACGGTGCAGGCATGTCGGGAAAGGCCGACTCTGCGACGGCGGCCAGCGTCGTCAAGGTGTCCGCTCAGCAGTACGACGTTTGGCTCGTTTGCTCCGAGGGACACAAAGCTGTGAAAGTTCGATTTACCGAACTGGATGGCGGCGGCGTTACTGCAACTGGTATCGGCTGCACTTACAAATTCCCGGCCCCAGGACCTGATTTCGACTGGGATGCACAGAGCACCATGTGGTGGGGCGGCATATCGACCGCTCCAAACAACGGCCACTACGGTGTCTCTCAATTGACGCTGGCTACCAAGCCGCCAGTACAGAACTACGTCAATGCTTCGGGGCAACTGCGCATCGAAGGGCTGGAACCCGGCGCGAAGTGGGAATTCAAAACCGACGGTGATGAAAACTGGAGGCCTGGTCAGGGCACCGGCTTTGGCGCCAACGAGCTAAAAGAAGGTAGTAACTCCCTACAGGTGGTGCAGATCGACGCAGCAGGCAATCGCAGCGAGCCGATTGCCGTGAAGGTGATCCGCGACACCCAGGCGCCAATCGAGCCCGTTTTGGAAGTGGTGGGCGCAACGACGGATGCGGCGAACGGTACTGCCGCAACGGTCAATGGCATTGGCACGATCAAGGTTGGCGGTCTGGAGGGAGGGAAGTGGGAATTCTCGACAGACGGGAAAACCTGGCACGTGGGCACTGGTTCAACGATTTCCGCCGATCTCATTCCCCAGGGGCTCAATTCCATCAAGGTGGTTCAGACGGATCACGCCGGCAATCGTAGTGACGTGGCTTCAGTCGAGGTGTTCAAGGACAGCAAGCCAGCTGCGCTAATCACTTCAACTTCGCAACAGCTCGATGGTTTCGTCCCATTGGGGACGCACATCAAGCTGGGGGTTCAATCCTTCCATGACATCGACTTTTCAAGGACTGAGCTTATCTGGGGTGGCCTCGATGCGCGGCCCAATGCAAATATTCGTATCGTCGATGTGTTCGACAACGCCTGGGGGTACGCTGGCCAGATCTATGATGGAGGACGTCCGAGCTATAGGATTGATTTCGCTGTTCTTCGTAACGCGGGCGATGTGACGCTCAGTTTCCAAAAGGCGTTGCTCGTCGCGCCAGGTTATCCAGAGTTGCCGGTCGCATCCGACGACACCACTCCAGGCGTGAACATCAAGTCCATTAACCTTGTATATAAGCCTGGAATTGTGAAGTTGGAAAACCTCGAATCGGGGGCGACTTGGGAATATAGCGTTGACGGTGGTGCGAGCTGGACAGCCGGGCAGGGAAAATGGCTTTCTATGAGCGATCTACCGGTTGGAGATGGCACGGTTCAAATCAGTCAGGTTTCGCCGGACGGCTTCCGAAGCGAAACTACTACACTCAACCGTGACGGCACGACGGTGAAACCCGCCACCTTCTCAAGCTTCATTGACGATTACACCGACGATTCGTCAGTCAACGATCTGCTGGATTCGCTCGCTGTGGACCCCGAGCAGGCAACTGCAATCTCTTTCGGAGACAACCGTATGGCTTTCTCGCATGTTGGGGATTCGACCGTGACACGCGAGTTGCCGCCTGCGTTTACGGCGCCCGCCTTGCCCGAGCCGCTCAACCCGGGTTCTGTGTTCCCGGTCTAAGCCTCGCACGCGCCACTCAGGTGGCGTGTGCAGCCATCCCTCCCATCACGGCGGGATGGTGCCAGGCAGGAGGATGCTCCGGTCCACGCCGGTCAACTGACGGTGGCCACAGAAGGCCATCGTCAGGTCCAGCTCGCGGTGGATGATCTCCAGCGCCCTGGTGACGCCGGGCTTGCCCAGCGCGCCGAGCCCATACAGGAACGCACGGCCGATATAGGTGCCGCGCGCTCCCAGGGCCCAGGCCTTGAGCACGTCCTGACCAGACCGGATGCCGCCGTCCAGGTGGACTTCGATCTGGTCGCCCACCGCCTCCACGATGCGCGGCAGCGCGCGGATGCTTGATTCCGCCCCGTCCAACTGACGCCCGCCATGGTTGCTCACGATCAGCGCGTCGGCGCCGGTCCGGGCCGCCAGGCGGGCGTCTTCTTCATCGATGATGCCCTTGATGATCAGCTTGCCACCCCAGCGCTCGCGGATCCAGGCCACATCGTCCCAGCTCAGCTGAGGATCGAATTGCTTGGCCGTCCATTCCGACAGCGAGCCCATGTCTCCCACGCCCTTCACATGCCCCACGATGTTGCCAAACTGCCGGCGCGAGGTGCCCAGCATGCCTAGGCACCAGCGCGGCTTCGTTGCCATGTCGATGAGGTTGGCCAAGGTGAGTTTGGGAGGCGCGGAAAGCCCGTTGCGCAGGTCCTTGTGGCGTTGCCCAAGGATCTGCAGGTCCAGCGTCAGTACCAGCGCGTCACAACGCGCCGCCTTGGCACGGTCAATCAGGCTGTTGATGAAGCCGCGGTCCCGCATGACATAGAGCTGAAACCAGAAGGGCGCCTTGGTATGGGCCGCGATGTCCTCGATGGAGCAGATGCTCATGGTGGACAGCGTGAAGGGCACCCCAAACTGCTCCGCCGCCTGGGCGGCAAGGATCTCGCCGTCCGCATGCTGCATGCCGGTCAGCCCCGTGGGCGCCAGTGCCACCGGCATTGCGACCGGCCGGCCGATCATGGCCGTGGCGGTGCTGCGGTTTTCCATGTTCACCGCCACCCGCTGGCGTAACTTGATGGACTGAAAGTCCGTCTCGTTGGCCCGGTAGGTGCTCTCGGTCCATGAACCCGAATCAGCGTAGTCGTAGAACATGCGCGGCACACGCCGCTGAGCCAGGACTCGCAGGTCTTCGATGCAGGTGATGACGGTCATGCAGTCGATGCTAGGCCCTTGCCCAGGACCGGCACAGCGCGTTTTCTCGTAGATGGGTCTGCATAGCGCCCGGCAAGCGCGGTCGCATCCGGCGTAAGCGCGGGCTGGGCGGCATTGGCGCTTGTCTCGCACGGGCGATGCAGGGCCCTCGTCCAGAGCGCTTACAGTTCCGCCATGGCCACATCCCTTCCAGATCCCTCGCAGCCGGACGGCGCAGGGCCGGCGACCCGAGCGGCCGCTCAGGTGCTGGTGGCGCGCCGACCCCGCTGGCGGCGATGGCCCTGGATGGCGGCAGGCACATTGAGCCTCTTGCTGGGCATCATCGGCATTGCCCTGCCGCTGCTGCCCACCACGCCGTTCGTGCTGCTGGCTGCCTTCTGCTTTGCCCGTGGCAGCGAGCGCTGCGAAACATGGCTGCTTGAGCACCCGCGCTTCGGGCCGATGGTCAAGCAATGGCGTGCCACGCGCGCCGTGCCGCTGCGCGCCAAGCAGATGGCCTGGGGCATGATGGCCGTCAGCTCCCTGATTTCGGCCTGGGTCATGCCGGTGCTGCCGTGGCTGCCCGCCCTGTGCTGCCTGGCGGTTGGCCTGTGGATGTGGCGATTGCCGACAGCCGTGGAGCCGCCGTCCCCGTCAGCCCCTGCGGCCGGGCAACCCGACACCGACGCCCACTGAGCCAGGGCGGCAACGCGACTAGGCCGGAGTTTCCTCGTCAAACAGCGGCAAGGTTTCCAGCTTGGGGCCGCTCGCAGCCGCTGCGCCCGTCCCTTTGGCCCTTCGCCCCGGTTCCACCTCGCCCGGGCGGCTCAACTTGCCTACGCGCACGCCCAGCAGCCGCAGCCGCTGGCTCAGGTCCACGCGCTTCAGGCATTGTCCGGCGGCCCGGCGGATGGAGGCCGAATCCTGCACCGGCGCATCCAGCGTCAGGTCGCGCGTCACGGTGCGAAAGCCTTCAAACCGCAGCTTGATGCCGATGGTGCGGCCCTGGTAGCCCTTGCGCTGCAGGTCCGAGGCGAGCTGCTCACACAAGGCGGTGAAGATACGCGAGAGCTCGGCCCGGTCCCGCTTGGCATGCAGATCCCGCTCGAAGGTGGTTTCGCGGCTGATCGACACCGGTTCGCTGTAGGTCACCACCGGACGATCATCCAGACCCCACGCGGCCTGGTGCAACCAGACGCTGTAGCCCGGCCCGAAATGCTCCGACAACAGCTCTTGCGGTGCCTGGGCCAGTTGCCCCACTGTCTCGATGCCCAGCTCATTGAGCCGGGCGCCCGCCTTGGGACCAATGCCGTTGATGCGCCGCACGGGCAAGGGCCAGATCCGCGTCGGCAGGTCCTCCATGGTGAGCACGGTCAGCCCGTCGGGCTTGTCCAGCTCGGACGCAATCTTGGACAGCAGCTTGTTTGGCGTCACGCCAATCGAGCAGGTGAGCCCCGTGGCGCTGAAGACCGAATTCTTGATGTCACGGGCGACGGATCGCACGCCGCCCAACGGGTCATGCCCAACGGCGTCGCGAATGCCCGGCACCTCCGACAGATCCATGTAGATCTCATCGATGCCCCGGTCTTCCACCACCGGGGCAATCTCCCGGACGGCGGCCTTGAACAGGCGCGAGTAATGGCGATAGGCGTCGAAGTCCGCCGGCAACAAGATGGCCTGCGGCGCCAGCAGCGCGGCCTTCATCAGCCCCATGGCGGAGAACACGCCCAGCGCCCGTGCCGGATAGGTGGAGGTCGTGACGACGCCGCGCCCGGTGTAATCGGCCAGGCTGAAAAATTGGCGCGTGCCGTCCGGCCGCAACTGGGGCGTATGGGCTCGGCGGCCACCCACCACCACGGGCAGACCTTTGAGCTCCGGGTAGCGCAGCAGCTCCACGGACGCATAGAAGGCGTCCATGTCCAGATGGGCGATCAGGCGATCGGGCAGCGCTGGCGTCGATTCAGCCATGCAGCATTGTGACGGACCCAGGGCCGAAGGCTGTCAGCAGCAGCTGGGGAGCGGGCCGGTGCTCAGGCCGCGCCACGCTGCGGCACAAGCCTGAGCAACGCTTGGCAGCCCTGAGGAACCCTCCAGGCGCCTCAGTGACCGCAGCTGGAACTGCCGCACCCGCCCGCGCCGGCGACGGCTTCCAACGCTGGTTCCTTCAGCTCACCGGTGGCAGGGTCAAAGCCACGTTGCTGCATGGTGTAGACGAGCGCGGCGTCCATCATCTCGGCATGCCCGGGGAACCATTGCGCCAGCTCCTGCCAGACGATGGGCATCGGCTCGCGGTCGCCCAGTTCCTCGGCATAGCGCACCACCTCGCGCATCACATTGAGCACCATCGCATGTTGGCTGCTGTGGCAGTTGTCCGGTTCGAAGCCGGTCGCCGCCATCCAGCGCTCTTCCATCGCGAAGTGGTCTTCCGTGTGGGCCAGCAAGGCCTTGAACGCGGGCAGCGCGTCGTCGCCGCGGTCCAGGGCGTCTCCAAACCGATTGAGCAGGTCCACGAACTCCTCATGGGTGTGATCCAGCTCCGGCTGGTTCAAGACCAAGGTTTCCGACCAGTCCAGCGTGCTCATCTTCAAGATTCCTTCATGCAGCCTGCGGCGTCTTGCCACGCCGCAGGCCAGTGTTCACAACCGCCGCCCCGCCAGCCGCTCAGCGCGCCAGGCGCAACTCGTGGCGCTTGACCTGCTCGCGCACCTGCGCAGGCGCCGTGCCACCCAGCACATTGCGGGCATTGAGCGAGCCCTGCAACGAGAGGACGTCGTACACGTCGTTGTCGATGCGCTGATCAAACTGGCGCAGGGCCTCCAGGCTGAGCGCGGACAGGTCCACCCCCTGCGCCTGGGCGGTCTTGACCGCGTGGGCCACCACCTCATGTGCATCCCGGAAGGGCAGGCCCTTCTTGACCAGGTAGTCCGCCAGGTCGGTGGCGGTGGCATAGCCCTTCAGCGCCGCACGTTCCATGGCGTCGGCCTTCACCGTCAGCCCGTCCATCATGTCGGCGAAGATGCGCAGCGTGTCGTTGAGCGTGTCGACCGTGTCGAACAGCGGCTCCTTGTCTTCCTGGTTGTCCTTGTTGTAGGCCAGCGGCTGGCCCTTCATCAGGGTGATCAGCCCAATCAGATGGCCCACCACGCGCCCGCTCTTGCCGCGCGCGAGCTCCGGCACATCCGGGTTCTTCTTCTGCGGCATGATGCTGGAGCCGGTGCAGAAGCGGTCGGGCAGTGCAATGAAGCCGAACGACTGGCTCATCCACAGGATGAGCTCTTCCGACAGGCGGGAGATGTGGACCATGATCAGCGAGGCGGCCGCGCTGAATTCGATCGCGAAATCGCGGTCGCTCACGGCATCGAGGCTGTTTTGCGCCACGCCTTCCATGCCCAGCGTGCGAGCCACCCGTTCACGGTCCAGCGGATAGCTGGTGCCCGCCAGTGCCGCGGCGCCCAGGGGCAAGCGATTGACGCGCTTGCGAACGTCCTGCAGCCGCTCCACATCCCGGGAGAACATCTCGACATAGGCCAGCATGTGGTGGCCAAAACTCACGGGCTGGGCCACCTGCAGGTGGGTGAAACCGGGCAGGATCACGTCGGCATGGCGCTGAGCCTGATTGACCAGCACTTTCTGCAGCTCGGTGAGCAGCCCCACCAGCACGTCGATCTCGCCGCGCAGCCACAGGCGCACGTCCGTGGCCACCTGGTCATTGCGGCTGCGCCCGGTATGCAGGCGTTTGCCCGCCAGGCCCACCAGCTCCGTCAAGCGGGCTTCGATGTTCAGGTGCACGTCTTCCAGGTCCAGCTTCCACTCGAAGCGGCCGGCTTCAATGTCTTCCCGGATCTGGGCCATGCCGCGCTGGATGGCCGCATGGTCGTCGGCACTGATGATGGACTGGGCGGCCAGCATGTCCGCATGGGCGAGGCTGGCGCGGATGTCGGCATCCCACAGGCGCTTGTCGAAATCGACGCTGGCCGTGTAGCGCTTGACCAGGTCGCTCATCGGTTCAGAGAAGAGGGCGGACCAGGCCTGGGACTTGTTGGCCAGTTGGTTGTCGGAGGGATTGGACATCGCGGGGCTCAGCGTGCGGGCAAGGGCTTCAGAGCAAGTCGTAACGAAGTTTCATCAGCGCCCCCTGCCTGAGCGTGCGGACGGGGCAGGGCGTTGGGGCCTTGCGCCTGCCAGGACAGCCGCGGGGGCCTCAGGAGGAAGACTGATGGGAGGTCTGTCACGTCTTGTGGCGAACCGGACCGCCGAGGCGGAGCCGGTGGGAGAGAATGCGGGCACGATTGTAAAGGGCGAGGACGAGGAGCCGATGGCCGACCGGGCGCAGAACCCCCCAGATGCGCAACATTCGCAGGCAGCACCCTCTACCCAGGCGGCCTGGGAAGACACTCGGCTGGAGACGCGGCCCATGCCGCCGTCCCCGCTGATCGACGCGCGCCGCCGCTTCGACGTCTGCCATGTGGGCCTGGTGCTGCGGGCGGTGCTCGGCGTCCAGGTGGTGCAGGGCCTGGGCCTGGCCATGGCCCAGGAATCGCTCATCAGCTGGGTCTGGGCCATGGGCACCGCCACGGTGGCGTCCATGACGGCCGTCCTGTCCTGGCTGCTGATCGTGTGCGGCAGCAAGCGGCTGCTCTCGCGTTTGCCGCAGTGGGCGCAATGGACCTTGCCCATTGCGCTGGGCGCCGCCTGTGCGCATGGCGGCACGCAGATGCTGATCCTGGTCGGGCTGGATGCCCTGAACCCCTTGCAGCGCCTGGGCGCCGCCGGTTTTGGCGCGCTGGGGGCCGCCTTGCTGCTGACCTGGCTGATGTTGCGCGAGCGTGCGCAGGCGCCCGCCGAGGCACTGGCGCGCCTGGTGGAACTGCAGTCCCGCATCCGGCCGCATTTCCTGTTCAACACGCTCAACACCGCCATCGCGCTGGTGCGGGTGGACCCGTCCCGGGCTGAAGAGGTGCTCGAAGACCTGGCAGAGCTCTTCCGCGTGGCCCTGGCGGACACCGGCCCTCGCACTGAAGGCGTGCCCCTGGCGCAGGAGGTGGACCTGGCCAAGCGCTATCTCGCCATCGAGCAGCTGCGCTTCGGCGACCGTCTGCGCGTGGACTGGCAACTGGACCCGCATGGCAATGACACGCGCGTGCCGCCCCTGCTGCTGCAGCCCTTGGTGGAAAACGCGGTGCGCCATGGCGTCGAGCCCAACGACCGCGGCGGCGACGTCAGCATCACCACCCGGGTGCGCGGCAGCGAGGTGGAGATCCGCGTGGTCAATACGGTGGGCGCGCCGTCCCGCGTGCGGGGCCACGGCCTGGCGTTGAAGAACGTCAGGCAACGCCTGAGGTTGATGCACGATGTTGCCGCCCGTATCGAGGTGGCCCCCTCGTCGACGCGTTTCATGGTGCGCATCCTGTTGCCGCGCTGACTGTTATCCCGAGCCGACTGGAACGACATGCTGACCCAACCCTCGCTGAAGGTGCTGATCGTGGATGACGAACCGCTGGCCCGGTTGAGGCTGCGCGGGCTGGTCGAAGCCAACGATGAGCCTCGGGCGGAGGTGGCGGCCGAGGCTGCCAGCGGGGAACAGGCCCTTCAGTGGCTGAAGGACCACGGCTGTGACCTCATCCTGCTGGACGTGCAGATGCCCGGGCTGGATGGCCTTGGACTGGCGCAGGCGCTGCGTGGGCGAGCGCTGGCGCCGGCGATCGTGTTCGTGACAGCGCATGCCCAGCATGCCTTGCAGGCTTTCGAGCTGGAGGCGCTGGACTACCTGACCAAGCCGGTACGGCGCGAGCGGCTGCAGGCCAGCCTGACCCGGGCCGCCCAGCGGCTGGTGGAGCGTGCGGCGGCGCAGGCGCGCGGGCCGCAGGAAGCGCCGCCCGCCGACGACGGCCCGGTGATCAACATCACCGAGCGGGGCCGCCTGCTGCGCGTACCCCTGGGCGAGGTGCTGTATTTCAAGGCGGAGCTGAAATACCTGACCCTGCGCACGGCCACCCACAGCCATGTGATGGACGGCTCGCTGACCGATCTGGAACAGCGGCTGGGTGACCGTTTCCTGCGCGTGCATCGCAATGCGCTGGTGGCCAAGGCAGCCGTTCGCGAGCTGGAGCGACACGTGCCGACCGTGGGGGACGGTGATGGCGAGCCCGGCGGCGAACTGGGCTGGGCCGTGCGCGTGGCCCATGTCAATGAATGGCTGGCGGTGTCGCGCCGGCAGGTCGCCGCCGTGCGGGAAGCCCTGGCGGGACAGGGCTGAACCCGCAGGCCCTTCAGCCGGTGTTGCGCAGCCCGGCGGCGATGCCGTTGATGGAGAGATGGATGCCGCGCTGCACCCGCTCCATGCGCGGGTCCTCGGCGCGGGACTCAGCCGGGATTGAACGGTAGCGACGCATCAGTTCCACCTGCAGGTGGTTCAGCGGATCGATGTAAGGGAAGCGGTGCTCGATCGAGCGGGCCAAAGCCGGATTGGCCGCCAGGCGGTGCCCGTCCCCGGTGATCAGCACCAGCGCCTCTTCGGTGCGGGCAAATTCAGCCTGGATGGCCGTGAAGATCTTCTTGCCCAGGCGCTTGTCCTCCACCAGGTCCAGGTAGCGCGCGGCAATGTCCAGGTCCGCCTTGGCCAGCACCATGTCCAGGTTGGACAGCAGCGTGCGGAAGAACGGCCATTGCTTGAACATGCGCTTGAGCAGCGCCAGCTTCTCCTCGCGCTCCGCGCCCTTGCCCAGGAAGGCCTGCACGCCGGAGCCGAAGCCGCACCAGCCGGGCAGGGTGATGCGGGACTGGCCCCAGCTGAAGCCCCACGGGATGGCGCGCAGGTCTTCGATGGCACGCGTCGCCTTGCGCGAGGCGGGGCGGGAGCCGATGTTCAGCTCCGCAATCTCGCGGATGGGCGTCGCGGCAAAGAAGAAATCGGCGAATCCAGGGGTGTCGTAGACCAGGCCCCGGTAAGCGGAGAAGCTGGTGTCCGACAAAGCCTGTGCGGCGTCCATGAAGGACTTGGGCGCCGGCTTGGTCGGATGCAGCAGCGTCGCCTCCAGCGTCGCGGCGACCAGCGTTTCCAGGTTGCGCCGGCCGATCTCGGGATTGGCGTACTTGGAGTTGATCACCTCGCCCTGTTCGGTGAGTCGGATCTGGCCATTCACCGTGCCGGGGGGCTGGGCAAGGATAGCCTGATAGCTGGGGCCGCCCCCGCGGCCTACCGTGCCGCCGCGGCCATGGAAAAGGCGTAGCGTGAGGGGGCCTTGCTGGCGCAGTTCATCGAACAGCTGCACCAGCGCGATTTCGGCGCGGTAGAGCTCCCAGCTGCTGGTGAACACGCCGCCGTCCTTGTTGGAGTCGGAGTAGCCCAGCATGATGTCCTGCTCGCCGCCGGAGCGGCGCACCAGCGCGGCCATGCCTGGCAACTCGTAGAAGCCGCGCATGATGCCCGGCGCGTTGCGCAGGTCGGCGATGGTCTCGAACAGCGGCACGACGATGAGGTCGCTCACGGCCTGGCCATCGAGCGTGCCGCGCAGCAACCCGACCTCCTTGAGCAGCAACTGCACTTCCAGCAGGTCGCTCACGTCTTCGGTGTGGGAGATGATGTAGTGGCGCAGTGCCTGGCGGCCGTAACGCTGCAGCGCCTCACGGGCCCCTTCGAAGATGGCGAGCTCGCGCTGCGCATGCTCGCTGTAGGTCACCCCCAGCACGCGAAGCGGCCGGGTTTCGTTGAGCAGCCGCACCAGCAGCTCGCGGCGGGCGGGCTCATCCAGCGCGCTGTAGTCGTCGCACACGCGCGCCGTGCGCAGCAATTCGGCCACCACGGCCTCGTGCTGGTCGGAGCTCTGGCGCAGGTCCAGGGTCGCCAGGTGGAAGCCGAACACCTGCACCGCGCGGATCAGCGGCTTCAGGCGCGGGGCGATCAAGGCCTGGGCGTGGTGGCTTTCCAGTGAAGACTGGATGGTGCGCAGATCCGTCAGCAGTTCCTCGGGCGCCTCATAGGGGGACTGTGGCGCAACGGCGTGACGCAGCGCCTCGGTGCCGGTCAGCGCCTGCAAGGTGGCCGCCAGGCGCGCGTACATGCCGGTGAGCGCGCGACGGTAGGGCTCATCCATGCGGTGCTCGTTGCGGTCCGGGCTGCGCTCGGCCAGGGCCTGCATGTCCGGGGAGACGCCACTCAGCCGCAGCGAGATCGACAGCTCCGCGCCCAATTCGTGCAGTTCCGTCAGGTAGTGCCGCAAGGCCACCTCGGCCTGCCGCTTGAGTGCGAGCTGGAGCGTGGCGGCGGTGACGTTGGGGTTGCCGTCCCGGTCGCCACCGATCCACTGGCCCATCCGCAGGAACGAGGCGAGCGATTCGCCGGGCAGGGCTTCTTCGAGTTCCGCATAGAGCTTGGGAATCTCGCGCAGGAAGGTGGCGTGGTAGTAGCTCAGCGAGTTCTCGATCTCGTCGGCGACCGTGAGCTTGGAGTAGCGCAGCATCCGCGTCTGCCACAGCTGGGTGACGCGGGCGCGGATGAGGCTTTCGTTGGCGGCGCGCTCGCGCTCGGTATAGAGGGTGTCGCGCTCGGTGACCAGCCCGGCAATCGCGCGTTCCGCATCCAGGATGCTCTTGCGCTGGACTTCGGTGGGGTGGGCCGTGAGCACCGGCGAGACAAAACCGTTCTGCAGCGTGCGGGCCACTTCGCCCGGGCGCACGCCAGCCTCGAAGAGCTTTTCCAGCGCATAGGCCAGCGAGCCGGGCTGCAGGCTGCCTTCACGGTCATGGATCTCACGGCGGCGGACGTGATGGCGGTCCTCCGCGATGTTGGCCAGGTGAGAGAAATAGCTGAAGGCCCGGATCACGCTCACGGTCTGCTCGCCCGACAGGCTCTTGAGCAGCTTGTCCATCTGCCTGCCGGCCTGCGCGTCCCGCTTGAGGCGGAAGGCCACCGACAGCTGTCGCACCCGCTCCACCAGCTCATAGGCCTCCCGGCCCTCCTGTTCCCGAATGACCTCGCCGAGGATGCGGCCGAGCAGGCGGATGTCCTCCATCAGCGGCTGGTTCTTGTCCTTGGCGGCCCGTGTGGCCGAGGGCGACGGACGGGCCGGGGTGCGGGCGGCAGCCGCCTTTCGTGGCACCGGGGCCGGCGCGGCCTTGTTGGAACGGGAACGGGAGGCGGAGCTGGCAGGCATGGCGTCGTCGTGCGGCTGAGAGAGATTGCAGGGCGGGGCGATGTAACCGAGTTACCTGCGATTTACTGTATCAGTTTCCATTCGGGCGAAACGGCGCAGCGCCGGGCGATTGGCGCGCCAGGCCCACACCACACCTCGATATCCCTCAACCAACGCTTCGCGCGTATGCGAGGCACCGTCGCTGGGCGGCTGGGGTCCGCTACGATGCCGGGCATGACGCATTCAGAAGCTTTTGTGATCGCCACGCGGGAAAGCCGCCTGGCGCTCTGGCAGGCCGAGCACGTGCAGGCATTGCTGCAGGCGCGCGGTCTGCAGGTCAGCCTGCTGGGCATGACCACCCGCGGCGACCAGATCCTGGACCGCACCTTGTCCAAGGTCGGGGGCAAGGGCCTGTTCGTGAAGGAGCTGGAGAACGCGCTGGAAGACGGGCGCGCCCAGCTGGCGGTCCATTCGCTCAAGGATGTGCCGATGGAACTGCCGGAGGGCTTTGTGCTGGCGGCGGTGCTGGAGCGGGAGGACCCGCGTGATGCGCTGGTATCGCCGCGCTTTGCCTCGCTGGCGGACCTGCCCGCCGGCGCCTGTGTCGGGACTTCCAGCCTGCGCCGGGTGACCCAGCTGCGGTCCATGCGTCCCGACCTGCGCGTGGAGCCTCTGCGCGGCAATCTGGATACGCGGCTGCGCAAGCTGGACGAAGGGCAGTACGACGCCATCGTGCTGGCAGCCGCCGGTTTGAAGCGGCTTGGGCTCGAAGGGCGGATCCGCCAGCGCTTCGCGGTGGACGAGATGATCCCCTGTGCGGGGCAGGGCGCGCTCGGCATCGAAATTCGGGCCGAGCAGCAAGCGCTGCGCCCCCATCTGGCCGCCATGACGGATGCAGCCACCTATCTCGCCGTCGTGGCGGAGCGGGCCGTCTCTCGCGCGCTTGGCGGCAGCTGTTCGATGCCACTGGCGGCCCATGCCGTCTGGGACGCGCAAGGCCAGCTCCGCCTGAGCGCCGCGCTGGGCCACCCCTTGCAGACGGACCGGCCGCTGCTGCGCGCAGGCGCGGCGGCGCAGGTCACGGACCTGGCCAGTGCCGAGGCGCTGGGGCAGCAGGCGGCCCAGGCCTTGCGGGCCCTTGGCGCAGCAGACTACCTCAGGGACGTCTGACGCCATGGCCGACGCGGCGCGGCTGCTCCTGACCCGGCCCCTGGCGCAGGCGCAGGACTGGTCCGAGCGGCTGGCCACCCTGGGCGTGCCGACGCTGGCCTTCCCGTTGATCGACATCGCGCCCACGAGCGATCCCGAGCCGGCACGCAGGGCGTGGGACGGACTGCAGGCGCAGCGGCTGGTGATGTTCGTCAGCCCCAACGCCGTCCACCACTTCTTCGAGCATCGTCCTGCCGGGCGCGCATGGCCCGCCTCGGTGCTGGCGGCCACGGTCGGCCCCGGCAGTGCTCGCGCACTCGCCCTGGCCGGCGTGCCCGAGCAAAACATCGTGCAGCCGCCGCAAGAGGCCGAGAGTCTGGATTCCGAGCATCTGTGGCCGGAGATCCAGCGCCTGGCCGGCACCGACTGGACCGGCCGCTCCGCCCTGCTGGTGCGCGGCGATGGCGGTCGGGAATGGCTGGGCGACCGGCTGCGCGAGGCCGGTGCCGCTGTATCGACGATCAGTGTCTACCGCCGGCAGTGCCCGGTGCTGGACGCCGGCGCGCGGGGGCGCCTGCGCGCAGTGCTGGAACGCCCGGAGCTGCATGTCTGGCTGTTCAGCAGCTCGGAGGCCGTGGGACATCTGGAGACCCTGGCCGCTGAGCTTTTGCATGAGGGGGCCGGGTTGCCGGCGTCACCGGAGTGCGGGACGGCAACGCCCCTGGACTGGTCACGGCTGCACGCGCTGGCTACGCACGCCCGGATCGCTGCCCGCGCCCGTTCTCTGGGCCTCTCGCATGTGGTTTTGGTGCGACCCGACGCCGCCGCGGTCGCCCAGGCTTTCCATCAGCTGGCGGGGACCCCCCTAGAATCGCCCACGTGAGCGAGACCAACACCCCAGCGGCCGACGTTTCGTCGCCCTCCACCCCCACGCCGTCCCCCCGTACCGGCGGTGCCACGCTGTCGCAGGCCGTGGTGGCCGTTGTCGGCCTCATCGCCCTGCTGGCGCTGGGGCTGGCTTGGCAGAGCCAGCAGCGCCTGAAGCAGGCGGAGCAGGAACTGGTCCGGCGGCAGGACAGCAGCCAGAGTGATGCCAACATCGCACGCGACCAATCCCGCCAGGCGCAGGAACTGGCGCGCGACACGGCCGCCAAGGTGGCCCTGCTGGATGCCAAGCTGTCGGAGGTGGCCCTGCAGCGCGAGCAGTTGGAGCTGCTGATGCAGTCCATGACGCGTTCACGCGACGAGAACGTGGTGGGCGATATCGAGGCATCGCTGCGTGTGGCCATGCAGCAGGCCAGCATCACGGGCAGCGCGGAGCCGCTGGTCTCCGCCTTGCGGCAGGCCGATGAGCGCCTCGCCCGCTACCGCCAGCCGCGCCTGGAAGGGGTGCGCCGTGCCGTCGTGCGTGATCTGGACCGCATCAAGGCCGTGAGCGTGGTGGACGTCTCCACCTTGACCATCAAACTCGATGAGGTGGCGCGCCAGGTGGACGATCTGCCCCTGCTGGCGGTCAGCCAGCCCGGCGGCGAGCCGGGCCGTCCGGCAGGCCCTGCGCGGCCCAAGCCGGCGGACGCAGCCACCACCAGCGCCCCGCTGGACCCGAATGCAGGCTGGTGGGCGCGCGCGTGGCACGACGCAGGCAACAAGTGGGAGCAGCTCTCCAGCGATGTCTGGCGCGAGGCCAGGGGCCTGCTGCGGGTGACCCGCATCGACCATCCCGAGGCGGCGCTCATGGCGCCCGAGCAGGTGTTCTTCCTTCGGGAAAACCTCAAGCTGCGCCTGCTCAATGCGCGCCTGGCGCTGCTGAGCCGCCAGTTCGACACCGCACAGAACGACCTGCACGAGGCGCAGGGCATGCTGGAGCGCTACTTCGACGACCGGTCCCGCAAGCTGGCGGTGACGACCGAATTGCTGCGCCAGGTGCAGGGGCAGGCCCGTCAGGTGCAGGTGCCTCGCCCGGATGACACGCTGGCCGCGCTGAGCGCGGTGGCTCGCTGAGGACGGCCCCATGCGGATGGTGATCTGGCTGGTGCTGCTGTTCGTTGCCGCCGTTGTGGCGGCGCTGACATTGGGGAACAACGACGGTCTGGCCAGTTTCTACTGGCGCGGCTGGCGGATGGACCTGTCGCTCAATCTCTTCCTGCTGCTGCTGGTGGGCGGCTGCTTCGCGCTGATGACGCTGATGCAGTCGCTGGATGCGCTGCTGACGCTGCCCAAGCGGGCCCGCCTGTGGCGCATGGCCCAGCGCGAGCGCAGCGCGCAGATCGCCTTGCGTGAGGCGCTGGCGGAATTCTTCAGTGCGCGTTACAGCCGCGCCCAGAAAGCCGCCGAGCGCGCCTTGAACATCCAGGCGATGACACCGGACCTGGCACAGGACGGCGCCTTCATGGCCCTGGCGCATCTGGTGGCGGCGCAGAGCGCGCACCGCCTGCAGGACCGCCGCGGGCGCGACGAGCACCTGCGCCTGGCGCTGCAGACGGCTCAAAGCAGTGCCGGCGCACGACCCCAGGAAGAGGGCGCCCGGCTGCTGGCCGCGGAGTGGGCGCTGGATGATCGCGACGCCCAGCGTGCGCTCAGCCTGCTGGCGGAGCTGGGGCCTGGCGTGGCGCGCCGCACGCAGGCGCTGCGGCTGAAGCTGCAGGGTAGCCGGCTGGCCCACGAGCCGCTGGAAGCGCTGCGCACGGCACGCTTGCTGGCCAAGCACCAGGGCTTCTCCAAGTCGGCGGCCCAGGGCTTGCTGCGCTCGCTGGCCTGCGAAGCGCTGGGGGCATCGCGTGATGTCGATCAACTGCGTGCCACCTGGCAGCAACTGGATGCGGCTGACCGCCGCGACGTCTTTGTGGCGTCCCGGGCGGCGCAGCACGCGGCGCTGCTCGGCGCACCGGAAGACGGCCGTGGCTGGCTGCGTCCGTTCTGGGAAGCGATCGCCGAGCAGGGGGATGAAGAACGCCGCGCATTGGCCGAGGCACTGGTGCCCTGCATGCCGGGCCTGGGCCCGGAATGGCTGCAGCGGCTGGAGTTCGCTGTTCAGCGGTTCCCTCGCGACGTGACCATGGCATATGCGCTGGGGCATGCGCTGGCGGAACGCCAGTTGTGGGGCAAGGCCCGACTGATGCTGGAGCAGGCCGGCGCGGATCGCGAGCTGTCGGTCTCCGCGCGCCGTCGCAGCTGGCTGCGTCTGGCGGAGATGGCTGAGAACGATGGTGACGTGGAACGGCGCGCGCGCTGCTTTGAAGCAGCCGCCATGTTGGGCGAATAACAATCCGGCGTAGCAATGCCCCCGCCACTTCTTGCTGGGGCGCAGAAATGCATGCTATAGTCGCAGTCTTTCAGCGGCTGTAGCTCAGTTGGATAGAGTACTTGGCTACGAACCAAGGGGTCGTGGGTTCGAATCCTGCCAGCCGCACCAGAAAATCAGTTGGTCCTTCAAGCGTTTGCTTACTTTCGCTCGGGGCGCCAACCATAAAATGCAGATGTTGCTTCCACGACGGCAGCATGTGCTTAGTAAAGTCGTGCGGCTGTAGCTCAGTTGGATAGAGTACTTGGCTACGAACCAAGGGGTCGTGGGTTCGAATCCTGCCAGCCGCACCAAATCAGAAGGCCAGTGTTGAAAGACACTGGCCTTTTTCTTGTGGCGGCCATCAAGCCGGAGGCGCGCCCGTGGCGTCTGCTTGAGCGTCTCCCCGCCTGGCTGCCGGCGTGCGTGAAAACCGGGGTGCAGGCGTCGGCCACCACCCATCCGCGCGCTGCACATGGTTGCCTCGGGCGCGGTGATGCGGGTGATGTGGCGCTTCATCGAGTGTGAGCACTGGCGCGACGCAAGCATCCGAGCCTTCGAACACCGCGAGCCAGTGCGTCAAGGGATGCGCAAGCAGTCGCGCTTGTACCCGCGCACGCAGCGCCGGCCACTGCGAGGGGTCGTACTGCGGGGTGGTGTCCGGCAGGCCCAAGCCTGCCATGAACGCCTGGTGGAAGCTCCCTTCGATGCAACCCACCGATAAATAGCGCCCATCAGCGCAGGCAAAGCAATCATAGAAATGTGAGCTGTGCCGAAAGAAGTTGTGCTGGGGACTGTTGGGCCATTGCCCGCCGCTGCGCAGCGCCTGCACCAGGGTCCCCATGTAGCAGGCGCCGTCGAGCATGGCGGCATCGATGACCTGGCCTTTGCCGCTGCGCTGCGCCTCCCACAAGGCGCTGAGCAAACCTACCAACATGATCAAGGCACCACCGGCCACATCACCGATGATGGTGGCCGGGATGGCGGGCGGCTGGCCCGGCCGCGCAGCAATATCCAGCAGGCCACTCAGCGCGACATAGTTCAGGTCGTGTCCCGCCCGAGGCGCCAGCGGCCCGGTCTGGCCCCAGCCCGTCAGCCGGACGTAGATCAGGCGAGGGTGGGCGCTGCACAAGACCTCGGGGCCGAGCCCGAGCCGCTCCATCACGCCGGGCCGGTAAGGCTCTATCAATGCGTCAGCCTCCTCGATCAGGCGCCGGGCCTGTGCCAGTCCGGCCACCGATTTCAGATCCAGTCGCAGCACGCGCTTGCCCTGCTCAAGCGCGAGGCCGCCGCCCAGGCGGTCGGGGCCTGCGGGGCGGTCGATCACCGTCACCGAGGCGCCGTAATCCGCCAGCATGAGCCCGGCCAGGGGCCCCGGGCCAATGCCGGCGAACTCGACGATCTTCAAACCGTGCAATGGGCCGCCAGCGCCGCCGGGGAGGGTGGATGCCGTCATCGCAGTACCGCGCACGAAGTGAAAGAGCGTTCACGGTACCCCTCCGGCAGCGCAGTACGACCAATACAAACCCGAGTAGTCACTGGAACTCTTGTTGTCCTCAACAGCACTTGATCCCTCGTGCGCCCTAGCTGCTGGCCATTGAGGACGGTGCTGGCTAAAGGGTGCATACGAACATCAATTTAGAGAGCTGGAAGCGTATGAACTACTGCAATGTGAGTCAGAGACCTTTGTTGGATCCCCGTTGGGGCGTCCACCCACCCATGGCGTCCGGCTGCAGGCGCCCTGGTTACTTCCGTCCCGGTTTTGCTGGCGGCCTCGGTCACGGATGGATGGGGCATTCGGCGTACGGCCTGCAAGGCTGGGGCAACGGCGGCTGGGGCCGACCGGCTGGTCAGTTCGGGCGACCGTCGTATGGCTATGGCAATCAAGGCTACGGTCAGGGCTACGGCCATGGCTACGGCCATGGCTACGGCCAAGGGTATGGACATGGCTATGGCCAAGGCGGCTACGGTCATGGCGGCTACGGCTACGGTCATCACCATGGCCACAGCCACAGCCACGGCCACAACGGTTGCCTCGCAGGGCCAGGGCACCACCATGGCCCGAACCACGCGGTTCCCCGGGAAGGGAAATGGGACGCCAACAAGGGCACCTACGTCGTGGGCCGCAGCGGCGAAGTCAACCTGCAAATTGGCAAGGGTGAGTCGAGCGCCAACAGCGAGATGCAATATCGCGTCGCTGGAGGCCAATGGCAAACCATCGGGTACTCGAAGGACACTGACAAGATGAAGACCATCCAGGCGCCGCCTGGGTCCGAATTGGAGTTCCGTATCAACGTGCCGGGCGGCAAGAGCTACAAGGCCGGTACCACCGACAACCCCGACGGCGTCGACCACGCGCAGGTCAACAGGACGGACAAGGGCTATCAGTTGAACTTCGAGGACTGGACAGACAAGGACTTCAACGACTGCGTCCTGAAGGTGAGCGACCCCGGCCGCAATCGCTACAACTAAGCCAGGGCTCGACCACCCCGGTGCTCGCGCCGGCCTGGCGAACGGGCCAGCTGCGGGCCGGGGCGGGAAACCAGGCCGGGCAGGTGCTGGAAACGGTGCCTGCCCGCCGCCCTATGCCGCAAGCGCGTCAAAACTGCTCCGAACGCGCCACAATCAGGCGCATGAGCAAGGCATTCACCAAGGAAAACGACAGTCCCGACCCGGACGAGGACGACGGCCCATCGCTGCCCGCCATCCCCAAGGGCTCGCGCAACTACATGACACCTCAGGGCTATGCACGCCTGCGCGGTGAGTTCATGCAGTTGCTGGATGTCGAGCGCCCGAAGATCGTGGAGATCGTGTCATGGGCCGCCAAGAACGGCGACCGCTCAGAAAATGGCGACTACCTCTACGGCAAGAAGCGTCTGCGCGAGATTGACCGGCGCCTGCGTTTCCTGACCAAGCGGCTGGACATTGCCGAGGTGGTGGACCCGAGCGCGCATTACGGCAGCGACCAGGTGTTCTTCGGCGCGACCGTCACTTATGCGAACGACAAAGGTGAAGAGCGGACCATCACCATCAAGGGCATCGACGAAGCCGACAGCCTGGATGGCGAGGTCAGCTGGATCTCCCCCATCGCCCGTACGCTGCTCAAGGCGCGCGAAGGCGACGAACTCAAGCTCGTGACACCGGTCGGCGTCGAGACGATCGAGGTGGTTGAGGTGATCTACCCTGCGCCTCGCGACTGAGCTGTCCCACCGCAGCCGATACTGCCCAGGCGAAAGCCTTCAGGGCTTGAGCCCGCCGGGCTTCAGGGCTTGACCCGCCAGACCCGCATGACCGCCGTGGAGCGCTTGAGCGTGCGCAGCGTGTCGGCCAGATGGAGTCGGTCGCGCACCGCCAGCAGCAGCGTCATCTCGGCGGTTTCCCGCTGCGCGGAATCGTCGCTCATGGCGATGTGCGTGATGTCCGCCTCGGCGCTGCTGACGGCCGTGGCAATTTGCGCCAGCACGCCCTTGCCGTTGCGCATGAGCACGCCAATCTCGGCCTCGAAGCTGCGTGACAGCTCATCCGCCCAACCCACCGCAATCCAGTGTTCGCTGTCGCGCTGGAAAAGTCGTCGGCCGACCGAGCATTCGCCGGTGTGAATCACCAGCCCTTCGCCGCGGCCGAGATAGCCCTTGATGTCGTCGCCGGGAATCGGCCGGCAGCAGGTGGCCAGGCGCACGGAAGCCCCTTCGGTGCCATCGATGAGCACCTGGCCCTGCGACAGGGCATCGTCCGGAGCGAAGCGGCCCATGGTCAGCAGCACGGCGTCGGGGCGCTGCCCCTGCTCCGACAGTGTGCGAGCCAGTTTCTTGGCCACGATGCTGGCGATCTTGCGGCCCAGGCCGATCTCCACCAGCAACTCGTCCACCTGGCGATTGCCCGCCCAGCGGGCCAGGTCCTGCCAGAGCTGCGCCGCGTCCTTGTCGTCCTCGCTGAGGCTGGGCAGCGCCAGGCCCTCGGCGCGCAGGGCCTGGGCCAGCATCTTGTGGCCCAGTTCGCGCGATTCTTCCTGCTCCAGGTTCTTCAGGAAATGCCGGATCTTGGAGCGGGCACGGCCCGTGCGGACAAAGCTGAGCCAGGCCGGGTTGGGCCTGGCACCGGCGGCCGTCACGATCTCGATCACGTCGCCGCTGCGCAGTTCGGTGCGCAAGGGCACCGCCTCGCCGTTGACCTTGGCCGCCACGCAGTGGTCGCCGACGTCCGAGTGAATCGCATAGGCGAAGTCCACCGGCGTGGCGCCCTTGGGCAGCGCCATGATCTTGGACTTGGGCGTGAAGACGTAGACAGCGTCCGGGAACAGGTCGATCTTGACGTGTTCCAGGAACTCGGTGGCGTCACGGGTCTCGTCCTGGATGTCCAGCAGCGACTGCAGCCAGCGCGAGCCGAGTTGCTGCGCGCCGCGCGCGTCGCCCTTGCTCTTGTACAACCAATGCGCGGCCACACCCTTTTCGGCGACCGTGTGCATGGTCACGGTGCGCATCTGGAATTCGATCGGGGTGCCAAGCGGACTGACAAGGGTGGTGTGCAGCGACTGGTAGCCGTTGGGCTTGGGGATGGCGATGTAGTCCTTGAAGCGCCCGGGCTGCGGCTTGTAGAGCTGGTGCAACACGCCCAGCGACCAGTAGCACTGCGGCAGGTCCTGCACGATGACCCGGAAACCGAAGATGTCGCTCACCTGGGCGAAGCTCAGGTGTTTCTCGCTCATCTTCTTGTAGATGGAGAACAGGGTTTTTTCCCGGCCCTGGATTTCCACCTTCAGGTTGGCTTCGGCAAAGGCCTTTTGCACATCGCGCTCGATGCGGGTGACCAGGTCTCGCCGGTGGCCACGGGCCTTGGTGACCGCCTTGGCCAGCGCCGCATGGCGCCAGGGGTGGATGTACTGGAAAGAGAGCTCCTGCAGTTCGCGGTAGATCTCGTTCAAGCCGAGCCGATGGGCAATCGGGGCGTAGATGTCCAGCGTCTCGCGGGCAATGCGGCGGCGCTTGTCAAAGGCCATGTGCTGCATCGTGCGCATGTTGTGCAGGCGGTCGGCCAGCTTGATGAGGATGACCCGCACGTCCCGCGCCATGGCCAGCAGCATCTTGCGAAAGCTCTCGGCCTGCGATTCTTCCCGGGTCGAGAACTGCAGCTTGTCCAGCTTGGTCAGGCCGTCGACCAATTCGGCCGTCGGCGCCTCGAAGCGCTCGATCAGTTCGGTCTTGGTGACGCCGCAATCCTCCATCGCGTCGTGCATGAGCGCGGCCATGATGGCCTGTGCATCCAGGCGCCAATCAGCGCAGAGGCCGGCCACCGCGATGGGATGGGTGATGTAGGGCTCGCCGCTGGCCCGGAATTGCCCGAGATGGGCCTCGTCCGCGAACTTGTAGGCTTCGCGGATGCGCTTGATGTCCGCCTTGGGCAGGTAGTGCAGGCGGGAGACCAGGGCGTCGAAGGACGACGCTTCATGGGCAGGGGCGGGCGGGGCCTTGGGGCCGGCAAGGCCGGTCAGGCCAGGAATGTGAGCGGTGGCGAAGGAGCGAAGACCCATGTCCCAAATTTAACCCATGGCATGGGGGCATTCCCGCGCAGGGCTACTGAGGCGGGCCCTAAAAAGACAAAAGGCGCCCGTAGGCGCCCTTCGTGGTGCGGATGGCTGCCGGCGGCAGTGCTGCGTACGCCGCCCATGGGCGGCCAGCGGCCCTGGCAGCCGTGCGCGCTGTCAGACCGGCACGCGGCGCAGCATCTCCACGCCGACGTCGCCGTTGGCGACTTCGCGCAGGGCGGTGACGCCCGGCTTGTTCTTCGATTCCAGCTTGGGCGCGTGGCCTTGGCTCAGCATGCGGGCGCGATAGGTCGCGGCAAGCACCAGCTGGAAACGGTTGGGGATCTTGGTCAGGCAGTCTTCGACGGTGATGCGGGCCATGCTGATGTCCTGGAGGCTGGTGGGAGAAACGACCCGAGGGGTCACTCGATGAGGTCGAGAGCGCGAAACACGGCGGAGCGGTTTCGCAGCTGAGTGGCGTATTTTAGCCGTTGTGACTGCACGACGGCTTTGAGGTCGAACAATGCCGTCTCGAACACGGCATTGATCACGACGTAATCGAAGTGCCGAGCCTGCGCCACCTCGTGGCGGGCGTTCTCCATGCGCTTGGCGATCACGGCGGGCTCGGTGTCTCCCCGGCGGATCAGGCGCTCACGCAGTTCGTCCCAGCTCGGCGGCAGGATGAAGATCAGCACGGCATGGCGAAACAGCTGCTTGATCTGCAGCGCGCCCTGGTAATCGATCTCCAGCACCACGTCTTCCCCGTGCGAGATGCGCTGCTCGATAGCGGCGCGCGAGGTGCCGTAGAGGTTGCCGTGGACTTCGGCCCACTCGAAGAAATCCCCGCGGGCGGCCATCGCACGGAATTCGTCCGGGCCCACGAAGAGATATTCGCGGCCGTGCTGTTCCTGACCGCGAGGGGCGCGGGAGGTATGCGAGACCGAGACGGTCAGCTTGGCGTCCAGTTCCAGCAGCGCCTTGACCAGGCTGGACTTGCCGGCCCCGCTGGGGGCGGCCACAACAAAAAGATTGCCAGGGTATTCCATCGGCAGATTTTATGCGGGCCGGCCGCGTGCCGCGCCATGCGCGGCGCGGCCGCCAGCGCGACTATTCGATGTTTTGCACCTGTTCCCGCAGCTGCTCGATGGCCACCTTCATCTCCACGGAGATGTTGGTCAGCTCGATGGCCACCGCTTTCGAGCCCAAAGTGTTGGCTTCACGGTGTAACTCCTGCATCAAGAAGTCGAGCCGTTTGCCAATGTCGCCGCCCTTTTTGAGCAGGCGTTCCACCTCATCCAGGTGGGAGCGCAGGCGGGTCAATTCTTCCGCCACATCGATGCGCAGGGCGTAGGCTGCAGCCTCATTGACAGCACGTTCCTGCAGCGATTGTTCCGACACCGAAGTGGTGGCGCCGGCGGCATTCAAGGCCTCTTTCCAGCGCTCCAGGAAACGCTCCTGCTGGCGCTGCACGGCTGCCGGAATCAGGGGCTCGGCCTGGTCGGCCAATTGACGCAAAGTGGCCACGCGCTGCTTGAGCATGGTGACCAGTTTGGCCCCCTCCCGCTCGCGTGCTTCGAGGAAGCCCTTGATGCACTGCCGTGCGGCTTCCAGCACGTGTTCATCGGCAGCCGACGGGCCGCCGCTGCCACTCTTGCACCATTGCAAAGCTTCCTGCACGGACAGGCCCTGGGCCTTGGGCAGCCATGCCTTGATCTGTTCTTCCAGGCGGGCCAGACGGTTCAATTGCTCGGGCTGCGGATTGGGCACGGCACTGTCCGACTCACGCTGCGTGCTGATGCGCAACTCCATCTTGCCGCGCTTGACCTGGCTGGTCACCAGCTCACGCAGCGCGGGCTCCAGCGACCGGAGCTCGTCTGGCATGCGAAAGCTGAGGTCCAGGAAGCGGCCGTTGACCGATCGCGCCTCCACGGTGACGCCAGCGGTGGCAGGTGCACTAGGGGTTTCGCCGGAGTTCGTCGGTTGTGCCGTGGCGCTGGCATAACCGGTCATGCTGTAAACTGGCATCAGCTATCGGTAGAGAAATCGAACCGCGATTATGTCAAAGCCGAAACCGGCGCCCCTGCCCGCAGGCACGGTGGTGGGTGGCTATCAGATCATCAAAAAACTGGCTGCGGGTGGTTTCGGCGTGGTGTATCTCGCCGAAGACCCCGACCATCATTTGGTGGCTCTGAAGGAATACCTCCCTTCATCACTGGCCGAACGATCACCCGGAGAACTGACGCCCCGCGTCAAACCGGAAAAACAGCCCTTGTACAGACTGGGGTTGCGCAGCTTTTTTGAAGAAGGCCGCTCACTCGCGCAAATTTCGCACCCAAGCGTTGTCTCGGTGCTGAATTTCCTGCGGGAGAATGAGACCGTCTATATGGTCATGAATTACCTGCAGGGGGACACCCTGCAGGATTTCATCGTGACCGCACGGGATTTGAAACGCGACAAGGTGTTCCGGGAATCCACCATCCGGTCGCTGTTCGACGAGATCCTGAAAGGCTTGCGCATCGTCCATCAGCACAAGATGCTGCACCTGGACATCAAGCCAGCCAACATCTTCATCACCAACGACAACAAGGCGGTGCTGCTGGACTTTGGCGCGGCGCGTGAAGTGCTGTCCAAGGAAGGCAACTTCATCCGCCCGATGTACACGCCGGGCTTTGCCGCGCCGGAGATGTACCGCCGCGACGGCTCGCTGGGCCCGTGGACGGACATCTATGCCATCGGCGCCTGCATCTATGCGTGCATGCAGGGCTACCCGCCCAACGATGCACCGCAGCGCCTGGAAAAGGACCGCCTGGGCCTGAGCCTTTCGCGCCTGCGCAACGTGTATTCGGACAACCTGCTGGAAGTGACGGAGTGGTGCATGTCGCTGGACCCGCTGACCCGGCCGCAGAGCGTTTTCGCGCTGCAAAAGGAGCTGTCGCGGGAAACCGAGCGCCGCTACACCAAGCTCAGTTTCAGCGAACGCCTGAAGCTGCAGCTTGAGAACCTCAAGACCGGAGCCAAGGCGTGAGGTTTTCCGTCTATCAGGTCAGCCGCCGTGGCGGCCGGGAGAAGAACGAGGACCGCATGGGGTATTGCTATACCCGCGAGTCCGGCCTCTTCGCCCTGGCGGACGGCATGGGCGGCCATCCGGACGGCGAAGTCGCCGCCCACATGGCGCTGCAGAACGTTGCCGCGCTCTACCAGCGTGACGCGCAGCCCGTGCTGCCGCATCCCACCCAGTTCCTGGAAACCGCCGTGCTGCTGGCGCATCAGCAGTTGCTGGCCTATGCGGCCGAGCGCGGCATGAATGACACACCGCGCACCACCATCGTCGTGGCGGTGATGCAGCAGGGCCAGATCTGGTGGGCCCACTGTGGCGACTCGCGCATGTACCTGACCCGCGACACGGAACTGGTCGCCCGCACCCGGGACCATTCCTACAGCGAGCTGCAGGAGGCCCTGGGCCGTCATGCCACGGGGGCCGAGCGCTTCAACCGCCACGTGCTGTTCACCTGCCTGGGCAGCCCTGGCAAGCCGATGATCGACGTCAACGGCCCCGTGCTGCTGCAAAACGGCGACCGCATGCTGCTGTGCTCCGACGGGCTGTGGAGCTCGGTGAGCGATGCCGACATCCTGCGGCTGCTCTCGGACGCCCGCAGCGTGGGCGATGCCGTGCCCGAACTGGTGGAGCAGGCGCTGCGCCAGGCCGGTGCCCGCAGCGACAATGTCACCGCACTGGCGGTCGAGTGGGAAGGAGAGGGCGATGCGCCCGATTCCATCTCCACCCAGGACCTGGACGACCAGGGCTTTGCGTCCACCATCCAGGGCGCTGGCCAGGAACAGCTTGACGAAGCCGAGATCGACAGCGCCGTGCGCGAGATCAACGACGCCATCCGTCGCGCTGGCAAGAAACCCCGCTGAAGGACCCTCTCATGAACGCCATCGCCAGCCGCCCGCAAGGGCGCGCGGCCGACGCCCTGCGCCCGGTTCGCATCACCCGCCATTACACCCGCCATGCCGAAGGTGCCGTCCTGATCGAGTTCGGCGACACCAAGGTGCTGTGCACCGCCTCCGTCGAGGAACGGGTGCCGCCGCACAAGAAGGGCTCCGGCGAAGGCTGGGTGACCGCCGAGTACGGCATGCTGCCGCGTGCCACGCACACCCGCAGTGACCGTGAAGCCGCCCGTGGCAAGCAGACCGGCCGCACGCAGGAGATCCAGCGCCTGATTGGCCGGGCCCTGCGCTCGGTGTTCGACCTGAAGAAGTTGGGCGAGCGCACGATCCAGCTGGACTGCGACGTGCTGCAGGCCGATGGCGGCACCCGCACCGCCGCCATCACCGGCGCCTATGTGGCCGCGCAGGACGCGGTGAGCTGGCTGCTCGCGCAGGGCAAGATTGCGCAGTCGCCGCTGCTGGACGCGGTCGCCGCGATCTCCGTGGGCATCAAGGATGGCCAGGCGCTGCTCGACCTGGAATACGTCGAGGACTCGACCTGCGACACCGACATGAATGTGGTGATGACCGGCGCGGGCCACTTTGTTGAGCTGCAGGGCACCGCCGAAGGCGTGGCCTTCACCCGCTCGGAAGTCGATGTGCTGCTGAATCTGGCCGAAAAGGGCATCCGCGACCTGCTCGCGGCCCAGCGGCAGGCGCTGGGCCTTTGAGCCGGCTGGGAGGAGCAAGCGATGAAGTTGGTCCTGGCCTCCAACAACGCCAAGAAACTCAAGGAACTGCAGGCGCTGTTCCAGCCGCTTGGGCTGTCGCTCGTCACGCAGGGAAGCCTGGGCATTGCCGAGGCGGAAGAGCCGTTTGACACCTTTGTCGAGAACGCGCTCACCAAGGCCCGGCATGCGGCCCGCGAGAGCGGGCTGCCGGCGCTGGCCGATGATTCCGGCCTGGCGGTGGATGCCTTGGGCGGCGCGCCCGGCGTCCTGTCCGCCCGCTATGCCACCTTGTTCGGTTTCGAGAAGAGCGACGCGGAGAACAACCGTGTGCTGCTGGACAGGCTCTCCGGCCAGACCGACCGGCGAGCGCGCTTCGTCTGCGCCCTGGTGGCCGTGCGCTCCGCAGAGGATCCGGAGCCGCTGATTGCCATGGGGCGATGGAACGGCGAGATCCTCACCGCGGCGCGCGGCGAGGCCGGCTTTGGCTACGACCCGCTGATGTTCATCCCGTCGCTGGGGCAGAGCGTGGCCGAGCTGAGCGCCGAACAGAAGAACCAGCTCAGCCACCGCGCGCTGGCCGCCGAAGATTTGCTGCGTCAGATGCGCGAGGCCTGGCACCTTGGCTGACATCATCCGCATGATGCGGCCAGGCACGCTGAGCCTGTCCGCGCTGCCGCCCTTGTCGCTGTACGTGCACCTGCCCTGGTGCCTGCGCAAATGCCCTTACTGCGACTTCAATTCGCATGAATTCCGCGCGGGCCGCGAGCTGGATGACGAGACGGCGGCCCGCTACCTGGCAGCGCTCAGGGCCGATCTGGAGGCCTCCCTGCCGCTGGTCTGGGGCCGCCCCGTGGTCTCCATCTTCATCGGTGGCGGCACGCCCAGCCTGTTCAAGCCGGCCCAGATTGCCGAGCTGATCTCGGACCTTCGGGCCAGGCTGCCGCTGGAACCGGGCTGCGAGATCACGATGGAGGCCAACCCCGGCACCTTCGAGAGCGAGCGCTTCGCGGGGTTCGCGCAGGCGGGGGTGACGCGCTTGTCCATCGGCGTGCAGAGCTTTGACGACGCGCAGCTGCATGCGCTGGGACGTGTGCACAGCAGCCAGCAGGCGTTGGCCGCCATCGAGGAGGCGGCCCGGTCCTTCGGCACCTTCAACATCGACCTGATGTATGCGCTGCCCGGTCAGACGCTGGAGGCGCTGCAGAAGGACCTGGACCAGGCGCTGGCCTTTCGCCCGCCACACCTGTCGGTCTATCACCTCACCATCGAGCCCAACACCCGCTTTGCCAACCAGCCCCCCGAGCACCTGCCGGACCCGGACCTGGCCAGCGACATGCTGGACCTGATCACGGCCCGCACCGCCGTGCAGGGCCTGTCCCGCTACGAGGTGTCCGCCTATGCGCGTGAGGGGCACCGCTGCCAGCACAACCTGAACTACTGGCAGTTCGGCGACTACCTGGGGATCGGGGCCGGCGCGCATGGCAAGCTTTCGTTCGCCCACCGGCTGCTTAGGCAGGTCCGCTGGCGCGACCCCGCCACCTACATGGCCAAGGCGCTGGAAGGGCAGGCGGTCTCCAATGAAAACGAGGTGGCCCGGTCGGAGCTGCCCTTCGAGTTCATGCTCAATGCCTTGCGCTTGAGAGACGGTGTGCCGATGCAGAGCTTCCTGGAGCGCACCGGCCTGCCGCCCTCCAGCATCGCCAAGGCGATGGAGCAGGGGCGTGCCAAGGGGCTGCTCGACCCGGACCCCGCGGTGATCAAGGCGACGCCGCTGGGCTTCGATTTCCTGAGTGACCTGCAGGCGCTGTTCCTGAGCGCCTGACGGCTGCAGCAGCAGGCCGCCAGTTCAGGGCGCACCCGTGAGCACCGTGCCGCTCAGGCAGGTGAAGGCACCGTCCAGGGCAGCACGCGACTGTGCCGTCTCCGCCTGCAGCCAGTTCAAGAACGCTGCCAGCGCCGGCGTGTCCTTCAGCGCTGGCGGGTACACGACGTGATAGCGCTGCGGCTCCAGCAGCAGCGGCTGCTTGGGGGCCACGCGCACGAGGCGCCCGTCCAGCAGGGCGTCGGCCGCCAGCAGCTCGCGCGTCAGGCCGATGCCCATGCCTTGCTCCGTGGCCTGCAGCAGCAACCCCGCGTCGTTGAAGGTCGCCACCGGGATGACCTGCCGCTTCAGGCCCGACTGCTCGAACCAGGCGGACCACTGTGCGGGGTCTCCCAGCAGGGGTTGCAGGGCCAGTGCCTCCAGCGGCTGTCCGATCAACTGGTGCGCCAGGGCCGGTGAGGCGACCGGCAGCAAGTTGGAATCGAACAGCGGCTCGCTGACCAGCCCCGGCCAGGGGCCCATGCCTTGGCGCAAGGCGAGGTCGAATCCCTCCCGCTCCAGATCCACCAGCCGCTGGCTGGAATCGATCTCCAGGGCCACCTCCGGATGCCGCGCATGGAAACGGCCCAGCCTGGGCAGCAGCCAGCGCTGGCAGAACGAGGGCAGGGCAGTGATGCGCAGGCTGCGCTGCTCCAAGCCATGGGCGGCGGCGGCCGTGCGCAGCGCCTGATCGAGTTCCTGGTAGGCGCGCTCCACGCCCTGCAGCAACGCCTGGCCGGCGGCATTGAGCACGACGCGGCGCCCTTGGCGGTCAAAGACCGGAAAGCCGAGCTGCGCCTCCAGCGCACGAATCTGCTGGCTGACGGCGCTATGGGTCAGGTTGAGCTGCTCGGCGGCGGCGCGCAGGTTTTCGCTCAGTGCAGCGGCACGGAAGGCGGCCAGGTATTGCAGGGGGAGTCGGGGCAGGCGCATGGCATTCGGACCTCTGCTGGAAAGTTTAACTTCACAAAGAGGCCAGATTAAAGCGTTTGGAAGGTGTCTGTTGGATAACTAGGATTACCAACAAGTCGCCAGGCCGCACGTTGCGGCGCCGATCCCACGCTGACAAGGAGTTCGCCATGAATGAACCCGACCTCAATCACCTCTCCGGCATGGAGAGCATTCGCCTGCCTGCCCAGTTGCTCCTGGTGCTGACCAGCCTGGTGGCCTCCCTGACCCTGGCCGGGGCCGCTTTTGGGTTCTCTGACCAGAATGCCGACCTGCAGTGGCAGGCGCGGGAGCGTCAGGAGCAACAGCGCCTCCAGGCGATGGCCCGCGAGGCCGCGCGCCTGCCAGCGCCGACCGTCGTCGCGCAGGCGACCTCAGCGCCTGCTCAGCCGGCGCGCGTGCACCAAGCGCTTGGCGCAGAACGTGATGCCGCGTCACAACGCGCGCTGGCAGCGCAGAAGGAAGCCGCTCGATGAGTGCCCTGCCGCCGGACTGGTCCGCCGAGCCGCTCATCCAGGCGCAGTTGCTGGCCTACAACGCCCATGACGTGAAGGCCCTGCTGTGCTGCTATCACCCTGAGGCCCAGCACTTTGCCTATCCGGACCGACTAATTGCACAAGGGCACGAGGCGCTGGCTGAACGCATGGCGAGCCGCTTTGCTGCGTCCCGGCCGGTGGCCACGCTGCTGCACCGCGTGGTGATGGGCTCAGTCGTCATCGACCATGAACGCATCCGCAGCGAATCGCCGGACGGCCCGCTGGTGCGGGAGCTGGTGGCCCTGTACGAGGTGCAAGCGCCGCTGGCGGCCGAGGGACCGTCGTCCCTGGGCCGCATCTTGCGGGCGAGGTTTCTTTTTGGCGAAGAACAGCCAGAGACCGAGCCAGCGGCTCAGGCGCTGATCACACGCGGTTGAGGGACATGCCCGAGGTGCTGCGCAGGCGTTCGACCAAACGGGGCGCGATCTGCTGCAGCGGCAGTACTTCATCCGCAGCACCAGCGTTGATCGCTTCCCTGGGCATGCCGAAAACCACGCAGGTGGCCTCGTCCTGGACCAGGTTGTAGGCGCCAGCGTCCTTCATGACCTTCATGGCCTTGGCGCCGTCCGCGCCCATGCCGGTCAGCATGATGCCCAGGGCGTTCTGGCCGACCACGCGGGCGGCCGACTGGAACAGCACCTCCACCGAGGGCTTGTGCCGGTTCACCGGGTCGCCGTCCTGCACACGGGCGATGTAGTTCGCGCCCGAGCGCTCCACGCTGAAATGCATGCCGCCTGGGGCGATATAGCCATGGCCTGGGAGGATCCGCTCGCCGTCTTGAGCTTCCTTGACGCGGATCTTGCACAGACCATCCAGGCGCGCCGCATAGCTGCGGGTGAAGCCCGGTGGCATGTGCTGGGTGATGCACACGGCGGGGCAGTCCGCCGGCAGGTTGATCAGCACGTCCTTGGTCGCTTCGGTGCCCCCGGTGGACGCGCCGATGAAGATGATCTTTTCGGTGGACAGCCGGCCCAGGCTGGCGATGGGCGCGGGCGGCCGCGCTGCGGCATGGCTGGTTGCGGATGCCGCGCCGCCGGTGGCGCCTGCCACGGGAGCAGGCGGCAGGCGGCGGATCTGCGCCTTGGCCGCGATGCGGATCTTGTCGGTGATGTCTTGGGCGAGCGCGCGGATGCCGTCGGCCACGCCGATCTTGGGCTTGGCCACGAAGTCGACGGCCCCCAGTTCCAGTGCCTTCAGCGTAACTTCCGCGCCACGCTCGGTCAGCGTGGACACCATCACCACCGGCATCGGCCGCAGGCGCATGAGGCGCTGCAAGAAGTCCAGCCCGTCCATCTTGGGCATTTCCACGTCCAGCGTGATGACGTCGGGGTTCAGGTTGCGGATCATCTCGCGGGCGGCGAGCGGGTCGCTGGCGGCGCCGATGCACTGCATGTCCGGCTGGCGATTGATGATCTCGGTGAGGATGCTGCGCACCAGGGCGGAATCGTCCACCACGACGACGGTGGTCTTGGGCATTTCTTCTTACTCCTCGATACGGAAGCTGGATCAGAACAGGTCGATGGAGCCGCCCGTGCTCGCCACGGGTTGCGCCTTCTGCGCAGCGGCCTTGTCCTGCTGCACGAGTGCGTCCGTGTTGGCGGCCGCCAGGCGCTTCACCATCGCCTTGCCGCTGCGCGGCAGGAAGCAGACCTTGCGCGGATAGACATCCATCACGTCCTTGGACACGACCGGGATGCGTTCTGTCTTCAGGTAGTCCAGCACGAAATTGGTGTTGCGCTCGCCGACGTTGATGGTGTTCATGCCCGCAATGACCGCGCCGCCACCGAAGATCTTCGCCTCCATGCGGCCCTTGGACGCACCGCGCTTCATCATCTCGTTGATGAGCAGTTCCATCGCGAAGGAGCCGTAGCGGCCGGAGTCGCCGTGGCCTTCGGGCAGCATGAAGTGGTTCATGCCGCCGATCTGTGCGTGGCGGTCCCACAGGCACGCGGCGATGCAGGAGCCCAGCGTGGTCATGACGAGCAGGTCCTCGTTGTCCACGAAGTACTCGCCGGGCAGCACCTTGACGGCCGCATTCTTGAAATGGGCGTCGTAGAAGAAGAACGAGGCTTCGCCCTGCTTGCGCGATTGCGTCTTGAGCTGGGCCACGCGTGCCGCGCCGGCACTGGCCAGCGCCGTGCTGTTCAGCATGGCGGAAGAGGCGTTGGGCATGCTCATGAGTTGGCCATCAAAAGGGGGTTGTACAACAGCTCGGCGCGTCAGCCGACGCGTTCGTAGATCGTCTTGCCCCGCAGCCTGAAGAGGTCACGGGACTCGGTGAAGTTCTCGGAATGGCCCACAAAGAGCAGGCCACCCGGGCGCATCACCTTGTGGATGCGTTCCAGCACCTTGCGCTGCGTCGGCGCGTCGAAATAAATCATGACGTTGCGGCAGAAGACGATGTGGAACGGGTCGCCCAGGGACCACTGCGCATTCATCAGGTTCAGCGTCCGGAACTCGATCATGCGCGCCAATTCGGGCTTGACGCGGATGCGTCCCTCATTCGCGCCCGTGCCGCGCAGGAAAAATTGCCGCAAGCGCTGAGGAGAAAGCCCCCGCGATTCGGCCGCATACACGCCGCGGCGTGCGGTGTTGAGCACGTTGGTGTCGATGTCGCTGGAAATGATCTGCACGCCCGAGCTGCCGCCCAGGGACTCCTGGCAGGTCATGGCGATGGAGTAGGGCTCCTCGCCCGTGGAGGCGGCGCAGCACCAGATGCGGATCGGCTTGCCGGTCAAAGTCTTGAGATCATCCGTCAGCGACTGGAAATGATGCTCTTCCCGGAAGAAGGAGGTCAGGTTTGTCGTGAGGCAATTGACGAATTCCTGCCATTCCTGCTCGCCTTGCGGACCGCTGATGCTCTCCAGCCACTCGAGGTAGCCGGCAAAGGAGCGGTGGCCGGTGTCGCGCAGCCGCCGCGACAGCCGGCTGTACACCATGGCGTGCTTGCCGTCATGCAGGCTGATGCCGGCATGTTGGTAGATCAGTTGCCGTACGCGGTCGAAGTCCGCGCGGCTGAAGCTGAATTCGTGGTCAATGGCCTCGACAGTGGAGGCCGCAGCCGTAGGTCCAGGGCGCATGGGGCAGGAACTTCTTTGGTGTTAGGGATGCCGTGGCACCGGAGGCTTGAATAGTCCCACACGGTGGGGCCATTGTCAGCAACCGCTAGTTTGAGCGCTAGACGCTAAATAGATGTGTGAAAGAGGTGGGACTCCCCGACCTTTTTTGAGGCCTCGTTCGGGGGATGCACTGCTAGACTGCGCCGACACCCCGCTGTACCTGCCAGATCGCCTTGGATCAACCGCCCCGCCTTCTCCCATCGCAGCCCCTGCGACTGGAACTTGCCCTGCAGCTGCTGCAGCAGGCTGGTGCTTTGCTGCCGGATGCCGAGCCCTACACGGATGTGTGGTTGCAGGGCATCGTGGACGCACTGTGCGATTTGTCCAGTAAAGATGCGTTGACCGGGCTGGTCAATCGTCGCAGCTTCGAAATGGCCCTGGACCGGGAGCTCGACCGGGTGGCCCGCTCGGGTGAACCGGCGCTGCTGCTGGTGGTGGACATTGACCATTTCAAGGCGATCAACGACAACCATGGCCATGCCGCCGGGGACCAGGTGATTCGGGCCGTGGCCCGCGCCATCAGCCAGATGGTCCGGCCCATGGACACGGTGGCCCGCATTGGTGGCGAGGAATTCGCCATCATCTTGCCGAACTGCCCGGCCACCTTTGGCGCCATGGTGGCTGAACGGATCCGCGAGCGCGTGGCGGGTTTGACGGTGGCGGTCGGCCAGGCCGTGCCGCTGACCACCACCATCAGCATCGGAGGCGCCTTTGCTCCGCAGTGGGTGAGGTCTTCCGCGTTGCTGTGGACAGAGCGGGCGGACCGCCAGCTCTATCGTGCCAAGGCCGAGGGCCGCAACCGTGCCTGCCTGGAGAGCCATATCGACTCCCTGGTCACGGCCGAGGAAAAAGGCATGTTGTTCGCCGTAACGCAACAGGATAGTGAATGAGCATGACAACAGCTCCTGCTGCAAGAACCGCCCGTGGAGGCGCCCGCACCTTGGCCGTGACCAGCGGCAAGGGCGGCGTGGGCAAGACTTTCGTGTCCGCCAATCTGGCGGCTGCCCTGGCCGCGCGCGGCGAGCGCGTGCTGGTGCTCGATGCCGACCTGGGCCTGGCCAACCTGGACGTGGTGCTGAACCTGCATCCCAAGCTCACGCTGCATGACGTGTTCACGGAGCGCTGCACGCTGGAGCAGGCCATCCTGCCTGCTCCGGGTGGCTTCCATGTGCTGCTGGCCGGTTCCGGCATGGTGGAATATTCACGCCTGACCTCGGATGTGCGCGACAAGCTCCTGCACATCCTGGAAGTGGTCAAGCCTCGCTTTGACTGGATCCTGCTGGACACCGGGGCGGGCATTTCCGATGTGGTGCTGTTCGCCGTCTCCATGGCCACCGATGTGCTGGTCGTGGCCACTCCCGAGCCGACGTCCTTGACGGATGCGTACGCCACCATCAAGGTGCTGGCGACGCAGCAAGGTCGCCGCCATGTGGGCCTGGTGATCAACCAGGCCAACCGACCGGGCGAAGGCAAGTTGATCTGCGGGCAGCTGCAGCAGGTGCTGCAGCGCTTTGTGGGCCCCACGCCGGGGCAGTCCTTCAAGCTGGAGCTACTGTCCGAGGTCAAGAACGACCAGATGGTGCGCCAGGCGGTGCTCAAGCGGCACCTGCTGCTGGAGCACTACCCGGGCTCGGATGCCGCGCAGGCGATCCGCGCGCTGGCCACCAAGCTGCTGGAACAAAGCGCCGCGCATCCATGACGCAGGATGAGAAGACTGCGCCAGCCACGCCCTTTGAGTGGGTGGGCGGCGAAGAGGCGGTGCGCCAGTTGGTGGACCGCTTCTACGACCTGATGGACCTGGAGCCAGGCTTTGCCGAGCTGCGCTCGGTGCATCCGACCTCGCTGGACGGCTCCCGGGACAAGCTGTTCTGGTTCCTGTGCGGCTGGCTGGGCGGGCCGGACTACTTCGTGGAGCGCTTTGGTCACCCGCGGCTGCGCGCACGGCATCTGCCTTTTCGCGTGGGCACGGTGGAGCGCGACCAGTGGATGGCCTGCATGACGCAGGCCATGGCCGAATTCGGCCTGGACGACACGCTGCGCGAGCGCCTGACCGCCTCGTTCGCGAACACCGCCGACTGGATGGTCAACCAGGCGCCAGCGGTCCGCAAAGTGTTCTGAGGCGAACCGCCGGCCCGATCCGGGCGATTCCGGACAGTGTCCGGATGTCAGGCGTGTTACGGAGCGGCTCTCCCGTGCATTTCTAACAGCAGTGGCCTGCGCGTCGCCGGCCCGATGAACACGGGGCGCGCGCCATCGTCTACCGTTGAGCCCATGATGTTCACGACGTATGACGACGATGTGGTCGGCATCGATGCCAATCCCGACCTGCTTCATGTCCGCATCCATGACGGCCAGCTGTGGCTGTCGGAAGACGCTCGCCAGGACATCGAAATCTGCGCCGGGCAGTGCCCGGAGACCGCCAGCCCGCGGCTGATGCTTGAGTTCCTGCGTGCCGCCTGCCTGCGTTTGCAGCTCGTGGACATGGACAGCGAGGAAGCGGAAGGTGCCTTCATGTCCTTCTGCGTGCTCAAGGGCCTGGAACACGCCATCGACACGCACTGGCAGGGCGCGGACGCCGTGGGCGCCTTCCGGCCCGAGCGCCTGCTGCACGCCTTCACCTCCAGCAGCCAGCCGCTGGTGAGCATGCTGCTGCACTGAGGTTTCCGCCTGCGCGTGACGCGCGGGCGCTGCCTGCCGCGCCGCCCGGGCGGCAACGCCCTCAGGTGGCGTTGAGCAGCACCATCAAGGCGCCGCTGCCACCGTCGCTGGCGCGGGCCTGCACAAAGGCCAGCACTTCCTGCTTCTGTACCAGCCATCGACGCACGCGCGCCTTGAGCACGGGCTCGCGGCCCGGTGAGCCGTTGCCCTTGCCGTGCACGACACGGACGCAGCGCAGCCCTCGGCGGGCGCTGTCCTGGACAAACTGGCCCAGTGCCTCGCGGGCCTGGTCGCGACGCAATCCGTGCAGGTCGATCTGCGCCTGCAAGGACCAATGACCCCGGCGCAGCTTGCGCACCGTCTCCTGGGTGATCTCGGGGCGACGGAAGGACAAGGTGTCATCCGTTTCCAGCAGCGAATCCACGTCGAAATCGTCCGAGAGCGCCTGACGCCAGGCCTGCTGCTCGTCCAGCAGGCGCTGCACCGGCTCCGGCGCGGGGCGGCCGGCATTGAGCAGCACGCGGTTGGCTTCCGGCAGCTTCACGACCGGCCCCACGCTCAGTTCAAAGATCCGGGCTTCCTGCTCGCGCAGGCGCGCCTGAGCCGCCTCGCGCTCGCGACGCTCTTCTTCGGCCCGCTGACGGAGCCGCAACTCTCGGTGCAGCGTCTGCAGGTCCTGCAGGCTGCGAAGGCGATCATTCACAGTACACCCAGTTCGGCCATGGAGACCGCATGCCCCGCGCCAACAACAAAATGATCCAGGACCGGCACATCAACCAGGGCCAGTGCCTGCTTCATCGCCTGCGTGAGCGCGATGTCGGCCTGGGACGGCTCGGCATGGCCGGAAGGATGGTTGTGGGCCAGGATCACGGCGCCCGCCTCAAGGGCCAGCGCACGTTTCACCACCTCGCGGGGATACGCAATGGTATGGGATAGGGTACCCCTGAACATGCTATCCATGCGGATCAGTCGGTGACGAACATCGAGAAACATCACGGCAAAGCATTCGTGGGGCAGGGCGTCCATGTGCAGGCGCAGATAAGTGCGCACCGCGTCCACGGACTGGAAGACCGGCTGGTCTGCGAGGTCTTGGCGCAGTGCGCGGCGGGCCAGCTCCATGACGGCGGCCAGCATGGCCTGCTTGGACGGCCCCAGGCCCCTGACCTCGGCCAGGTCTTCCGGGCAGGCCCGCAGCAGCCCCGACAGGCCGTTGAAGCGGTCCAGCAGGTCGCGCGCCAGGGTGAGGACTGGTTGGCCCGGCAGGCCGGTGCGCAGCAGGATGGCCAGCAGCTCGCTGTCGGCCAGGGCGTCGGGGCCGCGGGCCAGCAGTTTTTCGCGCGGGAGGGTCTCGAAGGGCAGGCTGAGGAAGGTCATGGCGAGCGCTCTCGGGAGTTGGGCAGCGCTCAAGCCTAAAATCGGGGATCGATTCCCAAAATACCCCTGACTTGTGAACCTCGTCCAACCTGGATCTTTCCTGACCCTGCATTACCGGCTGACCGGCCCGGATGGCCAGGATGTGATCAACACCTTCGACGACAAGCCGGCCACGCTGTCGCTGGGGACCGGTGAGCTGGCGCCCGCCATCGAGGCGCGCCTGCTGGGGCTGGCCGAGGGCAGCCGCACCACGCTGGAACTGGCGCCGGGCGAAGCATTCGGAGAGCGCAATCCGGAGATGATGCAGCGGGTCAAGCTCAGCCTCATGCGGGAACTGGGCGACCCCACCGAGGTGTACCAGGTGGGGGATGTGGTGCAGTTTCCGACGCCGGACGGGCAGGGGCAGTATGCAGGCGTGGTCCGCGAGGTCGGGCCGGACTGGCTGCTGTTCGATTTCAATCACCCGCTGGCGGGCCAGCCGGTGAGCTTTGAAGTCCAACTGATCGGTGTGCTGTGAGCGGAGTGGCAATGCAGGCAGACAAAGACATCATCCTGGCCGAGCCGCGGGGCTTTTGCGCCGGGGTGGACCGCGCCATCGAGATCGTGGAGCGCGCGCTGAAGAAGTTCGGCGCCCCCATCTACGTGCGGCATGAGATCGTGCACAACACCTACGTGGTGAACGACCTCAAGTCCAAGGGCGCCATCTTCATCGAAGACCTGGCGGACGTGCCGCCGGGCGCCACGCTGGTGTTCTCCGCGCACGGGGTCAGCCAGGCCGTACGCATGGAAGCCGCCGACCGGGGCTTCCAGGTGTTTGACGCGACCTGCCCGCTGGTCACCAAGGTCCATGTGGAGGTGGCCAAGCTGCACCGCGAGGGCTATGAGTTCATCATGATCGGCCACAAGGGGCATCCCGAGGTGGAAGGCACGATGGGCCAGCTGCGCGACGGCATCTATCTGGTGGAGGAGGCGTCGGACGTCCCCCACGTGCAGGTGAAGGACCCATCACGGGTGGCGGTGGTCACGCAGACCACGCTGAGCGTGGATGATGCGGCCGAGATCCTGGCTGCCGTGAAGCGGCACTTCCCGCTGGTGCGCGAGCCCAAGAAGCAGGACATCTGCTATGCCACCCAGAACCGCCAGGACGCGGTGAAGGTGCTGGCGCCCCAGGTGGAGGTGATGATCGTGGTGGGCAGCCCCACCAGCTCCAACAGCAACCGGCTGCGCGAACTGGCCGAGCGCCTGGGCACGCCGGCCTACATGGTGGACTCCGCGGACGACCTGCAGGCGCAGTGGCTGGAAGGCCGTTCACAGGTGGGCCTGACCGCGGGCGCCTCGGCGCCGGATGTGCTGGTGCAGGCGGTGATCGACCGCTTGCGCTCACTGGGCGCCACCACCGTGCGCAAGCTGCCGGGCGTGGAAGAGCATGTGCGCTTCCCGCTGCCGATGGGCCTGGGAGACAAGTCCATGGCCGAGGTCACCAGCGAACGATCTTGACACCTGGCCAGCGCTGCCGAGCCGTGACGGCCGGCAGCTTGCCGCCCTGGCGCATGGTGCGGGCCACCATGCGCCCCCCTGAGCATCCAAGAATATCGAGAGAACCCCATGCTGGACATTACCCAACTGCGCAAGGACCTGGACGCCGTGATTTCGCGTCTGCAGGCGCGCAAGCAGCCCCAACCCTACCTGGACGTGGAGCGCTACAAGGCGCTGGAAGCCGAGCGCAAGCAGGTGCAGATGCGCACCGAGGAATTGCAGGCCAAGCGCAACTCGCTGTCCAAGCAGGTGGGGCAGCTCAAGAGCAAGGGCGAGGACGCCAGTGCCTTGATGGCCGAGGTGGGCGGCATTGCCGACGAACTGAAGGCGGGCGCCGAGCGGCTGGATGGCATCCAGACGGAGTTGAACCAGCTGCTGATGAGCGTGCCCAATCTGCCACACGAGAGCGTGCCGGTGGGCTCCAGCGAAGCGGACAACGTGGAAGTGCGCCGCTGGGGCACGCCGCGCGAACTGGGCTTTGCGCCGCGTGACCATGTGGACATTGGCGCGCCGCTCGGGCTCGACTTCGAGACGGGTGCCAAGCTGTCGGGGTCGCGTTTTACCTTCATGAAGGGGCCGATTGCCCGTCTGCACCGGGCCCTGGCGCAGTTCATGCTGGATGTGCAGACGCAAGAGCACGGCTACACCGAGTGCTACACGCCCTACATCGTCAACCGCGAGGTGCTGGAAGGCACCGGGCAACTGCCCAAGTTCAAGGAGGACATGTTCTGGGTGCTGCGCGGCGGCGACGAGGAGGCGGTCGAGCAATACCTGATCTCCACCTCGGAGATTTCGCTGACCAACACCGTGCGCGAGCAGGTGCTGGATGCGGGCCAGTTGCCCATCAAGCTCACGGCCCACAGCCCTTGCTTCCGTTCTGAAGCGGGCAGCGGCGGGCGCGACGTGCGCGGCATGATTCGCCAGCACCAGTTCGACAAGGTGGAGATGGTGCAGATCGTCCACCCAGAGAAGAGCTATGAAGCGCTGGAGGACATGGTGGGCCATGCCGAGGCGGTGCTGCAGAAGCTGGGCCTGCCTTACCGTGTGGTGTCGCTGTGCACGGGTGACATGGGGTTTGGCGCGGCCAAGACCTACGACCTTGAAGTGTGGCTGCCCGCGCAGAACACGTATCGCGAGATCAGCTCCTGCTCCAACTGCGAGGCCTTCCAGGCGCGGCGCATGCAGGCGCGCTTCAAGAATGCGCAAGGCAAGAACGAACTGGTGCACACGCTCAACGGCTCCGGCCTTGCGGTGGGCCGCACGCTGGTGGCGGTGCTGGAGAACTACCAGCAGGCCGACGGCAGCATCGAGGTGCCGGAGGCCTTGCGGCCTTACCTTGGTGGGCAGACGCTGCTGAAGGCCTGAGCAGGCATGCGCACACCAGGTGCTGAGCTCTTGTTCGGAACCTGAAAACGCTGCTACACTCTCGGTCTTTCTCGCACACCACAGCGAGGTGCCGGCCCGCAATACGGGGCTTGGCAGTGAGTCACCGAATCAGGGAAGGTGGCAGAGTGGTTGAATGTACCTGACTCGAAATCAGGCGTACGGTAACCCCGTACCGGGGGTTCGAATCCCCCCCTTCCCGCCAAGACGGCCTTGATTGATCAAGGCACTAAGCCAGTCTCAGGACTGGCTTTTTTATTGCCCGAAATTCCGACTGCTGTCGATTTCCGCATCGTGTGTATCGCCAGTCTTGAAGTGGATGCAGAACTGTGGCCGTCAAATGACGACGTGTTAACGAGGCGGAGTTTAAGTAACCTTCAATCCGACCTCCCCTTTGATGGTACGGCGGGAGGCAGGTCAAGTACACCGACAGTCCACGAACCATTGAGTGCGCGAAGAAGCAGGTCAACCGGTACTGCGGCAAGAAGTCCGGCTACGAGGGCGAGGCCGAGATCCAAGCCCCTCGAAGGGTAAGACCACGCTGATTCGGGTGCCTTGAGCGACTTATGAAGAAGAACAAAGCATTGGCTGAAAAGGCGATCACCTCGCTGCTGAAGCCCCACGGCTTCACCAAGAAGGGGTCCGTGTGGACCCTGGACTTGGGCGACACCCTGCTTGGCGTCGATTTGCAAATGTCCAGGTATGCGGCGGGGAACGCCTATCTCAACTTCCTGGCCTGGTACACGAAGTTGGCGGAGCGCTTGCTGAAGTCGTTCAAGTCGGAGTTCCATTTGTCTTTCCGTGGCGGAGACGATGCGCTGCAGGACGAGATCCAGGGGCTGCTGAGCTTCGACGATTCCGAGGTTGAGTTCGATGCTTACGTGGTGCGTCTGAACGACCTGTTCTTTGATGAGTCGCTCAAGCGGCTGCTGCGCCTGTCGTCATTGGAGGCGGCAATTGCCGCGGTCCGTGCGGACGAGATGCGAGGTTATTCGGAGGAGCTGTGGAACGCCGCACAGCTGCCGGGAAGCCCCTGAGGATTTAAATCTGAAGGCCCCCTGACACGGTGTGAACGAGCGATGAAGGGTGCGTCGTGAATGGGCATGGTGATGTGAGGTTGCCGGTCCGAAGGGTTGTACGAGAAATACGAGTCATGAAGTTCCCATCTCCACCCAAGAGTTGAAGAGCGCAGAGCATGCCTGGTCGACATGATTTTTCCCGAGGCCAACGGGTCAGACTGAATACTTTCTTGGGAGCCACGGCGGCCCCCGAATACACACGTGCCGATGAGAATTATTGGCTGCTGATCGGTCAAAGCGGCGTGGTAGAGCTTGACGATGATTCGGCCTTGGGTATCCCCGGGGGGCCGAGGGTCCTCGTGAAATTCGATGGTGACGTCAGAGGCTTCGGCCTGCAATGTCACAACGAAGTGCCCAATGCACTTTGGCTGTTGACATCCGACCTATCAGCTGAGGCCTGAAATATTGCTGGCGCTCCTGAAGCGAAACGCGAAGTCGGCACCCTGCAGCCGGAGCTGAGCTGGACCAACAGCAGCGACCTTGACGGTGGCGCAATCACCTATGTGGTGCGTGTGTACAGCGATGTCGCCCTGACCCAACGCGTGGCGGAATCCGACGCGCTGCACGCCAACGATAGCGGCACCACCTGACCTGCCCCCTTTCGCCGTACCAATCAGACGGAAGTCCGGGTGAAGGTTACTTGATCTCGTTGATTGAAGCCGGTGGCAGCTGGTTCCTGCTGCGGTGGCGCTGGGCAAACTCCGCCGGCGGTATGCGTCCCAGGCTGCGGCCGGTCGGCCTGAACTGCGAACCCAGGCCGCATCGTGCCGGTGAAGGGCAGCTTTTTGCCGCCGGATTTGCGGGCCGCTTCGGCTCTACCCGACCAGTTGCCGCCCCTGCACACCGGCGGCTTGGGTGAGCCTACAGTACGCGCTCAACGCCGGGCACCTTCAGCAGCAGGCCCGCCAGCACATAGCACAGCACACAGGCCACACTACCGCTCAAGGCGAACTTGAGCAAAGCCGGCGCGCCAACATCGCGCCACGCCAGCGTCACTGCCACGACAACCGGCGGGTGGATGACATAGATCGCAAATGCTCGGCGCGCCAGACGCGTGCCGATGGGTCCGAGATCCCGAAAGCGCTGTTGGCAGCGCTGCAGCAGGACCAGAATCACACCCCACGCCACAAAGGGCTCCCAAAGTGCATAGACAAGCGCTGGGATGCTCCAGCCACCCTCGGGCCGGCCCTCAATGCCCATCAGCCGCCGGCCTAGCAAGGCGACTGCCGGAAGCACTGGCAGGGCCATCCATGCAATCCGACGCCACGTGCGCACCTGCAACGCCGGCAATCGTTCCAGCCAGCGCGGGGCTGCGGCAAGAAGACCAGCGATGAACAGCACCACATAGCTGGAAAAGTAGCCGAGCTGTAGCCCCCAGACTTCTGTGCCGACGGGCCACTGCAATCGAAGCAGGAAGGCCACAACGCCGGTGGCAAGTGCGGCAGCCAGCATGGCTGCATTCGTCGGAAAGGTCCGCTCAGTGTCAGCGTCCATCCGATTCGCGCCAAGCGTGCGCCACAGGACAACGCCGACAGCGAAGATCAGTAGCGCCCAGGCGAACCACAGTGGCCCCTTCTCGAATTCACCGTGTCGCCACAGCCCCATCAGCGAGTCGGCAAACGGATGGCCCTCTGCCGTCCGCGCAAGTGCAATCGTCGCCGGACCGATCACAAAACCGTAGACGAGCAGAGGGATGCCCAGCCTGCGCAGGCGGTCCTGCAAATAGAGCCACCTTCCTTTGGCCTGGATTGCGGGCAGCGTGTAGTACCCCGCGAGGAGGAAGAACAAGCCCATGAACCAGGCTTGGTTGACGGTGCAGAAGAACACCAGCAGCATGGACGACAGCGAACGACCGGCCGGCACTTCCTTGAGGTACCAGCCGCCTATCGCGCCGTAGGTGATCGCGGTGTGATGGAACACGACGAGGAAGGTCGTGGCGACACGCAAGGCGTCAATGCCGGCGTTGCGCGCCTGTTGCGCGGGCGAATGGATTGACGCTGAGCTCATGACCGCATTCTCAATCACGCCTGAGGCGAAGTCAGCTCTGGCGAATCCTGATATTCCCCCTCGCGCTGCGCCGCCTCGCCGTCCTGCTGAATCCCCTTAGACTGCCGCCTCGGAACTCCTCCGTACTCAACGGCCATGCCGCATGGCCCGGCTCGCATGCCCACTGCTCCCGCCATCGCGCTCGAACCCGTCCAGCAGCCTGAGGTCATTGCCCTCATCGAGGCGCTGGATGCTTACCAGATGCCCTTGTATCCGGCCGAGAGCCATCACGGCATCGACCTGGCCGCCTTGTCGGAGCCGCAGGTGCTGTTTGCGGTGGCTCGGGATGCTGCCGGCGCGGCCGTAGCCTGCGGAGCCATCGTGGTGGGGCCCGACTTTGGCGAACTCAAGCGCATGTACACGCTGCCGTCGCACCGCGGCCAGGGCATTGCACGCGCGTTGCTGAGCTTTCTGGAGACGCAGGCCCAGGCACGAGGCGTGCGGCATTTCACGCTCGAGACCGGTTACCTGCAGACCGAGGCCATCGCCCTGTATGAGCGACTGGGGTACCGTCGCTGCGGCCCCTTTGGTGATTACGCCGAGGACCCCAACAGTGTCTTCATGAGCAAGCGCATCGACCACGAATGAACACCGAGATCCCCACGCCCGGCGCCTCCACGCCGCTGGCCGTCAAATTGCTGGTCGGCCTGGGCGTGCTGGCGGTGCTCTACCTCGGCCGCGAGGTGCTGGAGCCGATCACGCTGGCGGCGATGCTGAGTTTCCTGATGGCGCCCGTGGTCCGCAAGCTGCGCAGCCTCGGGCTGAACCAGACCACCGCCGCCATCGGGACGCTGACGCTGGCCGGACTCGTGGTCGCCGCGATCGCCATGGTGCTGCTCACTCAACTCGGTGCCATGTCGCGCGAACTGCCCGCGTACGAAGAGAACGTGCGCGCCAAGGTCACCCGCCTGCGCATGATGACGCTGGATCAGCTGCAGGAAGCCCAGGGCCGCGCCGGACGCATGATCGGCGACATGGCGGCCCCCGGCGAGATGAAGCCACGCACGGCCGACCGGGACGACAGCGACCGGGCCGCCGCTGCCAAACCCGACACCAGCGCCACTGTCGTCCGGGAATTCCTTGCGGCCGTGTGGGGGCCCGTGGGTGTGGTGGGCATCGTGGTGCTCGTGCTCATCTTCGCGCTGCTGGAGCAGGATGCCCTGCGGGACCGCCTGATCCGCCTGGTGGGCGGGCATGATGTGCGCGCCGCCACGGCCGCCTTCAACGACGCCGGCCAGCGCCTCTCCCGCTACTTCGTGTCCCAGTTCCTCGTCAATGTGGGCGTCGGCCTGGTGATCGGCGTGCTGCTGTTTGCCATCGGCGTGCCCCACGCCACCATCTGGGCGGTATTGGCTGGCCTGCTGCGGTTCATTCCCTATGTCGGCTTCCCGGCCGCCGCCGTGTGTGCGGGTGTGATGTCCGCCGCCATGGCGCCAGGCTGGGACCTCATGGTCTCCACGCTGCTGATCTTCCTGGCCGTCGAAGTGGTCGTGGCCCACGTCATCGAGCCGCAGCTGTATGGCCACGCCACCGGGCTGTCGCCGTTCTCGGTCGTGGTGTCGGCCATCTTCTGGAGTGCCTTGTGGGGCCCCGTGGGATTGCTGCTCTCCACGCCCCTGACGCTGTGCCTGGTGGTGGCCGGTCGCCACGTGCCCGCGCTGTCCTTCCTCGATGTGCTGCTGGGCGATGCGCCCGCACTGGACCTCTCGCAGCGCTTCTACCAGCGCAGCATCAGCGCGGATGCGGTCGAGATCGTTGCCGACGCCCGTGCCTACCTGAAGCGCCGCACCCTGGCCCGCTATTGCGACAAGGTGGTTATGCCGGCCCTGGAGCTGGCACGCCAGGACATGGAGAAAAACCTCATCACGCCGGAGCAACGTCTGGCCGCCCAGCAGGTGATCACCCAGGTCTTCGCAGCGCTGACCAACACGCCGCTGCCTCGCCGGCGAGCCGCCGTGCTGGACGGTGCGGACCTCGGCCTGCGCCTTCGCCAGGAGCGGCTACGCACCGAGGGCCTCCGGCAAGGCGCGCTGGACGTCCCCCCTGGCTCGGTGATGCTGTGCGTCAGCATGGGCGGCCGAACGGCGCACCTGGTGGCCGAAATCCTGGTGCGAGTGCTGAGAGACCTGCGCTTTGACGCCCGCCACGCCATGGCACAGGAACTCACCGCCACGCCGGACGACGCCAAACGCAGTGCCGTGGGCACCGTGTTCGTCGTGGGCGCGTCGGTGCAGGAGCATGACCCGGAGGAGGCCCGGTTGCTCAATGACTGCCTGTCTCAGTTGCCAGCCGCCAACGTGGTGATGGTGATGCCCGCGGGCCAGAACACTCAGGACCCGATTGCCAGTGAGCGGGCCCATCGCACCGCCTATTCCTTCGAGGAAGTCGTGACGCTGCTGCCGAGCGCCTGAACCGGCGGGCGCCAAGGGCTCGCTGCAAGAGTCCGGACAAACTCTCAACAACGGCCCGCGGCGGTTTGTTTTCGCAGGTGGGACGTGTAGTGGCGCAGGATGGCCACAGATCACCCGGATTAGAGCCCGGGCTCGACCCGTCTCAGGGTTCTCCCGGGGGATACTCCTGGGCACGTTTTCTGCTTCGTCAACGGGATGAGTGACTTACCCCTGCACCCCCCCGTCGATGCCCCCGCCAGCACCCCGGCGGAGGCGACGATGGACGACCTGACCATCCGTTCGCACACCCTGTTCGAGGATGCTCAGGCGCTTTTCACCGGCACGCTGTTCGTCTCGCTGGCCTTGATCCTTTTTGCGCAGGCCGGCCTGCTCACGGGCGGCACGGCCGGTGCGGCCTTTGTGCTGCATTACGCCACGGACGTCAGCCTGGGCAAGCTGTTCTTCGTGATCAACCTGCCGTTCTACTGGTTCGCCTGGACCCGCATGGGACGAGAGTTCACGCTCAAGACCTTCCTGTCGATCGCCATGCTGTCGCTCTTGACCGAGTTTTCGCCGCGGCTGTTCGCCATTGACCGCTTGCATCCGGCCTACGCCGCCGTGCTGGGTGGCCTGCTGCTGGGCTCCGGCTGCCTGTTCCTGGCGCGGCACCGGGCGAGCCTGGGCGGCGCCACCATCGTGTCGCTCTACCTGCAAAAGGCCAAGGGCTGGCGGGCGGGCAAGGTCCAGATGGCCATGGACTGCGTCATCGTGCTGCTGGCGCTCACCGTGATCCCGCCGGACAAGGTGGCGTATTCGGTGCTGGCCGCCGTGGTGATGAACCTGTTCATCGCCGTCAATCACAAACCAGGCCGATACGCGGTGCTGTGAAGCGCAGGCGCGCAGGGCGGCGCCAGGGTGCTTGCTCCAGGGTAAACCCTGGCATTTGAAGACCCGACCCGCCCAGACTGCCAAATCCGTCAAGCCGCCAGGAAAAAAGCGGGCGTTTTTGAAAATCGCCCTAAAGTCTTCCGACGTATGGCCGAAAAACCGAACATGCCCTTAAAGGGTAGGCAGGTGGGAGAGGTTTCCCGCCCGGTATCCGCTGACCGTTTCCGCGGAATCCTTCGTGGAGGCTCAACATGATCTCTGCTCTCGCAACCACCGCGACCAGCTCCGCTCCAAGCGCTGCGCCGCTGCGCAGCCGCGAGCAGGAGTCCGTCAGCACCTCGGAGGCTCCAGAAGCTTCCGCGGTCGTCACCTTGTCCGCTGCCGGCGCATCCCTGGCCGCGCGCGAAGCCGTGCCGGTGGCGTCGGTGCCCCAGCCCGGCGCCACTGCCGAGACCACGGTGCCCGCTCCGGCGGCCGTCACCGCTGAGGCCGATGCCGCAGCAACCACCGCCACGGTCAGCGCTGGCGCCAGTGCGCCCCAAGCCCCCCAATCGCTGGTGCCCAACCTGATCTACGCCCCCGCGGACAGCAATGAAAACGGCGTGATTTCCGACGCTGAACAAAAGGCCTACGACCTGGAGCAGTTCCCCGAAGGGATGGAGCCCACGGCCGCGCCCGTGCCCAGCCGTGTGAACCAGGACCTGCGCGAATACGCCGCAGTGGCACAGGGCAGCGACTGACGGACCGCCGCGCCGGCCCAGCGTCCGCCACCCCCATTGGAGGGCCCACCTCAGGTGGGTAGCCGGAACCCCGCTCCTGCGCGCACAGTCTCGCCATCGTGGTCGTCAGGGCCATGCAGGAGGCTGACATGCACTTCGCTGAAGTCGATACCGGCGACTACCGCATTTACGCCGGCGCCATCGAGCGTCCGCGCCAGTTTGGCTACGTGGCGGCCGTGGTGGTCATGCGCCAGGACCGCGCGCCAGACAAGCGCGAGGCCTACCGGGACGAAAACCTCGCTGGCGGCTATGGCTGGGCCACGCCGGCCGAGGCCCTTCGCTTTGCCATCAACGCCGGCAAGGAAGCCGTCATGTGCTCCATCGGCATGAGGGCCTGAGCCATGCCGTCCGGTAGCAGCACCCGCGCCCGGCTGACCGTCTACACGGTCGGCGGCACGCGCCTGGTGGGCCTTGCCAGGCCGCGCAGCGCCCCGGGGGACCGCCTGGGCAGCAAACCACGCCTGCCCGCCGCCCGGCCGGGCCCGTTGCGCGCTGCGCGTGGCCGCTCGCCACTCAAGCGGCCCAGACCGTCTTTCGTCGCCTGAACCGCCCCAGGCGCTTGGTCCGCCGCCGGCCCGCCGTTACGCTGCGGGCATGTCCCTTCCGCCCCAAGCGTTTCCGCCCACCGCTGGCAGCCAACCCCGCCAGCCCTGGCATCGGTTTGTGTCTTACCTGACGCCGCAGCGCGTGCTGCTCGCACTGGCCCTGGCCACCGTGGCGGCGCTGGTGCTGGACCCCATTTTCATCACGCCTTTCCCGGTGCTGCTGGGGCGCACCACCTTCGTGGGCATGCTGGCGCTGCTGGCCTTCTCGGCTGCGGGGCAGTGGCCACGCCGGCTGCCGCGCTGGTGGGCGCGCTGGCTGTTCCAGGTGGTGGTCGTGGCGGCCGCCGTGCCGGTGGCCACGCTGCTGGTGTATTTGGTCGCCGTGGGCGGAGACTTGGCCAGCCTCGTCCAGTCTGAAGCCCGCATGATGGGCTTCATGTGGATTGCAGGCTCCGGCCTGGTCGTTGGGCCGCTGCTGGCCATGGGCGCGCTGTACCGCCAGCGGGATGCCGAAGCGCGTAACCAGGCGCTGAGCTTCGAGCTGGAGCGCAGCGAGCTGGAGCGCCAGGCGCTGGATGCGCGGCTGCGGCTGCTGCAGGCGCAGGTGGAGCCGCATTTCCTGTTCAACACCCTGGCCAATGTCCGGGCGCTGGTGGAAACCGGGTCGCCGCAGGCCGCACCGGTGCTGCGCAGCCTGATCGCCTACCTGCGCGCCGCCATGCCGCGCCTGCAGGGCGAAAGCACCACGCTGGCCGATGAGGTGTCGCTGGTGCAGGCCTACCTGGAACTGATGCATCTGCGCATGCCGGACCGGCTGAGCTTCGTGGTGGACCTGCCGCCCGCCCTGAGCGGCCTGCGTTTTCCGCCCATGGCGCTGCTGACCCTGGTCGAGAACGCGGTGCGCCACGGCATCGATCCAGGCGAGGAGGGTGGCCACATTGAAGTGGGCGGCGAACTGCGGGAGGGGCGGGTGCGTTTGTGGGTGAGCGACACTGGCGTGGGCATGACGCAGGACATGGGCGCCGGCACCGGCCTTCGCAACCTGCGTGAGCGGCTGACCCTGTTCTATGGCCTCTCCGCCGGCCTGGAGCTCACCGAGAATCAACCTCACGGCCTGCGGGCCGACATCTGCTTCACGCCGCACTGAACGGCCGCTGCCCTGCGTGCCTGCCCGACCGACCTTGCTGATCCGCCCCCATGAGTGCCACCACCCCGACTGCCCTCATTGCCGATGACGAGCCGCTGCTGCGCGAGGCGCTGCAACGCAGCCTGGCCCACGCCTGGCCGGCATTGACCGTCGTGGCGCAGGCGCGAAACGGCCGCGAGGCGGTGGAACTCTTCGAGCAGCACCGGCCTGACATCGTCTTTCTGGATGTGCACATGCCCGGCGTGAACGGCATGGAGGCGGCGCGCCAGATGGCCCGGCAGGCCCATATCGTCTTCGTGACCGCCTACCAGGATTACGCACTGCAGGCCTTCGAGCGGGGCGCGATCGACTATCTGGTCAAGCCACTGGAAGAGGCGCGTCTCGCAGATACGGTGCAGCGGCTCAAAGACCGGCTCGCCGCCGTGCCGTCACAAGGGGCGGCGGCGGTGGCTTCGCCTGCGGCGCTGGAAGCGGTGATCGAGGAACTGGCACGCCGCATGGCCCGGCCGGTGCTGCCGGGGCCGGCGAGCGGCGTTGCGACAGGGCTTGCGGGCAGCGGCCTTTCCACGGGCGCATCGGTGCCGGCCATGGTGGCTGGCGGCCTGGCCTCCGACACGGGGCCGCTGCAGTGGATCCGCGCGTCCGTGGGCAGCACGCTCAAGTTGATCCCGGTGGACGAGATCCTTTTCCTGAAGTCGGACGAAAAATACACCTTGGTGGCCACGGCCGATGGCGAGGCGCTGATCCGCACGCCCATCCGGGAACTGATCGAGCGGCTGGACCCGCAGCGCTTCGTGCAGGTGCACCGCTCGGTGGTGGTCAACCTGCACGCCATCAGCCATGTCACGCGCGGCCCGAATGAGACGGCGGATCTGCATCTGAAGGCCCGGCCCGAAGTGTTGCCGGTGAGCCGCAGCTACCTGCACCTGTTCCGGCAGATGTGAGGGCCCAGGCGCCCGGGCGGCCCTACCGCCAGGCGCCCCAGGGCATCCGGGCCTCGGCGCTTCAGCGGCCCAGCGGCGCGCAGCGGGTGTTCAGCCAGTCCAGCGCATCGCCCTGGACCAGCGGCGCCAGCCGGCGGCGCACTTCGTCGTGATAGCGGTTCAGCCAGTCCAGCTCTTCATCGGACAGCAGCGACACGGTGATGCAGCGGGTGTCGATGGGGCACAGCGTCAGTGTCTCGAATGCCAGCATCTCGCCGAACTGGCCGTTTTCCGGCGTGTCGTGCTGAACATTGAGCACCAGGTTTTCAATACGCACGCCCCACTGGTTGGGACGGTACAGGCCCGGCTCGATGGAGGTGATCATGCCCGGCTCCATCGCCATGTTGGCATCGGGCACCGCCTTGGAAATGCTCTGCGGGCCTTCATGCACATTCATGAAGTAGCCCACGCCGTGGCCGGTGCCATGGCCGTAATCCAGCCCATGGGCCCACAGCGGCGCGCGGGCGATGGCGTCCAGCATCGGGCTCAGCGTGCCGCGGGGGAACACGGTGCGCGACAGCGCGATGGTGCCCTTGAGCACCAGCGTGTAGTCGCGGCGCTGCGCCTCGGACACCTGGCCAATCGGCCAGACGCGGGTGATGTCGGTGGTGCCGCCCAGGTACTGGCCGCCCGAGTCGATCAGCAGCAGGCCGTCGCCCTTGATCTGCGAGAAATGATCCGGCAAGGCCCGGTAATGGGGCAGGGCGCCATTGGCATTGAAGCCGGCAATGGTTGAGAACGACAGGCCGACGAACCCCGGGCGCTTGGCCCGCTCGGCGCTCAGGCGCTCATCCACCTTCAATTCGTCCAGGGCCTCGCCACGGGCGAGTGCGGCTTCGAACCAGGCGTAGAAGGCGCACATGGCGGCGCCGTCCTGCTCCATGGCCTCACGCACATATTGCGCCTCGGCGGCGTTCTTGCGGCTCTTGAACAGGGTGCTGGGGTTGATGGCCTCCACCACGCGCGTGGCCGCGGGCAGCGATTCCCGCAGGCCCAGGGTCACGCGGCGCGGGTCGATCAGCACGGTGGCGGTGTCCGGCACCTGCGCCAGCGCGGCCCGCGCTTCGGCGTAGGGCTTGACCTGCACGCCGTCCGCGGCGAGGCGGCCCTCCAGCGCCGTATCGATCTTGCCCGGCTGCACAAACAGCGTCGCGCCTTCGGCGGTGACCACAGCATGGGCGACGAACACGGGGTTGTAGCTCACGTCCGAGCCGCGCAGGTTCAGCAGCCAGGCCACATCATCCACGCTGGAAATCAGGTGGTGGGTCGCCCCGTGGCGAGCCATGGCCTCGCGCACCTGGGCCAGCTTGTCGGCGCGGCTGACGGTGGCTTGCGGGGCCGCATGTTCATAAACCGGGGCTTCAGGCAGGCCGGGGCGGTGCTCCCAGGTCTTGTCGAGCAGGTCCAGCTGCGTGTCGATCTTGATCTGGCGCGGCGTCAGCGTGCTGCGCAGCTGCTGCGCCGCGGCCAGGCCCAGCACCTGGCCGTCCACCACCAGCGTCTGGCCGGGCTGCAGTTTCTCGGCCAGCCAGCCCACGTGGTGCGTGGCTGCGCCGGTAGGGATCTTGAACAGCGAGATGCCGCTGCCGTCCAGCTCACGCTCGGCCTGGGTCCAGTAACGGCTGTCGGCGAAGAGGACCGCCTCGTCACGCGTGACGACCAGCGTGGCCATCGAGCCAGTGAAGCCGGACAGCCACTCACGGCCCTGCCAGCGCGCCGGCAGGTATTCCGACAGATGCGGGTCTGCCGAGGGCACCAGGATGGCGTGGGCGTTGGCATCGCGCAGCGCATCCCGCAGGCGGGAGATGCGCAGCTTGATCTGGGAAATGCGGGTATCCATGGGGCGGGCCTCGTGAGCTGCATCAACGTGGGGCCGATTGTAGGAGTTGGCCCCGCCCCCTGCCGGTCGCCATGCCGGCTTCACCTCTGTTCACAATTCGGTGCGCAGCGCCCACAGCTCAGGGAAGAGCACCACATCCAGCATCTTGCGCAGGTAGCTCACGCCGCCGGTGCCGCCCGTGCCGCGCTTGAAGCCGATGACCCGCTCCACCGTGGTGACATGGCGGAACCGCCACAGCCGGAAGGCGTCTTCCAGATCCACCAGCTCCTCGCCCATCTGGTAGAGATCCCAATGGGCCTTGGGGTCCCGGTAGACCTGCAGCCAGGCCGCCTTGACCCCATCATCGGCGGTATAGGGCTGGGTCCAGTCCCGCTGGCGGTGCGACAGTGGCACCTCGATGCCGCGGCGCTGCATGAGGCGCAGCGTCTCGTCGTAGAGCGACGGAGCCTCATAGGCGGCCTGCACACCGCTCAGCAGTTCGGCGCGGTGCGCATGCGGCTTGAGCATGGCGGCATTCTTGTTGCCCAGCATGAACTCGATCCGGCGGTACTGCGCACTCTGGAACCCGCTGCTGTTCGAAAGATAGGGGCGGATGGCGGAGTATTCCGGCGGCGTCATGGTGCCCAGCACATCCCAGGCGTGCACCAGCTGCTCCATGATGCGCGACACGCGGGCCAGCATCTTGAAGGCCTCGGGCAGCCGGTCACCGGCCACGTGGCCCACGGCGCCGTGCAGCTCATGCAGCATCAGCTTCATCCACAGCTCCGAGGTCTGGTGCTGGATGATGAACAGCATCTCGTTGTGGTCGGGCGACAAGGGATGCTGGGCGCTCAGCACCTGGTCCAGGTGCAGGTAGTCGCCGTAGCTCATGTCCCGCGAGAAGTCGAGCTGCGCGCCTTCTTCCTGCACGATGCGTTCGGTCGCCCCGCTGGCCGGGGCGCTGCTGTTGCCGGCGGCCTCGGAAGCCGGTGGCACGGGGTGATGCGGGCAACTCATGTCACGGCCGCCTTCTGGTTGAAGCGCGCTTCGCGCCATTGCTCGGTGGCGAGCACTTGATGGAGGTGTTCGACCGCATCGAAGGCGTCGGTGAAGCTCGTATACAGCGGTGTGAAGCCAAAGCGCAGGATGTGCGGCACCTGGGCCAGGCGGGTGGTGTCTCCCGCGCGGTAGTCACCAATCACGCCGCGTTCGATCAAGGCCTGCACCACCGCATAGCTGGCGTTTTCCAGCGGCGCTTTCAAGGCCAGGCACACCTGGCTGCCTCGCTGCTCAGCCGCGCGGGGCGACACGACGGTCACGCCCAGGGTCCCGCAGCGCTCTTCGGCCAGGCGGGCGAACAGCTCGGTCAGTGCCACCGACTTCTGGCGCAGCGCCGCCATGCCGCCCAGCGGCTCGGCGGCCAGCAGCGCGTCCACGCCGCATTCGAGCGCGGCCATGGAAAGAATCGGCGGCGTGCCGCAGACATATCGACGGATGCCGGGCGCCGGGCGGTAGTCGGCGCTGAACTCGAACGGGGAGGCGTGGCCCAGCCAGCCCGACAGCGGCTGCCAAAAGCGGTCGGCATGACGTGGGTGGGCCCACACGAAGGCCGGGGCACCCGGGCCGCCGTTCAGGTACTTGTAGCCGCAGCCGATGGCGAAGTCGGCGTCGGCGCCGTTCAGGTCCACGGGCACCGCGCCGGCGGAATGCGCCAGGTCCCAGACCGTCAACGCGCCCGCCTCATGGGCGGCCCGCGTGAGCCCCCGCATGTCGTGCCAGGCGCCCGTGCGGTAGTTGACCTCCGTGAGCATCAGCACCGCGAGCTGGTCATTCATGAGCGCCGGCAGTTCGTCGGCGCTGTCCACCAGCACCAGCTGCATGCCGTATTGCTCGGCCAGGCTCTGGGCAATGTAGAGGTCGGTCGGGAAATTGCTGCGCTCCGACACGATGGCCGTGCGCGCCGGCGCATCGGCTCGGATGATGCGCAGCGCCGCGGTCAGCACCTTGTAGAGGTTGAGCGACGTTGAGTCCGCCACCACCACCTCGCCGGGACGTGCGCCGATGAGGCGGCCGATCTTGTCCCCGATGCGGGTGGGCAGGTCGATCCAGCCGGCGGTGTTCCAGCTCTTGATGAGGTCCTGCCCCCATTCCTGCATCAGCACCTGCTGTACGCGCGCGGGCGTGGCGGCGGGCATGGCGCCCAGGGAGTTGCCATCCAGGTAGATGACGCCCGGAGGAAGCGCCATCTGCTGTTTGAGCGGTGCCAGCGTGTCGGCGGCGTCAAGCGCCTGGCAGTCTTGTCGTGTGGTCATCATGGGCAAGGAAGAATCGTGGCGAAAGGGGCAGGGAAGTGTGGTCAGCCGCCGAGGCGCTTGGTGCCGTCACGCACTAGAGCGCCCGAAGCACCGCACGCACCGGGGAAGCGCAGGCGCCGGCCAGCTTGAGCGGCAGGGCGATCAGTTCATAGTCACCTTCGGGGACCTCGTCGAGCACCAGGTTCTCCAGCACGCGCAGGTCCAGTCGCAGCAGACGCTGGTGGCTGTCCAGCGTCTTGCTGCTGGCGGGGTCCACCGACGGAGTGTCCAGGCCGATCAGGCGCACGCCCTGGGCCGCAAGCCATTCCACCGTCTCCGGCGCAAAGGCACTGAAGTCGGGGTTCCAGGTGGTGTCCGCCTTGGCGTTGCAGCGCACCAGCACGCGCGGCGGCAGCCCGGATGCCGCATGGCTGAGGTGCTCGATGCGGATCAAAGGCCCGCAGTCGATGGCGTGGATGACCCGGCACGGACCGAGATAGGCCTCCAGCGCCACCTCGGCGGCGGCAGGCGCGCCGTCCGCATAGTGCAGCGGCGCATCCGCATGCGCACCCACGTGCGGTGACAGCGTGATGGCGCTGAGGTTGACCGGGCACCCGGGCGACAGCCGCGCCGTCCAGCGCAGCGCATAAGGTTCGTCGCCGGGGAAGATCGGCGAGTCCGGCGCAATGACCGGTGAGATGTCCCAAAGGGTCTTGTGGCTCATGGCTACGGCCCCGGCGCGGTGAGTGCACCGGGTGACGGCGCGCACCTTAGCGTGGGCCTTCACAGCGTGGTGTCGGTTAATTCCAACAAGGCCGGGGGGATTCTGCAAGTGGGGACATCGGCGCCTGCCGGTGGTTCGTCAAGCGTGCGTGCGAGCCTGGCATGGTGGTGACACCACCGGGCTGCCCGCGGCACTACCATGCGGCATGGCGGCGACACGCAGGCGCCGCGCCACCGAGAGAGACTTCCATGAGCCTGACATCGCCCTCCACCCAGCAGCCCGTGTCGTCCACCAAGGCCGGCAAGGCGCCTAAAGCGCATTTCCACTGGGACGACCCGTTGCTGCTGGACCAGCAGCTCACCGATGACGAGCGCGCCGTGCGGGATGCCGCGCAGGCCTACTGCCAGGATCGCCTGGCGCCGCGCGTCATTGACGCCTTCCGCCATGAGAAGACGGATGTGGAAATCTTCCGCGAGATGGGCGAACTGGGTCTGCTGGGCGCCACCATCCCCGAGACCTATGGCGGCGCGGGCCTGAACTATGTCTGCTACGGCCTGATTGCACGGGAAGTCGAACGTGTGGACAGTGGCTATCGCTCGATGATGAGCGTGCAGAGTTCCCTGGTCATGGTGCCCATCCACGAATTCGGCAACGAAGCGACGCGCCAGAAATACCTGCCCCGTCTGGCCAGCGGTGAATGGATCGGCTGCTTTGGCCTGACCGAGCCCAACCATGGTTCCGATCCGGGCAGCATGCTGACCCGCGCGCGCAAGGTCGAGGGCGGCTACTCCCTCACCGGCAGCAAGATGTGGATCACCAACAGCCCGATTGCCGATGTCTTCGTGGTGTGGGCCAAGGACGATGAGGGCCAGATCCGCGGCTTTGTCCTGGAAAAGGGCTGGAAAGGTCTGAGCGCCCCAGCCATTCACGGCAAGGTGGGGCTGCGGGCGTCCATCACCGGCGAGATCGTCATGGACGACGTGTTCTGCCCTGAAGAAAACGCCTTCCCCGAGGTCCGCGGCCTCAAGGGGCCCTTCACCTGCCTGAACAGCGCGCGCTACGGCATTGCCTGGGGCGCGCTCGGCGCCGCCGAGAACTGCTGGTTCACCGCACGCCAATATGTGCTGGACCGGCAGCAGTTTGGCAAGCCGCTGGCGGCCAACCAGCTGGTGCAAAAGAAGCTGGCCGACATGCAGACCGAGATCACGCTGGGCCTGCAAGGCTGCCTGCGGCTGGGCCGCATGAAGGACGAAGGCACGGCCGCGGTGGAAATCACTTCCATCATGAAGCGCAACAGCTGCGGCAAGGCGCTGGACATCGCGCGCACGGCGCGTGACATGCTTGGCGGCAACGGCATCAGCGATGAATTTGGCATTGCCCGCCATCTGGTCAACCTGGAGGTGGTGAACACCTACGAGGGCACGCATGACATTCATGCGCTGATCCTCGGACGGGCGCAGACCGGCATCGCGGCCTTCTGAAGCGGCGTCCGCAGTCCTGGTGGGCCGGGGCGTCACGCCGCGGCCCACACGGCGACAGCCGTGCAGGGGTTACGGCGGGTGTTGCCAGGACGACCGGCTCAGCGGCTGTGCGCGGTCAGGTGGGCCAGCGGGGTGGCCAGGCTGATCCCCGGGGCCGCGCGGCGCACGCCGCCCGGAGCCTCTCCGGACTCGTTCTGCGTCTCGTCCTGCAGCGCAGGGGTCTCCATGGCCTGATGGGCGGGATCGCGGCGCATTGCCACGCCGACAGCCAGCATGTCGATCACCAGCAGGTGCAGGATGCGGCTGATCATGGGCATGTGCGTGGCGACATCCTCGACATGGTCCACGACCAGCAGCGCGTCCGCTTTCTTGGCCAGCGGTGACTGGCTGGCCGTGATGGCCAGCACCGCGGCGCCGCGTTCCTTGGCGGCGTCGGCCACCGCGATCAGTTCCGGCACCTTGCCACTGCCGCTGACGAGCACGGCCACATCCCCGGCGCGCAGGGTCTGGGCGGCCAGCAACTGCAGGCGGGGCTCCACATACGCATTGCAGGCCATGCCCAGCCTCAGGAACTTGAACTGTGCGTCCTTGGCCACCACGCCGTAGTGGCCCACGGCGAAGAACTCGATACGCGAGGCCCCGAGCAGCAATTCGATGCTGCGATCGATCATGTCCCGGTTCAATTGGCTGCGCACCTGCAAGATGGCCGAGGCCGTGTTGCCCAGCACCTTCTCTCCGAGCTCCACCATCGAGTCGTCCTGCGTCACCTGCGTGTGGCTGACAGGCACCGTACCGGTGAGCCCAGAGGCCAGGCGGAGCTTGAAATCAGACAGGCCTTCGCAACCGAGTGACCGGCAAAAGCGGATCACCGTGGGTTGGCTGACATTGGCGGCCTTGGCGATCTCCGCGATGGGATCGTTCAGCACCTTGCGCGAATGTGCCAGCACATGGTCGGCGACACGCTGCTCCGCAGGGGATAGATTGTCTCGGGCGCGCCGGATCTGGCCCAGGATGGCCGAGGTGCCGCTGGCACTGCTCGTCTGCAGGCTGCGCAACTGGGCTTCCAGGATGGCGGAGATGCCGGTGAAGGTTGCGTGTTCGGCAGTGATGACAAAGGTCGGAATGGCCGCGACATAGGCGCTGAAGCGGCCCTTGTCTTCGAAGCGCTCGCGGAACCGTGAACGGTCGAAATACTCGCCCAGCCGCGGCACGATGCCGCCGCCGATGTAGATGCCCCCGTGGGCGCCCAGCGTCACCGCCAGATTGCCCGCCGCCGTGCCGAGCAGGGTGCAGAACAGCTCCAGCGTCTCGCCGCACACCAGGTCGGAACCGGCCAGTGCGCGGGCGGTGATGTCTGGCGCCGCCAGTGCCTCGGCGGGGCGGCGCAGATACTCCGCCATGGCGCGGTACATCAGCTCCAGCCCCGGGCCGGAGAGCAGCCGCTCGAAGGACACATGGCCGAACTCGTGCCAGGCAAAGCGCAGCAGGGCGATCTCACGGTCGTCCCGTGGGGCGAAGGTGGCATGGCCACCTTCTGAACCCAGCGACACCCAGCCCTCGCCAGCCGGAATCAGGCCGGACACCCCCAGGCCCGAGCCGGCGCCCAGCAGGCCGATGACGCTCTGCGCGCGCGCCTCGCCGCCGCCGACCTGGCGCAGCTCGGAGGCCCGCAGGCGCGGCAGGGCCATGGCCAGGGCGGTGAAGTCGTTGACCACGACGAGGGTTTCCAGGCCCAGACGCAGCCGGGTCTCCTCGATCGAGAAGCCCCAGGGCGAGTTGGTCATGCGGACCTCGTCGCCCTCCACCGGCGTGGCGACGGCCACGGCGGCATGGTCGATGTGCGGGGCATCGATCTGCGCGAGATAGGCCCGTACCGCTGCGTGGAAGTCCGCGTGCTCGGTGCAACGCAGCGAGGCGATGTGCTCGAACTCCCCTGGCGCGGTCTCCAGAGCGAAGCGGGCGAAAGTGCCGCCGATGTCGGCCATCAGCCGTGGACTGTCGAAATCACGCATGAACAAGCAAGGGCTCCCGTGCCGGCACTGGCAACAGGCCAGCGCAGCAGCGCAAGGGTGGGGCGATTATGGAGGCGATACCGCTGTAGTGTCACTACAGCTCCGAGCGAACCACGGCACCAGCCGCCGCAGCTGAAGTCCTTTCCTCTGATCGATGGGACGCGCTGTTCGCGCATGTCTTTTCGTTCAGTTTACTGACACGGCGAGAGGGCGCTGCTTGCTGGATACCGCTCTTGGCAGGGGTCTGTAGTTTTGCTACCTTCGCGACACCCGCCTGCCACTCCTTCCGCCGGAGAGAACGGCGCGAGCGGCGGGGCAACCGTAAGGCAAAAGGTGAGGGCGCGGGAGCGTCACCTTCTTTCCAAGCGGACCGGAGCCAGGCACTGCGCAAGCCGTCCCGTCGATGTGTCTCGGTTACATCGGATTCCGCTGTCCAAGTTGTAGTACGGCTACACGTCTTGCCTTGCTGCTCGGCGTGCCGTCTGACGCGATTCCTTGAAAATCAATAACTTGGAAGCGATGGAGCGCCGGTTCCCCTCCGTTCGGCCACTACATTTCGTAGTTCAAGGGTTTGCGATGACTTGGTTGGAGATCTAGTTTTAGTACAGAATTTCCTCAACAAGTGTTGGGTTCCGTGTCCCTGCCGCGCGAAACCGCTGCTGTCTGGTGCTTAGGCAGGGCCCGACGTCAGACCAGAAGAGGAGACAAGAGATGAAGACTTCGCACGCCTCGCGCGAGCTGTTCAAGGTCCAGCCCATCGCGGCTGGCTGCATGGTGCTGGCCCTCCTGTCCGCCGGGGCGGCGCAGGCGCAACAGGCGCCGGCCGGGGAGGGCGAGACGAAGGCGGCCGACCGCACCTTGGAGACGGTCACGGTGACCGGCATCCGCCGCGGCATCGAAGCAGCCATCTCGGTCAAGAAGAATTCGGACTCCATCGTCGAGGCGGTGTCCGCCGAAGACATCGGCAAGCTGCCGGACGTGTCCATCGCCGAGTCGATTGCCCGCCTGCCCGGCCTCAGCGCCCAGCGCGTGGCCGGCCGTGCCCAGGTGATCAGCGTGCGCGGGCTGTCACCCGACTTTGCCACCACGCTGCTCAACGGTCGTGAACTGGTCAGCACCGGCGACAACCGCAGTGTCGAGTTCGACCAGTACCCCTCGGAACTGCTGAGCGGCGTGACCATCTACAAGACGCCCGATGCCGGCCTGGTGGGTCAAGGCCTCTCCGGCACCATCGACATGCTCACCGTGCGCCCGCTGGACTTCAGCAGCCGCGTCGTGTCGCTCAATGCGCGCGGCAGCCGCAATTCGCTGGGATCCGCCGCGAATGAAAGCGCGACCGGCAACCGCTTCAGCGCGAGCTACATCGACCAATTCGCCGACCGCACCATTGGCGTGTCGATTGGCTTTGCGCACCAGGAAACACCGGTGCAGGAAGAGCAGGTCGGCCTGTATGAACCCTGGCAGGTCGAATCCCGCAGCGATATTGCCGCCGGCACCTATGTGACCGACGGCATCAAGGCCCTGCGGCGCACTGGCCGCTCGGAGCGCAATGGCGTGATGGGCACGGTGGAGTTTCGGCCCACCAAGAACTGGACCAGCGTGGTGGACGGCTTCTGGACCAAGGCCACCCAGGAAGACACGGCCAACCAGTTCGAGATGAGCCTAACCTGGAACGGCAACAACCAGTGCGCCACGGCCACGCCCTGCACCACCTGGACCGAAAGCGCCGTCAACGGCAACAACACGCTGACCGGCGGCACCATTGCCTATGCCTACCCACTGATCCGGGGCATGTACAACAAGCGCGAGGACAAGATCGTCGCGGGCGGCTGGAACAACAAGCTCAAGTTCGACAACGGTGCGACCATCGTGGCCGACATCAACTATTCGCGCGCCACCCGCGACGAGCTGAACCTGGAGAACAACACCCAGCTCAGCCGCGCCGTGGCCGTTCCCTACGACACGGTGAAGCTGGCCTACCGTTCCGGCAGCTTCTCGCAGATCGTCCCCACGCTGAATTATTCCGACCCGACGCAGCTCTACCTGACCAACACGATCTACGGGTCGGGCTACGGCAAGGTGCCCAGCGTCAAGGACGAAATGAGCGGATTCAAGCTGGTGGCCAGCCTGCCCGCGCCGGCCGCCATGGAGACCTGGTTCTCCGACTTCAACATCGGCGTCAACTATTCCGACCGGACCAAGCGCAAGCGCCAGCCTGAAGGCGGCACGGCGCTCGTGGGCGCGGACACCCCGATCGCCAGCGACCTGCAGTACAGCCCGGTGAACCTCGGCTTTGCCGGCCTGGGCTACATCCCGGCGTGGAACGTGCCGGGCGCCATTGCGCGCTACATGAGCTTTAATCCGACGGATGACGAGGCCTGGCTGGTCTACAAGGCCTGGGATGTGCAGGAGAAGACCACCACCGTCTTCCTCAAGGGCAATATCGATGCGACCACCTTCGGTGTGCCCGTGCGCGGCAACATCGGCCTGCAGGTGGTCAACGTCAAGCAGACCTCGTCGTCCTTCTACTGGGATTCCACCGACGGTGATGGCGTGCGAAAGCCAGTCTCCAGCGGCAAGACGGTGACCGACTTCCTGCCGGCGCTGAACCTGGCCTGGTCGCTGGGCAGTGACCAGACGGTGCGTTTCGCACTGGCCAAGCAGATGGCGCGACCCAAGGTCGATCAGCTGCGCTCCTCGCTCGACTTTGGCGTGGACACGAGCACCGGCAAGCCCGGCGCCAGCGGTGGCAACTCGCAGCTCGACCCCTGGCGCGCCAACGCGCTGGACTTGTCCTATGAGAAGTACTTCGGCTCGAAGGCCTACGTTTCGGCGGCGGGCTATTACAAGGACCTGCGCAGCTACATCTACACGCAGTCCAATGGGCAGTACGACTTCACGCAGTTCCTGCAGGGCTATGTGCCGCCGGCCAATTGCGGCAACGGCACGCAGCAGTGCCCGGACGTCGTGCCCATCGGCACTTACACCGCGCCCTACAACGGCAAGGGCGGCAAGCTCAAGGGCGTGGAGCTGACCGCCTCGCTGCCGCTGAACCTGGTGCACAGCGCGCTCAACGGCTTCGGCATCATCGCCAGCGCCAGCTTCAACCAGAGCAACATCCAGGTGAAGGACCCGGAGAGCGCCAGCAGCGTGGGCAGCGGCTTCATCAGCCTGCCCGGCCTGTCCAAGCAGGTCTACAACCTCACGGCCTACTATGAGCGCGACGGTTTCGAGTTCCGTGTGAGCCAGCGCCGCCGGTCCGACTTCATCGGTGAAATCGGCAACTTCAACGGCGCCCGCACGCTGCGTTACGTGGTGGGCGAGAGCGTCGTGGACGCACAGATCGGCTACACCTTCAACGATGGGCCGCTGAAGGGGCTGGGCCTGCTCGCACAGGTCAACAACCTGACGGACGAAGCCTACCGGACCTATGCCGTCAGCAAGGATCGCCCGCTGGAGTACATGAAGTGGGGCCGCACCTTCCTGGTGGGGGCCAACTACAAGTTCTGATCCTGACCGGACCTTGGCCGGTCCGCCGACAAGCCCCGCGCCGAAGGCCCGGGGCTTTTTTCTTCCGCGAAAGGGAGCGGGTCAGCGCTCGTTGGCCGCACGCGGCATGGCACGCACGAGGCCCGGGGCGGAGACGCCGGCCGACGCCCGCCAGGAGGGGCCGATGAAGTGGTCGATCGGGGCGGGCCTGGCGAAGAGATAGCCCTGGAAAAGGTCGCAGCCACGGGCCTGCAGCCAGGCTCTTTGCGCTTCGGTCTCCACGCCTTCGGCCACGCAGGTCAGGCCCAGCCGCCGCGCCAGGTCGATCATGGCCTCCAGCAGCACGGCGCCGGACGGCTCATCACAGTTCTGGATGAAGGACCTGTCGATCTTGAGCTTGCGGATCGGCAGCGTCTGCAGCCGGCTCAGCGAGGAGTAGCCCGTGCCGAAGTCGTCGATGGCGATGGAGAAGCCCACGTCCGCCAGCGAGCGTAAGGGCTGCGTCGCATCCTGCCGCGACGCCATGGCGGCGGACTCGGTCAGTTCGAGTTCGATGTCGGTGGGCTGCAGCCCGGCCGCATGCACGACTGCCAGCACGATGTCCGGCAGGTCCGGATGGGTCAGCTGCAGGGGCGACAGGTTCACCGCCATGCGCTGAAGCGGCAGGCCCCGGGCGCGGGCCTGGACCAGCGCCTCGCAGGCCTTGCGCAGCAGCGCGATGCCCAGCGGGTGGATCAGGCCGCTGGATTCGGCCACGCCGATGAAGACATCGGGCGACACCGCGCCCATCTCTGGATGGCGCCAGCGCGCCAGCGCCTCCATCAGCACGATCTGGCCGTTGCCATCCACGATCGGCTGATAGACCAGTTCCACCTGGTCCTTGTCGATCGCGCTCAAGAGGTCCAGCCGCAGCTGATGCTGCTTGCGCAGTTCAATGTCGAAAGCGACGCTGAAGATGGATTGCGAGTCCGTGCCGACTTTCTTGGCGGCGCGAAGGGCCACCGTGGCGCGCCGCATCAGTTCCGGCGCGCGCACCTGCGGCTCCAGCGCCACGGCGCCCGCGCTGACCGTTGCAGCGAGCTGCATGGCGTCGTGGGCAATGGGGGCGCTCATCAGGGTTCGCAGCCGGCTGAGCGTGCGCTCCAGCGCCACGGGGCTCGCGCCGCGCATGACCAGCGCAAATTCGTCACCGCCCGTGCGCCCCAGGGCCAACCGGTGGTCCTCCATGCTGCCGAGCCGCTCGGCGACTGCCAGGATCACCTGGTCGCCCACGGCTGCGCCGTGGAACTCGTTGACGGATTTGAGCTGGTCGATGCCCACCAGCACCAGCCAGCCTTGCTCGTCGCTGCGCAGCAGGGCGTCCAGTTGGCCCGTGAAGGCGGCGCGGTTGAGAAGGCCGGTCGCTGCATCGGTGGTGGCGGCCCGCTGGACGCGCTCGTTCCAGACCTTGCGCCGGGCAGCGAAGCGACGGCTGGCACCGAGCCAGATGCCGAAACCGATGCCCTGGGCCAGCAGCAGGATGACGACATCTCGCGAGATGTCCTCGGTGACATCGTCAATCTTCATGCAGACGGTCACCTTGTCACCGGCCTCCCCATGCGGCAGGGCCCGATTGGCGCAGGGCCAGCCCACCAGCTGAAGCAGATCCGCGTTCATGGGTGCGGCATCGTCGGCCGAATGAACGTCGCAGCGTCCTGCAACGCAGATTTCGATCTGCTTGACGTCATGAAAGTGCGCGAGCTCCCGCTGGATGAGGTCAGTGCCGGACCAGCCCAGCGCACGCTGGCTCTGCACGCTGCCCGCCAGCACCGTGGTGATGTCGCTGGCGGTGTGCTCCAGTTCACGGAAGCCGTAGTAGACGGTCATGCTGCACAGCATCAGGATCGTCAGGGCCGTTGTGGCGGCAAAGTGCCAGGCATAACGCGGACGCGGTTGACGCGAGTCGCTGAGTCGCAGGGCGCCGCCACCGCCGACCGGAGACGCCTCGGCCACCGCGAACTGCTCGGAGTCGGCCGCTGGACAGCTGTTGGCGGAGCGGAAGTTGCGGAACAAGGTCATGGGCGAGGCATGCGCAGGCAGAGCGCAGAGAGAGCGGCTGTGAGCGATTCTTGCGGGCCTTGGCCGTGGCGGCCAGAGGCGGTTGTCGTCACTGCCTGTCAGCAACTTGCCTACAGGCGCGGGGTGAGAACGGACAGCTGTCCGTAGCGCCGCCGCACCCAGCCCTGCGCCTGCGCGGCGCCGAGCAGCACGTTGACGGTCTGACGCGACAGATGGGCACAGCGTGCAATGTCGGCCTGCGTGGCGGCCAGTTGCTGCCAACCGTCTGCATCGGGCGGGCTGCCGCTGTCCCGGATCATCTGCAGCAGCGCAAGCCGGAAGCGCTCCGGGGCCGGCTGATGGCGCGCCGCATCCAGCAAGCGCAGATTGCCTTCGAAGCGGCGGGCAAACTCCTGCAGCAGCGCCCGGGCGAAGCCGGGGCATTCGTCCATCAGCATCTGATAGGCCGCAGCGCCGATGACCCACACCTCGCAGTCGTGGACCGCGACAGTCTCATAGCGGGCCGGACGACCCGTCACGAAGGCCGCAAGGCCGAACAGCCGCGGCGCCCGCAAGCGCTCCAGGGTGGATGTCGTGCCGTCTTCGGCGATGAAGCGGGCTTCCATGTCGCCTGCGCCCATCAGGTAGAACGCGCGCGGCACCTGGCCTTCCGCGAACAGCACCTGCCCGGCCGGCACGCGGCGCCGGGGCACCAGGATGTCGAGGCGGTCCAGGATGTACCGGGGGAAGCTAAGCTCGGGAAAGGCCGCGCACAACGCGAGGCTGGGTGTTGGCGGCAGGCCCGGGTGGGGTGAAGCGCCCGCACTGTCGCCGTCGCGCCAAGGTGTTCCGCGAGGGGCGCTGCGCCCCGTCGAGGCGGTCAGACCCACCGGCTCAGGGGGCGCAGGCTCGCCCACGGTCTGAGGGTCGTGAAGCCGGGTGGGCACGGAGCGGCGGGCAGGGCGGAGGGCCATGCCCGATTGTCGGGTAGCCGACACTCTCTGGGCGACGAAGGGTTTCCAATCCGTGCATGGACATCACCCCGCCTCCCATCGACCTGCCCACCCTGCAACGAATGTCGCGCCGCTTCAGCGACTTTGCCGCACGCGACGGGCAGGACGATGTCCTGTATGCAGCAATGGCCCGGCACATCGCTGACGATCCTTCCTTGTGCGGCCTGCTGGCGCATGCCCCCGCCACGCAGCAGTTGCCGGTCCTGCTGCTGGCGGCCCTGCATGACCGCGTGCTGGATGCACGCGCCCCTCGGCACGCCCTGCATGACTACTATCCGACCGCGAGCGGGCACCGCCGCCCCGATGCCGCCTTGCCAGGCATCTTGAAAGCGTTTGTCCAGCAAGAACGCGAGGCGGTGCTGCGCAGCCTGCGCACGCGCACCACCCAGACCAACGAGGCTGGCCGCTGCGCTGTGTTGCGCGTGGCGCTGCAGCGAGTGGCCGAGCTGTGCGCCGAGCGTCAATGCCGCGCCGCTACCGGGAGGCCGCTCGCTACCGGCGACGGCGCACCGGAGGATGGGCAAGCGCCTGCGCTGCGCCGACTGGCGCTGTTCGACTTCGGTTGCAGCGCCGGACTCAATCTCGCGGTGCAGGACTATGCCTACGAAGACGGCTGGTCGCCCTGGCCGGCAGCATCGCCCGAGGCGCCGGTGATCAGCACGGCCTGGCGACGCGCGCCAGCGGACGCGTTACGGGGCCCAAGGCGCTGGCAGGTGGTGGACCGGCTGGGCGTCGATCTTGCGCCCGTCAGCGTCGATGACCCCGATGCCACCCGATGGCTGAAGGCCTGCCTCTGGCCCCATGACGCGCTGCGCGGCGCGCGTTTGCGCCAGGCCCTCGTGATGGCACGGCGCCAGCCGCCGCGGCTCGTGCGGAGCACCGACGGATTGGCGGTGTTGCAGCAGTGGCTCCAGACGTTGCCACCCGGCGTCCAGCCGGTCCTTGTCAACACCTGGGTGCTGGCCTACTTCGATGACGAGGGGCGCAGGGCCTACGAACAAGCGGTGGCAACCCTGGTGCGTGAGCATGGGCTCATGTGGATCAGCGCCGAGGCTGGCAAATTCGCGGCCGTGCAGGCCTTGCCACCGCCTTCCGAAGATGACCCGGCCACCACCACGACGCTCTGGACGCTGCAGTGGCGTTGCGGTGGGGATGTCCGTGGCGAAGCGCTCGCCTGGTCGCACGCGCACGGCAAATGGGCTGATTGGTTGGAGCCGCTCACTTCGTCGCCGGTTCCCGCACCCAGACCCGACCGCTGAGCGGCGGCACGGTGAGTGCCACCTCGCCGTTGGCCTGCACCTGCATCGACTGCCCGTCCATGGCGTCCCGCAGTCGCTGCCCGCGCAGCTCGGCGGGAAGCTCAAGCGACAGGGACTGGGTCTCTTCAGCATTGTTCAAGGCGACCAGCGCCACCTGGGCACCATCGCGGCGCAACAGCACGATCAGGTGGTCGCTGAGCAGCAGCGGCGCTTCCAGCGTGCCATGCCGCAGCACGGGCAGTTGATGCCGAAGGGCGACCAACTGCCGCACCTGTGCCTTGAGCGCCTCGTCTGGATGGCCCCCACGGTCCGCCCATGGGTAGGGCGCCCGGTTGTAGGGATCTTCACCGCCGCTGACGCCCACCTCATCGCCGTAGTAGATGGTGGGAGCGCCTGGATAGGTCATCTGGAACCAGAGGGCCAGCAGCAGCCGCTGCTTGGCCCGCGCCAGCGTGGCGGGATCGGTGCCGGCCCCATTGTCGCCATCAGCGCCGCCATCGGCGCCAAGGTGGTGGAGCGCCCGCGGCTGGTCGTGGGTGGACAGCAGGTTCATGGACGCAAACAGGGCCTGAGGCGGATACGACTCGCGCAGCAGCTCCAGGTTCTGGTAGAGACGGTCCGCACGTCCGCCGGCCGCATAGTCCAGTGCCGTATTGCGGAAGATGTAGTTCATCGTGCCGTCGAAGCTGTCGCCCAGGAAGAACTTGCTCGCATCGAACCAGGTCTCGGCGATGGTCAGGGCGTCGGGTCGGTGAGACTTCACCGCCCGTCGCCACTCGCGCCAGAAGTCGTCCGGCACCCAGGGTGCAACGTCCATCCGCCAGCCCGACGCACCCTGGTCCAGCCAGTAGCGCATCACCGAATCGGGGCCGCCATAGGCAAAGCGGCGGAAGTCCTTGCTGGCCTTGTTGAGCTCCGGCAGGTCCTTCACATCGATCCAGCCGCGGTACTGCCGGTCAGCATCGTGCTGGGAGGGGTCGAAACGGAACCAGCTAGCGTAGGGGGAGGCCGGGTTGATCCGGCCGCCATCAAAAGCGCCGCCCGGCGGATAGTTGCTGAATCGGTTGAAGTAGGGGGAGTCGGCGCCGACGTGGTTCAGCGAAGTGTCGACGATGACGCGGATGCCGCGCCTGGCGGCCTCCACGGTCAACCGCTGGAAGTCCTCGTTGGTGCCGAAGGCCGGGTCGATGCGGCGGTAGTCCGCCGTGTCGTACTTGTGGTTGCTGGCCGCCTTGAAGACGGGCGTGAGGTAGAGCGCGTTGGCGCCCAGGTCTCGGATGTTGTCCAGCTTGTCGATCAGACCGGCCAGGTCGCCGCCGTAGAAGTCGTTGTTGTAGACCTCGTCGGAGCCGTCGCCGCTGCCCGGCTTGTAGGGCCTGTCCATCCAGCGGGCATGGAACTCGACGGCGCGGTCCTGATAGCGGTCGCGACCCGGCTTGGGGTCGTTGCTCGTGTCGCCGTTGCGAAAGCGCTCGGGAAAGACGTAGTAGTAGACCGCGTCCCTGGCCCAGGTGGGGACCGTGAAGTCGACGGCGTAAATGGTCTGGCGATAGCGCCGGATCCGGCGTGCCTCGGAAGGCAACTCCTCCACCAGGCCGACGCCCATGGAGCCCTTCTCCCGCGTCCAGTAGATGCTGTCCTTGTTGTTGCCGTAGACATAGCGCCGGCCCTGGATGGTCAGGACGAAGTAGTAGCCATAGACGGCCGGCGCGCCGAAGCGGTGGCGTCCGGCCCAATGTTCACGGCCCTCGGCATCCAGGGAGCCAGGGACCCGGTGCAGCGGTGCCCGCGCCAGCTCGGTATAGGTCAGCACCTCCTGATTGCCTTCAAGCGTGCGCTTCTCCACCACCAGCTCTACGCTTGTCACGCCCGGCAGGGCGCTCAGTTCAAAGTCCATCCAGCTGCGCGCCGGCTGCGCACCGAAGGGCCGCTTGAACGCGGTGCTGCGGGAATCAAAGCGCACGCTCAGGGCCACCGGGTCGGCCACTGGGCTGATGTTGGGGTCCGGCGCCGGGTAGACGGAGCAAGCCGCCGGCGCTGGGGGGCAGGGCGCGATGCGCAGGGAGGGGGTGGCACCAGCCCAGTGCAGTTCGATCCGATGCGGGCCACCGGCGAAGCGCTGCGTCAGCGCAGCGCCCTTGGGCGTCAGCGCGCGGGCGTCTCCGCCGAAGTCGGCGTCGGGGGACCAGTCCTCGTCGCCAATCTTGAACGACAGCTCGCCTTTCAGGTCTGTGATGAGTTCGTGGTGGTCGCAGGCCCAGTACAGGCGCTGCGCATCCGGCGCGGCCCAGTTGTTGAGCGTGCCGCGTATGTAGAGGTCGCGACCGGCCAGGGGCGGCTGACGACACACCGCGGGTGTTACCGCTGGAGCCGCTGAAGCCGTTGGCACCGCCGAAGCAGCTGAAGCCGGCGCTTGGGGCGCTGCTGCGGCCACGCCGAGCCAGCACAGTGCAGTGGCCATAACGCCGGCAAGACGTACAGCGGCGGATGGCCCGGGCATGCGGAGGCGCTGCGTCGGCAACTGCGGGCTGTTCAGGTGTTCCATGTGCTCCCCAAGCCTGTTTTCATCTTCGGCGCCAGTGGCCGCGGCCCACCGCGCATCGCCGTAGCGGCGCGTGACCCGGTGTGGCCGTGCGCCACCGATCACATCGGTGCCCGCTCCGGCAGGCACCGTGCCTGATCAGCCTTTGACCCCGCCGGCCGTGAGGCCCGAGACGATCCAGCGCTGGGCAATGGTGAAGACCAGCGTGATGGGAAGGCCGGACAGCACCGCCGCCGCCGCGAAGTCGCCCCACAGGAAACGCTGGTCGTGCAGGAAGTACTTCGAGCCCACGGCCAGCGTGAGATTGCCCTCTTCTCGCAGCAGCACGGAGGCGACGGGGTATTCGATAATCACGCCGATGAAGGCCAGCACGAACACGACCATCAAGATGGGCATGGCCATGGGCAGCAGCACCAGGCGGAAGGCCTGCCAGTGCGTGGCGCCGTCCACCTTGGCGTTCTCCTCGATCTCGATGGGGATGGTGTCGAAATAGCCCTTGATGGTCCAGATATGGGTGGCCACGCCGCCCAGGTAGGCAACGACCAGGCCGGCATGGGTCTCGATGCCCAGCCAGGGCACATAGGCCCCGATGGTCTCGAAGATGGCGTAGATGGCCACCAGCGCCAGCACGGCCGGGAACATCTGCAGCAGCAGCATGCTGTTCAGGATGGTCGTCTTGAAGCGAAAGCGCAGCCGCGCGAAGGCGTACGCCGCCGTGGTGGAGATGGCCACGATGGCCAGGGCAGAGATGGTGGCCACCTTGATGGAGTTCCACAGCCAGGTCAGCACCGGGAAGGGCGGCTGCACCAGGCTGCCGTCGGGGGCCTGGTACGGGATGCCCAGGGCCAGCTTCCAGTGCTCCAGGCTGACCTCGGTGGGGATCAGCTGGCCGGTGGCGAAGTTGCCTGGTCGCAGCGAAATGGAGACCACCGCCAGCAGCGGGAACAGCGTGATGGCCAGGAACAGCCACAGCACGGCATGCGCCGCCCATACGCGCCAGCGCGCCTGCCTGCCTCGGACGATGGCCATCAGAAGGCTCCCTGCAGTGTCATGGCTTCCTCATCAGGCGCAGGTTGAGCAGCGACATGGCCGCCACCAGAAAGAAGATCAGCGTGGAGATGGCGGCGGCCAGCCCGAAATCGGAGCCGGAATCACGGAAGGCAATGCGGTAGGTATAGCTGACCAGGATGTCGGTCTGCCCCGCCGGGATCTTGGTGGACAAGTAATCCGGCCGGCCATCCGTGAGCAGCGCGATCACCACGAAGTTGTTGAAGTTGAACGCGAAGGCCGCCACCAGCAGTGGCGACAGCGGCTTGATGATCAGCGGTGCCGTGATCTTGAAGAAATTGGTCAGCGGGCCGGCGCCTGCAATGGCGGACGCCTCGTACAGGTCGGCCGGGATGGCCTTGAGCAGGCCGGCGGCCAGGATCATGATGTAGGGGTAGCCCAGCCAGACGTTGACGATCAGCAGCATGGTCTTGGCCAGCAGCGGGTCGGCAAACCAGGCGGGCTTGACGCCGAAGAGGGCGTCCAAGATGGCATTGATTTCGCCGAAGTTCTGGTTGAACAGGCCCTTGAACACCAGGATGCTGATGAAGCCCGGCACCGCATAGGGCAGGAACAGCAGCGTGCGGTAGGTGCCGCGAAAGCGCAGGTCTTCCCAGTTGAGCAGCACCGCCAGCATCATGCCGATGGCCGTGGCGAACACCACCGTCAGCAAGGAGAACACCACGGTCCAGCTGAAAATGGACAGGAAGGGCCCGCGGAAATCCGCATCCAGCACCATGCGCGCATAGTTCTGCCATCCCACCATCACCTTGTAGCCGGGCTGCAGGTGTTCGCCGGCCGCGTTCTCGTAGTAGCCGGTGTGGGCGTTTGGCGCAAAGCGCTGGCCGTCCGCCGTTCGCAGCAGGCTGCCATCGGGCTGTTCCTCGAAGAGGCGCCGCACCGGGCCGAATTCCCGCAGGCCCAGGTAATGCAGGGCCTGCGCTTCCTCCGGCTGCCCCGGCAGGTGCAGCCGCAGCTGGGACAAGGCCTCGCGATGGCGCACCAACTCGCGCAGGTCCAGGGCGGTTCCCCATGGGGACGCGCCCGGGGACGCGGCCGAGGCCTGGCGGTCGGAGGCGTCTTGCAGCGCCACGTCCACGGGGCGGTCCGCGCGTTGCAGGGCCAGCGGCGGCGTGACCCATTCAATGGCGCCGGTGGCGGGGTGGCGCAGCACCACGCGGTACTCGCGGCCGTCCGCATGCACGGTGTAGTCACGCACCTGCTCCGGCAGTGCGTCGTGCTGGTCCAGCAGATAGTCCCGCACCCGCTCCTGGCTCAGCAGATGGGCGGACGAATAGTTGGTGAAGCCGATCTGGGTGGTGTAGAGAAGCGGGAAGGCGATGAACACCAGCATGCCGGTGACACCAGGGAACAGGTAGCGCCACGCGAACCCGCCACGATGCAGATACACGCCAAAGCCCGCACCGAAGAGCGCCAGTGTGCCAAGCGCCCACCAGGTCTGGCCGCCTGCATACAGGGTGTAGACCAGGTAGAGCGCCGCGAGGGCAACCAGCGACACCACCGGCCAGTACAGCCAGCGGCCCAGCCGCTGCCACAGGCCGGGCGGCTGCAGGGTGTAGGCCTGGGCCAGCGGCGAGTCCGCCAGCGCGGCGGCCAACGTGGGCGTGGAGGCAGTGGTGGCGACGTTCATGGCTTGAGCAGCATGCGGCCCGAGGCGCCGTCCAAGGCGTCCTTGGGGCTTTGCAGGCCGTTGGTGATGGCTTCCAGCGCCGCGTCCATGGCGGTCCAGAAACGTCCCACTTCAGGGATGTTGGGAATGGGCGCGCCAGCACGGGCGTTTTCCATCGTGGCGCGGATCAAGGGGTTGACCGCCAGTTCAGCGTAGAACGCCTTGTTGGCCGGCACACCGATCGGGACATCGGCATCCAGCACCTTGAGCGCCGCCGGGCGCATCAGGTGCTGCTCGATGAATTCACGGGCCAGGTCCTTCTGCCGCGAGGGCGCGGCGATCATGCAGCCCAGCACGCCAACAAAGGACCGGGAAGGCCGGCCGGCCACCGCGGACGGGATGGGTGCCACACCGAAGTCGATGCCGGCCTTGCGGGCGTTGTCCCAGGCCCAGGGGCCGGAGACCATCATGGCGATCTCGCCGCGGGCAAAGCCCGACTCCATCTCGGCGTAGCGGGCGCCGCGCGGCATGTGGCCGTCCTTGATCAGGCGCTCCAGCACTTGCGCGCCTGCAAGGGCGCCGGCGTTGTTGACCTGCACCTGCGCGGGATCGAAGTCCCCCTGCGCATTGCGGCCGAAGATGACGCCCCCCGCCCCAGCCAGGATAGGCCACGTGAAGAAGCTCTTGTTGTAATCCCACAGGATGGCGCTCTTGCCGCGAGGCTTGAGCTGGCGGTCCAGCGCCACCACCTCGCCGAAGGTGGCCGGCGGCTTGGCCACCAGCGCCTTGTTGTAGATCAGGCCGCTGGCCTCGATGGCGATGGGATAGCCCCAGAAGCGCCCCTGGTAGCGGAAGGCCTCCCAAGTGCTCGGCTCGACTTCTTCATACAACCGGGGGCGCGGCTGGATGGGTGTGATCAGGCCGGCCTTGGCCCACTCGCCGACGCGATCATGGGGCCAGCAGAAAATGTCCGGGCCCTTGCCGGCGCCAGTGGCCTGCTGAAACTTGTCCGGCGCATCGACCGGATGCTCGACCACCACACGCACGCCGGACGCCTGCTCGAAGGCGTTGCCGACCTTTTGCAGGCCGTTGTAGGCCTTGTCCCCATTGATCCAGACCAGCAGCCGAGGACCTGACTGCGCCAGAGCCTGGGTGGGCAGGCCGCCCATCAGCAACAGCAGGCACGACAGCCCCAGGCTGGCTCCCTTGCACGGGTTCATGCCGGCAGCCCCACGCGACGGAAGGCACGGCCTTCGCCGTCAAACAAATAGCAGGCCTCGGGGGGCAACTGCAGCAGCAGCGTGTCGCCGCTGCGCACCCGCGTGCGACCGTCAAACTCGCAGGTGAGGGCCTCTTCCACGCCGGGATAGGCGCAGTAAGCATGGGTGGAGCCGCCCAGCGACTCCACAAAAGTGACCCTCGCCTCCATCAGGTTGGCATCACCGCCAATGTTGAAGTGTTCCGGCCGGATGCCCAGCGTCACCTTGTCACCGGGCCGGGCCCGCGAAGCGTCGACCTGTGCGCGGATCAGCGCGCCATCGGCCAGCCTGACCGTTGCCTGGCCGGCGCTGGCGTTCACCACTTCGGTCTCGATGAAGTTCATGCGCGGACTGCCGATGAAGCCGGCGACAAACAGGTTGTCCGGATGCTCGTAGAGCTCCATGGGTGTGCCGACCTGCTCCACCCGGCCAGCGGACAGCACGACGATGCGGTCTGCCAGGGTCATGGCCTCCACCTGGTCATGGGTCACGTAGACCATGGTGGTTTTCAGGTCCTCATGGAGCTTGGCGAATTCGTAGCGCATGCGCACGCGCAGCGCGGCGTCCAGGTTGGACAAGGGCTCATCAAAGAGAAAGACCTCGGGCTTGCGCACGATGGCGCGCCCGATCGCCACGCGCTGGCGCTGGCCCCCGGAGAGATCCTTGGGCTTGCGGTCCAGCAGATGCTCGATATGCAGGATGCGCGCGGCATATCGCACCGCCCGCTCGATCTCGTCCTTGGGCACCTTGGCCAGCTTCAGGCCGAACGCCATGTTCTCGTAGAGATTCATGTGCGGATAGAGCGCATAGCTCTGGAACACCATGGCGATGCCGCGTTCCGCCGGGGGCACGTCGTTGACCAGGCGGCCGCCGATGCGCATGGTGCCGCCGGTGATGTCCTCCAGGCCGGCAATGGTGCGCAGCAGGGTGGACTTGCCGCAGCCGGACGGGCCGACGAACACCATGAACTCGCCGTCCCGGATCTCCAGGTCAATGCCATGCAGGATCTTGGTCTCGCCATAGGCCTTGACCACGGCTTGCAGCTTCACGTCCGCCACTAGGTACCTCCGCAGCGCCTGCTGGGCGGGCGCTGCCTGTCTCGCTTGTTTGATGTGGATGCGGCGCTAGCCTGGCAGTGCCATAGCAATGCGCCTTTTGTAGAGAATATACATGGCGGCAGGAAGTGCTACAACGCGTAGAAACAGCGAGTTCGGCGCCTCCACCGATACGAATCAATGGCTTAGCCATAGGTTCGGGATAACCCGATGTAGTCAAACTACAGAAAACTACAAGGCTTGGTGGATACTGCGCCTGTCTACCGCACTGTAGAGGTCGCGCGTTGCCGGCCCCATCGCTGAACACCCTATGACTGCCGCCTCCCGTGCCTTGTCTTCCCTTTCGACCGGTGATGCCATGACGACTCCCGCCGTTTCTTCCGACCTCAGTGTCGCCTTCCAACTGGCCCTGCAGCGCGAACTGCATGTGGGCGGCGAAGGCGCAGGGCCTCAGGCCCTGCTGCGTGCGGCGGCGCATGCCTGCCGCGAGCTGCTGGCCCAGCGCTGGGCAGACACCCAGGCCGAAGATGCACGCCGCGGACTCAAGGCGTCGGTGCGCCGCGTCCATTATTTGTCTATGGAATTCCTGATGGGACGCGCCCTGGGCAATGCGCTGGCGGCGCTGGGCCTGGAGGACACGGTGCGTGCGGCCTTCAGCGCGGAAGGGCACACACTGCCCGACGTGCTTGAGCGCGAGCCGGACGCGGCACTGGGCAACGGAGGCCTCGGACGGTTGGCCGCCTGTTTCCTGGATTCGTTCGCCGAGCTGGGCTTGCCTTCCTTCGGCTATGGCCTGCGGTATCAATATGGCATGTTCGCGCAGGGCATCCAGAACGGACGCCAGGTGGAGTCCCCGGATGACTGGATGGCGCTGGGCAACCCATGGGAAGTGATGCGTCCAGAGCTGCGCTACCTGGTCGGTTTCGGCGGCCATGTGGAAGTGGATGCGGGCGGCGCGCGCCGCTGGGTGCCGGCCGATCATCTGGTGGCGCAGGCCTATGACTTCATCGTTCCGGCCCACCACACGCAGCGCGTCTCGACGCTGCGCCAATGGCACGCCCAGGCCGAGGCACCCATCGACTTCGCGGCCTTTTGCCGCGGCGACCATCAGGCCGCGGCCGCCCACCGCGTGGCGGCGGATGCGATCAACTGGGTGCTGTATCCGGACGACAGCACCGAAGCCGGACGCCTGCTGCGTCTGAAGCAGGAGGCCTTCCTGGTCAGCGCCTCGCTGCAGGACCTCATTGCGCGCCACTTGCAGGAGTTTGGCACGCTGGAGCAACTCGGCCGCGCCAACGCCATTCACCTCAATGACACGCATCCTGCGCTGGCGCCCGCGGAGTTGATGCGCCTGCTGCTGGATGAGCATGGCATGTCCTGGGACCAGGCGTGGTCCATCACCCGCCAGGCGGTGAGCTACACCAACCACACGCTGATGCCCGAGGCGCTGGAGACCTGGCCGGTACGGCTGTTCGAGGCGCTGCTGCCGCGGCACCTGGAGATCATTTATGAAATCAACCACCGCTTCCTGGAGCAGGTGAAGCGGCAGTATCCGGCGGACGGCGAGCTGGTGCGGCGCGTGTCCCTCATCGACGAAGGCGGGCACCAGGGCAACTGGGGTGGCGAGCGTCGCGTGCGCATGGCCTCGCTGGCCATCGTGGCCTCGCACCGGGTCAATGGCGTGGCCGCGCTGCATTCGGACCTGATGGTCAAGACCATCTTCGCCGACTATGCCCGCCTGTTCCCGGAGCGTTTCCACAACGTCACCAACGGCGTGACGCCGCGGCGCTGGCTGCAGCAAGCCAACCCCGGGCTCTCCGCCTTGCTGGACCGCACGATTGGCATCGGCTGGCGCCAGCGCCTGGACGAGCTGGGGCGGCTGACGCCACTGGCCGCCGACCCAGCGCTGGGTCAGGCGCTGATGGCCGTTAAGCGCGACAACAAGCAGCGCCTGGCGGACCGCATCCGCCGCGACCTCGGCGTGACGGTGGCCGTGGACAGCCTCTTCGACGTGCAGATCAAGCGCATCCACGAATACAAGCGGCAGCTGCTCAACGTGCTACATGTGATTGCGCGTTATCAGGCCATCATCGAGAACCCTGGCGCGGACTGGGTGCCTCGCACGGTGGTCATCTCCGGCAAGGCCGCTTCGGCCTACGTGATGGCCAAGTCCATCATCCAGCTGGCCCATGACGTAGGCCGTGTGGTGAACAGCGATCCGCGCGTGGGGGACCGGCTCAAGCTGGTGTTCCTGCCCAACTACGGCGTGAGCCTGGCGGAGCTGATCATTCCCGCCGCCGACTTGTCGCAGCAGATCTCCACGGCTGGCACCGAGGCCTCTGGCACTGGCAACATGAAGTTCGCGCTCAATGGCGCGCTGACCATCGGTACCTGGGACGGCGCCAACATCGAAATGGCCGAGTCGTTCGGCGAGGAGCACATGTTCACCTTTGGCCTGCGCACCGAAGCCGTGGAAGCGCTCAAGCAGGTGGGCTACGAGCCGCGGCACTACGTGGAGCAGAACCCGCAGCTGCGCGCGGTGATCGAGGCTGTGGCGCGGGGCGACTTCTCGCAAGGTGATGCCGGCCGCTACCGCGCGCTGGTGGACAAGCTGCTGAACCAGGACATCTACCTTCTGATGGCGGACTTCGCCGACTATGTGCAGGCACAGGCACGCGTTGATGCGCTGTTCCGCGACCCTGTGGCCTGGGCCCGGTGCGTGGCCTTGAACGTGGCGGGCATGGGCCTGTTCTCGTCGGACCGTACGATCGAGGAATATGTGGATCGGGTGTGGTCCGCCAAGAGCCTGGGCTGACGCACCCATGCCTTCCCATGCGGAGCCCACCGACCTGCTGCCCGAGGCCGAACTGGCCTTGCTGGCCGCGGGCGACCATCCGCGTCCCTGGCTGTGGCTTGGCGCCCACCCGTTGCGTCTGGACGGAGAAGACGGGGTGCGGTTTGCGGTGTGGGCTCCCTCGGCGATGCGTGTCAGCGTGGTGGGCAGTTTCAATGCATGGAACGATCAGCAGCACCCGATGCGGCTGCGGCCCGAGGCGGGCGTGTGGGAAGCGTTCGTGCCTGGCGCGGCGGTGGGGGACTTCTACAAGTTCGCGTTGACCGACGCACAGGGCGAATCGCTGCCGCTCAAGGCAGACCCCTATGCGTTCCGCGGGGAGCTGCGCCCGGACAACGCCAGCATCGTGGCGGGCCTGCCGCCTCCCGAGGCCTTGGCGCCCGGCCGTGCCGAGGCCAACCGGCGGGATGCGCCCATCTCGATCTATGAGCTGCATCCGATGTCCTGGCGGCGGGACGGGCAGGGCTTTCCGGACTGGGCGCTGCTGACCCGGGAACTGCCTGCCTATGCAGCGGGGCTGGGCTTCACCCATGTGCAGTTGCTGCCCATCAGCGAATATCCGCTCGATGCCTCCTGGGGTTATCAGACGCTGGGCCTGCATGCGCCCACGGCGCGACTGGGCCCGCCTGAGGGGCTGCGTGGCTTCGTTCGGGCCTGTCATGCGGCAGGACTGGGTGTGCTGCTGGACTTCGTGCCGGCGCATTTCCCGCAGGACGCGCATGGCCTGGCCCGTTTCGACGGCACGGCCCTGTATGAATATGCCGACCCGCGAGAAGGCTGGCACCCGGACTGGCACACGCTGATCTACGACTTCGGCAAGCCGCAGGTACGGCAGTTCCTGTGCGGAGCGGCGCTGTTCTGGGCCGAGCGCTACGGCGTGGACGGCTTGCGGGTGGATGCCGTGGCCTCCATGCTGTATCGCGACTATTCCCGCGCGCCGGGCGAATGGTCGCCCAATGTGCAGGGCGGACGCGAGAACCTGGAAGCGATCGCCCTGCTGCGACACATGAATGAAGTGCTGGGCCGCGAGGCGCCCGGGTTCATCACCATCGCCGAGGAATCGACGGCGTTTCCGCTGGTATCGGCACCCACCTCCGCGGGTGGGCTTGGATTCCACTACAAATGGAATCTCGGATGGATGAACGACACGCTGCACTACATGCGCGAGTTGCCGATTCACCGGCAGTGGCATCACGACAAGATCACCTTCGGTCTGGTCTATGCCTTCAATGAGAACTTCGTATTGCCGCTCTCGCACGACGAGGTGGTGCACGCCAAGGGCTCGCTGATCCAGAAAATGCCGGCGGATGACCGACCGCTGGCGGACATGCCAGCGGCAGCGCACGGTGGCGCCGACAGCATGGCCGCCACGCAGGACCAGTCCGAGGCCGCGACCTTTGCGGCGGACTGGCAGCGGTTCGCGAGCCTGCGTGCGTATTACGGCTTCATGTGGGGGCACCCCGGCAAGAAACTGTTGTTCATGGGCCAGGAGTTTGCGCAGTGCAGCGAGTGGAACTTCGAGCAGGCGCTGCCCTGGGAACTGTTGAGGCAGTCACGCCATGCGGGCATGCAGCGCCTGGTGGCAGCACTCAACCAGCTCTATCGCGACTGGCCGGCCCTGTACCGGCAGGACGCGGAGCCGGCCGCCTTCGAATGGCTCCAGGAGCACGACCGGGAGCAATCCGTGTTCGGCTTCGCCCGTCGCGCCCCTGGAGCGGCCACTGTCGTGGTGGTGTGCAACTTCACACCCGTGCCGCGTCCGGACTACCGCATGCGCCTGCCGTCCGGCGAAGCCGGCCCGGCCGGATGGACGATGCTGCTGGACACCGACGCACCGCCTTTTGGTGGCACCGGCTGGCGGCGCGAAGACCAGGCCCCGCGTGTGCAAAGCGATGCGCTGGTGCTGGATCTGCCTCCCATGGCCACGCTCTTCCTCGCGGCCAGGCTACCTGAGGGGGCAGCGCTGGCCGCTGCGTCTCCTGACGCCACGGAGCATCAACTTCCGTCTGCCTGATTCCCATGGCCCCACTGCCCATGAATGCCAAGACGCTTCCCTTGCAGCCCGGACGGCACGAGCCCCTGGGCGCCCATGTCCGCGATGGCGGAGTCAACTTCGCCGTGTTTTCCGCTCACGCCCAGCGCATCGAGGTATGCGTCTACGACGCGGCGGGCGTGCGGGAGCTGGCGCGTTATCCGCTGCATGGGCCGGTGGATGGTGTCTGGTCCGGCTTCCTCCCAGGGGCACAAGCGGGGCTGGTCTATGGCTTGAGGGCCCACGGCCCCCATGCGCCGCATGAGGGGCATCGCTTCAATGCCAGCAAGTTGCTGCTCGATCCGTATGCGCGCGAGATCGTCGGGCAGTTCAGTTGGCAGGCGGAGCACCATGGATATCCGCTCGGCCATCCCGATGGCCCGCTGATCCTGGATGCCAGGGACAACGGGGCCAGCGCGCTGAAGGCGCGAGTGGCGCCGCCGCGCGGCATGCCGGGGGCTGCCGCTGTGCCGGGCGGAGCAACGCCGCGTGCCAATGCGCCTCGCCACGCGCCGCAGGACGTCGTGCTGTATGAAGTCCATGTCAAGGGCTTCTCCATGCGTCACCCGGAGATTCCCGAGGGCCTGCGCGGCAGCTATGCGGCCTTGGCGCATCCGGCTGCCATCGCCCATTTCCAGCGGCTGGGCGTGACGACGCTGTCCTTGCTGCCGGTGCAATACACCATCGACGAACCCCACCTGGCCCACACCGGCCTGCGCAACTACTGGGGCTACAACACGCTCGGTTTCTTTTGCCCGGATCCACGGTTGGCGTCCGCCGCCGTGCGGCATGACCCTACCGCAGTCGCCGAGGAATTCCGCGCCATGGTGCAGGCGCTGCATGCGGCCGGACTGGAGGTGGTGCTGGACGTGGTCTACAACCACACGCCCGAAGGCAATGAGTTCGGGCCGACGCTGTCGCTGCGGGGGCTGGATCAGAAGAGCTACTACCGGCTGCAGGCGAACGATCCCTCGAAGCTCGAAAACCTCACGGCTTGCGGCAACACGCTCCAGGTGCAGCACCCACGAGTGACACAGCTGGTGCTGGACTCCCTGCGCTTTTGGGTCGCCGACATGGGTGTGGATGGATTCCGGTTTGATCTCGCGCCCGTGCTCGGTCGCACGGACTGCGGGCACGACCCGCAGTCGGCTTTTTATACGGCCTTGCGGCAGGACCCGCTGCTGGCCCAGGTGCATCTGATTGCCGAGCCGTGGGATGCCGGGCCGCAGGGCTATCAACTGGGCAGTTTCCCGGGCCGCTTCATGGAATGGAATGACAAGTTCCGCGACGGCGTGCGAGGCTACTGGCTGGGCCATGGGCCGGACGGGGCACCCGTTGGCCGCGGCACGCTGGCCCGCCGCTTCACGGCGTCCAGCGATGTGTTCCAGCAGGGCCAGCGGTCCCCACTGGCCTCGGTGAACTTCCTGGCGGTGCATGATGGCTACACCTTGGCCGACCTGGTGAGCTACTCGCGCAAACACAATGAGGCGAACGGCGAAGACAACCGCGACGGGCGCGACGGGGAGCTGTGCGGCAACTTCGGCGCGGAAGGCCCGACGGAGGATCCCGGCATCCGCGCCACGCGGCGCAGGGTCCAGCGGGCCATGCTGGCCACGCTCTTGCTGGCCCAGGGCACGCCCATGCTCTACGCCGGTGACGAGATCGGCAACAGCCAGCAGGGCAACAACAACGCCTATTGCCAGGACAACGACATTGGCTGGCTGGACTGGGCCAGCGCGGACCTGTCCCTGGCCCGCTTCGTGGGCGAGGTGCTGCATTGCCGGCGCGAGCATCCGCTGCTGCGGCATGGGCGCTGGTTCAGCAGTGCGGGCGATGCGAGCGTGTCCCTGCGCTGGTTCCACCCCAGCGGCCGGGACATGCGGCAAGAAGACTGGTTCGACCCCTGCCAGCAGACGCTGGCCGTGCGCTTGAGCGACGGTGTCGAAGACCTGCTGATCGTGTTCAATCCCGATGCGCAGCCCCAGGACCTGCAGTTGCCGCCGTCCACCATCGGCCCCGGCCGGCCGGGCTGGCGCCTGCTGATCGACAGCAGCGGGGAGCTCGCACCGGGGCCGATCGATGGCCTGGCGCTGCAGGCTCCGGCGCGTACGCTGCTGTTGCTGCATGCCTTGGCGCGATGACGGACGGCAGCGACAGACCGCAACAGACCGCGACAGACTTGGACAGACATTCACGCACATCCAGCGATATCGAGAGACAGCCCATGACCATTGATCTGAACCAGCGCCATTCCGGCGTGCTGCTGCACGTCACCTCTTTGCCTGGGCCGCACGGCATCGGCGACTTCGGACCGGCATCACGGCATTTCGTGGACTGGCTGCAGGCGTCGGGCCAGAGTCTGTGGCAGTGGTTGCCCAGCACGCCCATAGGGCCGGGCGAGAGCCCCTACCAGGGCGTCTCGGCGTTCGCCGGCAGCCAGTGGATGGTCGCCCTGGAGCCGCTGGTGGCCCAGGGCTGGCTGCAGGCGCCGGTGCTTCCCGAAGGAGGCTTCGACGACCACCGGGTCGACTTTGGCCGCGTGCTGCCCTGGCGCGAACGGCAGTTGCGGGCTGCCGCGGCTGGCTTTTTCACCAAGGCCACCAGCGAGCAGCGTCAGGCTTATGCGTCCTGGTGCGACAGCCAGCAGCACTGGCTGCCGGACTATGCCCTGTTCATGGCCATCCGCTCGCCGCGCAATGGCCAGCCGTGGTGGGAATGGCCGCATGACCTGGCCTCGCGCCAGCCGCAGGCGCTGGCCAGCGCCCGCGAAGAATATGCGGACGAAGTGGCGTTCTGGCAGTTCGTGCAGTGGTGCTTCGATGAGCAATGCGGGGAGCTCAAGCGTTATGCGAATGAGCGCGGCGTTCACATCATGGGCGACCTGCCCATCTTCGTGGCGCATGACAGCGCCGACTGCTGGGCTCGCCCCGACCTGTACGAACTGGACGACAAGTTCCAGACGACCGTGGTGGCCGGCGTGCCGCCGGATGCGCTGTCCGCCACCGGCCAGCGCTGGGGCAACCCGCTGTATCGCTGGGACAAGATGGCCCATGAGCACTTTGCCTGGTGGACCGCACGGGTGCAGCGGGCGCTGGTGAGTGCCGATGTCTTCCGCATCGACCATTTCCGGGGCTTCGCTGCCTATTACGAAATCCCGGGCGACAGCACGGACGCCACGCAAGGGCGGTGGATGACCGGCCCGGGCAAGGCCTTGTTCGACGCGATTGCCAAGCAGCTCGGCGAGCTTCCCGTCGTCGCGGAGGACCTGGGCTTCATCACACCCGATGTGCATGAGTTGCGTGACGCCCTGGGCTATCCCGGCATGAAGATCCTGCAGTTCGGGTTCGGCGGCGATGGCACGCATGAGTTCCTGCCGCAGAACTGGCCCGCCGCGGCCGTGGCCTACACCGGCACCCATGACAACGACACGGTGCGGGGCTGGTGGAACCAGGCGAGCGCCCGCGAGCGCGCCTTTGCCGGCACCTATCTGGCGTGCGGGGACCATGACATCCACTGGGCGATGATTCGCGCGTGCGCCAATTCGGTGGCCCGGCTCGCCATCTATCCGCTTCAGGACGTGCTCGGGCTGGGTAGTGAGCACCGGATGAACGTGCCGGGCGTTCTCGGCGGGAATTGGGGGTGGCGCTTCACCTGGGACATGGTGGGCAGCGAGCCGGGGCGGGTGCTCGGGCTCATCAGTGCCGCCGCGGGCCGCGCGCCCATCCGCCTGGCCCATTTGCCTGAGTGAACCGGATCGGCACGCCTGCGGCCGGGATGGCGCCGATGGGGACGCCGCTTGGCCGCAGCGAACCTGCAGAGTCGCCATCGGCACTGGACGGGACGGCGTCTTGCCGTGCGACGTTCCGGAGCAGCGCATGCATGAACTTCAAGGGGCGGGGCGAGGGCCGGTGGCACGGCATGACGCCGCTGACGAACCGCCTGCCTACGACACGTTCCTGAGCTGGAGCGAAGCGCCCCCTTCGTATCCGGCCGGACAACTGGATCTTGTCTGGAACGAGATCGAGCGCTGTGACCCGCACGGACCGACGCCGGAAATCCTGGTGCATCGCCACATGGAAGCGCTGGGCCACTTGATAGAGGAGCGGGGTCTGTCTGGTGAGGTCAGAGCCAGGGCGCGGCGGTTGCTTCATCGGCCCATGCTCGCCACGTTGTCCGGGCTGATGCATGGGTCGGCCTCGTCCCATCTGCCCGGCGCGCGGCCCGGTTACCGCCAGGCGGCCGCCTTCCAGAGCTGCGTGGTCCTGACGACGCTGCTGGAACAACGGATGCTGCAGGGGAACGACGTCCTCGATGCACTGACCGACGACAGCTGGGGCCGGCCCTTGCTGCTGAGCATGGCCTCGCTGGCACGGACACAACCCAGGGTCAGCCACGTGATGTGCACACTGCTGGCAACCATCCTGAGCGATCCGGCGGCTCACATGCTGACCGCCACGCTCAGGCGTGTGCTGATGCGCCTGGACTATCCCGAGCCCGACGGCGACAAGTACAGCAGCTTCTGGGACCGACTGGTGCGCGACGGGCGTTCCAGCGATGCCGAAGCCGGTGGCGCCATCGCCATCGAAAGGCTCAAGCCGCATGGCCTGTGGCCCTCGCCGGTGGAGTTGAAGATTCAGGGGCTCTCCAGCGCGCGCGTGGAAAAGCGCAGCGCCGCCGCCCATACCGCCAGGAGCCTTCGTGCCGTCGTGCCGGATGAATTCACGTACACGCCCGAAGAGCCGCGCCAGCAAGGGGGCGCCCTCGCGCAAGCGGCCGAACGGGCCCAGCGTACCTTGAACGCCCAACGGGCAGGCGAATCGCGCGCCGGTGACACCCGGCTGCCGCGCCCCGCGCCCGGCGGAACCTGAAGGGCTGCTTTGGGGCACTGCCGGGGGCGGTGTTTTGCCGCGGCACTTTGGAGAAGCACATGCGAGACATGAACTGGGCGGGGTGGCCCCCGGCGGGATGGCAGGAGGTCGCCGAGCCCCCGCCTGCTTACGAGACGCTGTTGAGCTGGAACCAGGCGCCGCCTTCGTACCGGGCCGGCCAAGCGGATATCGTCTGGAACGAGATCGAGCGCGGTGAGCTGCCTGGCGCGATGCCTGAGGCGCTGGTGCATGGCTACATGGAAGCGCTGGGCGGCCTGATCGACGAAGAGGGACTATCGAGCGAGGTGAAGGCGAGGGCGGGGCGGTTGCTGCATCCGGCCCTGCTCGCGACGCTGTCGTCCGCGCTGCATGCCGCGGCATTGGCCCTGCCAGAAACCCGCCCAAGCTATGCGCAGCAGGCCGCTTTGAAAAGCTGCGAGGTGTTGACGTCACTGCTGGCCACCGGATGTCTGAAGGCCGGTGATGTGTACCTGAGCGTGATGGGTGACGGCCGGAGTCGCCCCTTGGTGCTGAGCCTGGCTTCACTGGCCAGGAACGAGCCGAAGGCCAGCCACGTGATGTGCAAGCTGCTCGGGACCATCCTGGATCAATCACCCGCGCTGCTCGGCGCCGTCAAGACTAACCTGATGCGCTTGAGGCATTTCGAGCCTGACGGTGACAAGTACAACACCTTCTGGGACCGACTCGTGCGAGACGGTCGTTTCGGCGACGGCGAGGTGGGTGGCGCCATCGCTGTCGAAGTGCTGAAACAGTACGGCCTGTCCCCATCGCCCTGCGAGCTGGACGAATCGCGGCTGTCTCGGGCCCGGGTGGCAAAGCGCGTCGCTGGAGGCATTGCCGCCAGGGCGCTTCGTACCGCCGCGCCGCGTGATTTCGTCTACACACCAGATCCAGCTCGCCAGCAGGGGAGCGAGCTCATGCGCCTGTCACGGCTGGCGTTGCACGGCGGGGACGCGCATCTGAGGGATGGAGCGGCGGCCGGAGGCAGGGCTCGGCGCGAACCCGTCTGAGGGAGCTGGGGGCGGATAGGCCTGGCGGCGCCGGCCTGCCACTTCCCATGCGGGCATTCCCGCAGACGGCAAATTGGACAACGTTGTCAAAATCCGGTGCAAACACATGGCGCCGGAGACAACGACATGGGCACCACCGAGCTCTACCTGATTGCCATGGCCATCACCCTGGGCCTTCCTTACCTGGTGTGGCGGCTGGGCGGAACGGATCACTTCGCGCCGCTTGTGGTGGTGCAGATCCTCACCGGCATCCTGCTTGGACCGGGCATGCTGGGCAAGGCCTTCCCGACCTACTTCAGCTTCGTCTTCCAGCCGGAAGTGGTGGGGGCGCTCAATGGGGTGGCGTGGTGGGCCATCCTGCTGTTCGTGTGGCTCTCCGGCATGGAGCTGGACTTGCGCAAAGCCTGGCAGCACCGCGTGGAAAGCGGCATCACCGCCGGCCTGGCGCTGGGCGTGCCCATGGTGCTGGGCGCGGGGGCCGCGGGGATGATGTTGTCCTGGAGTGGGGGCTGGATGGGCTCGCAGGCGCGGACGTGGCAGTTTGTCGTGGGTGTGGGTATGTCCTGCGCGGTCACGGCGCTGCCGATTCTCATCCTGCTCATGGAAAAACTTGAGGTGCTGCGTCAGCCCATGGGGCAGCGCATCCTTCGCTATGCCAGCCTGGACGACATCGCCATCTGGGCGGTGCTGGCGGTCATCCTCATGGATTGGGAGCGCGTGGGCAAACAGCTGCTGTTCCTTGCTGCGTTTGCCGCCGCCGCGCTGCTGATGCGACGGCTGATGCAAAGGCTGGTGGCCAACGACCGCTGGATGGTGGGCCTTGTGTGGCTGGCGTGCTGCGCCCTCGGGGCGGACTGGTGCGGGCTGCATTACATGGTGGGGGCATTCCTTGCGGGCGTGGTGATGGAGGCCGAGTGGTTCGAGGAGACTCAGCGTGATGCGCTGCGCCACCATGTGCTGCTGGTGCTCATGCCGGTGTACTTCCTCAGCACGGGCTTGCGCACCCAGTGGGGGCTGGAAGGCAGCCTGGTGTTTGCCGCGGCGGGCCTGCTGCTGCTGGCGTGCGTCGGCGGCAAGCTGCTGGGCACGCACCTGGCCGGGCGACTGCTGGGGTGGCAGCCGGGCGAGGCCGGCATCATTGGCTGGCTGCTGCAGACCAAGGCCTTGATCATGATCGTGTTCGCCAATGTGCTGCTCGACAAGCACATCATCTCCAGCGACACATTCACGGCCCTGCTGCTCATGGCCGTGGGCTCCACCATGCTGACGGTGCCCGTGGTGGCGCCGCGGCTGGCCCGGATCAAGGCCCTCGTGCTGCGCGCCAGTTGAGCGAAGGCGCTGGTCGGGCGCCACGCCCGCCATCGGCGTCCTTGGTCGGCACCCTTCATCGGCACCCTTCATCGGCACCGTTCATCGGCGCCCTCAATCGGCGCCCTCAATCGGCCCCCTTCATCGGCGCTCTGATTCAGCGCGCGCATTCGGTGCGCCCATGAGCGCGTTCCGCAACGCTCCCGTTCAGCGCGCCATGGCACCCACGTGCGCCATGGCTGCCGCGTTGCTCACAGCGGTGACAAGCACTGCCGCGGTAGCCGACCAGGGCAGGCCCACCCGTGCTTCGGCCAGCAGTTGAGCGGGGGCTGGCGTGCTGTCCTGCAGCGGGCGGATGCTCAGATGTTCGTCCAAGCGCGCCAGGGCGATGTCTTCTTCCGACATGCCCGTGAATACGGGCGCGAAGGCCTTGCCAATGGCGTCCAGCGCCGCCTCGGTGGCGCGGCGCCAGCGCTTGACCGCTGCGCAATCGAGCCGGGAGGCGGAGGCGGGGACCACCCAGCGTGCGTCGCCGCCCGTGATGGCCATGCAGGCAGCGTGCGCGTCGACCACGCCCTGCGGACCGCCCAGCCGGGCCTCCAGCACCTGGCTGGCGATGGTGCGAGCGAGGTCCCGCTCGTGATAGGGCACGGGCACCCGTTCCAGGATGACTTCATATCGGCGCATGGCGGCTTCCTTCCTGTTTCTATGTCTGAGACCGCAGAATACTGGATAGACATCCAGTATTTCAATGACCATTTGTGGGGTGCTGCCACCGCTTGTCAGCAGCCGAAGCGGCGCCCGGCGGACCGTCCGGCAGGAGGGCGGATCACCGCGTTCCAGTGGATCGGACTCTCCCGACAGGCTGATGAAAATCCCTCCCCTCCTGGGGCGCGGCGGGCCCGCTAGCCTGGGGCTGTGCGGGACGGCCAGTCCCTGGAACCATGGGCGTCATGAAGTTCTTGTCCGTCGAGCCGACAGGCCCCATCACGACCGCTGCCCACCGTGCCGGCGCCAAGCTGTGCGTTGCATCCCACTTGAGGGCCAACCGGCCGGGCGCAGTGGCGCTGTGCCTGCTGGCGGTGCTGGGCACCTCCGCGCGCACGGCGTGGGCGGCAGACGCCACCAGCGACCCCCTCACTGTCTATGGACGCCTGAACCTCGGGCTGGAATCCGTGAGCGGCGCCGGCGCCGGCTCGGTCGCCCGCCTGAGCAACTATCGCTCGGTGATCGGCTTCAAGGGGCAGGAGCTGCTGGGCGACGGCTTGAGCCTCGTGTGGCAGATCGAGGGGTCCGTGCTGATGGACACCGGCGGGGGCACCAGCCTGGCCAACCGAGATACTCGCGTGGGGCTGGCCGGCCCCTGGGGAACTGCCTTTGCCGGCGTGTGGACCTTGCCCTACAACGCGGCGACTTCAGGCTTCGATCCCTTCTATCCCACCACCGCCGGCTACATGTCGCTGATCAGCAATGGCTCCGCCTCGATTGCCGACAACGTCAGCGACACCAGTGCCTTCGACCGGCGGCAACAGAACGTCGTGCAGTACTGGACGCCGGTGTGGCGGGGGTGGTCGGGCAAGCTGGCGTACTCGCCGGGCGAGGCGGTGTCGCCGGTCACCGGCGCACGCCCGTCGCTCTGGTCCGGATCGGCCGCCTATGCAAGCGGCGCCTTCTCGGCCGTCCTGGCTCATGAACGGCATCGACACTTCCAGACCGCCTCCACGACCGACGAGGGCTGGAAGCTCGGTGCCAGCTGGACCTGGGGCAGCACCCGCCTGGCAGGCGTGCTCGAGCGGCTGACGTACCGCACCGCCACGGGCACGCTGCGCCGTGACGCGGCGTATGTGTCGCTGCTGCACAAGATCGGCGCCGTCAGCCTGATGGGCGGGTTCACGGTGGCAGGCCGGGGACGGGGCCCTTCGGTGCAGCGCATCGGCCACCTGGCCGGCGGAGACGACACCGGTGCGGCTCAACTCACACTGGGGGCGGACTATGCGCTGTCCCGGCGCACGTCCCTCTTTGCCTTCGCCAGCCGCATCCGCAACGAGAAGGCGGCCGCCTACGACTTCGCCATCAACGGCCTGGGCGCCGGCCTCGGCTCACATCCGACGCTGCTGTCCGCAGGCGTGCGCCACAGCTTCTGATCAGCCGCGCGGCTGGCCCGGGTCGAAGCTGTCGTCCAGGCTGAATTCGCCGTGGCGGAAGGCGTCGATCGTCGCCAGGGCGGTGTCCAGGTAACGCGCAGGCACGCGGATGCAGGCGCCGCCGACCGCCACCGACAGCAGCGAATGCGCCTGGACGATGTTGGTGTCCCCGGCCTCCGCGTGAATACCCGCGGCCTGCAGGCAGCCGCACAGCATGTGCGCTTCGGTCGGAGTTAGATGCCGTGCGGCGATGACCAGGTCGCCGTCGTTGTGGTCATAGTCCAGTGGCATGCCACCCTCCATGGTCTGGATGTATGGCGGGAGTGTAGGGGGGCACCGGTCTGGCGCGTCAATCGATGACCAGCAGCAGGGCGGTCTTGCCTGGAAGGGCCAGCTCCTGACCCAGCGTGAAGCGCTCGCCGCTCATCACATCCCGCGCCAGCTCCCCCGGCCTCACCATGTCGTGGAAGCGGCCCAGGTCCAGGCGCTGTGCGGTGTCCCGCTTGTTCATCGCGAGCATCAGCCGCCGCTGCCGGCCCGTGGCGTCACCTGCGGCATGGCGGAACAGCACGTAGGTGCCGTCCAGCGGGGCGTACTGCATGAGCGCCCCTTCATGGACCAGCCGCTCCTGGCGCCCCCAGGTGAGTAACTGCCGCAGGAACGCTTGCGCGGCCCGCTGCACCTCGGACAAGCCCTGGCCGCTGACCGCGTTGACCGTATCGCCCGCCCAGCCACCGGGGAAGTCCGCGCGCACGACGCCGTCATCCCGATGCCTGGGGCTGGTCAGCAGCACTTCCGTGCCGTAGAGGAACTGCGGGATGCGACGGATGAAAGCCAGCCAGGTCCAGGCCATGCGCGTGAGCGCGGGATCTTCATGCAGCACGCTGAACAGGCGAGGCGTGTCGTGGTTGCCTTCGAACAGCACGAGCTGGTCGGGGCGGGGGTAGACGAAGTCGTGGGCCAGCGTCTCATACAGGCGCATCAGGCCGCCATCGTGCGTGTCGGTCTCCGTGAGGCCGGCCAGCAGCGCGCCATACAGGGGGAAGTCCATGAGACTGGGCAGCGAGGAGACATAGCCGTCATGGTTGCGCTTGCCCGCCTGCCAGTAGGCCACCACCGCCGGATGCGGGCTCCATTCCTCCCCCACGATGTTGAGCGCGGGGTATTCCTCGCGCAGGCGGGCGGACCAGGCGCTGAGGAAGGCCGGGTCGGAATAGCTGTAGGTATCGGTGCGCAGGCCCGCCAGGCCGGTGTCTTCGATCCACCAGAGCGTCATCTGCGTCAGGTAGGTGGCCACCAGCGGCTGGCGCTGGTTCAGGTCGGGCATGCCGCGCGTGAACCAGCCGTCGGAGAAGCGCTTGCGGTCGCTCGGCGCCGCATACGGGTCCTGCAAGGAGATGCGTGCATGGTGCGTCTCGGTGTAGGCGGGCCATTGATTGACCCAGTCCGCTGTGGGCAGGTCCTTCATCCACCAATGCTCGCTGCCGATGTGATTGAGCACGATGTCGTGGATCACACCCAACCCCTGTGCGGCGGCCTCCCGCACCAGCTGGCGGAAGTCTTCATGGCTGCCGAAGCGGGGATCGATGCGGTAGAAGTCGGTTGCGGCATAGCCGTGGTAGCTATAGCGGGCGCTGTTGTTCTCCACCAGCGGCGTGGGCCACACCATGGTGAACCCCATGCCGGCGATATAGGGCAGGTGCTTCCTCAAGCCGGCCAGGTCGCCGCCGTGGCGGGCATTCGGGTCGCTCCGGTCGATGCCTTCGGTCATGCCGGCCACCACATCATTGCCAGGGTCGCCGTTGGCGAAACGGTCCGGCACGACCAGGTAGATGGCGTCCGCGGGGCCAAAGCTCTGGCGCTGGCGGGAACCGGGCTGGCGCGCCAGCAGGCGATAGGGGTGGGTCAGCACCACGCGGCCTTCCCGCTTCAGATGCACGCTCAGCTCCGTGGCCGGGGCTTCAGGGTCGATGTGCAGGTCCAGCCACAGATAGTTCGGGTTGTCCCCGCGCCGCGTTCCCGTTAGCGATACGCCCGGGGCCGGCGACAGGGCCGCCTCCATGTCGGCGATGCCGGGGCCGTAGAGCAGCAATTGCAGCTCCGGACGCGCCATGCCTACCCACCAGTGCGGAGGCTCCACCCGCTCCAGGGCAGGGGACAGGCGGGCGCCCACCGGGCTGGCGGCTGGGTCGGCAACGGAGCCGGCCTGCGAGGTGCCAGCGGAGGCAGGGGTGCTGTTGGTGGCGGCGAACAGGTCTTGCGTCATGGCATGGCAGGCCAGGGCGGCCTCAAAGGCGGTCAGGAGGAAGGGACGACGTCGCATGAGGCCAGGGGTCACTCCAGCCGATAGACCTGGACCGACAAGGGCGGCAGCGTGAGCGGCCGCGCCAAGGGCTGCGAGCCGGTCTGGCCTGGCGAGGCGTCTGTCCGTGCCGGCAGGGCGCGCGGCGCGTCCGTTGACGGATAGAGCTGGCGAAGTGTCACGGCGCCATCGAGCTCGACGGGAAGCGTCTCGGCGGTGTCCCCGTAGTTGATGGCCACCAGCGTCCGCTCCCCTTGCCAAGCGCGCTGGAAGGCCAGTGCATGGCCTTGCGAAACAGGATGCTCGTAGCTGCCACGCGCCAGCGATGTTTCGCCGTTGCGCAAGCCCAGCATGGCGCGGTAGAAGTGGAGCAGCGAGGCGGGGTCGGCTGCCTGCGTCTGCGCGTTGTGGGCGGCCCGGTTGGGCGACAGCGGCCGAAAGGGCTGGCCGGTGGTGAATCCCCCTTGCGCCGTCCAGCTCATGGGCGCCCGCAGCGGTTCGTCACCCGGCAGTTCGGGCAGGCCGGCCTGCCCAATCTCCTCGCCGTAGTAGATGAACGGCGTTCCAGGCAGCAGCAGGTAGGTGGCCGCCGCGAGCCGGTAGCGGCGCTCGTCGCCACCGAACTGGTCCCAGGCGCGCTGCCCGGCGAAGATATCGTGGTTGCTGAGCATGGTGGCCATGTTCAGCGGGGCCTGCGTGAACCAGCGTGCCACCTTCGCGGCAGCGTCGGCAGAGGCCGGCCCATTGCCCTTGGCAGCATCCACGATGGCTCGTTCCAGGCCAAAGGCGAAGGCGCTGCCGCAGATATCCGGCCGCGCGTAGACCTGCGGTTCGGCAGTCGCCTCGCACACCACGTGACGGCGCGGGTAGGCCTTGATGACACGGGTGAAGGCGCCGGTGAGGCGGCGGCTTTCCGGCTGGTCATTCCAGTCGCGGGCGCTGTTCTCGATCAGGTGCGGCACGGCGTCGAGCCGGTAGCCATCCAGCCCCCGGTTGAGCCAAAAGCGCAGGCTGTCCTCGTGATAGCGCACGACGGCCGGATTGCGCATGTTGAAGTCGGGCATGTCCTTGCCGAAGGTGGCGAAATACCGTGCTGGCGGCGCCGTGCCCTCGGCCGCGCTGGCCGGCAGGTGCCAGGGCGTCTGGTCGAAGATGGACCATGCCTGCAAGGCCGTCAGCGGTTCGCTCGACCAGACGAACCAGTCGCGCCACGGGCTGCGCGGGTCGCGCTCAGCCGCCTGGAACAGCGGGTGCTCACGGGCGCTGTGATTGAGGATGTAATCCATCACCACGCCAATGCCGCGCCGATGGGCCTCGCGGATGAGGGTGTCGAAGTCTTCCATCGAGCCGTAGTCCGGTTCGATGCGTCGGTGGTCGACCGTGGCATAGCCGTGGTCATGGTCTGCGCTGGCCTGGATGGGCATGAGCCACAGGCCCTTCACGCCCAAGGCCTGGAGGTAGTCCAGCCGGCTGACCAGGCCTCGCAGGTCGCCGATGCCGTCCCCATCACTGTCCTGATAGGCCCGGACGAAGATCTCCATGAACGCGCCGTGCTCCCACCCTGGCGCCAAGGGGCTGGAGGCCGGCGTTTGAGCGACACTGGCCAGGTCCACGGGGGTAGGCACACCTGCGGGGTCGCTGGCAGTGCCGGTTGCGGCGCAGGCCGTGGTGACCGCCGCCCCCAGTACAAGCGCGCCCCACCACCCGGGCAAGAACGGTCGAGACCGACGACCAGCCAACGCAGGGCGCCGGTGGCTTCGCAAGGTGGGGGCCCCATCGCCCGGGCGAGAAGAGGCGACGGTTGCGGAAGCAGACATCAGGCGTTGCAAGGAGGTCTCCGTTCGTTGTTTGTAGCAAAAGTACGCGTTCAAGACGTTGGGATCTAGTTCCCAGGCTGAGTGAAGCGCGTCAATAGCCTTTCATTTGCCTTTGAGCATAGGGCGATCGGGCACTCCTGAAAACCCGGGGCATCTCCCGGATGTAGTTTTGCTACCATTTTGGTGACAAGGCTTGCTCGCGCGGCCGACCGGCTTTGCCCGCCGAGTGCCAACACAACATCACAGGAGCCTCCATGCCCGCGTCACTCTCGCCGCTCGTCCGCCGCCTGGGCGGGAGGCTGCTCGTGGCAGCAGTCGGCGCCTGCGCTGGCGTGGCTGCTGCCGCGCCGGCTGCCAGCCTTGCACCAGCTTGCGAGGGGCCGGACACGACGGTGCTGTCGCCGGTGCAAGCCGCACTGGTCGACAGAGACGGGCCCGCCCAGGCGGCATGGATCGATGACCGCCGGTTGCGCTGGCCGGGCGTGCAGCCCAAGGGCGACGAACGCGTGCGGCTCCATCATTCCGACGCCGGACGGCTGGCGCTGGCGCCAGACGGAAGCATGTCGGGCGCTGATGGCCAACACGCCATGATTGCGGCTGCCGAGCCGCTGGACGACGACACGGCAAAGGCAGTGGCCTACCTGGGCAGTGGCGCAGACCTGCGACTGACCGGCGACTGGCCGCTTGCCCGCCGCCAGGCACTGCTGCGCGGGCAACTGCTGCTGACGCTTGAGGACCGCTCCGGGCGCGTGCTGCGAGCCACGGCCGTGCAACCGGCTCGTGCCCTGGACCGGCTGTTCGAGTCCGCGGAAGGGGAGCCTGACCTCGGTGCCTCCGTCCGTTCCCACGGCGTGGAGCTCAAGCTCTGGGCCCCGACGGCGAGGCGAGTGGGGGTGTGCGTGTATCCCGGGCCGGAGGCCCCAGCGCGGCTGTTTCGACCGATGCAGCGCCATGAGCGCAGCGGTGTCTGGCATGCCGAGCTGCCGGGCACACGCGCCGGGGCCTACTACCGCTATCTGGTGGAAGTCTTCGTGCCGGGCACCGGCTGGGTGCGCAACCTTGTGACCGACCCTTACTCACTCAGCCTTTCTGCCGACTCCCGCCGCAGCTACATCGCCGACTTGTCCGATCCAGCCCTTGAGCCGCCAGGATGGAGGAGCCACGCGGCTCCTGCGGCCCCTGCGGCGGCCACGGACATGGTGATCTACGAACTGCATGTGCGTGATTTCTCGCGCGACGATGTCACCGTGCCCGAGGCCGCACGCGGGAAGTACGTGGCTTTCCAGCAGCCAGGCTCCGCCGGCATGCGGCATCTGCGCGCCCTGGCCGGCGCGGGCCTGACCGACGTGCACCTGCTGCCCGTGTTCGACCTGGCCACCGTGCCCGAACGCGCCTGTGTGACGCCGCCCGTCGCACCGGCGGCGCCGGACAGTGAGCAGCAGCAGGCCATCGTCCTGCGGGCAGCGGCCCAGGACTGCTTCAACTGGGGCTACGACCCCTTCCACTACAACGCGCCGGAAGGCAGTTTCGCCACCGATGCGAACGACGGCGCCGTGCGCATCCGGGAGCTGCGAGGTCTGGTGATGGGCCTTCACCTGGCGGGACTGCTGGTGGGCATGGACGTGGTCTACAACCACACCGCGGCCTCGGGCCAGCAGCGGCCCTCGGTCCTGGACCGCATCGTGCCGTTCTACTACCACCGCCTCGATGCGCGCGGCCGGGTCGAGCGCTCCACCTGCTGCGACAACACGGCCACCGAGCACCGCATGATGGGCCGCTTGCTCATCGACTCGGTGGTGCTGTGGGCCAGGGCCTACGGCATGGCCTCCTTTCGTTTCGACCTCATGGGGCACCAGCCCCGCGCGCTCATGGAGCGGCTGCAGGCGCGGCTGCGCCAGGTGACGGGGCATGAGGTGCCACTCATCGGCGAAGGATGGAACTTCGGCGAGGTGGCCAACGGGGCCCGGTTTGTCCAGGCCTCGCAGCGCTCGCTGGGAGGCACCGGCATCGGCACCTTCAGCGACCGGGGGCGCGATGCCGTGCGCGGCGGCGCGGCTGGCGACGATGCGGCCACCTCGATGGCCCGGCCCGGTTTCGTGGTGCCCGCCCTAGCAGGGGATGGGGCGCGGCAGAACGAATGGGGCCGGCAGGCGGACCTCGTGCGGCTCGCCCTGGCCGGCACCCTGCGCAGCTACCACTTCCAGAACCTCGACGGCGTGGAGCGCAGCGGCAAAGACATGCGCTATGGCGACCAGCCGGCGGGCTATGCCTCCCAGCCCGCCGAGGTGGTGAACTACGTCGAGAACCACGACAACCAGACGCTGTTCGACGCCCTGGTGCTCAAGCTGCCTCGCGCCACCACCCCGGAGGACCGGGCGCGTACGCAGATCCTGGCGCTGGGCCTGAACGCGCTCAGCCAGGGCGTGGCGTATTTCCATGCCGGCGGGGAGCTGCTGCGCTCGAAATCGATGGATCGCAACAGCTACGACTCGGGCGATTGGTTCAACTTCCTGGATTGGCAGGGGCAGGACAACGGCTTCGCACGGGGCCTGCCGCCGAGGCCGGACAACGGCGCCGACTACGCGCTGCTGCGGCCCCTGCTGGCCGACCGGATGCTCAAGCCTTCCCGGGCGGTGATCGACTGGACTCGCCGCGCCTTCCTGGATCTGCTGCGCATCCGGGCCAGCACTCCCCTGTGGCGGCTTCGCACGGCGCAGGAGGTGCAGCAGCGGCTGAGCTTCCTCAACACGGGCCCGGGCCAGCAGCCGGGGCTGATCGTGGGGCGACTGGATGGCCAGGGGCTGCCCGGCACGCCGTTCAGCCGCCTGCTCTTCATGGTCAATGCCAGCGAAACCTCCGCCAGCATGACGCTCGCGTCGGAAGCTTCGCTGGCCTGGCGCCTGCATCCGGTGCAGCGCAGCCCGGATGCGGCGGACCGCCGGGTGGCGGAGCAGGCAAGCGTGACCCCGCAGGGCAGGTTCTCGGTTCCCGGGCGCAGCATCGCGGTGTTTGTCGTGGAGGCAAGCCCAGGGGACTGACAGCGGCGGCGGCTTCGTGACCAGTCGGCGCTATCCGCCTTTCGTCGCAAGGGGGCGTGCACGGCCGCCCCGGGAGGTCTAGCATCCACATCAGCGGCCCAGGGCAGAGGCTGCGTCGGAGACCATGATGAAGGCGTTGGATGCGGACGTGGGAAGAGACCCGGCGGGGTCCCAGGCGTGCGGACACACGGCAGACGTGGCGGACCCATCTGGTGGGGTGCGAGGGCGGGGGCCGCATGGGCCGCTCCTGCGGCACTGGCGAGGCGGCGGCAGGGGCGCCGTGGCCGCGGTGGTCACCCTCAGCGTCTGGCTGCTGTCGGGCTGTGCCGTGGCGCCGGTACAGGATCTGACCCCGCCGGCGGTGCTGGTGCATGACGAACTGTTCCCGCCCAACAAGGAGGTCATCAGCGCCGAGCGCATCATGGCACCGAGCCCCGCCATGCGCGCTTTTGTGCAGGCCCGTCTCACCCGCGGCCTGCGCGGACGCGAGCCGCGGGAGCTGCTGGTCGAGGCGCTGGGCGCACCGGGGGAACTCAAGCTGGAGTACGACGCCGAGATGACCCGCACGGCAGGCGAAGCCTTCGATGCACGCATGGGCAACTGCCTGTCGCTGACGCTTATGACCGCCTCTTTCGCCCGCGAGCTGGGCGTGCCGGTGATCTTCCGGCAGATCTACCAGGAAGAGCAGTACAGCCGGGTCGGGGACCTGCAGGTGGTGTCCGGCCACGTGAACATTGGCCTGGGGCGCCGCGCCACCGACTTCCGGGTGCTGGGCGACCAGGACCCCATGCTGGTGGTGGACTTCCTGCCCGGCGCGCAGATCCGGCGCCAGCGGGCGATGGAGCTGGACGAAGCCACGGTGCTGGCGATGTACATGAACAACCGCGCGGCCGAGTGGATGGCGCTGGGCATCCTGGACCGGGCCTATTGGTGGGCCCGCGCCGCCTGGCTGCAGTCACCCCGGCTAACTTCGGCACTCAACACGCTGGGCGTGGTGTATCGGCGCCATGGGGACCTCCAGCCGGCCGAGCAGGCCTTCCGTGAAGTGCTCCGGCGCGAGCCCGGCAACACGCAAGCCATGGGCAACTTGGCGCAGCTGCTGCGCAATACCGAGCGCGTGGCCGAAGCGCAGGTGTGGGAGGAGAAACTGGCGAAGCTGGAGCCGTATCCGCCCTTCAAGTTCTTCGACCTGGGCGTGGCGGCCATGCGCACCGGCGACTATGCCGGCGCACGGCGCTTCTTCCTGAGAGAGATCGACCGCTCCGCCTACTACCACGAGTTCTATTTCTGGCTCGCCCTGGCCAATGTGGGCCTGGGGCGCTGGGACGAGGTGCGTCAGGCGCTGGCCAAGGCCGAGGAGGTCAGCACGACGGTCAGGCAGCGGGAGCTCTATGCCGCCAAGCGCGAATCGATCAAGGCCAAGCTGCTGCACTAGCCAGCCCGCGCAGGACCGACGATCGGGATGGCGGCCGCGCGCTTGCGAGTGTCGAAGCTGACTGCGCAGGCCGGCCCGGATGGCGCGCCGATGGCGCACGCATCAAGCGGACAAGGGCGGGAGGCCGTGCCGGGCGCGGGCTCGCTGGCAGGCGTCGTCGCCAATGCCCAGCGGGGCCCGCATGCCAAAGTCGCGGCAGGGTGACGGGCGCCATTCATAGATGCCGCAGCCGGCGCGCTCACCGACACGGCCCTGCAGGGCGGCGCAGCGCGGCGCGGCGTGGTCGGTGCCGCGCATGCGGCACAGGCTCTCAGTGAGATCAACGGTCAAGCCGTCGGGGACCGTGCCCCCTTCGCTCAGCAGCTCCTGCCGCGAAAAATCGACCCTGAAGCTGGCGCAGCAGGCGCCGCAGCGGGTGCAGGGGTTGTCGGGGGTGGAGTCGGACATGGCGGAAGTGGAGAGGCCGCGGCAGCGTCAAGCCGTTGCGGCGGTGCCCGGCAGTGGCGGTTCACGCACGACAGTCACGGTGCAGGTGCATTGCGTGACGACCTGGGTGGAGACGCTGCCGAGGTAGCGGCGCAGGGCCGAGCTGCCGCGCGCGCCCATGACGACGTGGTCCACCCCGGTCCTGGCGGCGAATTCGATCAGCGCGTCGGCCGCGTCAGGGGCCTCCAGCACATGGAAGGTCAGCCGCCCATCGGCCATGGCCAGCCCGTGCGTCATGGGATGGGCCCAGTTCTTCAGCGCAATCAGCTGCTGCACATGGTGGCTGCGGCCCTGCGCGTCCGTCAGCTCATCCATGCCGATGCGCGCCGTCTTCATCACGCCCACGCAGGCCAGCCGGGCGCCGGGCTCCGTCTGCAGCAGGCGCTGGACCACGTCGCGCAGGGCCTCCAGCAAGCCGGCGCTGGCGCCCTGCACATCCACGGCCGCCATGATCACCGGGCTGCGGGAGACCTGGGCGCCCACCGACGCAGGCGCTTCCGGCTCAGCGCCCAGGGCGAGGAACCAGCGCTTGAACCGTCGCACCAGCCCGCTGCGCTGCACCCGGTGGGCACGGGCCGTCAGCGGCACGGCATCCGGCCGCTGCAGGTCAAGCGCCAGTTGCGTGGCGCTCTGGTAGCGCCGCTCGGCCCGGACCTCCAGGCAGTGCAGCACCACCTCCTGGAACCACGGCGGCAGGTCAGGCCGCAGGGCGCGCGGGGGAATCGGCTCGACATACAGGCGCCGACGCAGCTGCCGTACCGAGGTGGGCTGCCCGAACGGCCGCTCGCCGGTGGCCAGGTGGTAGAGCATCACGCCCAGCGCGAACAGGTCGCTGCGGGGATCATTGCGGACGAACTGCACCTGCTCCGGCGACATGTAGGGCCCGGTGCCCATGGGCAGCGCGAATTCCTCCTCCAGCAGGTCGGGCAGGAAATCATGGCGCGACAGGCCGAAGTCCACCAGCACGACCGAGCCGTCCGGCCGGCGCAGGATGTTGCTGGGCTTGATGTCCAGATGCACCAGGTGCTGGTGATGCAGGTCGGTCAGGGCATGCGCCACCTGGATACCGATCTCCACCACTTTCACCAGCGGCAGCGGCGCGCGGTCCAGCAAGGGGCGCAGGCTTTCCGCCTGGATGTGCTCCATGACGATGTAGGCCTGGCGCCGCCAGTCACCGCGGGCCACATAGCGCGGCACATGCGGCCCCTTGAGCGCGGGCAGGATCATCTGCTCCACCTCGAAGCCGACGATGCTGGCCGGGTCCTCGCCCCCCTTGATGCGGGGTACCTTCATGATCAGGGGGAAGTCCTCGCCCGGCAGGGGCGTCTCCCGATGCACCTTCCACAGGTTGGCCATGCCACCCTGGTGGAGGCGCTCCTCAAGCACGAAGCCGTCCAGCACCTGGCCGGGCTGCAAAGGATGGGTGATCGGGGCTGGCGCTTCGGTCATCACACCCTGAGCTTAGCGTCCCAGCAGCAGGCGTTGCGCCAGTCGTTCCCCCAGCGCGGGGGGCAGGCCCTCGGCATGGCGGATGGCCGCGGCGGCGGCATCGACGTCATAGGGCACTCGCTGAAAGCTCAGGTCGCCAGCCTCGTGGTCGAAGACGGCATAACAGGCGGCGGGGTTGCCGTCGCGGGGCTGCCCGCAGGCGCCGGGAATGACCAGCCACTGGCGGTTGGGCAGCAGGGGGATGGGCATGCCGGGCTGCGGCCGGAAGTCGCCCGCCTTGCCGGTGCCCGAGAGGTGGTAGAGCATGGGCTCATGCATGTGGCCGCAAAAGGTATAGCGGCAGTCGGTGGCATGCAGGCTGCGCATGGCCTCCAGGCGGCCCTGCACGTAGGCAAAGCCGGCCGGGTCGAAAGCGTTGGCATGCACGAACAGACAGTCGTCGCGCACCACGTAGAGCGGCAATTCGCCAAGAAAGCGCAACTGCTCGGCGTCCAGCCGCTCGCGCGTCCATTCGATGGCGGCACGTGCATCGTCGTTCATGGTGGGGCTCGGGCCACGGGCCACGGCCAGGTCGTGGTTGCCGGCCACCACGGTGGCACCGGCCGCCTGCAGCGCACGCACCTGGTCCACCACCCAGGCCGGGTCGCTGCCGTAGCCGACATAGTCCCCGAGCAGGGCGAAGCGGTCCACGCCCGCGGCGCGCGCATGGGCCAGCACCGCGGTCAGCGCCTCGCGGTTGGCATGGAGATCGGAAATCAGGGCGGTCTTCATTGAATCAGGAGCATGCCATGACTGGCTGACGGCGGGCTGAGCAGGCAAGGGGGTCGGCTGGGCACATCAACGGCAACCGGTGTGCCTTGTGCTGTGCGGCCCCTTGCCTGAAGGCTGCACCGTCACTGGGCTCTTTGTTACTCTACGGCTCCAGACGGGGCGCTCCCCGCCCTTCGCGTGCGAGGGCCAGGGCAGCTTCGCAGAGGGAGTAGACATAGACATGCGTAAGCAGCAGTTCGGGGTGGGTGAGGGGCCTGGGCCGTCGATGGACCGGCCGGTGTGGTCGCGTCGGCGCGCCATCATCACGCTTGTGGCCACGGGCCTGATGGCTGTCGGGGCGCTGGCGCGCGCTGAATGTTCCAGGACGATCCGCGTGCCCATGTCGCCCATCGGCATGAGCGTCGTGACCGCCGGGGGCGCCGTGAGCGGCGTGTACCCCGACCTGTTGCGCCGCATTGGCGCGGAGACCGGTTGCCAATTCGATTTCTCCGTCGTGCCCCGTGCTCGTCAGGAAGCGATGTTCGGCAGCGGCAGCGCGGACCTGCTGGCGCCCGCCACCCGAACCTCCACGCGCGACGTGCGCGGGGACTTCGTTGCCATGGCCAAGGCCCGCGCGGTGCTCATCTCGCTCAATGCCGAGCGGCCGCCGGTGGAGAGCCTGGCCGACCTGGTGCAGCGGCGCGAATTGCGGGTGGCGCTGGTGCGCGGGTTCGACTATGGCGAGGCCTACCAGCAGCTGGTGCAGGCCTTGCGCGAGCAGCGCCGGCTGGTGATGGAGGCGGACCCTGTGGCGGTTGCGCGCGCGCTGGAGCGCGGCCTGGCGGACGTGACCTTGATGACGCCGTCGATCTTCGCTGGCACGCTGCTGCAGGAGAGCCGCACCCGCGTGCTGCTGGAGCGGGTTCGGTATGAGCCGATGACAGAACTGGGCTGGGTGGAAAGCGGCGTTTACCTCTCCCGCCACATGGCCCCGCAGGACCGCGAACTGCTGACCGATGCGCTGGACCGCGCCTCCAGGTCCGGCACCTTTTGGAAGGTGCTGCAACGCCACTATCCGGCCGGAAGCTTCGAGGACGGACTCAAGCCGCTGGCGCACCCGCCAGGGTCCGCGCCCGTCCCGGCGAAGTGATGGCGCTCAGCTGCCGATACGGCCCAGCAGCAAATACTCCATCAGCGCCTTTTGCACATGCATGCGGTTCTCGGCCTCGTCCCAGACCACTGACTGAGGGCCGTCGATGACTTCGGCGGCCACCTCTTCGCCTCGGTGGGCCGGCAGGCAGTGCATGAACAGCGCATCGGGCTTGGCCTGCGCCATCATGTCGCTGTCCACGCACCAGTCGGCGAAGGCCGCGCGCCGGGCCTCGTTCTCCGCCTCGAAGCCCATGCTGGTCCAGACATCGGTGGTGACCAGGTCGGCACCGCGGCACGCCTGCCTGGGGTCCTTGAAGACCTTGTAGCAGTCGCGGTTCTGGATGCCGGCCACGGCCGGGTCGATCTCATACCCGCTGGGCGTGCTGACATGCACGGTGAACCCGAGGATCTCGGCCGCCTGCAGCCAGGTGTTGGCCATGTTGTTGCCATCACCCACCCAGGCCACCACCCGGCCCTTGAGGCAGTCCATGTCGATGGCGCCCCGTCGATCCATGCCGCGCTGCTCGATGAAGGTGAACAGGTCGGCCAGGATCTGGCAGGGGTGGTATTCGTTGGTCAGGCCGTTGATGACCGGCACCCGCGAATGCGCCGCAAAGCGCTCGATCTTGGTCTGCTCGAAGGTGCGGATCATCACCAGGTCGACCATGCGGCTGATGACGCGGGCGCTGTCCTCGATCGGCTCCGCACGGCCAAGCTGGCTGTCGCCGGTGGTCAGGTGCACCACCGAGCCGCCCATCTGGTACATGCCCGCCTCGAAGCTCACCCGGGTGCGGGTGCTGGCCTTCTCGAAGATCATCGCGAGCGTGCGGTCCGCCAGCGGCTGGTACTTCTCGTAGTTCTTGAAGCGGCGCTTGATGATGGCGGCGCGGTCGAACAGGTAGGCGTATTCCTCGGCGCGCAGGTCCTTGAACTGCAGGTAGTGACGCATCAGGCTGTTTCCCGGCTTCATGACGCGGGCGTGGCGAGGAAGCCCTTGATCAAGGGCACCAGGCGGGCGGCGATCTCGGCGGCTTCCTCACTGGTCACGATCAGCGCCGGCAGCAGGCGCACGACCGAATCCGCCGTGACGCTGATCAGGAGCTGGGCCTCGGAAGCGGCCTGGGCCAGCAGGGCGCCGCAAGGGCGGTCCAGCTGGATGCCGATCATCAGGCCATAACCGCGCACCTCGATGAAGCCAGGCACGCCCGCCAGGCCCGCTTCCAGCGCGGCCTTGAGCTCGCCGCCAACGCGGGTGGCATTGGCCAGCAGGCCGTCCGCTTCCATGATGGACAGGGTTTCCACACCGGCGCGCATGGCCAGCGGATTGCCGCCAAAGGTGGTGCCATGGTTGCCAGGGCCCAGCACCTTGGCCGCACGCGGGCCGCAGACCACGGCGCCAATCGGCACGCCGGAGCCCAGGCCCTTGGCCAAAGGCATCACGTCGGGCTGGATGCCGGCCCACTGGTGCGCGAACCACTTGCCGGTGCGGCCGATGCCGCACTGCACCTCGTCCAGCATCAGCAGCAGGTCATGCTGGTCGCACAGGCGGCGCAGGTCCTTCAGGAACTGCATGTGGGCCGGGTTGATGCCGCCTTCGCCCTGGATGGTTTCCAGGAAGATGGCCGTGACGTTCGGATGGCTGGCCAGCGCCTGCTCCAGTGCGGGCAGATCGTTCAGCGGCACGCGGACGAAGCCCGGCACCAGGGGGCCGAAGCCCGCCTGCACCTTGGGATTGCCGGTGGCCGAGAGCGTGGCGAGCGAGCGGCCGTGGAAGGCCTTCTCGAAGACGATGATGGCCGGGTTGTCGTTGCCGCGGTCATGGCCGAACTTGCGCGCGATCTTGATCGCGGCCTCGTTCGCTTCCAGGCCCGAATTGCAGAAGAAGGCGTTGGTCAGCCCCGAGAGCTCGCACAGTTTGGCGGCGAGCTGCTCCTGCAGCGGGACATGGTAGTAGTTGCTGGTGTGAATCAGCTTGCCCACCTGGTCCCGCAGGGCCGCCACCAGCCGGGGGTGGTTGTGCCCCAGCGTGTTGACGGCGATCCCTGACAACGCGTCCAGGTATCGTCGGCCGGCCGTATCCCACACCTGGCAGCCTTCACCGTGCGACAGCGCGATCGGCAGGCGGCCATAGGTTTGCATGACGTGGGGTTCGGTCGGGGCCGCGAACGTGGACTCCTGGGCGTTCATCAAGTCTCCAAAGCAGGGTGGGGATTGGGGAAATCGATTCTACGGGTCGCTCCGGAAAAAAGTCCCGCTCGCGTCGCATCTCGCACGGGTTGGACGGCTGGCAAGAGGCCCCGTGTGCTGCGATGCAACACATCCGAGGCACAATACCGCTTTTGCCCGGCGCCCTGCGGCGCGGGATAGGAATGATCGAGTGACGCATGACTGAGCAGCCCAAGCCGCGAGAAGTGTTCATCCAGGGAATCACCACGGATGGCCGCACCTTTCGACCGAGCGACTGGGCTGAGCGTCTGGCGGGCGCCATGTCCTGCTTTCGCCCCGGCGGCGTGCGGACGGGGCGCGACGCGCACATCGGCTACTCCCCCTACTGCGTCCCCCGCGTGATCAACGGCATCAAGTGCGTCATCGTGAGTGAAGCGCTCAAGTCGGTCGAACCGATGGCCTGGGACTTCGTCATGAACTTTGCGCGGGACAACAAGCTCCAGGTGGTCGACGCCTGCCTGCTGCCGGATCCGCCCGCTGCCCCCGGCGGCTCCGTCGGCCGTTAACGCGCCGCTGCGTCCGGGCCAACGCCGCATCGTTCGCCAGGGCGCGCCCGCCGTCTGAATCTGGCACGCTGGTCCGTTCGGGCCATCGCGGTTTCTCCGCTTTCCGCCTAGGGTGTACGGTTTCGTCTGAAACCCTTCCCATGGCTGTGGTCATCGCCGAAGCGGCGTCCGCCGCCACTCCCGCGCTCCCTGAACTGCACGAATTGCTCCGCCTGGTGGAGCGCGGCGGAGCGCTGCTGCATTGCCGTGAGCTGGCGCGCGTGCCTTCCGCTGGCGGGGAATTGCCGGTACTCGCCGTGACGCTGGGCAACCCGGACCCCTCCGTGCCCGCCATGGCGGTGATCGGCGGGGTGCACGGCCTGGAACGCATCGGGGCGCAGGTGGCCCTGGCCTACCTTGGCAGCCTGGTGCGGCGCTTGCGCTGGGATGTCAGCCTGCACCAGCAGCTGGAGTCGATGCGGCTGGTGTTCATGCCCTTGGTCAACCCCGGCGGCATCCTGATGGGGCGGCGCTCCAATCCGGCGGGCGTGGACCTGATGCGCAACGGCCCGCAGGACGCCGACCGGGCGGTGCCCTGGCTGGTGGGCGGGCATCGCCTGGGCCCGGCGCTCCCCTGGTACCGCGGTCAGGCGGGGGCGGCGATGCAGCCGGAAAGCGAGGCGCTGTGCCGCCTCATGCGTGAAGAGTTGCTGGGCCGGCCGTTTTCACTGAGCATCGATTGCCACTCGGGCTTCGGCTTGCATGACCGGATCTGGTTTCCGTATGCCCGCAGCCGGCGGCCCATGCCTCACTTGGCGGAGGTCCATGCCCTGTGCGAGGTGCTGGACCAGGGCCTGTCCCCGCATCCGTATGTCCTGGAACCACAGAGCCGCCACTACCTGGCGCACGGCGACCTGTGGGACCACCTGTATGACGAGGCGCTCACCCTGGATAGGGGGATCTTCCTGCCGATGACGCTCGAAATGGGGTCATGGCTGTGGGTGAAGAAAAATCCGCGGCAGCTACTCTCCCGGCACGGAATGTTCAATCCGCTGATCGAACACAGACAACAACGGGTAGTGCGGAGACACATGGCCTGGATGGACTTCATGATGCGCGCCACGCAGGGGGCGTCCCGGTGGTTGCCGGGGCCGGAGGTGCGCTGGGACCATGGCGAGCAGGCCTTGATTCGATGGTATCGACGGAACCGGGCATGAGTGGGGCCACCTGGGTATTACTGCGAGGGCTGACGCGGGAGAGTGGCCATTGGGGCGACTTTCCGATGCGTCTATTGCGGGCCTTGCGTGCGCAGCAGCCGGAGGTGCGGCTGGAGCTGCTGGACTTGCCGGGCAATGGGCAGCTGTGCCGCCAGGCCAGTCCGACGCGGGTGGCGGACATGGTGGAGGCCTGCCGGGCCGAGCTTATTCGGCGCGGCGTGAGGGCGCCTTATCACGTGCTGGCCATGTCTTTGGGGGCGATGGTGGCCAGTGACTGGGCGGCCCGTCATCCCAAGGAGCTGGAGGCGGTGGTGCTGATCAACACCAGCCTGCGCCCCTTCAGTGCGTTCTTCCGGCGTTTGCGCCCGGCCAATTACTGGTCTTTACTGGCCTTGAGCCTGTTCCGGCTGAGCCTGCGTCAGCGGGAGGCGCGTGTGCTGGCCATGACGACGCGGCTGCAGCGGCAGCCGGAGCGGGTGGTGGACCAGTGGGTGGCCTTGCAGCGCGAGCATCCGGTGCGCCGGCGCAATGCACTGCGGCAATTGCTTGCGGCGATGCGCTACCGCGCCAGCGTCAACCGGCCTTATCCGGCCATGCTGCTGCTGTGCAGCCAGGGTGATGAGCTGGTGGACTGGAGGTGTTCGCAGGCGATCAGCCGGGCCTGGGGAGCGCCTTTGCGCCTGCATGCGCAGGCCGGGCACGATCTGCCACTGGATGACGGCGACTGGGTCGCCCGCAATGTGGTCGACTGGCTGCATGCCCGCGACGTCATCGCCAGCCGCCCAGGGGGGTTATGAGGCCCCCCAGTCGCTTCGCTCCTGCCCCCGAGGGGCGCAAGGCTTGTGCCCCCCAGTCGCTACGCTCCTGCCCCCAAGGGGCGCGTCCCAGAGCTCGGGGCGGCCCTTCGCTCGGGACAGCTTGGTCAAGCCAGGCATGCGAGCGGCCCGCGCAAGAAGGACGGGGCGCTGCGCAGCGGCCTCCCCCCATCAAGCAACATCCTTAGCCAGGGTCTCCCTGGCTAACGGATGGCGCCCCATGGGGGCAGGAGCGAAGCGACTGGGGGGCCTAAGCATCTGGGGCGCAAAGACAAAAGCCCGCCGAAGCGGGCTTTTTTTGCACCAGAGCTGGATCTTTGCTATCAGGCGGCCAGCGCCTTGATCTTGGCAGACAGGCGGCTCTTGTGGCGAGCTGCCTTGTTCTTGTGGAAGATGCCCTTGTCAGCCACGGAATCAATCACGGGCTGGGCAATCTTGAAGAGATCGGCGGCCTTGGCCTTGTCGCCAGTAACGATCGCCTTTTGCACGTTCTTGATGACCGTGCGGAACTTCGAACGCAGCGCCG
>Ga0065165_1000192_pt1 | contig 106862 bp, 100 predicted proteins | sample AraplaMF_Cvi_mMF_FD_63813 | JGI IMG/M metagenome (GOLD analysis project Ga0065165, IMG submission 63813) | Arabidopsis root microbial communities from the University of North Carolina, USA - plate scrape MF_Cvi_mMF (version 2) (version 3) | ecosystem: Host-associated > Plants > Roots >... | reverse complement strand
CGAGAAGCGGGCGCGGCCGGGCGACGACCTGGCGTCCAAGCTGCTGGCCTGCGAGGTGGACGGCCGCAAGCTGGAGGACATGGAGTTCCTGCTGTTCTTCCTGCTGCTGGTGGACGCGGGCGGGGACACGACGCGGAACCTGCTGTCGGGCGGGCTGCTGGCGCTGATGGAGCACCCCGAACAGCATGCGTGGCTGATGGCCGACCTGGAGGGCCGGCTGGGCACGGCGCGCGAGGAGCTGCTGCGCTGGACCAGCCCGGTGATCTACATGCGCCGAACCGCCAAGCGCGACGCCGAACTGGCGGGTGAAAAGATCCGCGAGGGTGACAAAGTGGTGATGTACTTCGGGGCCGCGAACCGCGACCCGGCGGTGTTCGACCGGCCCGACGCGCTGGACCTGTCGCGGCCCGAGAACCCGCACATCGCCTTCGGCACCGGTCCCCACGGCTGCCTGGGCCAGCACATCGCGCGGATCGAGATCGACGCCATGCTGCGCGAAGTGCTGATGCGGATGCGGAACTTCGAGCTTACGGCGCCGGTTGAATGGCTGCCCTCGAACTTCATCTCGGGGCCGAAGGCGATGCCGGTACGCTTCCGGGTTGCTTGACGGAACGATGACTTGGGCGTCGAGTTCTCAACCAGGGCGCGCTTGCGCCCCGTAAAAGTTGCGTTAGAGAATTCACTCACTGCCAGATTGCGTCGGCAGAGGCGGCCGCCAGCGGCCGCCAAGTGGGGTATCGAGGGTCGGACATGGCCGCCTTGGACGGCGCGAGGGGGTTGCCGCGGGCGGCTGGAGCCGTCCTCCTGGCCTTCCTGATGGCAGGGCTGGTCCTTGCCGCACGACGCAGCGAGTTCGCAGAGCTCCACACAGTGCTCGACACCAGCGTGGCCGCGCTGTCCGGCATCCTGGCTCTCCTGCTGTGGGACATGGGCAAGCATACGGCGAGCCCGTTCGTCACCTGGCTGTCCGTCGCGTTCGGCCTGACCTTCGGGCTGGAGCTGTTCCACGTGGTGGTCAGCATCGACTGGAGCGGGCCGCTGGCCTGGGTGACCGCCGCGCGCGGGAGCCTGCGGCCCGCCACCTGGTCGCCCTCCGCCTATCTCCTGCCGCTGGCCACGCTGGGCGCGCTGCGGCGGCTGCAGCGGGGCGAAGGCAGCCTCTGGGCGTTCGTCGGCGTGGGCGCGACGGCCGGCGCGATCCTGTTCGCGATCTACCAGCAGCTGCCGCCCTACTCCGAACCCGCGCTGCTGGGCTTCACGCGGCCGACCCTGGTCGCCGTGCCCGTCCTTTGGCTAGCCGTGGCGGTGTGGGCCTGGCGGCTGCACGCGAGGCACCGGATGGCGGGGCCGGTCGCGTGGGCGGCGGGCGCGCTCGTCCTCGGCCATGCCGCGATGCTCTACTCGCGCGCGCCGGCCGACAGCGAGGCGATGATCGCCCATCTAGGCAAGATCGCCGGCTACCTCGTCGTGCTGCTGTGGGTGATCAAGACCACCGCCCGGGACATGCGCGAGCGGTTCGACGCCGAGGCGGCGAAGGCCCGCGAGCTGGCCGCGGCGCACGAGACGCTGGGCCGGGAGGCCGAGGGCCGGCGGCTCGCCGACGCGAAGGCGATCGCGCAGCTGGAGCGCCTCAGCCTGCTGCACCAGATCACCAGCGCCATCGGCGACCGCCAGGACCTGGACAGCATCTACCAGGTGGCCGTCCGCAGCGTGGAGCAGCAGATGCCGGCCGACTTCGCCTGCCTTTGCGAGTTCGACGACAAGACGCGCACGCTGACGGTCTCGGCGGTGGGCGCCAACTCGCGCGAGCTGGGCCTGTCGCTGGCCGCGCCGGAGCCGATGACCTTCGCCGCCGACGAGAACGGCCTCTCGCACGTCGTCGACGGCGAAGTGGTCTACGAGCCCGACATCGCGGGGATGGATTTCCCGCTGCAGGCGCAGCTGGCGCTGGCCGGGCTGCAGTCGTTCGTGGCCACGCCGCTCAGGGTCGAGAGCAAGACCTTCGGCTGCTTCGTCGTCGCCCGGCGCCAGGCCGGCGCGTTCAGCAGTCCCGACTGCGAGTTCCTGCGCCAGCTCAGCGAGCATGTCGCCCTGGCCGCCCACCAGACCCAGCTCTACACCGCCCTGCAGAGCGCCTATGACGACCTGCGCCAGTCGCAGCAGACGGTGATGCAGCAGGAGCGCCTGCGGGCGCTGGGCCAGATGGCCAGCGGCATCGCCCACGACATCAACAACGCGCTCTCGCCGGTCGCGCTCTACACCGAGGCGATGCTGGAGACCGAGGCGGGCCTGAGCCCGCAGGCGCGCAACCAGCTGGAGATCATCCGCCGCGCCGTCGAGGACGTAAGCCACACCATCGGCCGCATGCGCGAGTTCTACCGCCAGCGCGAGCCGCAGCTGGCCGGCGCGCCCGTGCAGCTCAACGAACTGGCGACCCACGTGCTGGACCTGACGCGGATGCGCTGGTCGGCGATGACCGCCGAGAAGGGGACGGTGATCGAGGCGCGGACCGAGCTGGCGCGCGACCTGCCGCTGGTGATCGGCATGGAAAGCGAGATCCGCGAGGCGCTGACCAACCTGGTCTTCAACGCCGTGGACGCCATGCCGGACGGCGGCGTGCTGACCGTGCGCACGGCGCCGGCCGACGAGCCGGGCTGGGTGCGCATGGATGTCACCGACACCGGCGTCGGCATGGACGCCGAGGCGCGGCGGCGCTGCATGGAGCCGTTCTTCACCACCAAGGGCGAACGCGGCACCGGGCTGGGCCTGGCCATGGTCTACGGCGTCGCCCAGCGGCACGGCGCCGAGGTGGACATCCGCTCGACGCCCGGCGAGGGCACGACGTTCTCGCTGATCTTCCCGGCGGCGACGCGCGAGGCGACGCGGGCGGCCGAGCTGGAGACGCCGCCGCGCATGCGCCTCTTGCTGGTGGACGACGACCCGGTGCTGCTGAAGGCGCTGGCCGACGCCCTGGGCAACGACGGCCACCTGATCACGCCCGCGAACGACGGTCAGGCCGGCATCGACGCCTTCGAGGCGGGACAGGACGGCCAGCCGTTCGACGCCGTGATCACCGACCTTGGCATGCCCTACATCAACGGCCGGCAGGTGGCCGCGGCGATCAAGTCGCTGTCGTCCGAGACGCCGGTGATCCTGCTGACCGGCTGGGGTCAGGGCATGCTGTCGGGGGTCGAGGGCATCCCCAACATCGACCTGGTGCTGAGCAAGCCGCCGAAGCTGCGCGAGGTGCGCGCCGCGCTGGCCAAGCTCTCGCGGAGGGTGGCGGCTTGAGCGCCGGCGCCGCAGGCATGGACGGGGGGCCGCCCCGGATCCTGATCGTCGACGACGAACGAGCGAACCTCCAGGCGCTGGAGGCGACGCTGGGCGGCCAGGGCTACGAGGTGACCGGCTTCGCGGACCCCACCTCGGCGCTGGCGGCCTTCAAGCCGGACACCTTCGACCTCCTGATCACCGACCTCGTCATGCCCGGCATCGGCGGGCTGACGCTGATGCACGAGCTGCGGGCGCGCGACCCCGACCTGGCTGTCGTGATCATGACCGGCGAGGGCAGCATCGCCTCAGCGGTGGAGGCCATGCGCGACGGCGCGCTGGACTATGTGCTGAAGCCCCTGAAGCTCTCGACGCTGCTGCCGGTGATCTCGCGGGCGCTGACCGTGCGCGACCTGCGGCGCGAGAACGCGCGGCTGGAACAGGGCCTGCGGGCGCGGACGGCCGAACTGGAACAGGCGCTGGAGGAGGTGGACCGCCAGGCCGCCGAGCGCGTGCGGGCCGAGCAGGCGCTGATGCAGGCGCAGAAGATCGAGGCGATCGGCCGGCTGACCGGCGGCGTGGCGCACGACTTCAACAACCTGCTGACGCCGATCATCGGCTACCTGGAGCTGCTGCAGCGGACCATGGAGGACGGCGGGACGCAGCGGCGGTTCGTCGACACCGCGCTGGACGCCGCGCACCGCGGGGCGAAGGTGGTGGCGCACCTGCTGGCGTTCTCGCGCACCCAGCGGCTGATGCTGCGGCCGGTCGACGTGGACGAGGTGCTGGCCAAGAGCGACGGGCTGCTGCGTCACGCCCTGGGCGCCGAGGTGCAGCTGGAGGTCGACCTGGGCGCCGGCGGGGCCTGGTCGCGCACCGACGCCACGCAGCTGGAGCTCGCGGCGCTCAACCTGCTGGTCAATGCGCGCGACGCCCTGCCGAGGGGCGGACCGATCACGCTGCGCACCCGGGCCGACGTTGGGGCGGTGACGCTGGAGGTGCGGGACCAGGGCGTGGGCATGAAGCCCGAGGTGCTGGCGCGGGCCACCGAGCCGTTCTTCACGACCAAGACCCACCAGGGCTCGGGCCTGGGCCTGGCGCAGGTGGCCGCGTTCGCGCGGCAGTGCGGCGGGACCTGCGAGATCGACAGTGAGGTCGGCCGCGGCACCACCGTGCGCCTCACCCTGCCCCGCACCGAGCCTCCAGCCGCCGAGCCGCCGGTTGCGGCGTCGCGACCTGCCGAGACGCCCGCGCGCAGCCTGAGCGTGGTGGTGATCGACGACGACGACCAGGTGCGCCAGATCCTCTGCGACGGGCTCTACAGCGAGGGCTTCTCCGTGCGCAGCGCCGCCAACGGCGCCTCGGGCCTGGCCATGGTGGACGCGAGCCCGCCCGACGCCGTCGTGCTGGACTACGCCATGCCGGGGATGACCGGCGCCGAGGTGGCGCACCGGATGCGGGCGCGTCATCCGCACCTGCCGATCGTGTTCTGCAGCGGCTACGCGGACTCGCTGGCCCTGGACGCGATCAAGGACGCGGTGGTGCTGCGCAAGCCGGTGACCATCGACGACCTCAGCCGCACGGTGCGCGGCGCGGTGCCGGGCTAGCCTCCGAGGCGCGCCGCAGGCGCCGTTCGATCTGACTACGGACCACACGGACGACACGGACGTGCAACCGCACGGTCTGGGGACACCTTGTTCGGTCCGTGTGGTCCGTGTGGTCCGTGGTCGATGGAGCGGCGCTGACGCGCCATTGGAGCGGAAGGGTTCGTACCGGCGGAAGGACGGCCGACCTAGACCTCCAGCTTCCAGGCCTCGCCGTCGGCGGCCACGTGGCCGGCGCAGGGGGCGGCGAAGTGGGTGCCGATCACCAGGGTCTTCGAGCCGGCGAGCTCGGCGTACATCCGCCGCCGTGTGGCGGTGGAGGCGGCCTTGTCGAAGTCGACCTCGGCGGCCCAGTCCGGATGGGCGAGCTGGCAGGGGTGGTGGGTGAAGTCGCCGGTGATCAGCGCGTCTTCGCCCTTCGACCGGATGCGGATCGAGACGTGGCCCGGCGTGTGGCCCAGCGTCGGCTCCAGCGAGACCTCGGGGCAGACCTGGTGGTTCGTCTCCACGAGGTCGACGAGGCCGGCGTCCCACACCGGCTTCACGCTGTCGTGGAAGTAGGAGGTCGAGACGTCCTCGACGCCCTCCTCCTCGGCGCGCCAGTGCTCGTACTCTGCGCGGCCGATTAGGTAGCGGGCCTTGGGGAAGGTCGGGACCCAGGCGCCATCGACTCGCATGGTGTTCCAACCCACGTGGTCGACGTGGAGGTGGGTGCAGAGCACGGTGTCGATGCTGTCGCGCGCGAAGCCGGCGGCCTCGAGGTCCGCGAGGAAGGTGGTCTGGAGGTTGCTCCAGGGGCCCATCTCGCGCTGCTTGTCGTTGCCGATGCAGGTGTCGACGATGATCCGGCGGCCGGGCGCTTCCACCGCCAGGGCGTGGATGCTCATCTTCAGCTTGCCGCTCTCCTCGGCGAAGTGCGGCATGAGCCAGGGGATCTCGCGGACCGCCTCGTAGGTGGCCTGGGGCAGCAGGAAGCGCGTGCCGCCCGAGGTCTCCATCTCGACGATGCGCGTGACCGTCACGTCGCCGATCCGCCAGGTGAGCATGTCTTCCTCCCGTTTTGCTGGACCCTAGCTGTTCCTCACCCGCAGGGGGAGCTGGCGGCAAAGCCGACGGAGGGGGCTTCCGCTCAGAACGGTGAGAAGGCCCACTCCACCCCTTCGGGGTCCCCCTCCCCCTGCGGGGGAGGAACTCTAGGCGCGGCCGGCCAAGGCTTTCGCCACGACCGGCGCGAGCTTGCCGGCGATGACCTGGGCGCCGCGGGCGTTGGGGTGGATGCCGTCGCCCTGGTTCAGGGCGGGGTTGCGGGCCACGCCGTCCAGCAGGTTGGCGTAGAGCGGCACGCCGTGGGCGCGGGCCAGCGCCGGGAAGACCGCGTTGAAATCGCGGGCGTAGCCGCCGCCGATCTCCACCGGAGCCATGACGCCGGTCAGCACCACGCCGATGTTCCGGGCCTTCAGCTTCCGGATGATGCCGTCCAGGTTGGCCCGGGTGCGCTTCGGGTCTTGACCCTGCAGCAGGTCGTTGGCGCCGAGGGCCACGACGGCGACGTCGGTGTCCTTCTTCACGCTGAAGTCCACGCGGGCCAGGCCGCCGGCCGTGGTGTCGCCGCTGACGCCGGCCGCGCGGACGACGTTGGCGGCGCCCAGCTTCGCCAGCGCCAGGTGGAGTTGGGCGGGCAGCGCCTGGGCGGCCGGCAGGCCGTAGCCGGCGGTGATGGAATCGCCCAGCACGGTGACGACCTTGGCGCGGGCCGCCAACGCCGGCCCGGCGGCGGCCAGGAGCGGCAATGCAAGAAGCGCACGGCGGGTATGTCTTGGCTCAGCCATGAACGTCCTATGTAAGGGAGAGCGCCGAACGCTCAACCGTAGGGGATTTGCTTGAACGATACGCCGCCGCTGGTCCTGGAGGACGTGGGCCTGACGTTGCCGTCCGCCGCAGGGCCGGTGGAGATCCTGCGGAGCCTCTCCCTGACACTGGCCGGCGGCGAACGTGTGGCGCTGGTGGGCCCCTCGGGCTCGGGCAAGTCGTCGCTGATCGCGGTGGCCGCCGGTTTGGAACGGCCCAGCGCCGGGACCGTGCGCCTGTTCGGCCAGGACTTGGGCAAGCTGGACGAGGACGGCCGCGCCAAGCTGCGGCGGGGCCGGGTCAGCTTGGTCTTCCAGTCGTTCCACCTGCTGCCCAACATGACCGCCGAGGAGAACGTGGCCGCGCCGCTGGAGATCGCGCGCCGACCGAACGCCATGGCCGAGGCGCGCGCCTGGCTGGAGCGCGTGGGGCTGGCGGCCCGGGCCCGGCACTATCCGCACCAGCTGTCGGGCGGCGAGCAGCAGCGGGTGGCGCTGGCCCGCGCGCTGGCGCCACGGCCGGCTCTGCTGTTCGCCGACGAGCCGACAGGCAACCTAGATTCGAACAACGCCCACCACGTGGCCGACCTCTTGTTCCAGCTGGTGGAGGACGCCGGCGCGGCGCTGCTGATGGTGACGCACGATCCCGAGCTGGCGGCGCGGGCGCAGCGGGTCGTGACGCTGCGCGACGGCCGTCCGGTGGAGGCGGCGTGATCCCCCTCTGGCTGCGGTTCGCCGCGCGCGAGCTCCGGAGCGGGGTCAAGGGCTTCCGCATCTTCCTAGCCTGCCTGGCGCTGGGCGTGGCGGCCATCGCGGCAGCGAGCTCCACCGCCGAGGCGTTCCGGCAGGGCCTGGCGACCCAGGCCAGCGAGATCCTGGGCGGCGACATGGCGGTCTCGGCCGGCCAGCGGCGGTTCACGCCGGCCGAGCGCGCCTGGCTGAACCGGTTGGGCCGGACCACCTACGCGACGGCCTCGCAGGCCATGGCCGAGGCGCCCGGCGGCGAGCGGCGGCTGATCGAACTGCGCGGCGTCGACGGCGCCTATCCGCTGGCCGGCAAGGTCACGCTGAGCGGCGCGGCCTCGCTGGCCCAGGCGCTGGAGGTGCGCGACGGGGTCTGGGGCGCGGCGGTGGAGAAGGCGCTGCTGGAGCGGCTGCACCTGAAACTGGGCGACCGCTTCCTGGCGGGCAACGTGCCCATGCGGGCGAACGCGATCCTGGAGGAGGAGCCCGACCGGCTGTCGCGCGGCTTCGCGCTGGGGCCGCGGGTGCTGACCCGGACCGGGGCGCTGGAACAGGGCGGGTTCCTGTCGCCCGGCCTGCCGTTCGGCGAGACGGTGCGCGTGGCGCTGCGGCCCGACCTGCCGCTGGCGCAGGCGAAGGCCGAGGTCCCCAAGAACCTGAAGGGCCGGGTCCGCATCCGCGACCGCAACGACGCGGCGCCGGGCGTCAGCCGGATGATCGACCAGCTAGAATACTTCCTGGGCTTCATCGGCCTGGCTTCGCTGGTGGCAGGCGGGCTCGGCGTGTTCGGGGCGGTGAGCGCTTATGTGGACGGCCGCAAGCCCGCCATCGCCACCCTGAAGGCGCTGGGCGCCGAGAGCGGGCTGATCCGCAACGTCTACCTGGCGCAGATCGGACTGCTGGCGCTGGCGGGCATCGCCATCGGGCTGGCGGTGGGCGCGGTGACGCCGCTGATCCTGGGCTCGGTGTTCGCCAAGGACCTGCCGGTACCGGCGCTGTTCGCGGTCTATCCGTGGCCGCTGGCCCGGGCGGCGGCGTTCGGCCTGCTGTCGGCGGCCGCCTTCTCGCTGGCGCCGCTGGCCCGGGCGCGCAGCACGCCGCCGGCCAGCCTGTTCCGCAGCGACCTGTCGGGCCGCCTGAGGTTCGGGCCCGAGTTGGTGGGCGCGGTGCTGGCGGCAGGCGGTCTCGCGGCCCTGGCCATCCTCACGGCCCCGACGCCGCTGGCGGCCAGCATCATGATCGCGGGCGTCGCGGGCGCCTTCGTGGCGCTGTGGGCCTTCGGCTGGGGCGCGGCGAAGCTGGCGGGGCGCATGCGCGGCGGCGCGCGCGGGGCGGTGCGGATCGCGCTGGCCAACCTGGCCGGGCCGCGCTCGGCGGCGCGGACCGCGGCCCCCGCCATCGGCCTGGGCGTGGCGCTGCTGGCCGCGGTGGTGCTGATCCAGTCCAGCCTGCTGCGGCAGATCTCGGTGGTGGCGCCGCAGACCGCTCCGGCCCTGGTCTTCACCGAAATCCCCGGCGACCGGATCGCCGCCTTCGACGCCGAGATCGCCCGCGCCTATGGCCGCGCGCCGAACCAGGACACCTATCTGCGCGCGCCGTTCTTCACCGGCCGGGTCGTGTCGGTCCGCGGCGTGCCGGTGGATATCAAGAAGGTCCCGCCCGGCGCGCGGTGGGTCTACGACAACGACGTCAGCCTGTCGGCCCTGGGACCCGAACCGCCCAACTCCGGGGTCTTCGAAGGCCGCTGGTGGCCCGCGAACTACGCCGGCCCGCCGCTGGTGGCCGTGTCCCGCGACCCGGCCGAGGGCGGACAGCTGAAGATCGGCGACATGATCAAGCTGTCGGTGCTGGGCGCCGAGATCGACGCCAAGGTGGCCGCCATCCGCCGGGTGGACTTCGGCAGCTTCGGCGCGGGCTTTCCCATCGTCCTGACGCCGAACGCGCTGGAGGGCGCGACGCCGCGGCAGGTGGCCATCGCCAAGGCCAGCCGGGCCGAGGAGCAGCGGATCGTCCGCGCGCTGGGCCGCGACTTTCCGGAGGTGAACATCATCTCGGTGCGCGAGCAGCTGGAGGCGGCCACCGAGATGTTCGACCGCGTGGCCATGGCGGTGCGGGGCGCCGCGGCCGTGGCGCTGATGGCCGCGCTGCTGGTGCTGGCCGGGGCGATCGCGGCGCGGGCCCAGGAGCGCACGCGCGAAGCCGCCACGCTGAAGGTGCTGGGCGCCAGCCGGGCCCAGGTGCTGAGCGCATATGTCATCGAGTACGGCCTGGTCGGCCTGATCGCGGGCGCGGCCGGGGTCGGCCTGGGCTACGCCGCCGCCTGGCCGGTGGTGGTGAAGGTGTTCGAGGCGCACTGGAGCGTGGACTGGGCCGGCGTGGCCGCCCTCTTGGCGGGCGCCTCGGCGGTGGCCGGGGCCGGCGGCCTGCTGGCGGCGTTCCAGGCCCTGTCGAAACGCCCCGCCCCCGCGCTCAGGAGCGAGTGACCCGCCGGCCGGGTCCGGCTATGGATCGCCCTCGCGTTGCGTGAGGACGGCGATGATCGGCAGGGTTTTGCGGCGGCTCCGGGGCCCGCCGAAGCGGACGACGGAGCCGGACTGGCGCGACTTCCCGCGCGAGACGCTACACCATTTCGACGAGCCCGAGCTGCCGCTGCAGCCCTACGGAATCGCCGTGCCGAGCTACGCCCTGCGCACCGAGGCGGGAACCGGCCACCTGGCCTGGTTCCTGGGGATCGGCGAGGCCTGGGCCCAGATGGTCACCCGCTTCCTGCCGGACGATCCGGTGGTGCTGGACCTCGGGTCGGGGTGCGGCAAGCTCGCCCGCTTCCTGCACCTGAACCCGCGGCTGAGCTACATCGGCGTCGACATCTTCCTGCCCGGCGTCCTGTGGTGCCGCCGCGCGTTCGCGGGCGCGGGCGCGGGCGCGGGCGCGAACGCGGGCGAGCGGTTCCGCTTCGAGCATTTCGACGGCCACTCCGAGATCTACAATCCCGAGGGGACGATCGCCGTCACCGACTACGCCCTGCCCGCGGCCGACGGCTCGGTGGACATGGTGGTTTGCAGCTCGCTGTTCACACACCTGCTGGAGCGCGACGCCATCCACTACCTGGGTCAGATCGCGCGTGTGCTGAGGCCAGGCGGCCAGGCGCTGATCTCGGTGCACGTCGACGTGCCGGCGGGCGAGACGTGGGTGGGGGCCGAGAATCGGATCGACCTCGACGAGGGCTACTTCCTGGGGCTCTGCGCCGCCGCCGGGCTCAGCGGCGAGGAGCGGATCGGCGTGGTCTATGGGCAGGTGGTTCACCGGCTGCGCAGGGCCTGAGCAGCGGGCCTGCGGAACATTGTCGCATCGCGTCCCGGGTAAGGTTTTGGCATCCACGCCCGGCGATGTTGGCGTGACATCCCAAGACCGCTGGCCGGAGTACCCGCATGACCCTCGACATCACGAAGAAGGACCTGATCGACTGGAGCTCGGCCAGCCTCGTGTTCCTGTCGGGCGCCATGACCGGCCACTACGCCGCCATCGGCATGAACGCGATCCAGTGGTCCGGCGCCATCGCCGCCGTGCTGGGCTCGGTGACCGTGGCGGTCGCCGTCCGCGTCTGGCCGGCCAAGGTCCAGGCGCCGGCCGAGGACTAAATACGAAGACGCCCTCCCCGACGGCCGGAGAGGGCGCCCCGCTTCAATCAGACAGCGATCAGGCCGCGAGCGCGACCTTGCGCCGGAGCATGGCCCCGGCGCCGCCGAAGCCCACGATCATCAGGGCCCAAGCGCCCGGTTCGGGCACCGCCGCCCCGGTCTCCATGAACGTCTGGAACGCCAGGGTGGCGCCGCAGCACGCCGTGTAGTCCACGGGCACGCCGAAGTTCCCGAAGAGATGGCCACCGGCGTACGGCGCCGCAGCCAGGCTGATGTTGCCGTTTGAGCCGGCGATGGTGTCGATCACGAACGTCTGGCCCGCGGTCAGCTGGATATTGGCCGACGACAGGTCGATGAAGGTTCCGCTCGACGCGAGATGCGCCGTGCCGACGAAGGCGAACGGTCCCGACTGGAAAGTCGAGCCCGGATTGACGCGGACGGTCAGGTCCGTACCGGCGCCGTAGAGCGTGATGCCGGTGAGCTGGCCGGTGACGCCGGCCGTCACCTGCTGCTGCCATTCGAAGCTTTCGAGCAGGCTGCCGCCGAACGGCAGGGCCTGTTGGTCGAGCACCGGCGCGGCCTGCGCGACGGCGCCGGAGACGAGGAAGGCGGCCACGGCCGCGACGATGAACTTCAGTTTCTGCATAGGGTCTCCCAATCCGTTTTGGACAGACCCAATGTACCGCCTGGCTACGTCAGAATCGGACGCACATTCAGTTAGAGATTTGATTTAAATAAAGTTTGACACGGATCCCCGGCGCGGCGCGCGGGCCGGGCGACCCGCGCGCCGGACGCCTTCGGCTATTCCGCGGGCGTCACCGGCACCAGGATCTCGCTGCCGCTTTCGCGGAACTTCTTCGACATCTCGGCCATGCCCTGCTCGGCCACGTCGTTCTGGCCGCGGGCGGCGTCACGGATGTCCTGGCTGATCTTCATCGAGCAGAACTTGGGGCCGCACATCGAGCAGAAGTGGGCGGTCTTGAACGCCTCCTTCGGCAGGCTCTCGTCGTGGTACTCGCGCGCCGTCTCGGGATCGATGCCCAGGTTGAACTGGTCCTCCCAGCGGAACTCGAAGCGGGCGCGGCTGATGGCGTCGTCCCAGGCCCGAGCCGTCGGATGCCCCTTGGCCAGGTCGGCCGCGTGGGCCGCCAGCTTGTAGGTCATCACGCCGACCTTCACGTCCTCGCGGTTCGGCAGGCCCAGGTGCTCCTTGGGCGTCACGTAGCAGAGCATCGCCGTGCCGAACCAGCCGATCATCGCCGCGCCGATGGCCGAGGTGATGTGGTCGTATCCAGGGGCCACGTCCGTGGTCAACGGACCGAGCGTGTAGAACGGCGCCTCGCCGCAGGTGGCGAGCTGCTTGTCCATGTTGGCCTTGATCTTGTGCATCGGCACGTGGCCGGGGCCTTCGATCATCACCTGGACATTGTGCTTCCAGGCGATCTGGGTGAGCTCGCCCAGCGTCTCCAGCTCGCCGAACTGGGCCGCGTCGTTGGCGTCGGCGATCGAGCCCGGACGCAGGCCGTCGCCCAGCGAGAACGAGACGTCGTACGCCTTCATGATCTCGCAGATGTCCTCGAAGTGCTCGTAGAGGAAGTTCTCCTTGTGGTGCGCCAGGCACCACTTGGCCATGATCGAACCGCCGCGGCTAACGATGCCGGTGACTCGGTTGGCGGTAAGCGGGACGTAGGCCAGGCGCACGCCGGCGTGGATGGTGAAGTAGTCCACGCCCTGCTCGGCCTGTTCGATCAGGGTGTCGCGGAAGACGTCCCAGGTCAGGTCCTCGGCGACGCCGTTCACCTTCTCCAGCGCCTGGTAGATCGGCACGGTGCCGATCGGGACCGGGCTGTTGCGGACGATCCAGTCGCGGATGTTGTGGATGTTGCGGCCGGTGGACAGGTCCATGACCGTGTCGGCGCCGCAGCGGATCGACCAGACCATCTTGTCGACCTCGTCCGAGACGTGGCTGAGGACGGCCGAGTTGCCGATGTTGGCGTTGATCTTCACCAGGAAGTTGCGGCCGATGATCATCGGCTCGAGCTCGGTGTGGTTGATGTTGGCCGGGATGATGGCGCGGCCGCGGGCGATCTCGTCGCGCACGAACTCGGGCGTGCAGAAGTCGGGGATCGAGGCGCCGAAATCCTCGCCGTCGCGGATGAAGGCGTCCCCCTGCTGGCGGCGCAGGTTCTCGCGGATGGCGACGTATTCCATTTCCGGGGTGATGATCCCGCGGCGGGCGTACTCGAGCTGGGTGACGTTGCCGCCGGCCTTGGCGCGGTAGACGCGGCGGGGCGCGGTGAACTCGGGGGCCAGGTGCGCGCCCTTGGCGAAGCCGTTGTCCTCGGGCTTCACCGCCCGGGGATTCTCGACGATCTCGACGTCGCCGCGGCTGACGACCCAGGGCTCGCGGGTCTTCGGCAGGCCCTTCTCGATGTCGATGCTGACGGTGGGGTCGGTGTAGGGGCCGGACGGGTCGTACAGCGTCAGCGCCGGCTCGTTCGCGCTGGGATGGACCGCCACCTCGCGGAAGGGCACGCGAATGTCGGGCCAGAGCACGCCGGGCTGGTAGACCTTCTTCGACCCCGGGCGTTCGCCGGTGGGGATGGTGGCGGCGTTCAGCTTGCCGGTCGGCTTGTTCATCGCGTGCGTCCTAAAGGCTCGGGACGGATCACGGGCGTCGTTCGGGGGGATTGGCCCTTCCCTTCGCCGGCATGACCCGGATCAGGTTCGACGGGTCGTGGGCTCACCCACCTCTCAGCCGCTCCAGCGCGGCCCCCCGAGGATGGCGCCAAAGTAAGCCTGTTGTCGGACGCCTGCCAGCTTCAAATGCGAAGACGGAGGCCAAGCTCGCGCGTATCATCCCCAGGGGACGTCGAAGGAGCACCGTCATGAGACTGGCGATCATCGTACTGGCCGCAAGCGCCGCCGCCCTCGGAACCGCCACCCTCGCCACCACGGCCCTCGCCGCCAAGCCGTCGCCCCTGACGACGCCCGCGCCGCCGCGGGGTACGGGCCTGCCCAGCGGCCAGTGCTTCCGCAGCATGGACATCCGCAACCACACCTTCGCCGACAAGAACACGCTGCTGCTCGCGGTGAACGGCAAGGACACCTATCGCGTCACCATGAACGGCGCGTGCCTGGCCGGCGCGATGTCGTCGGACCCGATCATCACCCGCAGCCCGCCGGGCTCGCAAATCATCTGCAAGCCGATCGACATGGACATCGCGATCTCGCGCAGCGGGTTCGCCACCCACTGCATCGTGGACTCCATCGTCAAGATGAGCCCCGAGGAAGTCGCCGCGCTGCCGAAGAAGTTGAAGCCCTGAGGCGCAGGCCTATCTTCCCCAGCAGCACAGGAGACTCCGGATGAAGCTCGTGACCCTCGCCCTGGCCGCCGGCGCAGCCGCCGCGGGAAGCTTGGCGTTCGCCGCCTCGACGCCGTCGCCGCTGGGCCCGCCGCCGGCGGCCGGCACGGCGCTGCCGAAGGGCCAGTGCATCCTGGGCCGCGACCTGGGCAACCACTCGGTCGTCGACAAGAACACGATGCTCTGGGACGCCAGCGGCAAGAGCTCCGGCGTCTATCGCGTGACCATGCGCAACGGCTGCCTGCGCAGCGCCATCTCATCCGACCCGATCAGCGTTCGCCAGATCGGCGGCGAGACGATCTGCGCGCCGAAGGACATCGTACTGACCGCCCGCAGCGGCCTCTGCGACGTGGCCTCGATCGTCAAGCTGACGCCGGAAGAGACAAAGGCGCTGCCGAGAGGATTGAAGCCGTAACAGTTCGGGTCTAGCAGGCGGGACATGAACCTCGCCCGCTTCAACCCCGTCCGCTTCGCCCACCTGCCCACGCCGTTCGAGCCGCTGCCCGGCCTGACGGAACATCTGGCGCGGCCGGGAGGCGGCGGGCCGGCGCTGTGGATCAAGCGCGACGACTGCACCGGCCTGGCCGGCGGCGGCAACAAGACCCGCAAGCTCGAGTACCTGCTGGGCGACGCCCTGGCCAACGACGCCGACACCCTGGTGACCCAGGGCGCGGTCCAGTCGAACCACGTGCGCCAGACCGCGGCCGCGGCGGCCAAGTTCGGCATGAAGTGCGAAATCATCCTGGAAGAGCGGACCGGCTCGAAGGCGGTGGACTACACGCGCTCGGGCAACGTCCTGCTGGATCAGCTCCTCGGCGCGAAGATCCGCAACGTGCCGGGCGGGACCGACATGAACCAGAAGCTGGCCGAGGTGGCCGCGGAAGTCGCCGACGCCGGCGGCCGGCCGTACGTCATCCCCGGCGGCGGCTCGAACAGCATCGGCGCGCTGGGCTATGTGGAGTGCGCCTTCGAGCTGGTGGCCCAGGCCAACGAGATGGGCCTGGAGATCGACCGCATCGTCACCGCCACCGGCAGCGCCGGCACGCACGCCGGCCTGGTGGCGGGCCTGGCCGTGATGGGCGCCGACATCCCGGTGCTGGGTATCGGCGTGCGCGCGCCGAAGGAGGCCCAGGAGACCAACGTCTACAACCTGGCCCGCCAGACCGCCGCCCTGCTGGGCCACGAGGACCGGGTGACCCGCGACATGGTCGTGGCCGACTGCGACTACGTGGGCGCAGGCTACGGCCTGGTCGACGACGCGGTGATCGATGCGCTGAAGACCATCGCGCGCACCGACGCGATCCTGCTGGACCCGGTCTACACCGGCAAGGCGATGAAGGGCCTGCTGGCGCTCTCGGCCAAGGGCGCGTTCGACGGCGAGACGGTGGTGTTCCTGCACACCGGCGGCGCCCAGGGCCTGTTCGGCTACCAGGGCGAACTGGAAGGCAAGCTGTAATGATCCCGCTTCGCCAAGGCTTCGCAGGACAGGGCCCGGGATCTATCCTTCGTAGCGCCGAAGGAGCGAAGTAGGATGACCACCGAGCCCCTGACCCTCGGCGTGCTGGGCGGCATGGGGCCGGCGGCGACGGTGGAGTTCCTGGCCAAGCTCCAGGCCTACACCCCGGCCGAGAAGGACCAGGACCACATCCGGGTCATCGCCGACATCAATCCGCGCGTCCCCGACCGCAACACGCCCGGCTCGGGCGCGGGCGCGGTGCTGGCCGAGATGGCGGGCGCGCTGGGCGGCGCGGGGGCCCAGGTGCTGGCCATGCCGTGCAACACGGCCCACGCCCATGCCGACGTCATCCAGCGGGCCTCGGGCCTGCCGCTCATCGACCTGATCGACGTGGGCGCCTCGGCGGCCGCCGAGGACGGCGCCATGCGGGCCGGCGTGCTGGGCACCAAGGGCGCGCTGAAGCTCTACCGCGAATACCTGGCGGCCCACGCCATGAGCCTGATCAGCCTGCCGCCCGAGCGGCAGGAGGCGTTCATGGTCACCCTCTACCGGATCAAGGCCGGCGACCTGGGCGACGACGTGAAGCGCGAGATGCAGGGCCACGCCGAGGAGTTGCGCAAGCTGGGCGCCGAGGTCCTGATCGCCGGCTGCACTGAGGTGCCGCTGGTGCTGGACGAAGAAGACGTCAAGCTGGACCTCATCGATCCGGGCGACCTCCTGGCCCGCCGCTGCGTGGCGGTGTGCCTGCGCTGGGAGCCCCTGCCCCACGTGCCGGCGTGACCTTTCCCTCCCCTTTATGGGGAGGGTGTCGAGCGCAGCGAGACGGGTGGGGAAGCCACGACTGGGCGCTGAGCTTGATCAGGTATTCCCCACCCGTCTGCTCGCGTTGCTCGCATCCACCCTCCCCATGAAGGGGAGGGAAATCAGAGCCGCGAAGTCCCGAAGGTGTCGCAGGCCTCGGGGTCGCCGCTCTGCGAGCCCTTGCGGAACCAGCGCATGCGCTGTTCGGACGTGCCGTGGGTAAAGGCGTCGGGCATGACGCGGCCCTGGGCCTTCTTCTGCAGGGTGTCGTCGCCGACCGCCGCGGCGGCGCGCAGGCCATCCTCGATGTCGCGCGGGTCCAGCGAGACCTGGCCGTTCGAGACCTCGGCGGCGTGGGCCGCCCAGACGCCCGCGTAGCAGTCGGCCTGCAGTTCCAGCCGCACCGAGCCGCTCTCGGCGCCCTGCGCGCCCAGCCGGCGGGCCTGGTCGCTGGCGCCGGTAAGGTTCTGGACGTGGTGGCCGATCTCGTGGGCGATGACATAGGCGCGGGCCGCCTCGCCGCCGGCGCCGAACTTAGTCTCCAGCTCCTGCCAGAACGACAGGTCCAGATAGACCTTGCGGTCGGCCGGGCAATAGAACGGCCCCATGGCCGACTGGCCCAGGCCGCAGCCGGTGCCGGTGGACTGGTCGTAGAGGACGATGGCGTCGGGCGGCCGGTAGCCGCGCATCCGGGCCTCCCAGACCTGGTCGACGTTGTGGCCGACGACGTCGACGAAGCGGCCGGCCTCGTCCTGCGGCGTGCCGCGGACGCCCTCCTGCTGCTGGGCCTGGGGCCCGGCGCCGTTCACGACGCCCATGGTCGTGGACGGGTCGATCCCGAAGAAGAAGTAGCCGACGAGGGCCAGCACCACGCCGCCCACGCCCATCCCGCCGACGCCGACCGGGCCCATGCCCCGCCGGTCCTCGATGTTGCCGCCGCCTTCGCCCCCCTGCCAGCGCATGTCAGCGGCGGTTCCGGGCGGCGTCCTGGACGCGCTTGTTGGAGTCGGCCAGCACCGCGTCGGGGGTCGAGGGGTACTTTGGCGCCGGGGCTTCCGTCTTAGGCGGCACCGTCGGGTCGCCGTAGGGCAGGAGCGGCGCGCGGGGGCGCGGCGCCGACAGGTCGGCCACCGCCTGGTCGGCGCGCAGGCGGGCGTCCTGGGCCTGGAGCTGGTTGGCCTGGTCGATCGATCGTCGCTCGGCCGCCTGCTGCTGCATCTGCAGCTGGTCGACCTGCAAGGGAAGCTGGGCCGCCGCCGGAGTGGCGACGGCGACGAAAAGGCCGCCGAGGGCGAGGAACTTACGCATGCGACACCATATGGGCGCCCAACGGCTTCACCCCTAGCGGCGTTCCACCGTGAAGCGGGTCAATTCCTTCTTGGGCTGATCCCAGTCGGGCTTCAGCTCCACCGCCTTCTGATAGTCGAAATACGCCGACTTCATGTCGTCGAGGCCTTCGAACGCCAGAGCGCGGTTGTAGTATGCCTTTTCCGGCTCCTCGACACCCAGCGCCAGCGCCTTGTTGATGTCGGCGAGCCCTTCGGCGTACCGGCGGTCGCCGACGGCGGCCGCGCCGCGGTTGACGTAGGCCTCGCCAAGGTCGGGCTTGGTCTGGATGGCCATGTTGAAGTCGTACTTGGCCCCGGCGAAGTCCTTGCGCCGGAGCTTCAGCACGCCGCGGTTCACGAAGGTGCCGGCCCGGTCGCGCAGGTTCAGGAGCTCGGTCTCGAGGGCCTGGGTGCAGATGTCGTCGTACTTGGCGTTCGCCTCGCCGCCGAGGGCGGCCTCGGAGCACTGGCGGGCCATGCCGCCGCCCAGGACGGTCACCGCAGCCTGGGACGCGCCGGCAAGCGCGAGGACGCCCGCGCCGGCGGCGAGGGCGAGGAAATGGGAGGTCTTGAGCATGGGGGATCGCTCCGGAGCCTGACAGCTGCCGGAAGCGTCCGCCTGTAACGCCGTTGTGTCAATTCGGCCTTGCAGTATCACAGGGCCGCACGAAAGCGGATCAGCTCGCGGTGCAGGATGTAGACGCCGCTGGCCGCGACGATCACCGCGCCGATGAGCGTCAGCGGGTGCGGGAGCTCGCCCCAGATCACCAGGCCCAGCAGCGCCGCCCAGACGAGCTGGGTGTAGTCGAACGGCGCGATGACCCCGATGGGCGCCTGGCGCAGGGCCTCGGTGAGGAAGAGCTGGCCCACGCCGCCGATCAGGCCCGCCACGATCAGCATGCCGAGCGAGAGCGGATCCGGCGTCACCCAGTGGAACAGCGACCCGGCCAGCCCCAGGACCACGCCGCCCAGGGTGAAGTAGAAGACGATGGTGGGGCCGCGCTCGGTGTCGGCGATCTGGCGGATGGCGACCATGGCCCCGGCTGCGCCCAGGGCGGCCAGGATGCCGAGGGTGACGCCGGTCAGGTTCATGTGGCCCGGCAGCGGCCGGGCCATGATCAGGACCCCGATGAAGCCCACGACGACCGCCGCCCAGCGATGGCGGCCCACCTTCTCCGACAGCAGCAGCGCCGAGAGCGCGGTCATGAACAGCGGCGAGGTGAACTGCAGCGCCGTGGCCTCGGTCAGTGGCAGGTACTGGACCGCCGAGAAACCGCAGACCATGCCGGTCAGGCCCACCGTGGCGCGGGCCAGGTGGCCGAAGGGCCGCTTGGTCTTCAGCACCTCCCAGCCGGTGGTCCGCGCGATGTAGAGGCCCAGCGGCACGAAGGCGAACAGGTTGCGGAAGAGGATGATCTCGAAGACCGGGATCCCGCGCGAGCCGGTCCACTTCACGATCGCCGACAGGCAGGCCATGCAGGCCATGGCCGTCACGCGGAAGGCGATGCCCAGGACGACTTGGTTGGCGGACGGGAGGGCGGACGGCGGAGACACGCGCGTCTTAAGGGGGACGTCGCCCCCGCGGTCAACGCCCACTTGCCGCCGGGTGGCCGGTCCACCCGGCTATAGGCGCATGACGATGACGCCGGCGCCGATAGCGAGCGCCGCGGCCCAGCGCCAGCGGCCGGCCTGTTCCTTGAGCAGCACGACGCCGATCAGCATGGCGAAGAGCACGCTGGTCTCGCGCAGCGCCGCCACCAGGGCGACGGGCGCGCGGGTGAAGGCCCAGAGCGCGATCCAGTACGAACCCAGCGACAGCGCCCCCGCCGGCAGGCCCGTGCGCCACGACGAGAAGACCGCCACCGGCGCGCGCGGTCCGCGCGTCGCCACCGCGTAGGTCAGCATGACCAAGCCGTCGCCGACGAACATCCACATGGCGAAGCCGGTGGCCGAGCCGGCGAGCCGCGCGCCCTGCCCGTCGGCCAGGGTGTAGCTCGCCACGAAGACGGCCGTCCCCAGGGCGTAGGCCAGCGCCTGGCCTGAGAGGCGGCCGAGGCCCGAGCCGCCGCGGAAGGCCATCAGGGCGACGCCGCCGGCGATCAGCGCCACCGCGGCCCAGCCGGCCGGCGACAGCTGCTCACCGAGCAGCACGATCCCGCCCAGAGCCACCATCGGCGGCGCGGCGCCGCGGGCCAGCGGATAGACCTGGGACAGGTCGCCGTGCTGGTAGGCGCGGATCAGGAACAGCTTGTAGCCCGTGTGCAGCACCGCCGCGCCGGCCACCCAGGGCCAGGCCGAGGCCGCCGGCAGGGGCACGAACGGCAGCAGGGCCAGCGCCAGGCCGCTCTGGGTCATCGACAGCAGGAGGATCGAGTTGAACCGGTCGAGGCCGACGCGCACGACCGCGTTCCAGCTCGCGTGCATCACCGCGGCGGCCAGGACGGCAAGGAAGACGACGGGATCCAGGAGCCCCTCCCAGGCGGCCATCGGCGGCCGCGTGGCCGGATTCGTCAAGGCTTCTGGCCTTTACGGACGGCGCGGCGCGGGGCTCCATGCGTGCAAACAACACTCCGGGGGGAGATGAGAGATGCCGAGCCCGATCCTGCAGCCGGTCGTCGTGCTGGTGCTCTGGTCGATGGTGATGTGGGCGTGGCTCTACGCCACCCGCATCCCGGCGATGCAGAAGGCCAAGGTGGCGCTGGACCCGAACCTGACCGCCGCCGAGCTGGGCGCGCGCCTGCCGCCGCAGGTGCGGTGGAAGGCCGACAACTACAACCACCTCATGGAGCAGCCGACGCTGTTCTACGCCGTCGCCCTGGCTCTGGCGGTGACGGGACAGGGCGAGGGGATGAACGCGCTGCTGGCCTGGGGCTATGTCGGTCTGCGGGTCCTGCACAGCCTGGTGCAGGCGACGAACAACGTGATCATGCTGCGCTGGGCTGTGTTCATGCTGTCGTCGCTGGTGCTGCTGGCGCTGGCGATCTCGGCCGCGCTGGCGGTGTTCTGAGCGTCGCGAGAGCCCCATCTCCTCCTCCGTAGGGGGAGGGGGACCATGCGCAGCATGGTGGAGGGGGCATGCTGGAAGCGCAGAGCTTGAGTTGCTCCCCCTCCACCGCGTTCCGCGGTCCCCCTACGGGTCAGGAGAGGCAGGTTCTCAGAACGCCTTGGCGTCGCCGAAGAGCAGCGGGACGGTCCGGGCCACCAGGGCCAGGTCCTCGCCGAAGCTCCAGTCGTCGATGTAGGCGTTGTCGGCGTCGATGCGGGCGAACAGGCCCTCGTCGTTGGCGACCTCGCCGCGATAGCCGTTGACCTGGGCCGCGCCGGTGAGGCCGGGGCGGACCCGGAAGCGGCCGGCGTAGCCCGGGACGCGGGCCGACCAGATCAGGTCGTGCGCCAGGGCGTGCGGCCGCGGCCCGACGATCGACATCTCGCCGCGCAGGACGTTCAGCAGCTGGGGCAGCTCGTCCAGGCTGAGCTTGCGCAGCAGAGCGCCCAGCGGCGTCACCCGCGCGTCTCCGCGCACCGCCTGGCGGATCTCGGCGCCGTCCTCGACGACGCGCATGGTGCGGAACTTGAAGATGCGGAACGGCTTGCCGTTCAGGCCCGTGCGCTGCTGGCGGAACAGGATGGGGCCCTCGCTCTCCATCCAGATGGCCATGCCGATCACCATCAGGAGCGGCAGGAAGGCCAGCAGGGCCAGGCCCGCGGCGGCGATGTCGAAAGCCCGTTTGCGCCGGCTGGTCGCGGCATGGGCCGGGTCGGTCGCCGCATACGGTTCGTGCGGCGCCTCTGCGATCGGCGCGATGACGGTCATAAGCCAGCCCAGCTCCGTACCCCACCCGACAGTTCGCTCAACCGGCGGGCGGGCGGCCCGGTTCCCCTCCAATCCACCTGTTAACGAAAAAAGTGCTGCAACGCACAACGAACGGTAGGACTTCCCCTCGCCTGCCACCGGCCTAAGGTCGCAAGCGTCAGAAGAGGCGTGGAGGAAAGCCCATGGCGCGCAGGCTGGTCGACCTGTCGATCCCGATCACCAACGACATCGTCTCGGACCCCGACGTGATGCGTCCGCAGGTGACCTACGCCCGGCACAAGGAGACCGTGGGGCAGATCGCCTCGTTCTTCCCGGGGCTGAAGGCCGAGGACCTGCCCGACGGCGAGGGCTGGGCCGTGGAGCAGGTGAAGCTCTCCACGCACAACGGCACCCACATGGACGCGCCCTGGCATTTCCACTCGACCACCGACCAGGCCGAGGGCGGGCGGCCGGCGCCGACCATCGACGAGGGGCCGCTGGAGTATTTCCTGCAGCCCGGCGTGAAGCTGGACTTCCGGCGGTTCGAGGACGGCTACGTCGCCACGGCCGCCGACGTGGAGGCCGAGCTGGACCGCATCGGCCATGCGCTGCAGCCGCTGGACATCGTGCTGGTGAACACCGCCGCGGGCGCGGCCTACGGCGACCCGAACTACATCCACAAGGGCTGCGGCATGGGCGAGGCGGCGACGCTCTACCTCACCGAGCGCGGCGTGAAGGTGGTGGGCACCGACGCCTGGTCGTGGGACGCGCCGTTCTCCCACACCGCGAAGAAGTGGGCCGAGACGCACGATCCCAAGATCATCTGGGAAGGCCACAAGGCGGGCCGGCTGCGCGAGTACTACCAGATCGAGAAGCTGACCAACCTGGAGAGCCTCCCGGCCAGCGGCTTCACCCTCTCATGCTTCCCGGTGAAGATCGCCGGGGCCTCGGCGGGCTGGATCCGGGCGGTGGCGATCCTGGAGTAACCCGGCCGTCACAAAACCCCGTGTGCAGTTCCGGTAGCGTCCCCCCTCCCCGAACCCACGGCGTGCGCCATGACCCGACGAATTCCCCGGCTGGAAGTGATCGAGGCCTTCATCGAGGCGGCGCGCGCGCCCAGCTTCCGCATCGCCGCCGAGCGGTGCGCGCTGTCGCCGGCCGCCTTCTCGCGGCGGATCCAGGCGTTCCGGCAGTTCGTGGGCCGCGAGGTGTTCGACCGGGCGCCGGGCGGGATGCGGCTCACCGAGGCCGGCCAGGAGTGCCTGGACGCGCTGGAGCCGATCTATCGCGCCATGACCCGCGCGGCGCTGGAGCTCGGCGCGCGTCGCGTGGCCGAGAAGGTGACGCTGTCGTGCCCGCACTCGCTGGCGGTGGCCTGGCTGTTCCCGCGCCTGGACCGGCTGCGCGAGGCCCACCCCAGCCTGGACGTGGCGATCCACACCGAGCGCACGGCCGAGGCGGTGCGGGCAGGCGACGCCGACCTGGGAGTCTGCGCCCAGAGCGTGGACGCCGAGGGCCTGCACACCGAACACCTGCTGGACATCCACATCGAGCCGATGGCCGCGCCCGAGGTGGCCCGCAGCTTCTGCGGCGACCTCCGCGGCCAGCGCCTGTTCGCGCCGATCCATGCGCCGGACATCTGGTCCTGGTGGGCCGGCGCGGTGGGCGTGGACTGGCGGCCCGAGCGCGACGCCCAGACCTTCGACATGGCCTATGCGCTCTACGAGGCCGCCGCGTCGGGCTGGGGCCTCGCGCCCGGCATGAGCGCCACGGTCGCCGGCCACCTGAAGTCGGGCCGGTTGGTCAGCCTCGGACTGCCGTCGGCGCAGTATCCGGCCGGCTACCGCCTGGTCGGGCGCGCCAGCCGCATGCGCACGCCCGCCGTCGCCACCATGTGGCGCTGGCTGGCGGACGAGGGGCGGTCGGAGCGGCGCGCGCGGGCGGCGGCGCTGGCCGGCGCCTGATCCTCAGCGCGCCGCGGCGTCCAGCGCGGCGATCACGGCGTCGGCGATGCGATAGCCCGCCAACGCGACGCGGGTCTCGGCGTGGGCCTTGAGCTGGGTCCAGTAACTCGCGGGCACGGCGGGCGCGGTTTCCGGCCGAGGGCTGGACGGCGGATTGGCGCCGTAGCCGAAGGACACGGCCAGCGGATAGCTCTCCTCCCGCGCCCAGGCGACGAAGTCCGGCGGCCCCGGCTTCAGCTCCCGGAGCGAGGCCCGCGGATGGGTCGCCTCGATCTCGCGGGCGCGGCGGTCGGCGTCGGCGGCCAGGCCCGAGCGGCTGATGCTGTCGTCCCACAGCCAGTGCAGCACGATCGGATCGGGGCCCAGCGGGTCGCGGACGTATTGCTTCGACCCGCCGCCGTCGCCGTCCGGCCAGGCCGCGGAGAACAGCTCGGCCGTGTGGAACGGCTGGTGGATGTCGCCGGTCACGTGCAGCACCCAGCAGAGCGCGGTGGCGCGATCGCCCGCCGACGCGCGACCGTCCGACAGGGTGGCGTAGTTCAGCGCCAGCCCCGGTAGGGCCTCGCCGGCCACCGCGTCGCCTCGCTTCGCGAGCCGGGCCCTGGTCTCGGCCGGCGCATCGGCCGCCACGACCGGCTTCAGCGTCGCGTGCCAGCCCGGCCGGTCGTACGGCGTCTGCCGCACGTCGTCGGACCAGCGGGCGCACTCCAGGAACATCCGCCGCGCCCGCTCGGCGCCGGTGGTGCGGTCCACCGCCACCTGGAACGGGCCGCGGTCGGGGTGGGCGTCCAGCAGCTTCTCCAGCACCGGCAGCAGGTCGGGCCGCAGGCGGGCGATCTCGTCGTAGGCGATGGCGGCGGTGACCATGTGGCCGGGCCGCGTCCAGGCGGCGGCGGGGCTGGTCGCGATGAGGGCCAGGACCGAGGCCAGGAGCGCGCGCCGCATGCTCAGAACTCCGCCGTGAGGCGCAGGTAGTATTCGCGGCCGCCGAAGCCCAGCGGGTCGATCTCGCTGAACGGCCGGCCGGTCCCCTCGCCCGGGATGCGCGCGGGATAGGTGTCGAAGGCGTTCAGCATCCCGGCCTGGACCGTGTAGCGGTCGCGGAAGGTCCACGCGGCCGACAGGTCCACCGAGGTCTTGCCGCGGACGGTGATGTTGGTCAGCCCCGACGCGGCCGTGGTGCGGTAGGCGCCGAAGTCGGTGACGTCGGCCACCAGGCGCAGGCCGCGCCAGCGCAGCTCGCTGTTCAGCGTGATCTTGTTGCGCGGCTGGGCGTCGGTCATCAGGTCGATCGAGCCCGCGCCCAACAGCGGGCTGGCCGGCAGCACGGGGTTGGTCCCCTGCCGCAGGACGTCGGTGTCGAAGGCGGCGTAGCCCAGGGTGAGCGCCAGCCGCGCCTCGTCGCCGATCGCGGTGTCCCAGCGCAGCGTCGCCTCCCAGCCCTCGGTGCGGGTGTCGGCGGCGTTGGTGAAGAAGCGGGCGACCGCGGCGTTGGTCACGCCGTTGGCGCGCAGGATGGCCGCCACCTGCGCGCCCTGCAGGTTCTCGCTGAGGGCGATGCGGTCGTCGATGTCGATGCGGAAGAGGTCGAGGCTGAGGGTCAGGCCATGGCCCGGCGTCAGCACCGCGCCGCCCGCCAAGCTGGTGGAGCTCTCGGCCTTCAGCGGGCTGGAGCCCAGCGCAATCGAGATCGGATCGTTCACCGCGAAGGTGCCGACGTTCTGGAGCACGCCGGCGTTGTTCTGGCTGGTGACGGTGGAGAAGTACTGCTGCTGCAGCGAGGGGGCGCGCAGGCCGCTGGACGCGGTCGCCCGGAACGCCACCAGGTCCATCGGCCGCCAGAACAGCGAGGCCTTGCCGGTCGTCTCCCGGCCGAAGTCGGAATAGTCCTCCCAGCGGACGGCGAGGCCCAGGTCCAGGCCCTCCATCAGGCTCACTTCGCCGTCGGCGAAGGCGCTGAAGGCGTGACGGCTCACGTCCACCGGGGTGGGCGGGTTGAAGCCCGGGAAGCCCTGGGCGCCGGCGAGCTGGTAAGACGCCGGCTCGCCCGAGACGAGCTTGTAGGTCTCACGCCGATGCTCGACGCCGAAGGCGATGTGGCCGCCCGCGGCGACCGCCAGGTCGCGATCCACGGTAAGGTTGATCAGGTTCTGGGAATAGCGCGCGCCGCCGCCGTAGAACTTCGTCGGGCTGGCCGTCCCCAGCGAGGTGTTGACCGTGTTGGCGACGCGGTAGTCGCCCTTGGAATAGCCGTAGGCGTCCGACAGGTCCCAGGTCCAGCCCGCCCAGGTTCCGGTCACGCCCATGTCCGCGCCGATGTCGCGCAGGTCCAGGTTCACGATGGGCAGGAAACCGTTGGGGTAGAAGGCCGGGAAGACGGTGGGCGCCCGGAACAGCGGACTCATCTCGGTGTCGCGCCGGGCATAGGTTGCGAAGCCGTACAGCTTGGCCCCACCGGCCAGCGGCAGCTCGGCGTTGGCCGTAGCGTCGATGTCGGTCGACTGCGGATCGCCCAGGGTGGAGGTGACGCGGCCGAACCGCGGGTCGATCTCGGCGGCGTTGGTGTCGCCTCGGTCGCGGACCTCGCCGGTCAGGGTCAGGAAGCCGCCGTCGCCGCCCAGCCGGAAACCCTGGCGGGCCGTAACGATCGTGGTCTCGCCCTGCCCGCGCTCTGTCTCGCCGATCTGGACCGAGGCCTGGCCGCCCTCGGCGTCGCCGCGCAGCACCACGTTGATCACGCCCGCGATGGCGTCCGAGCCGTACTGGGCCGCGGCGCCGTCGCGCAGGATCTCGACTTGGGCGATCGCGGTGATCGGGATGGTGTTGTAGTCGACCGGCACCGAGCCGCGGAACGGGCCGTTGTTGAAGGTGATGATCGAGCTGGCGTGGCGGCGCTTGCCGTTCACCAGCACCAGCACCTGGTCGGGGCTGAGGCCGCGCAGCGTCGCCGGCCGGGCGCCCGCCACCGACGGGCCGGACGAGGTGCGCGGGTAGTTGAACGACGGCGACAGGAACTCCAGCACCTTGGTCAGGTCGTTCTGGCCTCGATTGGCGACCTCGGCGCCCGACAGCACGTCGACCGGGGCGGCGGTCTCGGTCGCCAGGCGCGGCGCGCCCCGGCTGCCCACCACCACGAGCTCGGCGACACCGTTCTCGGCCTCCGCCGCCCAGGCCGGTTGGGCCATCGCCGCCAGCCCCGCCGCCATCAACAAACGCCTGCGCATGCCGTCCCCCACGTCTCGCGGGGCGGCTTATGGCCGGGCGCTCACCGCGGCGTCGAACGCAATGATCGCAAGGCAAATTGCACCGCGCGCAACGCGCCGCACGCCCTGGAGCTCGCGAGGAAAGACTTGCGGGTGCGGCGTCTCGCCACACGCCGACATCTCAATGCGAACGGCGAAACCTCAAATTGGGTAGCGAAGCCAAGCAAAACGATGCGGTTCCAGGCCGTTTTGCTCGGGCGAACACTCACTTCAGACCCTGTAAACCAAGGCCGTTCACCGAAGCTTTCGACCTGCAACCCTAAGCTTCCACTCCCATAAGAGAAGCGGTCGCCGTGTCCCCAGCCGTCCAGTTCGCCGAGACCGAGACCCGCGCGTCGGCGCCCCTCCACGCCACCGGCCTGGCCATGCGCCTGGCCGGCGCCCGCAGCGTGATCGAGGGCAAGTTCCTCGACCTAGGCGTGACACTGGAGAAGTCGGTCGAGGTGGTCGGCGGCCTGGTGACCTCGCTGGATCAGCTGGCGGGCCTGTTCAACTCCGAGACCGTCGACGACGCCACGCGGAAGCTGTCGGCCGCCGCCGACGAACTGAGCGGCCTGGCCGGGTCGCGCACCGGCCATCGCGAGCGCTGCTACGCCCTGGCCTCCACCAGCCGCAAGCTGGGCGCCCACATCGCCGACATGCTGCAGGCCCTGCGCTACCTGCGGGTCTTCGCGGTCAACATCAAGGTGACGGCCGGCACGGTGCCGGGCGCCTTCGTCGAGTTCGAGGACTTCGTCGAGGACATCTACGCCGCTATCGCCGAGGGCCGCCGCCAGCTCGACGAGTTCGGCCGCGACCTGGACGGCCTGGGCGCGCTGGTCAGCGCCGCCCTCGCCCACGAGAACGACCTGGACGCCCGCTGCGCCGAGGTGCTGCCGGCGGTGCCGAACCAGCTGGCGGCCGACGCGGTGACCCTGGCCGACCACCACAAGCGCGTCGCCGACGTGGCCGCCGAGGTGGCCGCCGTCGCCCGCAGCCTGCAGGGCAAGGTCGGCATGGCGCTGTGCAGCCTGCAGATCGGCGACACCGCCCGCCAGCGCGTGGAGCACGTGGAGACCGGGCTGGAAATCCTGGAGCGCCGGCGCGGCCATGGCGAGGCGAACCCGGTCGCCGACGACATCGTGCGCGCCATGCTGGCCGCGCAGCTGGACGACACGGTCGAGAGCTTCGACCGCGAGGTGGAGAAGCTGGCTCAGAGCCTGGGCGGCGTGGCGAGCGACGCCTACAAGCTCTTGCAGCTGCGCGAGGCGGCCCGCGGTTCGGGCGGGCGCAGCGACAAGGCCGGCGACCTGGCCCGCCTGGACGCCAGCCTGGAAGAGGCCATGTCGCTAGTCCGCGAGATGGGCGCGGCCGAGGCTTCGGCGCTGGAGGTCGGGCGCTCGGCCGAGACCACCGCGGCCGGCCTATCCCAGCGGATCAACTCGATCCGCACCATCAAGACCTCGATCCACTCAATGGCGCTGAACGCCCACCTGAAGTGCGTGCGCCTGGGCGACGCCGGGCGGCCGCTGAGCGTGGTCGCCGTGGAGCTGCGCCAATACGCGGACGCCCTGGGCGAGACGGCGGGCCGCGCCGAGACCATCCTTACCGACCTCGGCGGCGGAGCCGAGGACGGCGACGAGGCGAGCGGCGGCTCGGCCGCCGTGGGCGCGTTGCTCGAGACCGCCGCGGCGCCGATCCGCGAGGCCGAGAGCAAGGTGGGCGCCGAGCTCGCCGAGATGGCGGCCCAGGGCGATGCGGTGGTGCAGGTGCTGCAGCAGGCGACCGGCCGGCTGAAGTTCCAGGCCGAGGTGACCGGCGTGCTGACCGCCGCGGCCGACGGCATGCGCCCGACCGAGACGACCCCGCTGGACGAACTGGACGAAGTCGCGCTGGCCGCCCTGACCGAGGTCATGGGCCAGATCGGCAAGCTCTACACCATGGCCCGCGAGCGCCAGGTCCACGCGGCCTACGCGCCGGCGCAGGGGTAGGAAGCCTTCTCCCCTTGCGGGAGAAGGTGGACGCGAAGCGGCCGGATGAGGGGTCGCGCTCCGCCATCCGGCTCACTTCGCGCCGCAAGCGTCGCCTTAATCCACCACGGACCACACAGACCACACGGACGTCACGAACCAACGGCCCCGGATCAGGTCGCTCCGTCCGTGTGGTCCGCGGTCAATGACTTGGGCGCTGACGCGCCATCGCGGCTGAAAGGCCGGCACGACCCCTCATCCGTCAGCCCCGGATCAAGTCCGGGGCTGCCACCTTCTCCCGCAAGGGGAGAGGGGCGTTTCTCAGCTTGCCATCGCGCCGAGGCGGAGGATCTCGCCGGCAATGCGGCCCAGCGGCAGGACCTTCATGGCGGCGCCGCGGGCGATGGCTTCCTTGGGCATGCCGAAGACGATGGACGTGGCCTCGTCCTGGGCGATCGTGAAGGCGCCGGCTTGCTTCATCTCGTCGAGGCCGCGGGCGCCGTCGTCGCCCATGCCGGTCATGATCACGCCGACGGCGTTGGAGCCGGCCGAGCGCGCGGCCGAGCGGAACAGCACGTCCACCGAGGGCCGGTGGCGCGAGACCAGCGGGCCGCCCTTCACCGAGACGTGGTAGCGGGCGCCCGAGCGCTCCAGCAGGGTGTGATGGTTGCCCGGCGCGATCAGCGCGCGGCCGCGCAGCACGGCGTCGCCGTCGGCGGCCTCCTTCACCTCGACCGCGCAGATGTCGTTCAGCCGGCGCGCGAAGGCGGCGGTGAACTTCTCGGGCATGTGCTGCACGATGACGATGCCGGGCGCGTTGCTGGGCAGGGCCTGCAGCACCTCGCGCAGCGACTCCGTGCCGCCGGTCGAGGCGCCGATGCAGATCACCGTCTCGGTCGTCCGGGCCATGGCGCCCGTCGAGGGGCGCGGCGGCGGCAGCATGGCGTCGGCGGTCAGCTTCTTCTCGACCGTGCGGGCGAACGGCTGGGGCCGCGGACGGTTGCCGAGCCGGGCCTCGGCGGCGCCCTTCACGGCGTCGCAGATGCGCTGGCGGCTCTCGTTCAGGTGGTCGGCGACGCCGATCTTCGGCTTCAGGATGACGTCGACGGCGCCGGCTTCCAGCGCCTGCATCAGGGTCTCGGACCCCTCCTCCGTCAGCGACGAGCACATGACCACCGGCACCGGATGCTGGGCCATCAGCTTGCGCAGGAAGGTGATGCCGTCCATGCGCGGCATCTCGACGTCCAGGGTGATGACGTCGGGCACTTCCTTGGCGATGTAGCGGGCCGCCGAGAACGGGTCCGACGCGGCGCCGATCACTTCGATGTTGGGGTCTTCCTCCAGGACCGCGGTCAGCGTCTGGCGCACGGTGGCGGAGTCGTCGACGACCAGGACGCGGACCTTGCGGGGCATCGTCACACCTTCTGGAAGACGGTGCCCGAGACCGTGCGCACCGGCAGATCAACGCCAACGATGGTCTCGGAGTGCCCGAGGAACAGGTAGCCGCCCTTGCGCAGGTGGCTGCACAGGCGCTGGAGCACCGCCGCCTGCGTGGGCTTGTCGAAGTAGATCAGCAGGTTGCGGCAGAAGATCATGTCCAGGTCCTTCGGCGCGACGTACTTGGCGTCCATCAGGTTCTGGCGGGCGAACGACAGCTTGGAGCGCAGGTGCGGCGCCATCCGGACCAGGTTGCTGCCCTTGTCGCGGGCCACCCGCACGTGGCGCTGGCGCAGTGGGATCGGCACCGGATCGATCAGCGGGGCCGGATAGATGCCGATCAACGCCTCGGCCAGCACCTGGGTGCAGAGGTCGGTGGCCAGGATCGAATAGTCCATGCTCCGCTGCTCGCGGCAGAAGTCGTCCAGCAGCATGGCGATGGTGTAGGGCTCGGCGCCGATCGAGCAGGCCGAGCTCCAGATGCTGACCTGCTTGCGGCCTTCCTTGGCGAGGGCCGGCAGCGCCTTGTTGACCAGGAAGTCGAAGTGGGCCGGCTCACGGAAGAAGTCGGTCTTGTTGGTGGTGACGACGTCGATCAGGTGGATCGCCTCGGCCTCGATGCCGTCGCCTTCGAACAGGTAGTCGCAGTACTCGTCGAAACTGCCCATGCGGTGCTCGCGCAGGCGGCGGCGAAGGCGGCCCTCCAGCATGGTCTTCTTGGTCGGCGGCATCTTGATGCCGCTGTACCCGTGGATGAATTCCGCCAGCCGCCGAAAGTTGGCCTGGCTGAGGCTGTCGTTGGAATCCAGGGCGTAGGCAAGCTCGGCGGACAAGGGACTATTCCATTCTGGAAGAGCGGGACGCGTTCCGGTCAGGCGGCCACGGGCAGCGCCGCGGCCTCCTGCGAGGTGAGCAGGCGGGCGAGTTCGAACAGGACGATGAAGCCGCCATCGCGGCGGACGACGCCCGCGATGTATTCCGAACGCCAGGGCACGCCGATGTCGGGCGCGGGCTCGACCTCGGCGGCGCCCACCGAGACCACCTCGATGACCCGGTCGGCCACCAGGCCCAGCGACAGCACTCGGTCGTCCAGCGGGATGTCCAGGACCAGGACGCGCGTACTGGGGCCGGGTTGCACCGCCGGCAGGCCCAGCTTCAGCCGCAGATCGATGGTGGGCGTGGCCCGGCCGCGCACGTCGGTCAGGCCGAGCAGATAAGTCGGCCCCTCCGGGATCGCGAACGGTTGGCGGTAGTCGAGGATCTCGCGCACGTAGCCGACCGGCACGGCGAAGACCTCGGCCCCCAGGCCCAGGGTGACGTACTGACCTTCAGCCGCGGCCATGTCAGGCATACTCCCGGAAGGCTTCGTCCTGGTCGTCGGGACCGCCCTGGGCGAGATCGAGGGCGAAGCCCTTGGCCGCGGCCTGCTGGGCCTTCACCGTCTTGGGCGACTTGCGCGCCGCGGGGCGGACCGCCGGCATGCGGGCGACCGGCGCGGGCTGGGCGGCGCGGGCTCGGCCACCCGAAGCGTCGGTGCGGAAGAAGGCGATCGACACCTGCAGCTCCTCGGCCTGGGCCGCGAGCTCCTCGGACGTCGAGGCCATCTGCTCCGAGGCGCTGGAGTTGGTCTGGGTGACCTTGTCCAGTTGCTGGAGCGCTTCGTTGACCTGGCTGGCGCCGATGTCCTGTTCGCGGCAGGCGGCGCTGATCTCGGAGACCAGCTCCGAGGTGCGGCGGATGTCGGGCACCAGCTTGGTCAGCATCTCGCCGGCCGACTGGGCGGCCTTCACAGTCTCGCCCGACACCGCGCCGATCTCGGCGGCGGCGGTCTGGCTGCGCTCGGCCAGCTTGCGGACTTCCGAGGCGACCACAGCGAAGCCCTTGCCGTGCTCGCCGGCCCGGGCCGCCTCGACGGCCGCGTTCAGGGCCAGCAGGTCGGTCTGGCGGGCGATCTCCTGCACGATCGTGATCTTCTCGGCGATCGTCTGCATGGCTTCGACCGCGCGGTTCACCGCGACGCCTGAGGCTTCCGCATCCTTCGCCGACTGGCGGGCGATCTGCTCGGTCTGCGAGGCGTTGTCGGCGTTCTGCTTGATGTTGGCCGCCATCTCTTCCATCGACGCCGAGGCTTCCTCGACCGAGGAGGCCTGTTCGGTGGCGCCCTGGCTCACCTGCTCGGCGGCGGCGGACAGTTCCTGGCTGCCCGACGAGACCTGGTCGGCGGCTTCCAGCGCACCGGCCACGACGCCGCGCAGGCGCTCGACCATCCGCTGCAGCGCGAGGCCCAGGGTGTCCTTGTCCGACAGCGGCTTGGGCTGGACCGTCAGGTCGCCGTCGGCCACGGAGTCGGCCAGGGCCGCGGTGGCGCGCAGGTTGGCGGTCATCTTGTTGACGTTCTCGACCAGATCCTTGATCTCGTCGTTGGTCGTGACCGTGATCGTCTGGTTCAGGTCGCCGATCGCCACGGCCTCGGTGAGGTCGGAGATCTTCTTCAGCCCCCGGCTGATGGTCAGCGACAGCCAGGTCGCCGCGCCCGCCGCGATCAGGAAGCAGACCGCCAGGATGCCGATCATGGTGTTGCGGGCGACGACGTAGTCGGTGTTGCCCTGGGCGTCGGCCGCGGCGAGCTGCTGCTTGGAGAGCTCGACCAACTCGTCGGCCTGCTTGGTGACGCTCTCGTTCACCGTGCGCAGGTCGGTCTGCATCAGGCGCGTCGCCTCGTCGATGCGGCCGGCCATGATGTGCTGGCGGATCTGGCCGTCGAGGACGACGAACTTTTCCCAATCGGTGCGCAGCGCGGCCCACTTCGGCTTGCCCTGCGTGGAGGCGATGGCCTCGGAGGCGGTGAGGACGTCCTCGAACCGCTTCTTGTATGTGTCGGCCTTCATGTTCTGGCTGGCGCGCTCGTTCGTGTCGCCGCCGGCCAGGGCCATGTTCTTCTGCGCGCGGCCCACCTGGAGCAGCGCGATGGAGAGCGACTGGGCGTTCTCGAGCCGGGTGGCCGGCCCCGCGATCATCGCGGTCTGGTCCGAGTTGATCTTGCTCAGCTTGGTGATGCCGAACACCGTCGCCCCGATCATCAGGACGATGATCGCGGCGAAGGCCAGGGCCAGTTTAAGCTTAATCGTGAAACGCATAATCGGGCTCCAGGGACGGGGCGTCCCGGCAAAGGGTCACGGATGCCCGCGGCGGCTGCGGGCCGCCGCGGACCTCAAGGGCTACGCGTACTCGCGGAAGGCTTCGTCCTGGTCGTCGGGGCCGCCCTGGGCGAGGTCGAGGGCGAAGCCCTTGGCCGCGGCCTGCTGGGCCTGCACCGTCTTGCCGCCGGCGCGGGCCGGCGCCGGGCGCGCGGGCGCCGAGGCGGCCGGACGACGGGCCGGGGTCGCGGCCGGACGCGAGCGGGCCGAGCCGCCGCTGATCCGGAAGTAGGCGATCGAGGTCTGCAGCTCCTCGGCCTGGGCCGCGAGCTCCTCGGACGTCGAGGACATCTGCTCCGACGCCGCCGAGTTCATCTGGGTGACCTTGTCGAGCTGCTGGATCGCCTCGTTGATCTGGGCGGCGCCGATGTCCTGCTCGCGGCAGGCGGCGCTGATCTCGGTGACCAGCTCGGCCGTGCGGCGGATGTCGGGGACCAGCTTGGTCAGCATCTCGCCGGCCGACTGGGCGGCCTTCACCGTTTCGGTGGAGACGGCGCCGATCTCGGTGGCCGCCGTCTGGCTGCGTTCGGCCAGCTTGCGGACCTCCGAGGCTACGACCGCGAAGCCCTTGCCGTGCTCGCCGGCGCGGGCGGCTTCCACCGCCGCGTTCAGGGCCAGCAGGTCGGTCTGGCGGGCGATCTCCTGCACGATCGTGATCTTCTCGGCGATCGTCTGCATGGCGTCGACCGCGCGGTTCACCGCCACGCCCGAGGCTTCGGCGTCCTTGGCCGACTGACGGGCGATCTGCTCGGTCTGCGAGGCGTTGTCGGCGTTCTGCTTGATGTTCGAGGCCATCTCTTCCATCGAGGCCGAGGCCTCTTCGGCGGAGGCGGCCTGTTCGGTGGCGCCCTGGCTGACCTGGTCGGCGGCCGACGAGAGTTGCTGGCTGCCGGCGGCCACCTGCTCCGAGGCGGTGATGGCGTCGCCGACCACGCTGCGCAGGCGCTCGATCATGCTGTTCACATTGCCCAGCAGGTCGCCGATCTCGTCCTTGGTGGTGATCTCCATCGTCTTGGTCAGGTCGCCCTCGGCTACCGTCTGCACGGCCGTGCCGGCGCGGCTCAGGCCGCGGCTGATGGTGAGCGACAGCCACACCGCCGAACCGGCCGCCAGGAGCAGCGCGATCGCGGTGATCGACATGAACATGACCTGGCTGGTGTTGGCGGCCTCATCGTACTGTTGGCCGGACTCCTTGAGCATGCGCTCGTTCAGCGCGACCAAGCCATCCGACGACTTGAAGATCGCGTTGTTCACCGCGCGCTGCGGGCCCAGCATCAGGGCCGTAGCCTCGGCGTTCTTGTTCTCGCCGCCCAGGCGCTGGATCTCGGCGTCCATGGGCACGAAGCGGTTCCACTCGTCCTCGAGCGCTTCCCATTTCGGACGCGCCACCGGCGAGGCGCGCTCCAGCGCGGTGCTCAGCGTCTCGGTGAACGCGCGCTTCTGAGCTTCGATCTTGGTGATCTCGGCGCGGCTCTGGGCGAGGTCGTCGGTGAGGACGAGGTTCTTCTCGGACCGCAGGATCTGCAGCAGGGCGATGTTCAGCGCCCGGGCGCGATCGAGCTGGGCCGCCGGCCCCTCGATCATACGGTCGTGCTGTTCGCCCATGCGGTTGACCTGGACGATGCCGAAGCCCGCCACGCCCAGCATCAGGGCGAGCAGCAGACTGAACGCGACGATCAGCTTGAGTTTGATGGTGATGCGCATGGCGGTCTCGGGGTCAGGAAACGGGTTGCAGGGACGAGGCGGCGACGGGCGCGCCCCGCTCTTCGAAGATCCGGGCAAGGTCCGGCAGGATGATGGGCTCACCGGCGCGACGGGCGATCCGGCCGACGTAGTCCTGGCGCCAGCGCATGCCGATCGGCGGCGGGGGCTCGATGGCGGCCTGGGGCAGGCTGGTGACCTCGTGGACGCTGTCCGCGCGCAGGCCGATCAGCAGCGGGTCGCCGTCGATCTCGAGTTCGATCACGACGATGCGGCTGTTCTGCGTGGTCTCGCCTCGGCCGAGACCGAAGGCCAGGCGCAGGTCGGCGACCGGGATCACCTTGCCCCGGAAGTTCATCACCGCGTCCACGAAGGGCGCGGCGCCGGGCACCTCAGTCTCGGCCTGGAGGTCCAGGATCTCGCGGACCAGGCCGGCTTCCAGGGCGAAGGTCTCGCCGCGGACGTCGAAAGTCAGGACCTGGAGGCCGTCGTCGTTGGCGGCGGTTTGGATGTCGGTCATGGCGGTCAGCTCGCGGCTCGGAACTGCTTCTCGAGGCGCTGGCCCGCCTCGACGAGGTGGGGCACGTCGAGGATGAGGGCCACGCCGCCGTCGCCGAGGATCGTCGCGCCCGAGAAGGTCTCGACGTCGGCATGCAGCTTGGAGAGGGATTTGATGACCGTCTGGTGGTCGCCGATGATCTGGTCGACGACCAGGCCCACCCGGGCCTCGCCGGTCGAGACCACGACCACCTTCTGGTGCGTCCCCGGTTCGGTCGTGGTGCGGAACAGCTCGCGCAGCCGCAGGAACGGCACGAACTCGTCGCGTAGCGAGATGAGGCTGCGGCCGGCCGAACGGACGTCCTGCTCGTGGCTGAGCTCGACGCATTCCTCGACGGCGCCCAGCGGCAGGACGTAGCGGCCGTTTCCGACCCGCACGAGCAGACCGTCGATGATGGCCAGCGTCAGCGGGATGCGCAGCGAGACCTGTGAGCCCTGGCCGGGGATCGAGGTGATGTCGATCGCGCCGCGCAGGCTCTCGATGGTGCGCTTGACCACGTCCATGCCGACGCCGCGGCCCGACAGGTTGGTCACGGTCGCCGCGGTGGAGAAACCGGGGGCGAAGATCAGCTGCAGCAGCTCGGCGTCGGTCAGGGTCGCGCCGGGCTGGATCAGCCCGTTCTGCTCGGCCTTGGCGCGCACGCGGTCGCGGTCGATACCACGGCCGTCGTCCGAGACGGTGATCACCACCTCGGCGCCCGAGTGGCGGGCGGCCAGAATAAGCTTGCCGGCGGCCGGCTTGCCCGCGGCGGCGCGCTGTTCCGGGGTTTCGAGGCCGTGGTCGGCGGCGTTGCGGATCACGTGGATCAGCGGGTCGGCCAGGCGCTCGATGATCGTCTTGTCGAGCTCGGTGGTCTCGCCTTCGGTGGTGAGCTCGATGGTCTTGCCGGTGTCGCGCTGCAGGTCGTGGACCAGGCGGCGGAAGCGGCCGAACAGGGTCGAGATCGGCACCATGCGCACGACCATCATGGTGTCGCGCAGTTCCGAAGCCAGGCGCTCCACCTCCTCCGAGACCGAGCGCAGGGCCATGTCGCTGGAGTGGGTCGCGATCTGCTTCAGACGGGACTGGGCGATCACCAGCTCGCCGACGCGGTCCATCAGCTCGTCCAGCCGCTCGGCCGGGACGCGCAGGGTGCTGTCGGACTTCTTGGCGTCGTCGGCCTTGCGGGCATCCGCCGCCGCCGGAGCGCTCTGGGGGGGAGCGGCGCTCGCGGCGGCGGTCGGCTCGACGGGGGCTGCAGGTTCGGCGGCAGGGGTGTGGGCCGCCTCCGCAGACACCTCGTCGGCGCCCTCCTCCTCGATCGCCAGGACCATGTCGTCCATGACGAAGAGGAAGACGTCCTCGATGGCCGACCGGCTCACCTTCGGGCCAGACAGGGTCACGTCCCAGGCCAGGTGGCAGTCGGTGGGGTTCAGGTCTTCGATCGGCGGCACCGCCTGCGTCGACACCACGACCCGGCAGTCGCCCAGGTCGCGCAGCTCGGCCAGCAGGCCCAACGGATTGGTGCCGTTGGCCATGGCGTCCAGCGGCAGCGAGAAGCGGACGCGCCACGTCTTCGGGGCGGCCGGCGCCGCGGCCGGCGCAGGCGCGGCGGCGTCGCCGGCTTCCAGCACGCGGTGCAGCTCGGCCAGCAGGGCGTCGCCGGCGGCCGGGTCGGCCGTGCCTTCGACCAGGGCGCGCATGTGGTCGCGCGCATCGAGGACGCAGGTGATCAGTTCGGGGGTCGCAGGGGCCAGGCCCTTGCGGACGCGGTCGAAGGCGGTCTCGCAGTGGTGCGTGAAGGCGGCCAGCGCCTCCATGCCGAACATCGCGCCCGACCCCTTCAGGGTGTGCAGGCTGCGGAAGACGGCGTCGACCAGGTCGCGGTCGTCGCGGCGATCGGCCAGGTCGAGCAGCCCCTGCTCGATGGCTTCGAGCAGTTCACGGGCCTCCAGCCGGAAGATTTCGGCGGGGTCCTGCAGGCTCACTTGGTCAGCACCTTGTTGGCGATGCGGACGAGTTGCTCGGGATCGAAGGGCTTGGTCATCCAGCCGGTGGCGCCGGCGGCCTTGGCCTGGGCCTTGATGTCGCCGTCGCTCTCTGTGGAGAGGAAGACGATCGGCGTGCCAACCACCTTACCCCGGGCGCGGAGCTGCTGGATCATCGTCAGCCCGTCCATGATCGGCATGTTCAGGTCGGTGATGATCAGGTCGAAGGCGCCGGCCTCGGCCTTCTCCAGGCCTTCCGAGCCGTTGACGGCCTCCGAGACCGAATAGCCCGCCGAGGTCAGGGCGATCTTGATCGCCTGCCGGATACTGGCCGAGTCATCGACCGTGAGGATGGACGCCGTCATCTAAGCCACTCCCGCGTGGGTCCAGAATTGCAGTCGTTCGGCGTCGGCCTCGTCGAGGAAGCCGCCGCGCTCGAGGACATCGCGCAGCGCGCCGTCGGCCGGAGCCGCCAGGCGCAGCGTCGCGCCCTGCCCGGCGCACGAGGCGCGGGCGGACTCGACGAGTTGCACGAAGGAGAGGTCGGCGCTGGTGACCTCGGACACGTCGACCACCAGGTCGCCGCCGGCCATCACGGCCGACGAGAGGCGGGTCCAGGCTTCCGCGACGTGCGGAATGGTCGCCGGACCGGCGAACACGATCGCCGCTCCGCTACCAACGTTATCCAGAGTATCGGACAAAATTCGCCCTCGATTTCGGGCGACAGCTAAGCAATTACAGATCGCCCCCGACGCCGAGACACTAGGGACATGGTCTTGTTGTGCGGTTAATCGCCCGGGACGCGAATTCTGATATCAGTAAACACTGGTATCCGAACTAAGATTGTTATGAACTCGTAGACGAATTTCTCAGAATAGAATTCAAATTCCCAAGTCTAATATTAGAATTCAGATGCGGCGGGGTGACGCATCCCCCCGATTAACGCCTCCGGCACAACAGAATTAACCTCGCCATTCACCCTGAGGTTGTCCCACAACCACTCTGCAAGGCTGCAACGCCCGAGGGCTGCCACCGTGAGGCGACGCAGCCTGGAGAACGCGTTCTCTCAGATGTTCTCGACGCTCGGACAAGTTGTCGCAGGCATTTTCACCTGCAAAACGGTTCGACGCCCATCACCGACTTGATGCCCCCGGTGACCATCGACTGGAATTCGGCCGCGCCGGGGAAGCTCCCGTCCGTCGAGAACACCCCGGCGTCGTGCCCCAGGGTGGTCACCCACGACTTGCCTCCGTCGTAGTACTGGCACCAGGCGACCGGGTGGAACGACCCGTGGCCGGGATGGCTGCCCACCACACGCGGAAGCTGCTGGCCGGGCGGACGGCGCGGCATGGCGCCGGCCGGATAGGGCGGCGCCGGCGGAACCTCGGCCCAGGACTTCTCGTCGACCGTCGCCAGGAACCGTACGCGGGTCGGGAACGGGACCAGGTTGTACCACTCGTCCTTGAACCCGAAGCGCGGCGGCAGGTCCCGGGTCGAAGCGTCCTTGCTGTCGACGACGACCACGTCGCCGGTCCGGTGCGGGCCGTGGTCGTAGAAGTTGGCCCCGCCCAGCAGCCCTTCGTAGTAGGGCCAGTTGTACATCGTGCCGAAGGCGTTGTGGATCGCCACGAAGCCGCCGCCGGCCCGCATGAACTGGCGCAGGGCGGTCTTGGCGTCGTCGTCCAGGGTGTCGCGCGAGGTCGAGAAGAAAACCACGGCGTTGTAGCCGCTCAGTTGCGACATGAACTGAAGGTCCTCGGTGTAGTCCAGCGTCCAGCCGTTCTTCGCCGCCAGCGCCAGCATGCCCTTGTGGACGACGTTGGCGTCGGCGAGCGGCGGGTTCATGCCGGGCGGCAGCGCCGGCCCCAGGTTCAGGTGGCGCGGCCCACCCGTGCGGGTGAAGAGCAGGATGCGATAGCCGGCCGGCTTGGGGCGAGGCCAGTCGTGGAAGCACTTGGGATCCAGCCCCCTGCAGACGCCGTAGTCCATGAGCCCCAGGTTGTCGTTGATCGCGCCGCCGGGATTGCCGGTCTGCGCCTGCGCGGCGCTGGCGAGAACGGCGGCCGCAAGCCCCCACGCCGCATGCTTGCCCACCATCGTCCCGCTCCCGCCTAACTCTTGGATAGAAAATGAACGAACCTGTACGTTTACGTCAATCCTGCCCGACGCCGACGTAGTTGGCGGCGAACTCCGCCTGGGCGGCGCGGGAGTTCGCCAGTTCGTCGAATTCGGCCCGCTGGAGGCGCCGGTCGAACCCGTCGGCGTCCGGGAAACGGTGGGTCAGGCGCGTGAACCACCAGGAGAACCGCTCGGCCTGCCAGATCCGCCGCAGGGCGGCGGGGCCATAGGCGTTCAGCGGCCCCTCCCCGCCGTCCCTGAAGTGCTCGACCAGGCAGCGGGCCAGGCTGCGCACGTCGGCGACGGCCAGGTTCATGCCCTTGGCGCCCGTCGGCGGAACGATGTGCGCGGCGTCCCCCGCCAGGAACAGGCGTCCGAACCGCAGGGGCTCGGTCACGGCGCTGCGCAGGGGCGCCAGGCTCTTCTCGAACGAGGGGCCGCGCTCGACGCCCGCCGCGAGACCCGGACCCAGGCGCGCCTCGAGCTCGCCCCAGAAGCGCCCGTCGGACCAGTCCTCCAGCCGCGTGTCGAGCGGCGCCTGCACGTAGTAGCGGCTGCGGCGCGGCGAGCGCATGCTGGCGAGGGCGAACCCGCGGGCATGGCTGGCGTAGACCAGCTCGGGCGCGGCCGGCGGCACCTCGGCCAGCACGCCGAGCCAAGCGAAGGGATACTCGCGCTCGTAGGTCGTCAGCGCCTCGGCCGGCAGGCTCGCGCGCGAGGCGCCGTGCTGGCCATCGCACCCGGCGACGAAATCGCAGGTCAGCGAGGCCGCCTCCCCCTCCCGGCGCCAGCGCACGGTCGCGGTCGACGCGTCCAGCCCCTCCAGCGTCACGTCCTCGCAGCCGAACAGCACGCGCAGGCCCCGCGCCTCGGCGGCGTCGAACAGGTCGCGCATCACCTCCTGCTGGCCGTAGACGGTGACCGTGCGGCCGCCGGCCAGGGCCGCGAGGTCGATGCGGATCACGTCGCCGTCGTAGGCCAGCCGCACGCCCTCGTGGACCAGCCCCTGGACCAGCAGGCGGTCGCCCACCGCGAGGTCGCGCAGGGTTTCGACCGTGCCGTGTTCCAGCACGCCGGCGCGCACGCGGCCCTCGACGTAGGCGCGGCTGCGCTGCTCGAGCACGACGGCGTCGATCCCCGCCCGCTGCAGCAGCAGGCCCAGCACCATGCCGGCCGGCCCCGCCCCAATGATCGCCACCTGGACGCGCATCGCCGCAGCCTCCGCGAGGCGGCAGGCCGGCGCAAGGCGGATCAGGCCTGTTCGTTCAGTTCCAGGCGCGCGCCGTTGGGGTCCTGGAAGAACGCTTGCCGCGCGTCGGTCCCAGGCACGGTGGTGAGCCGGTAGTCCACGCCGTGACGCGCGAGCCGCGCCAGCAGGCTGTCGAAGTCGGAGACCGCGAAGGCCGCGTGGTTCAGGGCGCTGTCGATCGACGGGCCGACCGGCGCGGGTGACCGCTGCATGTGCACCACCGGCAGGTCGCCGGCGTAGAGCCAGTGGCCTTCGACCTCGAACGGCGGACGCGGCCCCTCCTCCAGGCCCAGGACATCCACATAGAAGCGGCGGGTCTCCTCCAGCCGGGTGGTGGCGATGTTGATGTGGTCGACCTTGCGGATGGTCATTGGAGCACCTGCTGGACCTCGAGGCGGTAGCCGACGCCGCGATACGAGGTGATGAGGTCGGCGTCGGTGACCCGCGCCAGGCGCTTCTTCAGGCGGCTGACATGGACGTCTATGGCGCGGTCGAACGCCTCGCTGGCCTGGCCCAGGACCTCGTCCAGCAACCGCTCGCGGCTGACCACCTCGCCCGGCCGCTCGAGGAGCACGGTGAGCAGGCGATGCTGGGCCGGCGTGATCTCGACCTCCCGGCCGTCGGCGGCGCGCACCACGAGGTTGACCGAGTCGAGCTGGCAGCCGTCGAAAACGTAGTGGCGTCCCCCGTAGCGCCGCGCGGCCCGGGAGCGCCGGCGCAGCAGAGCCCGCACACGCGCCACCACCTCGCGGGGATTGTGCGGCGCGGCCAGGCAGTCGTCGGCGCCCGCCTCCAGGGCATGCACCGCGAACCCCGGATCCCGCCCGGCGTGCAGCACCAGGATCATCGGACCGCCCGCCTCGCGCAGCCGGTTGCACGAGCGCGCCACGGCGCCGTCCGCGCTGGCCGGGAGCACGAGGATCACGACGTCGAAGGCGTTCGGCGCCAGCGGGTCCGGCAGTTGCGCGACGCGATCGACCAGGTAACCCCGAGGCTCCAGGCCGCCCGTGGCGCGACAGCGTCGCGCCGGGCCCGCGCCCGCCACGACCAGCACGCGCGGCCCCGGTCGATCCGCCTGGTGCGGAAGGCTCTCCACGGTCGTCGCCTCCACCCGGCCCCGCCCGCGCGAGGCTCGCTTTTCCCTGCATTCGAGATTATGTACGAACTGGTTCGTGTCAATAATCCAACGGGCCGAAAGAGCCCCACGGGAGGTCCATGTGCGCCGGTCGATCGCCACCGTCTCGCTGAGCGGGAATCTCCAGGAAAAGCTGCTGGCGGTGGCGGCCGCGAAGTTCGACGCGGTCGAGATCTTCGAGAACGACCTGCTGTTCTTCGACGGCGCGGCGCGGGACGTTCGCCGGCTGGCCGACGAGCTGGGCCTGAAGATCGCGCTGTTCCAGCCGTTCCGCGATTTCGAGGCCGTGCCCGAGGCGCAGTTCCGGCGCAACCTGGACCGGGCCGAGCGCAAGTTCGACCTGATGGGCGAGCTGGGCGCCAACATGGTGCTGGTCTGCTCCAGCGTCTCGCCGCTGGCGGTCGACGACGACGCCCTGGCGGCGGCGCAGCTGCATGAGCTGGCCGAGCGGGCCGCCGCGCGGGGCATCAGGGTGGGCTACGAAGCCCTGGCCTGGGGGGCGCATGTACGCACCTACGGCAAGGTGTGGTCGATCGTGCGGGAGGCCGCGCACAGTCACCTCGGCGTCATCCTCGACAGCTTCCATACGCTGGCGCTGGGCGACGACCCGGCGGGGATCGCGGAGATCCCAGGCGAGAAGATCTTCTTCGTGCAGCTGGCCGACGCGCCCCGGCTGAACATGGACGTGCTGTCGTGGAGCCGGCACTTCCGCTGCTTCCCCGGCCAGGGCGACTTCGACGTAGCGGGTTTCGCCGCGCGCGCGATCGACGCCGGCTACTCCGGACCACTGTCGCTGGAGATCTTCAACGACGAGTTCCGGGCCGCCGCCCCGTCGCGCACGGCCCGTGACGGCATGCGGTCGCTGCTGTTTCTGGAGGAACAGATCCGCGGGCGGACGCCGGCGGCGCCGGAGCTGCGCCAGGCGCGGCGGCGCGTCGACCTGCTGGACCCGCCGCCGGCGCCCGACATCAAGGGCGTCGCCTTCCTGGAGTTCGCCGTCGACCACGCGGCGCGCGACGAGCTGGCGCGCTGGCTGGCCGGGTTGGGCTTCGCGAGGGTGGGCGTCCACCGGTCCAAGGATGTGACGCTCTACCGGCAAGGCGACCTGTCGATCGCGCTGAATGCCGAAGGGGAGTCGTTCGCCCACTCCTACTACCTGCTGCACGGCGTCTCGGTCTGCGCCATCGGCCTTCGGGTCGACGACCCCGAGGCGCTACTGAATCGCGCCGAGGTGTTGGGCTGTCGCCGGTTCGAGGAGCGGGTCGGGCCCGACGAGGCGCCGATGCCGGGCGTCCGGGCGCCCGACGGCAGCCTGATCTACGTCGTCGAGGAAGGGTTCGATCCAACGGCCGACTTCGTGCGCGAACGCGCCGAGGAGGCGGGCGGGGAGACCATCGCCCGCGTGGACCACATCGGCCAAGCGCTGCCCGGCGACCTGTTCGACACCTGGCTGCTCTACTACCGCGCCGTGTTCGGCCTGGCGCCCGAGGAATCGTGGGTGCTGCCCGATCCCTACGGGCTGGTGAAGAGCCGCGCCCTGACTAACGGCGCGCGCAACGTCCGCCTGCCGCTCAGCTATTCGGAGAGCAGCCGCACCGTCGTAGCCCGCTCGCTGACCACCTTCGCCGGCGCGGGCGTGAACCAGGTGGCCTTCGCCACAGGCGACATCTTCCGGGCCGTCCAGTCGATGCGCCAGCGGGGCGTGAGCCTGCTGCCCATACCCGAGAACTACTACGATGACCTGGCCGCCCGGCTGGGACTGGACGACGGTTTCGTCGAGGGCCTGCGCGACCACGACGTGCTCTACGACCGGGACGCGACCGGCGGCGAGTTCTTCCACGTCTACACCCAGAGCTTCCACGACCGCTTCTTCTTCGAGGTGGTGCAGCGGGTCGGGGGCTACGACCAGTACGGCGCCGTCAACGCCCCGGTCCGAATGGCCGCCCAGGCCCGCGCCGCCCAGCCCGCCGCGCTCTGAGCCCACAAAGAAGCCCCGGGCGCGGGGCCCGGGGCTGCAGGGTCGAGGGAACCTCGGGAAGGACCCGGCCAGGAGCGGCCGGGCCCGTGGGTGTCACCACTTCTTGCGGACGCCCAACGTGGTCAGGCGGCCGATGGGGTTTCCGCTGAAGGTGTCATAGCCGTTGTTCGAATTGTAGAACGGCGGGTCCTTGTCGAAGAGGTTGTTCACGTCGGCGAACAGCTCCAGCCCGCGGGTCCAGGCGTCGTCGCCCTGGAACTCGTAGGCGACGTGCAGGTCGACGAAATTGCCCGCCTTGACCTTGTCGCCGCCGCCCGTGGGCACGCCGGCCGCGCTGCGGACCAGCGGGGTCACCGTGGTGCCGCTCCAGTTCCGGTACGAGCCGGTGTGGTTCCAGAAGACGTTGGCCGAGAGGCCGAAGTCCGAGTCCCAGCTCACGCCCACCCGGCTGTTCAGCTTGATCGACGGGAAGGTGGTGTTGAAGCCGGTGGTGTTCTTGACGCTGAACACCGCGCCGCCGGTGCCGACCTGCTGATCGAAGCGGGTCTCGTACGAGGCGATGGCGTCGATGCCGAAGCGGCCGACCTCGGTGTCGAAGTGGTAGTTGGCCGAGACGTCGATGCCCTCGACCCACAGGTTGAGCGCATTCCGCTGCTGGAAGTTGTAGACGAAGTAGGTGGTCGACGGCAGCGTCGTGTTCAGCGGCCGGCCCGCCGTGATCGCGGCGATCTGGGCCGGGGTCGCGCCGCCGGGGAAGATCGTCAGCAGGCTGTTGAGGCCGGCCGCGTTGACCGCGAAGGCGGCCTGCGGCGCGGTGATCGCCCCCTTGATCTTGTTGTGCCAGTAGGTGACCGACAGGCGCAGGTTGGGCACGAAGCCCACGTCCCAGTCGCCCCCGATCGACCAGCTCTCGCCCTTCTGAGGCTCCAGCGCCGCGTTGCCGCCGTTGACCTGCAGGCCGGCGATGCTGCCGCCGATGGTGCAGGTCGTGGCCCCCGCCGCGCAGCCGGGCAGGCCGATGATGTTCGGATAGGCCGCGGTGGGCACGTTCAGGGTGCCGGCGAACAGCGCGACGTTCGTCTCGGCCGTGGTGCCGTTGGCGTCCGCGCCGCGGCTGGTGAGCGCCGGGGCCACGAACGACTTGGCGTAGTTGGCCCGCAGCTTCAGCCCGTCGATGACCGTCCAGTTGGCGGCGATGCGCGGGTTCTTGGTCGTGCCGAAGTCGCTGTAGTCGTCGTAGCGGCCCGAGACGTTCACATCCAGGCTGCGGACCAGCGGCAGTTCCATCTCGGGGCTGACCAGCGGGACCAGCACCTCGGCGTAGGCCGACTTCACATTGCGGCCGTAGTCCAGGTGGAGAAACGCCGAACCCGTCGACGCCGGGCCGGTGTTGTTCGGCCGGGTGACGTTCTGCTCGAGAGTATAGCGGATGTATTCGGCGCCCACGGCGACCTTCACGTCGCCCGCCGGCGCCTGGAAAGCGGTCCCGTCCAGCTTCAGCGTGACATTGCGGATCGTCTGGCGAGCGCGGAAGGTGGTGTCGCTGTCGACCAGCCGCGCCAGCACCGCCGCCGAGGTCCGGTTGGCCGCGCCGAGGCCGAACACGTCCAGCGCGTTGGCCGCCGTCAGCGGGGTGTTCAGCACGATGGTGCTCGTGCCCGGGATGGACGGCGTGGTCAGGCTGCCGCCGCCGTTCGTCGTGCCGTTCAGCGCCAGGTTGGCGCAGCTCGCGCACAGGGCGCCGATGGCGTGGGTGAACGAGTTGTTGAACCCGACCGTGCCGCCGCCGGTCAGGCGCCAGTTGTCGTCGAACTTATACTCGGCCTCGGCGTGGGCGTAGAACGTCTCCTCGCCGGCATTGGTGTGGGCGCCGGGCCCCAGCAGCTGGTTGGCGTCGAAGCGCACCGTCTCGGACGTGGCCGTGCTTCCGGCCGGCGCCACGTAGAACGGGTTCATCTGGGCGGCATTGGCCGCGCCCGGCCCGAAGATGGTCGCCTGGACGGTCCCGCGGCTGTCGCGGTTCACGTTGCGCCGGTCGGAATAGACCATGTCGCCCGAGAGCGTCAGGGCCTCGGTCACCGCCTGGCTCACCTTCGCCATGCCGGTGTAGCGGCGCTCGCTGGGGATCAGGTCGATGACGCCCGAGGTGTCGCACAGCGCGTTGGCCGCCGCGTTCGCCACGCCGGCCCCGGTGTAGGGGGCGGGGATGATGTTGCCCGAGCCTACCTGGATTGTCGCCGGCGCGCAGAAGAAGGACGCTAGGTTGCTGCCGCCCGTCGCGCGGCGGTCGCGGGCCGTGAAGTCGCGCTTGGCGGCGAGCAGGCCGTCGCGGTCGGACAGGCCCAGGGCCACCATCATCCAGCCGCCGTCCCACGTCTTCCCGCCGACCGCGCCCACGCTGTAGGCGTTGTAGCCGTCGGCGTAGCCGGCCTGGGCGCGAGCCTCGAGGCCATCGAAGTTCCGGCGCGTGATGAAGTTGATGACCCCCGCCACGGCGTCCGAGCCGTAGACCGACGAGGCGCCGTCGGCGAGCACCTCGACCCGCTCGAGGGCCAGGGGCGCCAGGATGTTCGGATCGGCCAGGGCGTGGTTGATGCCGGACAGTGGGAAGCGGTGGCCGTCGATCAGGATTAGGGTCGAGTTCGACGCGCTGGCGCCCAGGCCGTGGATCGTGGGGGCGTTGGTGCCGGCCCCGTCGGCGCTGCCGAAGGCGCCCTGGCCCACCGCGCCCATGCCGACGACGGCGGGCACGCTGCGCAGCACCTGCTGCACCGTCTGGGCGCCGGTCTTCTGGATGTCCTCCTGGCCGACGGAAACCAGGTTCGAGCCCACCGGCGGGGCCCCGCGGATGCTGGAGCCCGTGACGATGACCTCGGTGAGCTCGGCCGGCTCCGCGCCGGCAGCGGCCTGGGCCAGGGCCGGGCCGGCGGCCATGATGGCCATCAGCGTGATGGAGACGCCGCCCAGCAGGCGTTGGCTGAGACTAGGCGCGCGCACGGGTCCTCGTTGCATCGTTCTCCCCCTAAAGGACTAGTTAGTTCATTATTGGAACGCGTCGCGGCGCGGGTCGTCCCGGCCCACGCGCGTCCTGATTTGGGTGTCCGTTTCGTTTCCTCGGCAGGCCTTAAGACCCCGGCCCGGCTTCCCGTGGGAGCCGGGCGGAGCGGGGCGCCTCTGCCTGCGCCCTCGCGAACTTGAATCGAACGGTACTAACCAGTTGGTACATGTCAAGATCGAAAGACGGCGACCTACTCCGCGACCATGCCGACATCTTTCAGGAAGCTGGCCCGCATGCGGTCGGCGTCAGGCTCGCACCCCGTGAACAGGCGAAAGGCGTCGGCGGCCTGGAACACGGCCATGCCGCCGCCGTCGAGCACCCGGCAGCCCCGCGCGGCGGCCGCGCCGAGGAGTTCGGTCTCGATCGGCACATAGACGATGTCGGCCACCCACAGGCCGGGCCGCAGCAGCGAGGGCGGCGCGGGCGATCCGGGATGCTTCGCCATCCCGATCGGCGTCGCGTTCACGAGGCCGTCGGCGGCGGCAAGCGCCGCAGCGAGGTCCGTCCCCACGGCGACCCGGTCAGGGCTGAAGAGCTCGCCCAGCTTGCCGACGAGCACGCGGGCGCGGTCCGGGTCGACGTCGAACACCGTGAGACGTTCTGCGCCGTCGTGCAGCAGGGCGTAAGAGACCGCAGAGCCGGCGCCGCCGGCGCCCAGCTGCACCACATCGCGCGTGGCGCGGCCCGGCAGGCCACGCTCCAGGCTCTCGGCGAAGCCCGACCAGTCGGTGTTGTGCCCGATCCGGCGACCGTCCCTGAAGATCACCGTGTTGACCGCTCCCAGCCGCGCCGCATCGGGCGACAGCTCGTGCAGGAGCGCAATGACGTCCTGCTTGAAGGGATAGGTCACGTTGACCCCGGCCAGGCCGTCGGCCTCGGCCGCGGCGATCACGTCGGCTAGGCTCGCGCGGTCCCACGGCGAAGCGTCCAGGTCGAAGAGGCGATAGGTGAGGCCGAAGCCCTGGGCCGCCGCCTCCTGCATGTGCAGGCGGGGACTGCGCGAGCCCTGGATCCCGCGCCCGACCAGGCCGGCCAGCAGGCCACCGGCCGCCTCGGGCGCGGCGCGCATCGCGGCGGATGGCGTGGTCGAGCTCGTCAAAACCCCGGGGCCTCCCAAGCCTCTCCGCGATAGTCCGGCCCGGCGTTCCGGTCGTCGGGAATTGTCATTACGATCTAGTTCGTACAAAATGCGCCTCCCGTCAATGGCGGCCCGTTCGGCCGCTCGAGGAGAATGTCGATGGCTCTGCCCCGCGCCCTGCCCGCGGCCGTCCTGGCCGCCGTCGCCGCGACGGCGCCGGCGGGCGCGACGGGTCCGAACGACGTGCTGCCCGAGGCGCCGGCCAAGGTTCTCGTCGTGCGCGCCTGCACCAGTTGCCACCAGGCCGCGCAGATCGTCGCCAAGCGCCTGACCGCCGACGAATGGGACGTCATGGTCGGCAAGATGGTGGATCGCGGCGCGCGCCTGACCGAACCCGAGCAGGACCAGGTCTACGACTACCTCGTGAAGTACTTCGGCAAGCCCTAGGGCGCGCCTCTAGGGCAGCGCGAACACCTCGATGGCCGCGCCGGTGGTCGGGCTGTCGAGGAAGCTGCCGCCCGTGGCGACCACGGCCACATACTGGCGGCCATCCTTGCCCCGATAGGTGATCGGCGTGGCATGGGCCGAGGCGCCCAGCCTGTAGGTCCAGAGCTCGGCGCCGTCGCGCGCGTCGAAGGCGCGGAAACGGCTGTCGTCGCTGGCCCCGATGAACACCACCCCGCCGGCCGTGGCGATGGAACCGCCGACGTTCGGCCGCCCCGTCCGCGCGACCGCGGCCGGCAGGTTGTCGCTGACGCCCAGCGGCGTCTGCCACGCGATCCTGCCGGAGTTCACGTCGATCGCCGTCAGCGTTCCCCACGGCGGCTGCTGGCACGGCAGGCGCGTCTCGGGCTGCTGGAAGCGCCCCAGCACCGGATTCGACGCCGTGCTGGCCGTGCCGTCGGCGTTCATCGCGTTCTGGGCGACCTGGCCAAAATTGTTGGCGTTGACGAAGTAGTACCCGCGCGTCGGGTCGAACGAGCCGCCGCCCCAGTTGGCGCCGCCCTGGTAGCCGGGGAACTGCACCGTCGGCGTCTTGAAGCCGGTCGGCAGGTAGGGTCCGCCGAGCCGCAGGTCGTTGTCGACGACGAGCTTGCGGCACCAGGCCTCGTGCTCGGGCGTCAGGGTGGCGATGTCGATCAGCGCGAAGCTCTGGCGGGCGAACGGCTCGGGCTTCGTTGGGAAGGGCTGGGTGGGCCAGGCCGCCTCGCCCGGCGCGTCGCTGGCCGGGACCGGCCGTTCCTCGACGTCGTAGATCGGCCTTCCCGTGACCCGGTCCAGCAGGAACAGCAGGCCCGACTTTGAAACCACCGCCACGGCCGGGATGGTCTTGCCGCCCTGTTTCACGTCCAGCAGCGTGGGCGGCGCCTCGGCGTCCATGTCCCAGATGTCGTGGTGCACGATCTGGAAGTGCCAGAGATATTTGCCCGTCCTGGCGTCGGCGGCTACGAGCGAGCTGGAGAAGAGGTTCGCGCCCTTGCGGTCGCCGCCGTAGCGGTCCCAGGTCGGCGCGCCGAAGGGCATGTAGACGATGCCTCGCCTGGCATCGACCGTGAGGAAGCCCCAGACATTGACACCGGAGCGGCCCTTCCAGCTGTCGCCCTCCCAGGTCTCGTACCCGGGTTCGCCCGGCCGGGGCACGCTGTGGAACGTCCACACGAGCTTCCCCGTGCGCATGTCCCACGCGCGCACGTCGCCCGCCGCGCCCTTGGCCGGGAATTCCTGCGTCGCGGAACCGGTGATCACCAGGTCGCGGTAGACGATCGGCGGCGAGGTCATGCCGACGTTGGCGTCGGGGTAGCCTTGCAGGATCTCGGGCGTGCGCATGTCGACGACGCCGTCCTTGCCGAAGCCGGCGGCGGGCTTGCCCGTGCGGGCGTCCAGCGCGATGAGCAGCCCGTCGCGCGTGCCGAAGACGATCCGCGGTCCGACCTTGCCGTCGCCCGGCCAGTACTCCACGCCGCGCAGCGACGGTGCGCCGGGGGTGGCGACATCGTAGCCCCAAACCTCCTTCCCGGTCTCCGGCTCCAGCGCCACGACGCGGCGGTAGGGGGTGGTCAGGTACATCAGGCCGCCGACGACCAGGGGGGTCGCCTCCGACGTCGCCGGACGCGGACCCCGGCGGCGTGCGGACGGCGGCGCGCCGGGCGGCGGGCCCAGTCCCTCGGCCTGGCGCTGGGCCTGCTCCTGGGCGCTGGGGGCGGCCTGCGCCGCGGCGGGCGGCGGCTGCATGCGATAGGTCCAGGCCGGCTTGAGACCCGCGACGTTGGCGGGGGTGATGTCCTTCAGCGGCGAGAACCGTTGGCCGCCCGCGTCATGACCGTAGGTGGGCCAGTCGCCCGGACCGGCCGCGTGGGCCGCGTCCCCCAGGGCGATCGCCGCAGACGCCACGAGAAGGCGCGCCAGGCGCCGCTGGTTCGATGCGCCCATCCGCGCCTCCCTGCCCGCCGTCCGCAACGGTCGTTTGCGCGCAATGTACGAATTGGTATGTTTTCGTCAACAAGACGCCTCGCACGCCATGATGATTGTACGGACTGGTGTGTTCACATCAGCGCGAACGTCGTCTATCGATAGGGCAAGACCCGCCGGGAGACCGCCGTCCGCCGGGAAGACAATGGAGCGGGAGGATCTGCCGGATGGCTAGGACCGTCTATCTGCTGAACGGGCCCAACCTCAATCTGTTGGGCCTGCGCGAGCCGCACCTCTACGGCTCGAAGACGCTGGCCGACGTGGAGGCCATGTGCCGGCCCGTGGCCGAGCGGCATGGCTTTTCCCTCGAATTCCGCCAAACCAATCGCGAATACGAGATGGTCGACTGGATCCAGGAAGCGCGCCAATCGGCGGGCCTCGTGATCAATCCCGCCGGCTTCACCTACAACGCCGTGCCGGTGCTCGACGCCCTCAAGATGTGCGAGTGCCCCGTGGTCGAGGTGCACATCTCCAACATCCACAAGCGGGCCGAGACCGAGGCCCGTTGGCGGGCCGACAGCATCATGTCGCCCGCCGCGACCGGCGTGATCGCGGGCCTGGGCGTGCACGGCTACGTCCTGGCGCTGGAGCACCTGGGCCACGTGATCGGTCCTGCGAAATAGGCGCCGCCAGAGCGCCGGACGCGAAGACAATCGGGGAGACCACATGACCGCGACAGCCACCGGCGCCCGGGCCGCCCGACCCACGCGGGTCCGGCTCCTGATCCTGGCCCTGCTCACCCTGGGCACCATGATCAACTACCTGGACCGCACGGTGATCAGCGTCGCCGCGCCCTCGATGAGCCAGGAGCTGGGCCTGAACGCCGCCGTCATGGGCCTGGTCTTCTCGGCCTTCTCCTGGACCTATGCGGCCGCGCAGATTCCCGGCGGGATCTTCCTGGACCGCGTCGGCGCGCGGCTGACCTACTTCTTCTCGGTGACGATCTGGTCGGCCTTCACGGTGCTGCAGGGCTTCACCACCGGCCTGGGCTCGCTGCTGGCCTATCGCCTCGGGTTGGGGATCGCCGAGGCGCCGTGCTTCCCCACGAACAGCCGCATCCTGTCGGTCTGGTTCCCTCAGGCCGAGCGCGCGCGCGCGACCAGCGTCTATTCCGTCGGCCAGTATTTCGGCCTGGCGTTCCTGAGCCCGGTCCTCTTCGCCATCACCGCGGCCTTCGGCTGGCGCGCGCTGTTCATGATCGTGGGCGCGATCGGCATCCTGTTCGGCCTCCTGTGGCTGGCCGGCTACCGCGAGCCCGATCGCAGCCGGCTGGTGAACCGGGCCGAACTGGACCACATCGAGGCGGGCGGCGGCCTGGGGCATATGGCGCCCAAGGCGAAGTTCGAATGGCGGCACGTCAGGTTCCTGTTCAGCCAGCGCCAGATCGTCGGCGCCTCGATCGGCCAGTTCGCCGGCAACTCGACGATGGTGTTCTTCCTGACCTGGTTCCCGACCTATCTGGCCACCGAACGGCACATGGCCTGGCTGAAGGTGGGCTTCTTCGCGGTGCTGCCGTTCATCGCCGCGTCGGTCGGCGTGATCGCCGGCGGCCAAATCTCGGACTACCTGCTGCGGCGCACCGGCGATGCGACCCTGGCCCGCAAGCTGCCGATCATCACGGGCCTGCTGCTGGCGTCGTGCATCGTGGCGGCCAACTTCCTGGACGACAACGCTCTGGTGATCGCCGTGCTTTCGGTCGCCTTCTTCGGCCAGGGGATGGTCAACCTGGGCTGGACCCTGATCACCGACGTGGCCCCGAAGCAGCTCATCGGCCTGACCGGCGGGGTCTTCAACCTGTGCGCCAACCTGGCCGGCATCGTCACGCCGCTGGTGGTGGGCTTCATCGTCGCTGCGACCGGCTCGTTCTTCTACGCGCTGGGCTTCATCGCCGTGGTCGCGCTGATCGGCGCGTTTTCGTACATTTTCATCCTTGGGCCGGTGCGGCGCGTGGACTTCAATGACGCCGCCCGACCGGACGCCTGACAGAGCGGTGTTCCTGCGCCGCCGGTTGCGCGATACATCGGCTTGTCGAACAAGCGATTTGGGGGATGAGCCTGGTGGCGCGGCAGAGCGTGAAGCGTAGGGCCAAGGACGAGCCGGCCGCGCCGCAGCGGACCTCGGCCCGCGCGAAGGAGCGGACGCGGACCAACGACCCCGACCGCACCAAGGCCAACATCCTGGAGGTCGCCACCCACGAGTTCTCGGAGAAGGGCCTCTCGGGCGCCCGCATCGACGAGATCGCCGAACGCACCCGCACCTCCAAGCGGATGATCTACTACTACTTCGAGAGCAAGGAGGGCCTGTACCGCGCCGTCCTCGAGGACAGCTATCGCCGCATCCGCTCGATCGAGGCCACGCTCGACCTCGAGAACAAGCCTCCGCTGGAGGCGCTGGCGCAGCACGTGCGCTTCACGTTCGACTACCAGCTGGGCAACCAGGACTTCATCCGCCTGGTGATGGTCGAGAACATCCATCACGGCGAGCACATCGCCCAGCTCTCGCAGACCCAGCAGGAAGGCATGGGCGCCATCCAGACGCTGCGCGGCATCCTCGAGCGCGGCAAGCGCGACGGCGTGATGCGCAAGGACCTCGACCCGATCGACGTGCATATGTCGATCAGCGCGCTGTGCTTCTTCAACGTCGCCAACCGCCACACCTTCTCGACCATCTTCAAGGTCGACATGGCCTCGCCCGCCGCCACCGCCGCGCGCCGCGAGTCGGTGACCGAGATGATCCTCAAGTTCGTGGCCGCCTAGCCCGCCCGGCGGCGTCGGCGCACTATGGGGCTTGGAGTGGTTTTTGATATGGACTATCTGGTACGTCCATAATTTGACCGCGTCGGCGCCGACCGGCGGGAGGCAGGGAGACGGCATCTGTGAAAGTGGTCATGGCCGGCCAGGGCGCGTTCGGGATCAAGCATCTCGAGGCGATGGCGAAGATCCCTGACGTCGAGGTGGTCAGCCTCGTGGGCGGTTCGGCCGACTCCACGAAGGAGGTCGCCGAACGGTTCGGCATTCCCCATTGGACGCTGGACCTGGGCGAGGGCCTGGCCCGCCCCGGCGTCGACGCCGCGATCCTGGCCACGCCCACCCAGATGCATGCCGCCCAGGCGATCCAGTGCCTGGAGGCCGGCAAGCACGTGCAGGTCGAGATCCCGATGGCCGACAGCCTGGCCGACGCCGAGCGGCTGCTGGCGGCGGCCAAGGCCAGCGGCAAGGTCGCCATGGTCGGCCACACCCGGCGCTTCAACCCGAGCCACCAATGGGTCCACAAGCGGATCCAGGCCGGCGAGCTCAACATCCAGCAGATGGACGTTCAGACCTATTTCTTCCGCCGGAAGAACCTGAACGCGCTGGGCCAGCCGCGCAGCTGGACGGACCATCTGCTGTGGCACCACGCGGCCCACACGGTCGACCTGTTCGCCTACCAGACCGGCGAGGAGGTCAGCGTGGCCCGCGCCGTCCAGGGGCCGACGCATCCCGAGCTGGGCATCGCCATGGACATGTCGATCCAGATGAAGGTTCCGTCGGGCGCCATCTGCACGCTCAGCCTCTCGTTCAACAACGACGGGCCGCTGGGCACCTTCTTCCGCTACATCTGCGACAACGGCACCTACATCGCCCGCTACGACGACCTGGTGGACGGCAAGGAGCAGCCGATCGACGTGTCGAAGGTCGACGTGTCGATGAACGGCATCGAGCTGCAGGACCGCGAGTTCTTCGCCGCCATCCGCGAGGGCCGCGAGCCCAACGGCTCGGTGGCCCAGGTCTTCCCCGCCTACCAGGCCCTGGACCGGATCGAGAAGAGCCTGCTCTAGCGCAAATACTTAGATACCTTATGATTGGGCCGAGCCGGGAGTCCGTCGCATGAGCCTCGTCGTCCGAAACATCCGTCGCACCGACGCCGGCGCCATCGACGCGCTGGCGGGGTTCGGCGTGGCCACGGTCCACGAGGCCCAGGGCCGCAAGGGCCTGCTGGCCAGCTACATGCGCCCGATCTACCGGCCGTGCGCCATCGCCGGCTCGGCGGTCACCTGCGAGGTGGCGCCCGGAGACAACTGGATGATCCACGTGGCGGTGGAGCAGTGCAGACCGGGAGACGTGCTGGTCGTCGCACCGACGAGCCCCTGCGAGGACGGCTATTTCGGCGACCTGCTGGCCACCTCGCTGAAGGCGCGGGGCGTGCGGGGCCTGATCATCGACGCCGGCGTTCGCGACGTGGCCGTGCTGACCGAAATGGGCTTCCCCGTCTGGTCCAAGGCGATCTTCGCCCAGGGCACGGTGAAGGAGACCGTCGGCAACGTGAACCTGCCGCTGGTCTGCGCCGGCCAGCTGGTGAACCCGGGCGACGTGGTGGTGGCCGACGACGACGGGGTCTGCATCGTGCGCCGGGAGGAGGTGCTGGCGGTGACCGAGGCGGCCCGCAAGCGCGAGGCCAACGAGGTGGACAAGCGCGCCCAGCTCGAAGCCGGCGTGCTGGGCCTCGACCTCTACAAGATGCGCGAACGCCTGGCCGAGAAGGGCCTGAAGTGGGTGGACGAGGTCCCCTGATGTCCCAGACGGCGATCCCCTGCACGGTGATGCGCGGCGGCACGTCGAAGGGGCTGTACTTCCGCGCGCACGACCTGCCGGCGGACGTCGCGACGCGGGACGCCGTGCTGCTGGCGGCGATGGGCTCGCCCGACCCGCGGCAGATCGACGGCCTGGGCGGGGCGCATCCGCTGACCAGCAAGATCGCCGTCGTGGGCGCGCCCACCCACCCCGACGCGGATGTGGACTACCTGTTCCTGCAGGCCGTGGTGGACGAGGCCCGCATCGACGCCGGCCAGAACTGCGGCAACCTGCTGGCCGGCGTGGGGCCCTTCGCAATCGAGGAAGGGCTGTTGCCGGCCGCGGGCGAGCTCACCAGCGTCCGCATCAACATGCTCAACACCAAGAGCCTGGCGGTGGCCGCGATCCAGACGCCGGGCGGGCGGGTGCGCTACGACGGCGAGGCCCGGATCGACGGCGTGCCGGGCACGGCCGCGCCCGTGCCCATCGACTTCCTGGACGTGGCGGGATCGACCTGCGGGGCGCTGCTGCCGACCGGCGCCGCGCGTGATGTGATCCAGGGCGTCGAGGTCACCGCTATCGACAACGGCATGCCCGTGGTCGTGATGCGCGCGGCCGATTTCGGCAAGACCGGCTACGAGACGCCTGAAGACCTTGAGGCGGACGCCGAGCTGAAGGCGCGGGTGGAGGCGATCCGGCTCGAGATCGGGCCGCGAATGAACCTGGGCGACGTGGCGAAGAAGACCGTGCCCAAGATGTGCCTGGTCGCGCCGGCGCAGCACGGCGGGGCGGTCTGCACGCGGAACTTCATCCCCCATCGCGTCCACGAGGCCATCGGCGTGTTCGGCGCGGTCAGCGTCGCCACGGCCTGCGTCACGCCGGGCTCTGTGGCCGCAGAGGTCGCCACAGTCGACGATCCGCAGTCCATCGAGGTGGAGCACCCCACCGGCTTCTTCACCGTGGCGATGGAGGTCGACCCGGACGGCCGCATCCGCCGCTCGGCCCTGCTGCGCACCTGCCGCCGCCTGATGCGCGGCGAGGTCTATGTGCCGGCCAGCGTCTGGGGCGGGTCGCGATGAGGGTGGCGCTCATCGGGTTCGGCGAGGTCGGCCGCACGCTGGCTGACGACCTCGCAGGCAAGGCCGAGCTGGCCGCCTGGGACATCGCCGTCACACCCGACCATCCGGCCGTCCGCGCGGCCGCCAGCGCGCCGGACGCCGTGCGGGGCGCGGAACTGGTGATCAGCGCAGTCACCGCCGACCAGGACCTGCCGGCGGCGCGCTCGGTCGGACCGCTGGACAGTGCATTCTTCCTCGATCTGAACTCCTGCTCGCCGGGCCAGAAGGTCGCCTCGGCAAAGGTCGTGGAGGCGGCCGGCGGGCGCTACGTCGAGGCCGCCGTCATGAGCCCTATCGGGCCGAAGCGGATCGCCTCGCCGATGCTGCTGGGCGGCCCGCACGCACAGGATTTCCTGGAGGCTGCAGGCGGGCTCGGCTTCGCCGGCGCGAGCGCCTACTCCGAGGTGATCGGCAAGGCGGCGGCGACCAAGCTGTGCCGCTCGGTGATGATCAAGGGCCTCGAGGCGCTGCTGACCGAGTCGATGCTGGCGGCGCGCCACTACGGCGTCGAGCAGGTGGTGCTGGATTCTCTCAGCGACCTGCTGCCCCTGCCCGACTGGAACCGCACCGCCCAGTACATGATCTCGCGCAGCCTGGAGCACGGGACGCGCCGCGCCGAGGAGATGCGCGAGGCCGCCCGCACCGTCGAAGAAGCGGGCGTGCCCGCCCCCATGAGCCACGCCATCGCCGAGCGCCAGGACTGGGCCGCCGATCATCGCGTGGCGCTCTCGCCCGACCTCCTCGCCATGCTGGACGGCGTCATCGCCAGGCTGGATCCGAAATGACCCTGATCATCGACTGCCACGGCCACTACACCACCGCACCCGCGCCGCACGACGCCTGGCGCGACGCCCAGAAGGCGGCGTTCAAGGCCGGCGGCGACATCGACCCGGCCTATCCCGACATCTCCGACGACGAGATCCGCGAGACCATCGAGAAGAACCAGCTTCGCCTGATCAAGGAACGCGGCGGCGACTTCACGATCTTCAGCCCCCGCGCCTCGACCATGGCGCATCACGTGGGCGACGAGGCGGTCAGCCAGGCCTGGACGCGCCGCTGCAACGACCTGATCAAGCGTGTAGTGGACCTGTTCCCGGACACCTTCGCGGGCGTCTGCCAGTTGCCGCAGTCGCCGGGCGTCAGCATCGCGAACTCGATCGCCGAGCTGGAGCGGTGCGTGACCGAGCTGGGCTTCATCGGCTGCAACCTGAACCCCGACCCGTCGGGCGGGCACTGGACCACAGCGCCGCTCACCGACCGGTCCTGGTATCCGTTCTTCGAGAAGATGGTCGAGCTGGACGTGCCGGCGATGATCCACGTCTCGGGGTCCTGCAACCACAACTTCCACGCCACCGGCGCGCACTACATCAACGCCGACACCACGGCCTTCATGCAGTTCCTGGAAGGCGACCTCTTCAAGGACTTCCCGACCCTGCGGTTCATCATCCCGCACGGCGGCGGGGCCGTGCCCTACCACTGGGGCCGCTACCGGGGCCTGGCCGACATGCTGAAGCGCCCGCCGCTGCGCGAGCACGTGATGCGGAACGTCTTCTTCGACACCTGCGTCTACCACCAGCCGGGCATCGACCTGCTGTTCAAGGTGATTGACGTCGACAACATCCTGTTCGGCTCGGAGATGGTGGGCGCGGTGCGCGGCATCGATCCCGAGACCGGCAACTACTTCGACGACACCAAGCGCTACGTGGACGCCCTGCCGATCCCGGCCGGCGACAAGCACAAGGTGTTCGAGGCCAATGCGCGGCGGGTCTATCCGCGGCTGGACGCCATCCTGAGGGCCCAGGGCCGATGAGCGCCCCAAGCCCACCAAAGTTCGTCATGGATGCGGGCTGGCGGGTCTGGCATCCCTGCCCCGCGAAGCCGCAGTTCCAGGTCCCGCCCGGCGCGGTGGACGCGCATTGCCACGTGTTCGGGCCCGGCGATGTGTTCCCCTATGCGCCGACCCGCAAGTACACGCCCTGCGACGGCGGTAAGGACCAGCTCTGGGCGCTGCGGGACCACCTGGGCTTCACGCGCAACGTCATCGTCCAGGCCACCTGTCACGGCGCCGACAACCGGGCCATGCTGGACGCCATCGCCCATTCCGGCGGCCGGGCGCGCGGCGTAGCGACGGTGAAGCGCGACGTCTCCGCAGACGAGCTGCGGCGCCTGCACGACGGCGGCGTGCGCGGGGTGCGGTTCAACTTCGTGAAGCGGCTGGTCGACCGGCTGGATCCCGACGAGCTCAGCGAGATCGCCGCGAAGATCGCGCCGCTCGGCTGGCACATCGTGATCTATTTCGAGGCCGCGGAACTGGCCGAGCTCGCCGACTTCTTCCTCGGCCTGCCGGCGCCGCTGGTGGTCGACCACATGGGCACGCCCGACGTGGCCCAGGGCGCGGACGCCGCGCTGTTCGACGGCTTCCTGGCCTTCATGGCCGCCCGCGAGGACATCTGGTGCAAGGTCACCTGCCCCGAGCGCCTGTCGAAGGAGGGCCCGCCCTTCTATTCCGACGTGATCCCGTTCGGCCGCCGGGTGGTCGAGGCCTTCCCCGACCGCGTGCTGTGGGGCACCGACTGGCCGCACCCGAACATGCGCACCCACACGCCCGACGAGGGCCAGCTGGTGGACTTCATTCCCAAGATCGCCGTCACGGCCGAACAGCAGCGCAGGCTGCTGGTCGACAACCCGATGCGCCTGTACTGGCCCGAGGAGGTTGGCGGATGACCGAGAAGCCGTACCATGACATCCCGGGCACCGTGCTGTTCGACGCCGAACAGTCGCGCAAGGGATTTCACCTCAACCAGTTCTGCATGTCGCTGATGACGCCTGCGAACCGCGCGGCGTTCAAGGCCGACGAGCGCGCCTATCTCGACGGCTGGCCGATGAGCGAAGCCCAGAAACAGGCGGTGCTGGACCGCGACTGGAACGGCATGATCGCGCTGGGCGGCAACATCTATTTCACGTCGAAGATCGCCGCGACCGACGGCCTGTCGTTCCGCCAGATCGCCGCCATCATGAGCGGCGTCAGCGAAGAGACCTACGCCCAGATGATGCTGGACGGCGGCCGCTCGATCGAGGGCAACCGCTCGAAAAAGGACGCCTCCTGATGGCCCGCATTACCGCCGGCGTCGCCACCAGCCATGTGCCGGCGATCGGCGCGGCGCTCGACCTCGGCAAATCCGGCGAGGACTACTGGAAGCCGCTGTTCGCCGGCTATGAGCCGTCCAAGCGGTGGATCGCCGAGCAGAAGCCGGACGTGGTGATCCTCGTCTACAACGATCACGCCTCGGCCTTCTCATTGGAGCTGATCCCGACCTTCGCCATCGGCTGCGCCGACGAATTCGCCCCTGCCGACGAGGGCTGGGGCCCGCGACCCGTGCCGACGGTGCAGGGCCACCCCGAGCTGGCCTGGCACCTGGCCGAAAAGCTGATTCTCGACGAGTTCGACATGACCATCGTCAACCGGATGGACGTGGACCACGGGCTGACGGTGCCGCTGTCGCTGATGTTCGGCCAACCGGACGCGTGGCCCTGCAAGGTGATCCCGCTGGCCGTGAACGTCGTGCAGTACCCGCCGCCGACCGGCAACCGCTGCCACCGCCTGGGTCAGGCGATCCGCCGCGCGGTCGAGAGTTTCCCCGAGGACCTGAACGTGCAGGTCTGGGGCACCGGCGGCATGAGCCATCAGCTCCAGGGCCCGCGCGCCGGCCTGATCAACAGCGCGTTCGACAACGCCTTCCTGGACCGGATCGTCGACGACCCAGCCGGGCAGGCGCAGGTCCCGCACCTGGACTATGTCCGCGAGGCGGGCTCCGAGGGCATCGAGCTGGTCATGTGGCTGATCATGCGCGGCGCGCTGGACGACCGGGTGAAGGTCGCCCACCGGTTCTACCACGTGCCGGCGTCGAACACGGCCGTAGGACACCTGATCCTGGAGAACGCCTAGAGCGCGTTTGTCGAGTTCAGGTGATTCCACCCGAGCTCGACAGGCTCCAGCGCCTACCTCTTGCCGACCGTCGCGTCGAAGAAGTCGAAGGTGGCCTGCAGGGCCCTGAGGTGCGCGGCGGTGGTCTCGGCCGATGTCCTGCCGATCCAGCTGTGGTCGATGCCGGGCAGCTCGATGTACTCGGACCTCACGCCGATGGCCTTGAGCTTCTCCGCCATGGCGCGCGACTGGGCGACCGGCACGGTCTTGTCGTCGGTTCCATGGATCAGCAGGAACGGCGGGTCCTTCGCATCGAGGAAGGTGACGGCGCTGGCCTTGGCGCCGTTGCCGGCGAAGTAGGGCGGGCCCCCGTTCGGCAAGGCGGGGATGTCGAACACGCCGTACCAGATCGCGGCGGCCTGGACGCAGTCGCTCTCGCCCTTCCCGACGGCCGGCGCGCAGTCGGTGGCGGCCAGGGCGGCGAGCTGGCCGCCGGCCGAGCCACCCCAGATCGCGACGCGGGCCTTGTCGATCCCATAGTCGGCCGCATGCGCCCGGAGCCAGCGGATCGCGGCGTCGACGTCCTCGGTGGCGGCCGGGAACCTGGCCTCGCCGCCCAGCCGGTAGTTCAACGACGCCACGACGTAGCCGCGCGACGCGAGATCGGCGAGCACCGCGGGGAAGTTGGCGTAGGCGGCCGCGTTGCGCGACGTGCCGCCCATCCAGCCGCCGCCGTGGACGTAGATCACCAGCGGCTTCGGCCTACCGGCCTTCGGGGGCGTGTAGAGGTCGAGCGTGATCGGCCGGAAGCCGCCCGGGGTCGAATAGACGATGTCCGGATGACCGGTGACGCCGCCGGGGAACGTCGCCTTCAGCACTGGGAAGCTATCGGCGCTCACGACCTTTTCGGCCACCGCAGCCTTTACCGGCTCGGCCTCGGCGGCGCCGGCGAGCGATAGGGCGGCGAGAGCCGTCGCGAGGATCTTCAGCATCTGGCGCCCCCCTAGTCTCGCGGCCCCGTGCGCCCGGCGGGCCGGACGGCCTGCGGCGGGTGAGCGGCCGCCCAGTCCATCCGCCTGACGTTCATCTTCTGCGCGGCCACGGTGTCGCCCAGCACGAGGTACTGCGGGTTGGCCGCGGTCCAGGCCGGCCAGGGCATGGCCTTGGTCGAGGGCGACCCCGTCTCGGCGAAGGCGATCAGCGCGCCCGCCATCTGGTCGGTGAGCTGGCGGTCCCAGTCGGTCGGGACGCGGGTCGTGCGGAAGCGGTTGTAGTTGGCCAGGGTGTCGAACCAGTACGGCACGTCGGCGGTGTGATAGGCGCCCACGGTCGCGACGTCCTGGTCGGGCAGCTTCAGGCCGGGCGCGTAGGGGTGCCGGCGCATGAACGTCGCGACGTAGGCCGGCGGCGCCCCGTACTTCGCCTGGGTCTCGGCGCAGCCGCGCGAGCTCTTCAGCATGCCGTTCTCCATGGCCGCGGCATGGGCCATGGGGCCGACGTCGGCGTCGGTCTTGACGGGGTAGAGCTTCAGGAACGCCTCGGCCTCGGCGTCGTACATCTGGCGGGCCGTGTCCTGGTATTCCGCGACCGTCCTGGCCTTGGTGAGCGGGCTCTGGCCGGAGTCGATGTCGTCGCCGTTGGAGCTGGCGATGATCGGGATCCTGCTGGCGGCGCCCGATGCGAAGGCCTCCTCCTTGGTCCCGGTCCAGAAGTAGCCGTCGATCACCGCGGGCGCGCGCAGGCCCGGATTGCTCACGCCCACCTGGCCCTCGGACTGAAGGGCGAGGATCCGGTCCGCGGGCACGTTGCGCATCGCCGCGAGATCGGCGGCGCCCAGACGCTTCTGGGCTTCCAGGCCCACCTTCTCGGCGTCGGCCAGCGATCCCGCGCCGCCCATCAGGCCGCTGCCGCCGAAGTTGCAGGCGCTCATCATGACCGCGCCCCGGAACAAGCCCTTCGACAGCGGACTGGTCACCTGGGCCGCCACCGAGCCGGCGCCGAACGATTGGCCGCTGATGATCACCTTGTCCGGATCGCCGCCGAACGCCGCGATGTTCTCGCGCACCCACTTCAGCGCCGCGTTCTGGTCGAGGTAGCCGTAATTGCCGGAATGGCCCCCCTGCTCCTTCGACAGCTCCGGATGCGCCAGATAGCCCAGCAGGCCCACGCGGTAGTTCAGGTTCACGAAGACCGCGCCGCGCCTGGCGATGTTCTCGCCGTCGTAGTTGGCCATGCCGGCCGAGCCGATCGTGCCGCCGCCGCCGTAGATGAAGACGATCACCGGCCGCTTGTCCCCGGGCTTCGCCTCGGCCGGGGTCCAGATGTTCAGCGTCAGGCAGTCCTCGCCCGACGCCTCCTCGCCGAAGTAGTGGTTGATGTCGTGCGGCCGCAGCACCTGGATGCACTCGGCCCCCTTGCGGTCGGCGTTCCAGACGCCCTCCCAGCTGATCGGCTGGGGCGGCTTCCAGCGAAGCTCGCCCGTCGGCGGCTTGGCGTAGGGGATGCCGAGGTAGGCCTTGGCGCCCGACGCCAGCCTGGTGCCCGCCACCTTGCCCGTGCTGGTCGCCACCGGGTCGCCGGCGATGGTGATCATCGGCGCCGCGCCGGCGAGGCCGCTGGACGCGAGCAGTGCGCCCGCCATGGAAACAGCCAGGATCTTGCCGAGCCTCGGGCCCATCGCAGCACCTCCCTATCGCGTTCTTGTGTCGTTGGGCTCGACTATGTCCAAATGAACTATCTGGTTCAATCATAACTTGGCTGCAGGATTGAAACCGTCGTCGCCGGGGTGAAACAGCCGGCCGCTTCCGCGAGCGTCGAAATCGGGCTTGGCGCGTCTGCGAGTCGGCGCCAGGGTGCCGCTCCGTAAACGATTACATCGGGAGGGAGCGCGCTCCGGCGCGCCGGTGTGAAATGGCCGCGGCCGAACCCTATGACGTGATCATCGTCGGCTCAGGCGCCGGCGGTGGGATGAGCGCCTACCACCTGACGAAGTCGGGGCTGAAGGTGCTGATGCTGGAGGCCGGGCGGAACTACGACCCGACCACCGAGACCCCGATGTTCAACATCCCGGCCCAGGCGCCGCTCAGGGGCGCGTCCACGCCGGACAAGCCGTTCGGCTTCTATGACGCCACCGTCGACGGCGGCTGGGAAGTGCCGAACGAGCCCTACACCGTGGCCGAGGGCTCGGAAGAGTTCACTTGGTGGCGGCCGCGCATGCTGGGCGGGCGGACGAACCACTGGGGCCGCATTTCGCTGCGCTTCGGGCCGCTCGACTTCAAGCCGCGCAGCCGCGACGGCCTGGGCTACGACTGGCCCATCACCTACGACGACCTGGCGCCCTGGTACGACAAGACCGAGAAGCTGATCGGCGTCACCGGCGCCGCCCCGCCGCGGGGCCTGACCAACACCCCGGACTCGCCGCCCGGCTGCCTGATGGAGAGCCCGCCGCCGCGTGGGTTTGAGATGTTCTACGCCCGCGCCTTCGAGGCCATGGGCATCCCCGTCGTGCCGATGCACGGCGCGGTGGTCACCCAGAAGATGGAGGGCCGCAACACCTGCGTGTTCGCCACGCCCTGCGGTCGTGGCTGTTCCATCGGGGCCAACTTCCAGTCGACGACGGTGCTGCTGCCGCCGGCCATGGCGACCAAGAACCTGACGATCACCACCAACGCCCTGGTCTACCAGGTGGACCTGGACGCGAACGGCAAGGCGAAGGGTGTCAGCTACGTCGACCGGGTCACCGGCGAGCACCACTCGGTCACCGCCAAGGCCGTGGTGCTGGCGGCCGGCTCGGGCGAGACGGCCCGCATCCTGCTGAACTCCAAGAGCTCAAAATTCCCCGACGGCCTCTGCAACACCCACGGGATGGTCGGGCGCTACCTGATGGACAGCGTCGGCCTGAACGTCACCGGCCAGTTCCCGGCGCTGGAGGGCCTGCCGCCCACCAACGACGACGGGATGAGCGTCGAGCACACCTATGTGCCGTGGTGGGGCTACGACAAGCACAAGGAGCTGGGGTTCCCGCGCGGCTACCACGTGGAGATCGGCGGCGGCCGCGGCATGCCCTCGATGGGCCTGGCCCGGCTGATGGCCGACGACGAGAGCAGCGTCGGCGACGCCCTGCGGGCCAAACTGCGCCAGCGCTACGGCAGCATCATCAGCTTCAATGGCCGGGGCGAGATGATCCCCAACGACGACTGCTATTGCGAGCTGGACCCGAAGACCAAGGACAAGTGGGGCATCCCGGTCCTGCGCTTCCACTGGAAGTGGGGCGAGTCCGAGACGAAGCAGGCGGCCCACATGGTGACCACCTTCCTGGAGGTCATCGACCGCCTGGGCGGCAAGCCGGTCGGCACGGTCGAACGCGATGGCCGCAAGGCGATCTCCAAGGGCGGCGAGATGATCCACGAGGTCGGTACCGCCCGGATGGGCGCCTCGGACGCCGACTCGGTGGTGAACCAATACGGCCAGACCTGGGCCGTGCCGAACCTGTTCGTCACCGACGGAGCGGTGCTGGTCTCCAGCCCCGACAAGAACCCGACGCTGTCGATCCTCGCGCTAGCCTGGCGCTCCAGCGACCACCTCGCCACTCTGGCCAAGCAGGGGGCCCTATGAGCGACGACGCGCCCCAACCCGCCCAAGAACCTTACGTGCGCAAGATCGATCGTCGGACGGCGCTGACCTGGGTCGGCGTGGTCGGCGCCGCGACCGTCGTCGGCGCCGGTGTCGTGGTCTACGGTCCCAAGGTGGGCGGCAAGGCCGAGCCCAAGGGCTACGGCACCGACCCCAAGCTGGTGAACCCCGACAAGGCGCCCTGGCCGCGCCTGCTGAGCGACGAGGAGCTGCAGGCGGCCGCGATCCTGTCTGACTTCATCCTGCCCGCGAGCGGGACGGCCCCGGCCGCCTCGGCGCTGGGCGTGCCCGACTTCGTCGACGAGTGGGTAAGCGCCCCCTACCCCGACCAGCTCAAGGACCGGCCGCTGATCCGCGACGGGCTAAAGGCGCTGGCCAAGAAGGCCGGCAAGGCCGACGCTGCCGGGCGGGCCGCGGCGCTGTCGGACCTGGCCGGCTCAGGAAGCGACTTCTTCCGCCGGTTCCGGGCGCTGACCATCGGCGCCTATTACACGACCGAGGAAGGCTTCAAGGACATCGGCTATATCGGCAACATCGCCCGCGAAGCCGACGAAGGCCCCTCGGCCGAGGTGAAGGCCGCCATCGAAGCCCAGCTCAAGAAACTCGGCCTGTAGGAGTTCCCATCATGAAGGCGATGCTGCTCGGCGCGGTGCTGGCGGCGATGGCGACCGGTGCGCTGGCCGCCGACAACACATTGACCCCGGCCGAGAAGAAGGCGGGCTGGACGCTGCTGTTCGACGGCAAGTCGACGGCCGGCTGGCGCGGCTTCAAGACGCCGGCGGCCGACGCCGGCTGGACCGCCAAGGGCGAGCTCAGTCCCGACCCGAAAACCTCCAAGGACATCATGACCCAGGAGACGTTCGGCGACTTCGACCTGACCTTCGACTGGAAGATCAGCCCTAAGGGCAATTCGGGCGTGATGTTCCACGTGACCGAGACGGGCGAGGAGACCTATCAGAGCGGGCCGGAATACCAGGTGCTGGACAACGCCCGCGGCGAGCCGCCGCCGGAGCAGGCCGGCGGCCTCTTCGCGCTCTATGCGCCGCAGGGCGCCAAGCCGAAGCCGGTGGGCGAGTACAACACCGGCCGCATCCTCGTGGACCACGGCAAGGTCGAGCACTGGCTGAACGGCGTGAAGGTGGCGACCTACGACCTGAATTCAGCCGACTTCAAGGCGAAGGTGGCGGCGTCGAAGTTCGGTAAGTGGCCGATGTTCGCGGCCTCGCCGACCGGCCACATCGCCCTGCAGAACCACGGCGACGCGGTGTGGTTCAAGAACCTGAAGATCCGGCGGCTGCCCTAGCGCAGGGCGCGCTTCAGGGCCGCCTCGGCGACGGGTTTCATGACGTCATAGCCGGCGGGGTTCGGGTGGACGCCGTCGAAGGTCAGCTCGGGTTTCATGCCGCCATCGGCTGCGGCGAGCACCGCGTAGTAGTCGGCGTAGACGAGGCCCTGTTCGCGGGCGTAGCCCTTCAGCCAAGCGTTCATGTCGCGGATCTGGTCGGCGGGCTTCAGCGCGGGCGCCCAGTTGAAGCTCTTCGCGGGCGGGATCGAGGCCAGGATCACCCGAGCGTGGGCCGCCTTGGCCAGCGTCACCATGGCGACGACGTTGTTGCGCACGTCCTGCACCGTCGTCGGGCCGGCGTTGCCGGCGAGGTCGTTGGTGCCGGCCATGATGTGCACGACGCGAGGCTTGAGCGCCGCCACGTCGGCCTGGAAGCGGGCCAGCATCTGCGGCGTGGTCTGGCCGCTGATCCCGCGGTTCACGTGGCCCGGGCCGAAGAACCCTGCGTCGGCGAGGCCCCAGCCGTAGGTGATGGAATCGCCCATGAACACGACCTGCCGCGCGGCCGCGGGTTGGCCCATCAGCCGGGCGTTGTCGGCCCGGTACATGCAGAGGTTCGGCCAGTCGCGCTTCTGCCCCTCGGCCTGGATGGCGCGGTAGGCGGCGAGGTCCTCCAGCGGCACGGCCGGCGGCGGTTCCTTGCGCTTGGCGTCGTAGCGCGCGGCCGCAGCGGCGAGGATCGAGGGCGGGACCGGCGCGCGCCCCCCGCAGGGGTCGTCCACGAGGCCGGCCGGCGGGTCCGCGGCCAGCGCGGGCGCCGCGGCGAACAGCAGGCCGACGGCGGCGATCAGGGCGCGCATCCGCCCGCCCCTAGCTGGTCGCCCAGCCGCGGCCGATCTCCTTCAGCGGCACGCAGCCACGATAGTCGCCCGGCACCGGGTCGTAGCGCAGGGCGATGGTCGCGCCGGGCTCGGAGGTGAAGTAGCCGGTGGTCACCAGCTCCTTGAGCTGACGCCAGAACGACTTGCCGTCGCTGTCGTAGCGGGCGAGCAGCGTCTGCTGCTGGGCCGGCGCCAGGGCGGCGAACGAAGCGCCACCCGTGGCCTTCGCATCGGCGTCGATCTGATCCAGCCCGGCTTTCAGCGCCGCCGCATCGGCCGGCGTGCACCAGGTCCCGATGGCGCGGTCCACGAACTGCGGCACCCCCGCGGCGCGGGCGCCCGGCGTGGTCGTGGCCGGAATAATGGTTTCGGCCACGGCGTCGAGGGTGCGGGCCTGGTCGGCGCTGACGGCCTTGGGCGTCCAGTTGAGGGTCGGCGTGGTCTGGGCCAGCGCGCCGGCCGGCAGGACCAGGGCGGTCCACAGGGCGCCGAAGGAGAGCGCGGCTTCGCGTCGGTTCAGCACCTAGAGCTCTCCCCGCTTCTTGGCCTCGACCGCGTGCGCCGCGGCCCGGGCGGTCAGGGCCATGTAGGTCAGCGACGGGTTCACGCACGACGCCGAGGTCATGGCCGCCCCGTCGGTGATGTAGACGTTCTTGCACTCGTGCATCTGGTTGTGGGCGTTCAGCACCGAGGTCTTGGGATCGCGCCCCATGCGGGCCGTACCCATCTCGTGGATGCCGAGGCCCGGCGAATAGCCCTGGTCGCCGGCGATCACCTTCTTGAAGCCGGCCGCCTCCAGCATCTCGGCGGCGGCGGCGGCCATGTCCTTGCGCATGGCCTTCTCGTTCTCGCGGATCGAGACGTCGAAGGTGAGCGTGGGCAGGCCGTACTTGTCCTTCGCCGCCTTGTTCAGGGTGATCCGGTTGTCGGCGTAGGGCAGGATCTCGCCGAAGCCGCCCAGGCGGAACATCCAGGGGCCCGGCTGGCTGAGCGCGGCCTTGCGGTCCGCGCCGATCCCCGCGACGGGCCGGTCCCAGCCCTGGCGGCCGGCGCCGCCCTGGTAGCCGTAGCCGCGGATGAAGTCCTTCCGCGCGCTGGCGGCGTCGCCGAGGTTGCGGAAGCGGGGGATGTAGATGCCGTTCGGACGCCGGCCCGAATAGTACATGTCCTCGTAGCCTGGGACCTCGCCGACCGCGCCGACGCCCAGGTGGTGATCCATGATGTTGCGGCCGACCTGGTCGCTCTCGTTGCCGAAGCCGTTGGGGAACCGGCGGCTGGTCGAGTTCATCAGGATCCAGGCGCTCGACAGGGCCGAGGCGCAGAGGAAGATCACCGCCGCGTGGAACTCCATCGTCTCGCCGGTCTGCTCGTCGAGCACGCGGACGCCGCTGGCCTTGTTCGCCTTGGGGTCGAAGATCAGCTCGGTGACGATCGAGTTCGGCCGGATCTTGAGGTTGCCCGTCCGCTCGGCGGCCACCAGGGTCGCGGCGTTGGAGCTGAAATAGGCGCCGAACGGGCAACCGCGGACGCAGAGGTTGCGGTTCTGGCACTTGCCCCGGCCGAGCGCGAGTTGCTCCTCGGTCGGCGCGGTCAGGTGGGCGGCGCGGCCGATGGTGATCCGGCGGCTGAGCTTCTCCTCGACGCTCGCCTTGAAGGCCTTCTCGACGCAGTTCATCTCCATCGGCGGCTGGAACACGCCGTCGGGGAGCTGGCTCAGGCCCTCGGCCTGGCCCGACACGCCGATGAAGCGCTCGACCCTGTCGTACCAGGGGGCGAGGTCGGCATAGCGGATCGGCCAGTCGACGCCCACGCCCTGCTTGGCGTTGGCCTCGAAGTCGAGGTCGCTGTGGCGGTAGGTCTGGCGGCCCCAGGTGATTGAGCGCCCGCCCACATGGTGGCCGCGAATCCAGTCGAACGACTTGGTCTCTGCGTAGGGATTCTCGTCGTCCTTGACGAAGAAGTGCTGGCTGAACTCGGTGACCGCATAGCCGGTGCGCTGCTGGACCTTGTAGTGGGCGTCCATCTCGGCCTTGGGCAGCTTGCCGCGCGGGTACTTGGTCTCCCACGGGTTGGTCTGGGCGGTGGGGTAGTCCTCGATGTGGCGCACCATCCGGCCGCGCTCGAGCACCAGGGTCTTGAGCCCCTTCTCGGTCAGCTCCTTGGCGGCGTAGCCCCCCGTGATGCCGCTGCCCACGACGATGGCGTCGTAGGTGTTCTCGGCTCGTGCGCGGTTGTTGAGGTTCGCCATGTCCGCCCCTTCCCGCGGCCCGGCGCGGCAACGTTCCGGCGGGCCGTCATTGATTGGCTTCTACGTTCCATGAAATCGATTACACTGCAAGCCAACAAGAGCGGTTACGGGGAGGTTTTCGATGGTTCGCAGTCTGTGGATTCTGGCGGCGATCGCGTTGGCCGCGCCGGCTCCGGCGGCCGCCCAGAAGGCCGGGCCGTGGAAGCCGATCTTCGACGGCAAGACGCTCGACGGCTGGACGCCCAAGATCGCGCGCCATCCGCTGGGCGAGAACTGGCATGACACCTTCATCGCCAAGGATGGGCAGATCCAGGTCTCCTACGCGGGCTACGACAAGTTCGCCCTGCAGTTCGGGCATCTCTTCTACAAGACGCCGTTCAAGGCCTACCGCCTGCGCCTGCAGTACAAGATCCTGGAGCCGCCGCTGCCCGACACGCCGGCCTGGGCGCGCGGCAACAGCGGGGTGATGTTCCATAGCCAGAGCCCCGAGAGCATGGGGCTGAACCAGCCCTTCCCCGTGTCGGTGGAGTTCCAGATTCTGGGCAAGGACGGCGACGGCCCGCGGCCGACCGGCTCGGTCTGCACGCCTGGCATGAGCATCACGCTCCTCGACGACAAGGGCGTCGGCAAGCGCCAGGCCGAGCACTGCACCACCTCGACCGGCCCGACGATCCCGAACGGGACCTGGGTCAAGCTGGAACTGGAGGTCCTGCCGAACGGCCAGGTGACCGAGAAGATCGACGGCGTCGTGGTCCACCGCTACGCCGACATCGCGCTCGACCCGAACGACCCGATGGCCGCCGCCGACGCCAAGCGCCTGATCGAGGCGCGGGGCGGCGTGCTGCCGGTGACCGAGGGCTACATCGCGCTCCAGAGCGAGGGCCACCCCATCGCCTTCAAGGACATCGAGGTGCAGGAGCTGAAATAGGCGCTCGGGTCCTTCTCCCCTTGCGGGAGAAGGTGGCCTGCGAAGCAGGTCGGATGAGGGGTCGCGCTCCGCTATCGGGCTCAGCGCGCCGCAGGCGCTGTCCTTTGGAACCACGAAATACACTAAAGACACGAAAGCTCAGGGGCGCGGACCCATTCGTGTATTTCGTGTCTTTCGTGGTTTGAATCTTTCGGCGCTGGCGCGCTATCGCGGCTGAAAGGCAAGCACGACCCCTCATCCGTCGGCCCGCGGCCGCCACCTTCTCCCGCAAGGGGAGAAGGGCGTCTCTTGTCAAAGTGCGAGGGTCAGGGTGGCGCTGAGGACGTGGTTCATGCGGTTCTCGCCGCGGCGGAAGACGTACTGGTTCAGGTAGCCCGGCTCCAGGCGCACGCGCGGCGCGATGGGCAGGCCGACGCCGATGAAGGTGCGCCACTGGTCGACGCCGTCGCGGGCGCCCCAGTCGGTCGAGTTGAGGTTGAAGAAGCCCTCGGTCAGGGCGATAGCGTGCACCGTACCATTGCGGGCGATGGGCGTCTGGAAGCGGACCTGCTGGCGCAGCCGCCAGCCGGTGACGTCGCGCCCGGGCCCCTCGAACATCCGCTGTTCCAGCCGCGTGCGGCTGATCACCTTGGGCGTGCCGTTGGTGTGGCGCACGGCGGCGAACTGCACCTGCTGCCAGAGGCGGTGTTCGCGGGTGGCGCGGCCGTTCTCGGGGGCGGTGCGGATGTAGGCGTAACCGGCCACGGCGTGCGCGTCGGGCGCGATCCGCGCGCCGATCCCGGGCCGCGCGATGAGCTGGCTGCCGCCGCCCGCGTCGTCCGTGGCGCGGGCCTGACCTTCGAGCCAGAGGAAGAGATCGCCCTTCACCGGGCCGTTGGCGACCACAGCGCCCCAGGCCTGGGCGTCGTCCTCGGCCAGCGCCGGCGCGGCGAGCGAGGCCGCGGCCAGGACGGTCGCGGCGGCCAGCGCCCGCAGGGAAATACGTCGTGCGGAAAGCGGCATCGGCGGCGGGACCTCATACGTCGGAATTGGCCGTCGTATGGCGTTCGCCGCCCGCGCCCAGCAAGCGCGGGATTGTGACGAAGTGTGGCCGCTAGAGGCCGAGCAGCCGCCGGTTGGTCGCCGCATCGGCGCCCGAGCCCGCGAAGTCGTCGAAGGCGTGGGGCGTGACGCGGATGATGTGGTCGCGGATGAAGGGCGCGCCTTCGCGGGCGCCGTCTTCGGGATGCTTCAGCGCGCACTCCCACTCCAGCACCGCCCAGCCCGGATAGTCGTAGGCCGCCAGCTTCGAGAAGATGGCGCCGAAGTCGACCTGTCCGTCGCCCAGCGAGCGGAAGCGGCCGGGGCGATCCACCCAGCCCTGGTAGCCGCCGTAGACGCCCGAACGGCCGGTGGGCCGGAACTCGGCGTCCTTCACGTGGAAGGCGCGGATCCGCTCGTGGTAGCGGTCGATGAAGTCCAGGTAGTCGAGCTGCTGCAGCACGAAGTGGCTGGGGTCGTAGAGGATGTTGGCGCGCGGGTGGCCGCCCACCTCGTCCAGGAACCGCTCGAAGGTCGCGCCATCGTGCAGGTCCTCGCCCGGGTGGATCTCGTAGCAGGCGTCGACGCCGCATTCGTCGAACACGTCGAGGATCGGCTTCCAGCGGCGGCCCAGTTCGGCGAAGGCCTCCTCGACCAGGCCCGCCGGCCGCTGCGGCCAGGGGTAGAAATAGGGCCAGGCCAGCGCGCCGGAGAAGGTGGCGTGCGCCGTGAGGCCCAGGCGCTGGCTGGCCCGGGCGCCGGCCTTGACCTGATGCACCGCCCATTCCTGACGCGCCTTGGGCTTGCCGCGCAGCGCCGCCGGCGCGAAGCCGTCGAACAGCTCGTCATAGGCCGGATGCACGGCCACGAGCTGGCCCTGGAGGTGGGTGGAGAGCTCGGTGATCTGCAGGCCGTATTGCGCCAGGACGCCGGCGATGTCGTCGCAATAGGTCTGGCTCTCGGCGGCGGTCTCGACGTCGAACATCGAGTCCGGCCCGCCCGTCGGCATCTGGACGCCGACATAGCCCAGGTCGGCCGCCCACTTGGCGATGGTGTCCAGCTTGTCGAACGGCGCCTGCGTCCCGATGAACTGGGCGAGGAAGATGGCCGGGCCTTTGAGGGTCTTCACGTCAGGCTCCTTGGCAGGTTCACCCAGCCGTCGCCCGCGCGGCTGGCGGCCACGGCGGTCTCGACGAAGGCCATGCCGCGTACACCCTCGGCGATGTCGGGGACGAGGCCGGCCTCGGAGCGGCCGGTCAGGATGGCGTGGGCGAAGTCGCGATAGAGGTTGGCGAAGGCCTCGATGAAGCCTTCGGGATGGCCTGTGGGCAGGCGGTTCGCCGCCTGGGCCGCCGCGCCCAGGTAGGGCGAGCCGGCGTGCAGGGTCTGGCTGGGCTTGTCCAGCCAGTCGAGGGTCAGCTCCGTATGCCGCTCGTGGCTCCAGGAGAGCCCGCCCTTCTCGCCGTAGACGGCGATCTTCAGCCCGTTGCGCGCGCCGGCCGAGATCTGCGAGGCGACGAGCACACCCCGCGCCCCGCCGCCGAACCGCAGCAGGACGTTGCAGTCGTCGTCCAGGGCGCGGCCCTCGACCACCGTCGAGACGTCGGCGCAGAGGCGCTCGACCCGGGCGCCCGAGATGAACTCCGCCAGGTTGAAGGCGTGGACGCCGATGTCGCCGATGCAGCCGCCGACGCCCGATTGGGCCGGATCGGCGCGCCAGCCCGCCTGCTTGTCGCCGCCGCGCTCCAGCGGCCGCGACAGCCAGCCCTGGGAATACTCCACGACGATCTTGCGCACGGCGCCGAGGTCGCCCCGGCGCACGATCTCGCGCGCCTCGCGGACCATCGGATAGCCCGTGTAGGTGTGGGTCAGGCCGTAGAGCTTGCCCGACGCGGAGACGATACCGGCCAGCGCCTGGGCCTGGGCCAGGTCCAGGGTCGCGGGCTTGTCGCTCATCACGTGCAGGCCGGCCTTCAGCGCCGCGGCCGCCACGTCGAAATGCAGGTGGTTGGGCGTGACCACCGCCACCATCTCCGCCCCGTCGGCGCGGACGGCCTCGGCGGCGATCATCGCGTGGTAGTCGCCGTAGGCGCGGTCGGCGGCCACACCCCAGGCCTGGGCCTGGGACGTATTCTTGTCCGCGTCGCGGCTGAAGGCGCCGGCGACCAGCCGGATGCGCCCGTCCAGCTCGGCGGCCATGCGGTGCACTGGCCCGATGAACGAGCCGGGCCCGCCGCCCACCATGGCCAGCCGGATGGGACCGCGTGTCGTCACGCCGCGACGCCCGCCAGGTAGTCGTAGCTGATCTTGGCCGCCTCGATCCGCGGCCGCGCGAACGGCGGCTCCTGCTCGACGTAGAAGCCGCGCACGCCCGCAGCGTAGGCGGCGGGCAGCAGGGTCTTCCAGGGCAGCTTGCCCGAGCCGATCTCGGTGGGGTCCATCTTCAGCTCGAAATTCGGCTGGGTGTCGGCCTTGATGTCCTTCACGTGCATCAGGCTGAAGCGGCCCTTGTGCTTGGCGAAGAAGGCGGCGGGATCGACGCCGGCGGCGGCCACCCAGCCGACGTCCAGCTCGAAGGTCACCAGCTTCGGATCGGTGCGCTGGATCATGATCTCCAGGCCCGTCGTGTCGCCCAGCGGCACGAACTCGAAGTTGTGGTTGTGGTAGCCGAGCTTGATGCCCGACTTGGCGAGGACCGCGGCCTTCTGGGTCAGGAAGTCGGCATTCATCTTCCAGTCGTCGGCGGTGAGCTGGGTCAGCACCTCGCGCAGGCCCTTACCGACCAGCCGGTCGGGGATGTAGGGGCTGGGCATGATGGCGGTCTTCACGCCGATCGCGGTGAGGTTCTCGGCCAGCTTGCCGAGGTCGCCGTCGAGCTGGCCGCGGCCCTGGACGTGGATGGCCGTGCAGGCGAGGCCCGCGGCGTCCAGCGACGTGCGCAATTGGGCGCCGGTCTTGCCCAGCAGGCCGTGCAGCTCGACGTTCTTGTAGCCGATGCCGGCGATGGCCTTCAGCGTGCCGTCGAGGTCCTTCGCGGCCTCGGGCGCCAGCGTGTAGAGCTGGATGCCGATCGGCAGGCCGTGCTTCTTGAAGAACGGCTGGGCCGCGGCCGAGGCGCCGCCGGCGGTCATGGCCGCGATCCCCGCGGCGAGGAAGGCGCGGCGGTCGAGTGCGTGCGAATGGGTGCGCAAGGGACGTCTCCTCGGATTTTCTGGGTCATGCCGTGGCCACGCTCTCGGGCGCGCGGGTCGGCGGGCGGAAGAAGAGGGCCAGCAGCAGCACGGCGACCAGCGCCATGCCGGTGGGGACCAGGAACAGGCTCTGGTAGTCGACCGCGCCCGTCGCCGGGTCCTTCAGGTCGCCGATCAGGGCGGGGAAGAGGAAGCTGGCCACCACGTTGCCGATACCCAGGATCAGGAGGTTGAACAGCCCCTGGGCGCTGGAGCGCACATCCTTCGGGAAGGCGGCGTCCACGAAGATGTACACGGTGGCGAAGAAGAAGGCGTAGCAGACGCCGTGCAGCAGCTGGACCGCCACAATGGTCGGCACGCTGTCGGCGGCGAAGGCGAAGACCGAGAAGCGGGCCGCGTGGCCCAGGATCCCGACGATCATCGTGGTCTTCCAGCCCAGCCGGATTAGCACGCCGCCCAGCACGAACATGGTCACGATCTCGGCCAGCTGGCCCAGGCTCAGCACCACCATCGACAGGTTGCCGGCGATGCCCACGCGGTCGGTGAGGAAGGCGTCGGCCATCACGAAGTAGCCGTTGTGGATGACGCTATCGATGAAAGTGACCAGGAACAGCACTGCCACGAACGGCACGCGCAGCAGCTTGATCGCCTCGCGCCAGGCCAGCGGGTCGGCGCCGCTGGCGTCCTTCTTCGGCGGCGTGTGCGGCAGGGTCAGGCTGTAGGCGGCGAGGGCGAACGAGACGACGGCCGCGACGATGAAGATCCAGCGCACCTGCTGGGGTCCCGAATGGGCGCCCAGCAGGAAGACGAACGGCCAGGACACCAGCATCCAACCGACCGTGCCGCCCATCCGCACCGCGCCGAAGTCCTTGGCCGGGTCGGCGAGGTTGGCGAAGGCGATGGAGTTGGAGACCGACAGCGTCGGCACGTAGACGAAGCTGAAGGCCAGATAGCAGGCGAAGAACGGCCAGAAGCCGGTCGTGAACGCGCACCCCAGCAGCGCCAGCCCGCCCAGCAGATGGCTGGCCGCCATGAAGCGCTCGGCCGAGAAACTTCGATCTGCAAATTGGTTGGAGAAGAAGATGCCGGCCAGGGCGGCGACGCCCCACGAGCTGCCCACCAGCGACTGCTGCCAGGGCTCGAAGCCCAGCATGCCCATGTAGGGGAACAGCTTCGGCGCCCAGGCGCCCCAGACGGCGAGCTGGAGCACCATCATCAGGAAAAGCCGCGCCTGCTGCGTCATACAGTGGCCCCTCCCGACAGGCCTGCAGCCGAGCATCTGTGGAGTCGGCTCGGTCTGCCGATGTAATCGATTTCACGGATAGCAAAGCCGTCTGGCCCAGGCAACCGCGCCTTCTGCCGATCCTATCTCTCTGTCCGTCATGGCCCGGCTTGTCCGGGCCACCCATGATCTCCGCGGATAGGGGTGGGCTGTGGCGCCGCCGCGCATCTCGCCGCCCGCGCCGTGATCATGGGTCGCCCGGGCAAGCCGGGCCATGACGAGCTTTTGGATGGGGTCGCCGTTCGTCGGCCGCCCCGCCTTGCCTTGGCCGGCCCGCATCGCCAGTGTCGGCCCATGGCCACGATTCAGGACGTCGCCCGCAGCGCCGGGGTCTCCACCGCGACGGTGTCGCGGGTGCTGAGCACGCCCGGACTGGTGGCCGAGCCCACGCGCCAGAAGGTGATGGCCGCCGTCGACCTGCTAGGCTACGCGCCGAACCAGTCGGCCAAGATGCTGCGCACCCTGCGTACCGAGAAGATCCTGGTGACGGTGCCCGACATCTCGAACCCGTTCTTCTCGCAGGTGATCCGCGGCGTGGAGCAGGCGGCCCAGGCGGCGGGCTATTCCGTGCTGCTGGGCGACACGCGCCACGAGGCCGAGCGCGAGGAGCGCTACGGCGAGATGCTGCGGCGGAAGGAGGCCGACGGCCTGATCTTCCTGGGTCACCGCCTGCCCGACGCGCTCGCCGACATGGTCCGCGCCATGGGGCCGCGCGCGCCGATCGTGAACGGCTGCGAGTTCAGCCCCGACCTCGGCGTCTCCAGCGCCCACATCGACAACGAGCGCGCCGCGGCCGAGGCGATGGAGCACCTCTACGGCCTGGGCCATGTCCGCATCGGCGTGATCACCGGCCCGCTGGCCAGCCCGATCAGCCGTGACCGCCTGGAGGGCGTGCATGCGGCGGCCAAGGCCCATGGCCGCGATGACGATCTGATCGTGGTTACGGGCGACTTCTCCGTCGAGTCCGGGCTGGCCGAAACCTTGGCCTTGCTGGACAGGCCCGTGCGGCCAACGGCTATCTTCTGCTTCAGCGACGAGATGGCCATGGGCGCGCTCGATGCGCTGCGCCAGCGCGGACTCGACTGCCCGAAGGACGTGTCCCTGATCGGCTTCGACGACATCCGGTTCGCCAAGCACCTCAACCCGGCGCTCACGACCGTCGCCCAGCCCATGGACCAGCTGGGCCAGCGAGCCGTGCAGTTGCTGCTCGACATCTTCGCCGGCCGCACCGCGCAGTTCCAGCAGGTCACCTTGGCCCACCATCTGGTTGTGCGAGCCAGCACCGCCGCGCCGGACCGGCGCGAGGGAGAGAACGTCCGGTGAAAGCCTATCGGTTCGACAGCTTCGACAGCCTCGACGAACTGCGCCTGCGCGACGAGCCCGACCCGGCGCCGCAGCGGGGTGAGGTCCTGGTCCGCGTCCACGCGGTGTCGTTGAACTACCGCGACCTGGCCATGCTGCGCGGGCGCTATCCACGGCCCTGCGTCCCCGGCCTGATCCCCACGAGCGACGCCGCGGGCGAGGTGGTGGCCGTTGGCGAAGGGGTCCGCGCCTTCAAGCCCGGGGACCGGGTGATGGGCGCCTTCCACCCGCGCTGGTTCGGCGGCGAGATGCCCTCCACCATCCAGGCCGACAGCTACGGCGCCGAGTCCGACGGCTGGCTCACCGAATTCAAGGCCCTCAGCCAGGAGGCCGTGGTCGCGATCCCCGACGGCCTGTCCTACGAGGAGGCGTCCACCCTCCCCTGCGCCGGCGTGACCGCCTGGACCGCGCTTTCCGGGCCGACGCCGATCCGCGCCGGCCACGCGGTGCTGGTCCAGGGCACGGGCGGCGTCTCGATCTTCGCTCTGCAGATCGCCCAGGCGGTCGGCGCCACGGTGATCGCCACCACGTCCAGCGATGCAAAGATCGAGCGCCTGCTGGCCCTGGGCGCCGACCACGTCGTGAACTACGTCGCCGAGCCGGAGTGGGGCCGCAAGGTCCGCAAGCTGGCCAGCGGCCGAGGCGTCGACCGCGTCGTCGAAGTGGGCGGACCGGGCACTATCGGACAGTCGCTGCGCGCCGTGGCCCTCGGCGGGGAGATCGCCTCGATCGGCTTCCTCAGCCAGGAGAACCCGGGCATCGACTTCTTCCAGCTCAAGGGCAGCGGAGCCAGCTTCCGCAACATCACGGTCGGCGACCGCAACGCCCTGATCGCGTTCGGCCGGCTGGTCGGCATGACAGGACTCAAGCCGATGATCGACCGCACGTTCGCCTTCGACGAGGCGCGCGAGGCCTTCGCCCACCTGGAAGGCGGCAATCACTTCGGGAAGGTGGTGATCCGGGTCGCGGCCTAGAGCCCGCTTCCGGGGCGACCCGCTATACGCCTTGCCCAATGCGCTTCAGGCGTGCGCGGCTCTAACCGGCTTGCGGCGCGAACCGCGCCACTAGGTCGTAAGCATCGCCAGGGAACGTCAGCCGCACGTGCGTGATGCGGTCGCCGCCACGCCATGTGCGGCGCTCCAGCACGAGGCAGGCGGCGGTCGTCGACAAGCCCAGGGCCGCGGCCACGGCCTTCGGCGGATGGGCGGCGCTGATCCGGTGCTCGGCCTCGGTCCAAGGGACGTGGCCCAGGAGCCAGCCGCCAGGAACCTCGGCCGCGAAATCGACGTCGGCCGCTTCCGGAACGGCGGAGAGGTTGATCAGGCGCTCCTCCAGACCGAAGGGACGTCCGTCGGCGCGATGCAGGCAGCGCAGCACGAGCACGCGCGTGGGCCGGTCCAACCCCAGCGCCTCGGCCTCATCGGCGGTTGCGACGCGCGCGGCGCGGGCCAGCAGCTCGTAGCCATAGGTCTCGCCGCGCGCCGTCACCTCCGCGGCGATGTCGGGGATGTCCAGCACCACCGAGTGGATGCGAGGCCGCGAGACGAAGGAGCCGGCCTTGCGCCGCCGCACGATCAGCCCCTGCTCGGCCAGCGGCGCCAGCGCCTTGTTCACGGTCATGCGCGAGCAGCCGTACTCGGCCATCAGTTCATGCTCGGACGGCACGCGATGGCCCGGCGGCCAGGCGCCCGAGCGGATGCGCTCCGAGATCTCGGCCCGGATGCGCCGGTGCAGGGTCGCGTCGTTCATTGCGCCAACAGCCGGGCCAGCGTGTCGCGATAGCGGGCGGCGACGCGTTCGCGGGCGAGGTGGCGCCCCCCCTCGACGACCCGGCGGCCGCGGCGCCAGACGTGCTCGACCGGACCGGCCGCGAAGACGCGGCTGTCCAGCCAGGCGTGGCCCGTGCGTCCGGCGTACGCCTCGTGCGCCGACGGCAGGCTGACGATGTCCGCAGCGGCGCCGACAGCGAGGCCGGCCGGCCGGGGGACGCCCAGCGCCTGGGCGCCGCCGGTGAGCGCCTTGCGATAGAGCGCGGCGCCCGTGGCCGCGCCCTCGCCCGGCGCCAGGATGTTGCGCGCGCGCCGCGTCAGCCGCTGGCCATATTCCAGCAGGCGCAATTCCTCGGCGGCGTCGATGCGGACGTTGGAGTCCGAGCCGACCCCGAAGGCTCCGCCCTCGGCAAGGTAGCGCGCAGCCGGGAACACGCCGTCGCCCAGGTTCGCCTCGGTGATCGGGCAAAGGCCGGCGACGGCGCCACGCGTGGCGATGCGGCGCCGCTCGGCCTCGGTCACATGGGTGGCGTGAACCAGGCACCAACTGTCGTCCACGGCGAAGCGGTCCTGCAGCCATTCGACGGGCCGCGCGCCGCTCCAGGCAAGGCAGTCGTCCACCTCCTTCACCTGCTCGGCGATGTGGATGTGGATCGGCTGGGCCAGGGCGGCGACGGCGCGAAGTTCGTCCTCGGTGACGGCGCGCAGGCTGTGAGGCGCCACGCCGACCACGGCGTCGGGCAGGCCCGCCACTGCCGCGCGCGAGGCCTCATGCAGGCGCACGTAGCCGTCGATGTCGTTGACGAACCGCCGCTGGCCCGCAGTCGGCGGTGCGCCGCCAAAACCCGAGTGCGCATAGAAGACCGGCAGCAGCGTCAGGCCGATCCCGGTCTCCTCGGCCGCGGCGCCGATGCGCGCCGCCATCTCGGCCAGGTCCGAATACAGTCGACCGTCCGGGCCGTGGTGCAGGTAGTGGAACTCGCCGACGCGAGTGAAGCCGGTCTCCAGCATCTCCACGAACGCCTGGGCGGCGATGGCCTGCACGTCGCCGGGCGAGAGGTCGCCCACGAAGCGGTACATCAGCTCGCGCCACGTCCAGAAGCTGTCGCCCTCGGGCCCACGGACCTCGGTGAGGCCAGCCATGGCGCGCTGGAAGGCGTGGCTGTGCAGGTTGGGCAGGCCGGGGACGGCGATGCCGCCGCGGTCGTCGCCGGCCTGGGGCTGAACCCCCGCCTGGAGCGCCGAGATCGCGCCGCCCTCGATCTCCACGCGCGCGCCCGCCGCCCAGCCGTCGGCCAGGAGGGCGTGTTCGAACCAGAGCGCGGCGTCGGCCATGACCTCTCCTCGGGCGCGTCGCAGGACGCTGCAAGCGGCGTTTATGTCTATACAAAAAGAACGAGGCAGCCTAGGGTCCGCGCGCAGTTGGATGGAGGGCCTACTTGCGCTGCGACCGGGTCTGGCGGAACGCCCGCCTCGCCACCCTCGCGCCGGGCCGCCCGGGGCTGGGGGAGGTCGAGCGCGGCGTCGTGGCGGCGCTGGACGGCCGGATCGCCTGGGCCGGCGCCGAGGCCGATGCGCCCACGTTCGAGGCGGCCGAAACGATCGACTGCGAAGGCCGCTGGATCACGCCCGGCCTGATCGATCCGCACACCCACTTGGTCCATGGCGGCGATCGCGCCCGCGAGTTTGAAATGCGGCTGGCCGGCGCCAGCTACGAGGAGATCGCCCGCGCCGGCGGCGGGATCGTCTCGACCATGGCCGCCACCCGCGCCGCGTCGGAGGACGAGCTGGTGGCCCAGGCCCTGCCCCGCCTCGACGCCCTCATCGCCGAGGGCGCGACGACCGTCGAGGTGAAGTCCGGCTACGGCCTGTCGCTGGAGCATGAGCTGAAATCCCTGCGCGCGGCGCGGCGACTGGGCGATGTCCGGCCCGTGACGATCACGACGACCTTCCTGGGCGCGCATGCCCTGCCGCCGGAGTTCAAGGAAGACCCGGACGGCTACATCGACCTCGTCTGCCGCGAGATGATCCCGGCGGTCGCGGCGGAGCAGTTGGCCGATGCGGTCGACGCCTTCTGCGAAGGCATCGGCTTCACGGCCGACCAGATCCGCCGAGTCTTCGAAGCGGCCAAGGCGCACGGCCTGCCCGTGAAGCTGCACGCCGAGCAGCTCTCCAACCTGCACGGCGCGGCGCTGGCGGCGGCGTTCGGCGCTCTGTCTGCCGACCATCTGGAACACCTCGACGCGGCCGGGATCACGGCGATGGCCAAGGCCGGTACAGTCGCGACCTTGCTACCCGGCGCCTATTACTTCGTCCGCGAGACCAAGCTGCCGCCCGTCGAGGGCCTGCGCGCGGCGGGCGTGCCGCTGGCCCTGGCCACAGATTGCAACCCCGGTACTTCGCCGCTGACGTCGCTGCTGCTGACCATGAACATGGGGGCGACCCTGTTCCGTCTGACGGTCGACGAGTGCCTGGCCGGCGTGACCCGCGAGGCCGCCCGCGCCCTGGGCCGGCTCGCCGAGGTCGGCACGCTGGAGGCCGGCAAGGCCTGCGACCTCGCCATCTGGGACGTCGAGCGTCCCGCCGAGCTCGTCTACCGGATGGGCTTCAACCCCCTGCACGCCCGCGTCTGGAGAGGCCTTTGAACGACGTCCTGCTGGTTCCCGGCGACACCCCGCTCGCCGCGTGGCGCGAGGTCTATCGCGGCGCATCCGTGCGTCTGCCCGCGTCCGCCGCGGGTCCGATCGCCGAGAGCGCGGCGGCCATCGAGCGTATCCTGGCGAAGCGCGAACCGGTCTACGGGATCAACACCGGCTTCGGGAAACTGGCCAGCGTCCGCATCGACGACGCCGACCTCGCCACGCTCCAGCGCAACATCGTGCTCTCCCACGCCGCGGGGACCGGCGAGCCGTCGCCGACCGCCATCGTGCGGCTGATGATGGCGCTGAAGCTGGCCAGCCTGGCCCAGGGCGCCTCGGGCGTGCGGCCGGCGACCGTCGCGCTTTTGGAGAAGATGATCGTCGCCGGCCTGACGCCGGTCGTGCCGGCCCAGGGCTCGGTCGGCGCGTCGGGCGACCTGGCTCCGCTGTCGCACATGGCGGCCGCCATGATCGGCGTCGGCGAGATCGAGGTGGGCGGCGTGCGCCAGCCGGCCGACATGGCGCTCAGGGCCTCGGGGCTGGAGCCGCTGGCGCTGGGGCCGAAGGAAGGCCTGGCGCTGCTGAACGGCACCCAGTTCTCGACGGCCAATGCGCTCGCCGGCCTGTTCGAGGCCGAGCGGCTGTTCCAGACCGCGCTGGTCACCGGCGCGCTCTCGACCGAGGCGGCCAAGGGCTCGGACACGCCCTTCGACCACCGCATCCACGCGCTGCGCCGCCAGCCGGGCCAGATCGAGGCCGGCGACGCCCTGCGCGCGCTGATGGCCGGCTCGGCGATCCGGGCCTCGCACCTGAAGGACGACGAGCGGGTGCAGGACCCCTACTGCCTGCGTTGCCAGCCGCAGGTGATGGGCGCAGCGCTGGACGTGCTGCGGCAGGCCGCCACCACGCTGGGCTACGAAGCCAACGGCGTGTCGGACAACCCGCTGATCTTCGCCGACGCCGACGAAGCGCTGTCCGGCGGCAACTTCCACGCCGAGCCGGTGGCCTTCGCCGCCGACATGATCGCGCTGGCCGTCTGCGAGATCGGTTCGCTGGCCGAGCGGCGCGTGGCGATGCTGGTGGACCCCGCGCTCAGCGGCCTGCCGGCGTTCCTGACGCCGAAGCCGGGGCTGAACTCGGGCTTCATGATCCCTCAGGTGACGGCCGCGGCCCTGGTCTCCGAGAACAAGCAGCGCGCCTATCCGGCCAGCGTCGACTCCATCCCGACCTCGGCCAACCAGGAGGACCACGTCTCCATGGCCGCCCACGGTTCGGCGCGCCTGCTGCCGATGGTGCGCAACGCCACCGCGGTCGCCGGGATCGAGCTGCTGGCCGCCGCCCAGGGCTGCGACTTCCACCGCCCGCTGACGTCGAGCCCGGCGCTGGAGGCCGTGCGAAAGCTGCTGCGCGACCAGGTCCCGCACCTCGACGACGACCGCCACTTCCACCCCGACATGGAGGCCGCCAACGCGCTGGTCCGGTCGGGCGCGGTCGTGGATGCCGCCGCCCAGCCGCTACCGGGGATCGCATGAGCGACTGGCTGCAGATCCATCGGGGCGACGCGCCGCTGGTCGTCAGCTTCCCGCACACCGGGACCGAGCTGCCCACCGGGATCGCCGCGCGGCTCATCTCGCCCTGGCTGGCGCGCAAGGACGCCGACTGGTGGATCGAGCAGCTCTACGACTTCGCCCCCTCGCTGGGCGCCACCACGATCCGCACGGCCATGAGCCGCACCGTCATCGACGTGAACCGCGACCCGTCCGGCGCCTCGCTCTATCCGGGCCAGGCGACCACCGGCCTCTGCCCCACCACCACCTTCGACGGCGAGCCGCTCTATCGCACCGGCGAGCCGGACCAGGCCGAGATCGACAGGCGCCGCGCCGAGTACTTCGACCGGTACCACGACGCCCTGCGCGCCGAGCTGGACCGGCTGCGCGCGATCCACGGCAAGGTCGTGCTTTACGAGGCCCACTCGATCCGCTCGGCCATCCCGCGGCTGTTCGACGACCTTCTGCCCAACTTCAACCTCGGCACCAATTCCGGCGCGAGCTGCGACCCGGCCCTGACCGCCGCCGTCGAGGCCGCCTGCGACGCCAGCGAATTCAGCCGGGTCACCAACGGCCGCTTCAAGGGCGGCTGGACCACGCGCCACTACGGCCGGCCCGAAGACGGCGTCCACGCGATCCAGATGGAGCTGGCCTGCCGCGGCTACATGGACGAGCCGCCTGGCCTGCTGACCTCGGCCATCTGGCCCACGACCTACACGCCCGAGCGCGCGGCCCCGATGCGGGCGGTCCTGACGCGGGTGCTGGAAGCTTGCCTGGAGTTTGCGAAGTGAGCCCTTCTCCCCTTGCGGGAGAAGGTGGCCTGCGCAGCAGGTCGGATGAGGGGTCGTGCCGGCCTTTCAACCGCGGCGGCGCGTCGGCTCCGCGATATCAACCACGGACAAGACTGCGCCTGCGGCGCGCGATGAGCCGGACAGACCGGCGTAACCCCTCATCCGTCGGCCTTCGGCCGCCACCTTCTCCCGCAAGGGGAGAAGGCCACCTCATGTTCGAGATCTCCGCATGACCCGCCTCGACAAGACCCGCGTGATCAAGCCCGCCACCGGCGCCCAGCGCACCGCCAAAAGCTGGCTGACCGAAGCCCCGCTGCGGATGCTGATGAACAACCTGCACCCCGACGTCGCCGAGCGGCCCGAGGAGCTGGTGGTCTATGGCGGCATCGGCCGCGCCGCCCGCGACTGGGAGAGCTTCGACAAGATCGTCGAGACCCTGCGTCGGCTGGAGGACGACGAGACGCTGCTGGTCCAGTCGGGCAAGCCGGTCGGCGTCTTCCGCACCCACGCCGACGCGCCGCGCGTGCTGATCGCCAACTCCAACCTGGTGCCGCGCTGGGCCACCTGGGACCACTTCAACGAGCTCGATCGCGCGGGCCTGGCCATGTACGGCCAGATGACCGCCGGCTCGTGGATCTACATCGGCGCCCAGGGCATCGTGCAGGGCACCTACGAGACCTTCGTCGAGATGGGCCGCCAGCACTATGGCGGCGACCTGTCGGGCCGCTGGCTGTTGACCGCAGGCCTCGGCGGCATGGGCGGGGCCCAGCCGTTGGCGGCGGTGATGGCGGGCGCGTCGTGCCTGGCGATCGAGTGCCAGCAGTCCAGCATCGATATGCGGCTGCGCACCGGCTACGTCGACCGCCAGGCCAAGGATGTCGACGAGGCCTTGGCGCTGATCGAGCAGTCCTGCCGCGACAAGACCCCGATCTCCGTCGCCCTGCTGGGCAATGCCGCCGAGGTGCTGCCCGAACTGTTCGCCCGCGGCGTGCGGCCCGACCTGCTGACCGACCAGACCAGCGCCCACGACCCGGTCAACGGCTACCTGCCCAAGGGCTGGAGCCTGGAGCGCTGGGCCGCGATGCGCGCCCAGGACCCGAAGCAGGTGGAGGAGGCCGCCAAGGCCTCGATGGCCGAGCACGTCCAGGCCATGCTCGACTTCCAGGCGGCGGGCGTGCCCACCGTCGACTACGGCAACAACATCCGCCAGATGGCCAAGGAGGCAGGCGTCGCCAACGCCTTCGACTTCCCGGGCTTCGTGCCGGCCTATATCCGCCCGCTGTTCTGCCGTGGGATCGGACCCTTCCGCTGGGCGGCGCTGTCGGGCGATCCCGAGGACATCGCCAAGACCGACGCGAAGGTCAAAGAGCTGATCCCGGACAATCCGCACCTGCACAACTGGCTCGACATGGCCGGCAAGAAGATCAAGTTCCAGGGCCTGCCCGCCCGCATCTGCTGGGTGGGGCTGGGCGACCGCCACCGCCTGGGCCTGGCCTTCAACGAGATGGTGGCCAGGGGCGAGCTGAAGGCGCCTGTCGTGATCGGCCGCGACCACCTGGACTCGGGCTCGGTCGCCTCGCCCAACCGCGAGACCGAGGCCATGCGCGACGGCACCGACGCGGTATCGGACTGGCCGCTGCTGAACGCCCTGCTCAACACGGCGTCGGGCGCCACCTGGGTGTCGCTGCACCACGGCGGCGGCGTGGGCATGGGCTTCTCGCAGCATGCCGGCATGGTGATCGTCTGCGACGGCACCGAGGCGGCGGCGAAGCGGATCGAGCGGGTGCTGTGGAACGACCCCGCTACTGGCGTCATGCGCCACGCCGACGCCGGCTATGAGATCGCGCTGAACGTGGCGCGCGAGAAGAAGCTCGATCTTCCGGGTATCCTGGGCTGATGCAGCTCCTGCGCGCCGCCGACCGTGCCGCCACGCCGTGGAAGAACGGCGGCGGGATCACGCGCGAGGTGGCGGCCTGGCCGCCGGGGTCCGGCTTCGACGACTTCCACTGGCGCGTCAGCATGGCCGAGGTGCGCGCCGACGGGCCATTCTCGGTGTTCGCCGGGGTGGACCGCGTCCTGGCGGTGCTGGAGGGCCGGCTCGCCATCTCGGTGCAGGGCGTCGGCGACTTCGACCTCGCGCCCGGCTCGGCGGCGGCGGTGTTCCCCGGCGACGCACCCACCACGGGCCGGGTCGTGGGCGGTCCGGCGCTGGACCTCAACATCATGACCCGGCGCGGCAAGGCCACCGCCCGCCTGGGCCGGCTCGCCGTGGCGGGGCCCCAGCCGCTGCCGGCCGCGCCCGGCCGGAGGCTGTTGATCGCCGGCGACGGACCGATGCGAGCGTCGGACCATCGGCTCGAGCGCTATGATGCGCTGCTGCTGGAGGCGACGGACCCGGCCCTCGTGCTCGACGCCGAGCGGCCGACGATCGCCTATCTCGTGAGCTTCGCCTAGGGCCAGCCGACCAACAGGCGCACCGAGCCCTCGTACTGCGGCAGCGTACGCCAATGGCCATAGCGCTCGTCCCAGCGGCCGGACGCGAGGTCGACCGAGAGCTGGGCCACGAAGCGCGGCTCCACGGCCGGATCGACGAAGCCCCACGACGACTGGGCGCGGCGCACGGCGGGGTCCAGCATCCGCTCGGGCCGGGCGTAGAAGGCCTCGGTGAAACCGTCGGTGCAGTCGGCGGGGATCGGCACGATGCGCATCTCCACCTTCGACCCCAGCGCCGCCAGGCTGGCCTCGATGTCGGGATAGCGCTTCTGCTCCGCGGCGATCAGCTCTGGGGCGTAGTCGTTGAGCCACCAGTTGGCGAGCGCCGGCCCGTCGAAGGCCGAGACCACCACCGGCCCGCGCGCCACACGGCGCATCTCGGCCAGCCCCTTGGCCCGGTCGGCCCATTGGTGGATCGTCGCCACCGCCATGGCGGCATCGACCGCACCGTCGTCCAGCGGCAGCGCCTCGGCGACGCCACGGATGGCGATGGCCGCACCGGGCGGCCGCTGGGCCCGCATCACCGCCGACGGCTCGACCGCCAGAACCTGCCGTCCAACCGGCTCGTACGACCCCGCGCCGGCCCCGACATTGACCACCGTGCGCGCGTCGCCCAGCGCCGCGTCGATAGCCGCGGCGATGCGCGGATCGGGCCGCCGCACGTTCGCGTAGCCGTGGCCGGTGCTGTCGTAGTCCACGTCGCCGCCCATCCGCATCGGATCGTTCCTCTCACAGTTCATCAGGTGAGCGTCGAGATAGGCCGGCGCATCTCGCTGGAAAATCGAGTTCGGATCGCACATTCTGTGAGTGAAATTCACGGATAGGACTTCACGTGGCCGCCCGCCTGCCCCCGCTCTCGACGCTGCGCGCCTTCGAGGCCGTGGCCCGCCTGGGCTCGGTCAGTCGCGCCGCCGACGAGCTGGGCCGCACCCATGGCGCGGTCAGCAAACAGCTCCGCACGCTGCATGAGCACGCCGGCCTGCCGCTGTTCGAGAAGGTGGGGACGGGCCTGCGCGCCAACGCCGCCGGCCGCAGCCTCGCCACCGCCGTGGCCGAGGCGCTGGACACGCTCTCCGACCGCTACGCCGAGGTGGTGCGCGCGGCGCGTTCGCCGGCCGTCCACGTGGCCTGCAGCGTCACCTTCGCCATGGGCTGGCTGGCGCCGCGGCTGCCGGCGTTCTCCAGCCTCCATCCCGACGTCCGCCTGCGCCTGTCGATGACCTCGGCCCGCGAGATGCGCGAGGAGCGCGACGCCGACCTCACGGTGCTGTGGGATCGCAGCGCCTACCCGCTCGCTGACCAGGCCCGGGCGATCCGCCTGGCCGACAGCCGCTTCGGCGTGGTGGCCGCGCCGCGCTATCCCGCGACGCTCTCGCGCGGCCGGCTGTCGGCGCCGCGCCGGATCGTCCACGATCACACGTCCCGCGCCTGGGACCAGTGGACCGAGCTGACCGGCGTCCGGATCGAGACCGACGCTTCGCTGTCGTTCCCGCACACCCACCTCTGCCTCGGCGCGGCGGTGGGCGGCATGGGGATCGCGATGGCCGAGCAGCGGCTGGCCGACGCCGACATCGCCGCCGGCCGGCTCGTGGCGGTGGGTGGCTTCACGGCGTTCCCGGACGGGTTCGCCGCCATCCCCCATCGTACGAAGCCGATGACCAGCGAGACCCGCCTGTTCCTCGACTGGCTGGCCGAGGGCCTCAACGCCGGCTGAGGCCCTCCGCCCGTCTTCGTCAGAACCGCGCGCTGGCCTGAAGGCCGAAGGTGCGCGGATCGTTGAAGGCGCCGGTGATCCCGCCGGTGATGCTGAGGCTGCGGGTGACCATGTGCTCTTCGTTGAAGAGGTTGCGCACCCAGAAGGCGACGGTCAGCACACCGCCTGTCTCGGCCAGGGGGATGTCGGTGACCGAGACCCGGGCGTTCACGACCGTGCCGGCCTGGGTCTTGAGCTGGGGCGCGAACAGGCCGCCCGCGATCGCGACGTCGTTGGCGGTCGTATAGTAGCCGCCATTCCAATTCGCGTCGGCGTGGAAGCGCAGCGTCACGTCCTGCACCGGCATCTCGTAGTCGACGCCGAGGGTCGCGGAGTCCTGCGGCGTGTACTGCTGGTGCCGGGTCTGCTTCTGGGTCGAGAAGACCATGCCGACGCCCGGGACGAAGGTCGGGAACGGGTTCAACGCGTCGGGCAGGCGGATGTAGTTGTAGGTATAGGACGCCGAGATCGTCAGGCCCTCCATCGGGGCCAGCATGGCGTCGGCCTCGACGCCGCGCACCTTGCCCTTGTCGGGGGCGTTGATGGTGTCCTCGGTGGTGCGGGTGCCCACCGTCGAGATCGAGCCGTCCGGGTTAAGGTTGTAGTACGGCGCGGTGTAGTCGTACTGGATGTCCTTGTAGTCGCCGTCGTACGCCGCGATGTTGAAGCGCAGGCGGTGATCGAGGAATTCGCTCTTCGCGCCCACCTCGAACATCGAGATCGTCTCGGGATCGAACGACCCGTAGCTCAGCGAGCGCGAGTTGGCGCCGCCCGACTTATAGCCCGTGCCCCACTTGCCGTAGACCGACACGTCGGGCGCGACGTCGAAGGCCAGGGTGATCATCGGATCGACGCGCTTCCAGCTATCCTTGAAGCCGATCGCGCCGGAGACGCCGCGGTTGTTGACCGGCAGGGCGTTGTTCACGACCAGCAGCGCGCCCTTCTTGCGGTCGTTGGTCCAGCGGAGGCCGGCCGTCAGGTGGAGACGGTCTTCGAAGATCGGCGGCGTATAGGTGGCCTGGCCATAGACCCCGTAGCTGTCGGTGCTGACCTCGCTGGCTCGGTCGACCCCGGCGTAGGGGAAGAGCGGCTTGACCAGGTTGGTGACCGCCGGCTTGCCGTTGAGATTGGCGATGTTGTTCGCGCCGTACGGGATCACGAAATACGACGTCCCGGCGCCCAGCGCATCGAACTGCAGCGTGAAGTAGGCCTGCGCCTGGTCCTCCACGTGCTCATGGTAGGCGAGCGCGCCGACGACGTACTGCAAGCGGCCGAACTGGCCGACCGCCTGGAACTCCTGGCTGTACTGGTACTGGTCGAAGGCCGCGAGGCTGTAGCGTTCGAACTGGAGCGACGCGGCGGTCGCCGGCGCCGGCGTGCCCGCGCCGCTGGGGGCCGAGAACTGGTTCTGGTAGAGGTCGCGGTAGGACGAGATCGACTTGAGCGTGAGATCGTCGCTCACGTCCCAGGTCAGGTTCAGCGTGTGGCCCCACTGGCGGCCGACGCTGGGCTCCAGCGGCACACCGATCGGGCCGACCTTCACGCGATGCGGCAGCAGCGGCGCGATGGTGGCGATCTTCTGAGTGCCCAGCGCGATCTGGTTGTTGAAGAGCGTGGTCTCTTCGGTGCGGCCCGTGTCGTAGGCGTAGTTGGCGACGAAGTTCTCGGTGGGACGCCACTGCAGCTGCGCGCGCACGCCGCGGCGCTGGACCTGGCCCCAGTCGTCGGCGCCGGCCAGCGGGTTGTCGACGAAGCCGTCGCGGGCGTTGACGACGCCGTCCACCTTCACGCGGAAGTTGTTCCACTCCGGCAGGTCGAGATGGAACTCGCCCTCGTAGCTGTGGAAGTTGCCGAGGCCGCCCACCATGTTCAGGTGAAACTGGCCGCTCGGCCGCTTAGTCGTGATGTTCAGCGCGCCGGCCTCGGTGTTGCGGCCGAAAAGGGTGCCCTGCGGCCCCTTCAGCACCTCGATGCGCTCGACGTCGTACAGCGCGGCGTCCAGGCCCTGTGGGCGGCCGAGATAGACGCCGTCGACGTAGACGCCCACGCCCGGGTCGCGCGCCGGCTGGTTGGTGTCGCTCATGATCCCGACGCCGCGGATGTTCAGGATCATGTTGAAGGGGCGCGAGGCGAACGGCATCACCCGCAGGCCGGGCACGGCGCCGTCGTTCAGGTCGGTCAGCGACTGGACGTGGCGGTCGGCCATGGCCTCGGCGGTCACGACCGAGATGGAGATCGGCGTCTTCTGCAGGTTGGTTTCGCGCTTCTCGGCGGTGACGACGACCTCGGAGAGGCCCGCCCCGTCCCCGGCGTCGCCGGCATCCGCAGCGTCGGCCTGACCGCCCAGCACCAGCCAGGCGGAGCAGGCCAGCAGGCTGGCGCGCGTGGGTCGCCGGGCGAGAGCCTTGGCGAAGTTCACCTTGAGACACGTCATCTTCATCCCCTCCGACGGACGCGTTGGATGGGAATGCTTGAGTAGAGATGCGAATTGTCAGGCCGGCTTCGCTTCGGTGAACCCGTCGTGTCCTACCCGCGACTTGTCCACTCGACATGGTTGTAGGCGCCGGGCGACCGGGACGCCGCGCAGGATATTCTAACCGGTCGGTTCGAGGTCCAGCACGACCGCGGCATGGTCGCTGGGGAACCAGCCAGCCGGGTCGGGCCGGTCGAGGCCACGGCCCTGTCGGACGACCCGCCAGCCGCCAGGGCGGACCAGGGCGCAGTGGTCGATGGCGAGGCCCGCGTGGGCCGGCCCGTCGACGTGGGCGCCGTGGAGCGTCGACGGCAGCAGCGGCAGGGCGAGGGGCGCGAGCTCGGGCGAGGCCGCCGTCGCATTGAGGTCGCCCGCGACCACCAGCGCGCCAGGAAGGCAATCTTCCGCCCACGCCAGCGCCGCCTGCAGCTGGGCCGCACGCAGGGCCTCGGCCGTGCGCAGGTGGGTCAGGTGCAGGTTCAGCAGCCGGAGCGGGCGGCCACAGCTCACGAGGTCGGCCGCCTGCGCGATCCGCTCGCCGTCGGCGGGGTCGTCGGGCAGGCCAAGCGTGCGGGTCCTCGCGACGGCGCGGGTCAGGATCGCGAGACCCGAGGAGCTCTCCACCACCCGGCCGTCGTGGGCGCGCAGTTTGAGCCGCGCGGGCGCCGCGTACAGGTGCAGGCCGAGGTCGCGGGCGAGCACGGCGGCCGTGTCTTGGTCGGCCCCGACGAAGGCTTCCTGCAGGCAGACGACGTCGGGCGCGAGCTCGGCCAGGCCCTCGGACATCAGCCGCAGGCGGCGCGGATAGTCGCCCTCGTTCTTCCAGGTGTTGAGCGTGACGATCCGCAACGAAGCGCCTCGCGCTTGATCAGGCGGCCCGTCGGCCCTCGACCCAGACGCCACGGACCACCGGCAGGTCGCCGCAGCGCTGCACGCGCACGAGGTCCGCCCGGCGGCCCACCTCGATCACGCCCCGGTCGTCCAGCCGCGCCGCCCGCGCGGGCCCGCCCGTCACCACGGCGGCGGCGGCCGGCAAGCTCCAGCTGAACTCGGGCTTGGTCAGCGCGAAGGCGCACTCGATCAGGCTGCGCGGCACGTAGTCCGAAGCGAAGGCGTCCAGTAGGCCCTCGGCCGCCAGGTCGGCGGCGCGGACGTTGCCCGAGTAGGAGCCGCCGCGGATCAGGTTCGGGCCGCCCATCACGATCACCATGCCGCGGGCGCGGGCCTGGCGGGCCGCCTCCAAGGTCACGGGGAACTCGGAGACCGTGGCGCCCAGGTCGGCGGCCTCGTCCACGTGGGCGACGTCCTCGTCGTCGTGGCTAGCCAGCGGCGCGCCAAGGCTCTCGGCCAGCTCGGCGACTTTGCGGCGATGGTTGGCGGCGTTGCGGACGTGGCGGTCGCGGATCCCAGCCATGCGCTCCTCGATCGCCGCATCGTCCATGCCGCCCTCGCGCCACATGGCGAAGTGCTTCTCGGCGTTGCGGTACTGCCGCTGGCCGGGCGTGTGGTCCATCACCGAGAACAGGCCGGTCATCGGGTGGCCGGCGAAGGCGTCGAGCCGGTCCAGCAGGTCGTCCGCCGGCGTCTCGCAGCGCCAGTGCAGCTTGTGGTCGGCCTTCAGCATTCCGGCCGCCTGCGCCGCCGCTAGGCCGTCAGCCAGCCGCGCCAGGTTGTCGTGATCGCGCGACAGAGCTGCGTTGAACGAGCCGATCGACAGGCTGTCGAAGATGGTCGTCACGCCCACCGACAGGCAGCAGCCGTCATGGGTCACCGCCGCCGACACCGGATGCCAGTCGATCTTCGGCCGGGGGAAGAAGTGCTTCTCGAGGTTATCGGTGTGCAGGTCGATGACGCCCGGCATCAGCACGTCGCCGTCCAGGTCCTCGCCCACGGCAGACGGGCCGCGGTCGATGGAGGCGATCCGCCCGCCCTTGACCAGGACCGACCCCAGGAAGGCCTCGTCGGCGGTCACGACGAGGGCGTTGCGGTAGGCGATGTCCACGCGAAAAGCTCCTGGCGGGTCACTCTGGACCGGGGAAATCGATCTCGACTTCGGTGGCGGCGCGGCTGATGCCGTATTCCAGCGGCCGCCCGAGCCCGTCGATGTTGAGGTAGCGCTGCACCAGCAGCGGAACGTGCCGTGGGATCTTCAGCAGCGTGGCCTCGTGGCCGGTGGGCAGCCGGGCCGAGATCCAGGTGCGCTGGCGGGTGTAGTCCGGCACGCCGAAGTCGATCAGCGTCTGGGTGATGGCGCCGCGCTGGCGATAGGTCTCGGCGAAGGCCGGGAAGCGTGCGTGGCTGAAGTGGTGCTGGCTGAGACCGGTCGGCTCGCCGTCGATGAAGCGCCGGCGCTCCAGGTAGACCACCGGCTCGCCGGCGCGCAGGCCGAGCTGGGCCGCCACCTTGGGATCGGCCGGCCGGACGACCAGCTTGATCGTGTCGGTGCGCGGGACGCGTCCGCCCTCACGCACGCCCTCGGTGAAGCGCGGCCGGCGGTGCAGCCGCATCGGGGCCGAGGGCCTGCGCACATAGCTGCCCCGGCCCTGGGTGGACTCGACGATGCCCTTGTCCTGCAGGTCGGACAGGGCGCGGCGCACCGTGTGCCGGTTGACCATGAACTGCCGCGACAGCTCGAACTCGGTCGGCAGCTTGTCGCCGGGGGTCAGCTCGCGAGCCAGGATCCGGCGCTCGAGCGACTGTGAGATCTCTCGCCAGAGGGTCATGGGCAGACACCCTACCAACGGCGTTTATCAATCGCACGACACAAAACTAGACAAGTTTTACTGATGTCGCGGAAATTTCACGATCCTCCATTTGCTCGTAAACTCAACAGATCATAATACTGTACTTGCAAGTACACAACAAACTTCAGAATTGTCGGAGGTTAGGAGATGTCCGCCACACCAGTTGTCGAGCAGCCGCGACGCCGTTGGCTCTCGATCCTGGCCAAGGCGGCGCCCGCGGAAGTCGCCGCCGCGTGGGACCGCCTGGAGCGTCCCCCGGCCTATCGGATGCTGCGGGCGCCCGAGATCGGCATGGTCATGGTCCGCGGCCGCATGGGCGGCACGGGCGACGCGTTCAACGTCGGCGAGATGACGGTCACCCGCGCCGCGGTGCGGCTGGACAGCGGCGCCACCGGGGTCGGTTACGTCGCCGGACGCGACCGCCGCCACGCCGAGATCGCCGCCGTGGTCGACGCGATGATGCAGTCGCCCGAGCTCAGGCCCGCGGCCGAAGGGATCGTGGCCCCGCTCGAGACGGCCCAGCGCCAACGGCGCGACACCGGCGCCCGCAAGGCCGCCGCCACCAAGGTCGACTTCTTCACCATGGTCCGCACCCGGGGGCCCGCCTGATGAACGCGTATTCCCCCCTCGACCTGGCCGAGATCGCGCCGGGCTTCGCCGACCCCACCCGGGACTCCCAGGCGGTGTTCCGGCGCGTGATGGACGCGGTCGCCCGGCCCGGCACCATCCACGACCTGTCGTTCGCGCCTCCGCCTCCGCCCGGCCTCGGTCGCGCGGCGGCGGCCATGGCCCTGACCCTCTTCGACTTCGAGACCCGCGTCTGGCTCGACGGCGAGCTGCGGGGCGGGGCGGCCGCCGACTGGCTGCGCTTCCACTGCGCCTGCCCGCTGACCGACGCCCCCGGTGAGGCGGCGTTCGCCATCGTGGTCGACGCGGCGGACTGCCCGCCGCTGTCGTCCTTCCACCCCGGCGACGCCAAGTACCCCGACCGCTCGACCACTCTCATCGTGCAGGCGCCCGCCCTGGTCGGCGGCCGATGCGCGACGCTGGAGGGGCCGGGGATCAAGGAGCGCAGCGCCATCGCGCCCGCCGGCCTGCCCGCCAGCTTCTGGGAGCAGGTCCAGGCCAATCACGCCCGGTTCCAGTTCGGCGTCGACGTGATCTTCGCCGCCGGGGACCTCATCGCCGGCCTGCCGCGCTCCACGCGCGTCACCATCAAGGGAGACTGACCATGGCCTATGTGGCGGTCAAAGGCGGCGAAGCCGCCATCAGCAACGCCCACCGCTGGCTCGCCGAGGACCGGCGCGGCGACCCCGCCGTGCCCGAACTGGGCGCCGACCAGGTGCGCGAGCAGCTGTCGCTCGCCGTCGACCGGGTGATGAGCGAGGGCTCCTGCTACGACCGCGACCTCGCGGCCCTGGCGGTGAAGCAGGCGCGCGGCGACCTGCCCGAGGCGATCTTCCTGATGCGGGCCTACCGCACCACCCTGCCCCGCTTCGGCTACTCGCAGCCGGTGGAGACCGGGGCGATGGCCGTGCGCCGCCGCATCTCGGCAGCCTTCAAGGACATCCCGGGCGGCCAGGTGCTGGGCCCGACGTTCGACTACACCCACCGCCTGCTGGACTTCACCCTCGCCGCCGACGGCCACGTGCCGGAAGCCGCGGTCGAGGCCGTCGAGGCCCAGGCCTATCCGATGGCCACGATCGCCAGCGTCTTCGACCAGGAGAACCTGCTTGAGACCGACCTGCCCAGCGGCGAGCCCGTCGAGCCGTTCGACCTGACCCGCGAGCCGATGGCCTTCCCGGCCGGGCGCGACCAGCGGCTCCAGGCCCTGGCCCGCGGCGACGAGGGCTTCCTGCTCAGCCTCGCCTATTCGTCCCAGCGAGGCTGGGGCAACACCCACCCGCTGTGCGCCGAGATCCGCCTGGGGGAGGTGGCCGTCGAGTTCACGCCCGACGAGCTGGGCTTCCCCATCGAGGTGGGCGAGCTGACGCTGACCGAGTGCCACATGATCTCCACCGGCGCGGCCGGGATGGAGACGCCGCCGCAGTTCGCCCGCGGCTACGGCCTCACCTTCGGCCACTGCGAGCGCAAGGCGATGTCCATGGCCATCGTCGACCGCGCCCTGCGCGACGCCGAGGAGATCGAGAACGCCGCCCCGGTCCAGGACCAGGAGTTCGTGCTCTACCACTCCGATAACGTGGAGGCCTCGGGCTTCGTCCAGCACCTGAAGCTGCCCCACTACGTGGACTTCCAGGCCGACCTGCAGCTCATCCGCCGGCTGCGCCGGGAGTGGTTCGACCGCGAGGCGGCCCTGAAGGAAGCCGCCGAATGAGTTCCCCCCAGTCTAAAGCGTCCGCGGCCAATGCGTCCGGGTCCAACGCGCCCGAGCGCTATTACAACTACGCCTACCTCGACGAGCAGACGAAGCGGATGATCCGCCGCGCCATCCTCAAGGCGCTGGCGATCCCGGGCTACCAGGTGCCGTTCGGCTCGCGCGAGATGCCGGTGCCCTACGGCTGGGGCACCGGCGGCATCCAGCTGACCGCCGCCATCATCGGCCCGGACGACGTCTACAAGTGCATCGACCAGGGCGCCGACGACACGACCAACGCGGTGTCGATCCGCCGCTTCTTCGCCAAGGTGGCCGACGTGGCCGTGACCGAGGACACGGCCGAAGCGACGATCATCCAGACGCGCCACCGCATCCCGGAGAAGCCGCTGAAGGAAGGCCAGGTGCTGGTCTTCCAGGTGCCTCAGCCCGAGCCCCTGCGCGGGCTGGAGCCGCGCGAGACCGAGACCCGGGCGATGCACGCCTACGAGGAATACGGCCTGCAGTACGTCTCGCTCTACGAGAGCGTGGCCACCTACGGCCGGATCGCCTCGACGGTGGGCTATCCCACCATGATCGACGAGCGCTACCTGATGAGCCCCTCGCCGATCCCGAAGTTCGACAACCCGAAGCTGGACGACAACGAGGCGATCCTGCTGTTCGGCGCGGGCCGCGAGAAGCGGATCTACGCCGTGCCGCCGCACACCAGCGTCCGCAGCCTCGACTTCGAGGACTATCCCTTCGAGACCCAGACCTGGGAGGAGAACTGCGCCCTCTGCGGCGCCGAGGACTCCTACCTCGACGAGGTGGTGCTGGATGACGCGGGCGAGCGGATGTTCGTCTGCTCGGACAGCCACTACTGCGCCGAGCGCCGCGCCGCCGGCCACGTCGGCCCCATGGCCGGCCACCAGCTTGCAGTCCCCGAGAAGGAGCCCGCGGCGTGAACGCGATGGCGAAGACGATCCAGGCCGCCCCGCTGCTCAGCGTGCGCGACCTGACGAAGTGGTACGGCCAGATCCTGGGCTGCCGGGACGTGTCGTTCGAGCTGCGCCCCGGCGAGGTGCTGGGCATCGTCGGCGAGAGCGGCTCGGGCAAGACCACCCTGCTCAACTGCATCTCGGGCCGGCTGGCGCCGACCTCGGGCGCCGTCGAGTTCGACACCTCCCGGTTCGGCCTGACCGACGTCTACGGCCTCTCCGAGCCCGACCGGCGGCGGATGCAGCGCGAGGAGTGGGGCTTCGTGCACCAGAACCCGCGCGACGGCCTTCGAATGCGCGCCTCCGGCGGGGCCAATGTCGCCGAGCCGCTGATGAACCTGGGCGGCCGCCACTACGGCAAGATGCGCCAGGCCACCATCGACTGGCTGCAGCGTGTCGAGCTCGACACGCGGCGGATCGACGACAAGCCGCGCCGCTTCTCGGGCGGCATGCAGCAACGCATCCAGGTGGCCCGCAACCTGATCCACGGCCCGCGGCTGGTGTTCATGGACGAGCCCACCGGCGGCCTGGACGTCTCGGTGCAGGCGCGCCTGCTGGACCTGCTGCGCGAACTGGTCCGCGACCTGGGCCTGGCGGTGATCATCGTCACCCACGACATGGCGGTGGCCCGCCTGATGGCCGACCGGCTGATGGTCATGAAGGGCGGCGAGGTCGTCGAGACCGGCCTGACCGACCAGGTGCTGGACGACCCGCAGCACCCCTACTCCCAGCTCCTCGTCTCCTCCGTCCTCCAGATCTAGGCGCCGCCATGAGTTCTCAGCCCCTGATCGTCGTCGAAGACCTCGCCAAGACCTTCGTCCTGCACAACGCTGAGTCGGCGGCCATCCCGGTCTTCAGCGGGCTGCGGCTGGAGGTCGGCCCCGGCGAGTGCGTCGTGCTGGCCGGCGAGTCCGGCGTCGGAAAATCCACCCTGATGCGCGCCATCTACGGCAACTACCTGCCGTCCGGCGGCGCGGTCCGCGTGCTGCACGACAGCGCCTATGTCGACATCACCCGCGCCTCGCCGCACCAGGTGATCGACGTGCGTCGCCGCACCCTCGGCTACGTCAGCCAGTTCCTGCGGGTGATCCCGCGGATCTCGACGCTGCAGCTCGTCATGGAGCCGCTGCTGGAGAACGGCGTCGACCCGGCCGAGGCCAGGGAACGCGCCGAGGGCCTGCTTACGGCGCTTCGCCTGCCGCCGGCCCACTGGGACCTGCCACCGGCCACCTTCTCGGGCGGCGAGCAGCAGCGGGTGAACATCGCCCGCAGCTTCATCCGCAACTATCCGGTCCTGCTGCTGGACGAGCCCACGGCCTCGCTGGACGCCGACAACCGGGCCATCGTCGTCGGCCTGATCCGCCAGGCGCTGGCGGCCGGCGCGGCGATGATCGGCATCTTCCACGACCACGACGTCCGCGACGCGGTGGCGACGCGGCTGTTCCCGGTCAGCGACTTCAAGGCGGCGGCGTGATGGAACGGCGGATCTTCAGCGAGAACGTGGCCACCCCCGAGGGCCTGGTCCGCGCCGAGGTGACTCTGCGCGATGAAGCGATCCTGGCGGTCGAGCCGGCCGCCGGCCCCTCCGTGGCCGCCGAGGACTGGGGCGCCGACTGGCTGGTCCCGGGCCTGGTGGACATCCACACCGACAACCTGGAGCGCCACTACCAGCCGCGTCCAGGCGCGCTGTGGGACGCCTATGGCGCGGCCCTGGCCCACGACGGCCAGTGCGCCTCGGCGGGCATCACCACCGTGCTGGACTCGCTCAGCCTGCACGGGATGAAGGACGGCCTGGACCGCAAGGCCTCGCTGGGGCCGATGATCCACGCCGTGGACCAGGCCGGCGCCGACGGCGCCCTGCGCGCCGAACACCTGCTGCACCTGCGCTGCGAGGTGACCAATCCCGAGCTGCTGGACCTGCTGGAGCCGCACGCCGACCACCCTCGCCTCAAGCTGCTGTCGGTGATGGACCACACGCCGGGCCAGCGGCAGACGACCGACGTCGCGGGTCTGCGCAGCCGCCTGCTGGCCGGCGGCCATTCCGAGGCCCAGGTCGAGGAGCTGCTGGCCGAGCGTCATGAGCGGCGCGATCCCGGCGTCGCCGGCGAGAACCGCCGCAGCGTGGTGGCCGTTGCCCGTGAATACGGCGTGCCCCTCTGCGCCCATGATGACGCCACCGCCGAGCACGTGATGGAGGCGCACGCCGACGGCTGCGTCATCGCCGAGTTCCCGGTGACCCTGGCCGCCGCACGCCTGTCGCAGGAGTACGGCATGATGATCTGCATGGGCGGGCCGAACTTCGTGCGCGGTACGTCGCATTCGGGCAACCTGTCCGCCCGCGCCTGCGCCGAGGAGGACATGCTCGACATCCTGGCCTCCGACTATGTGCCGCTCTCGATGCTGCGCTCGGCCTTCCTGCTGATCGACCGCTTCGGCTGGGCGGCGGAGAAGGCGCTGGCGACGGTGGCGGCCAACCCGGCCCGCTCGGTCGGCCTGACGGACCGCGGCGAGATCGCGCCCGGCCAGCGCGCCGACCTGATCCGTGTCGCCCGTCGCACCGACGGCTGGCCCGCCCCGCGCGAGGTCTGGCGCCAGGGCGCGCGGGTCGCATGACGGCGCGCTACGCGATCTACTACGCCCCGGCCGCCGACGGCCGGCTGTGGCGCAAGGCGTCGGAATGGCTCGGCCGCGACGCGGTCACAGACCAGGCTCTGGCCCAGCCGACGCTCCCCTCGCTCGAAGACCTGGACGTCGCCGCGCTCACGGCCGACCCGCGCCACTACGGCTTCCACGCCACCCTGAAGGCGCCGTTCGAGATGGCGGCCAGCCGGTCCGAGGCCCAGCTGCTGGCGGCGGCCGCCAACCTCGCCGCGAGCCTGGCGCCGTTCGAGGCCCGGATCGCGCCGGCCGCCCTGGGCCGCTTCCTGGCCTTCCGGCTGCAGGACGGCGAGGCCGAGATGGAGGCGCTGCACGAAGCCTGCGTCCGCGCCTTCGAGCCGTTCCGCGCGCCGCTCTCGCGGGCCGACCTGACCCGCCGCCGCAAGGCGCCGCTGACGCCCGCCCAGGACGCCAAGCTGCTGCAGTGGGGCTATCCCTATCTGTTCGACGACTTCCGCTTCCACATGACGCTGACCGGCGCCATTGCCGACGACGCCGTGCGCGGCCGCGTGCTGGCGGCGCTGCAGGCCCACTTCGCCGACGAGTCCGGCCCGCACCTGTTCGACGCCGTCGCCGTCTTCCGCCAGGCCGAGCGCGATGCGCCGTTCGAGGTGCTGCAAAGGTCGCCGTTCCGCGCGAAAGTCCCCGCCTGATCTAGCGTCGAGGGGGCGCATGGCGGGACGGATCATTCTGCTCAACGGCGCGTCCAGCAGCGGCAAGTCTTCGATCGCGCGCGCCGTGCAGGCGCGGATCGGCGAACCGTTCTGGCGCTATTCGATCGACCATCTCCGCGACGCCGGCGTCCTTCCGCTCGACCGGATCCGGGCGGGCGAATTCCCGTGGCCGCCGCTGCGCGAACCCTTCTTCGAGGGCTTCCACCAGTCGCTCGTCGCCTTCGCCCAGGCCGGCAACAACCTGATCGTCGAGCACATCGTCGAGACGTCCGAGTGGATGCGGCGGCTCACGACTCTTCTTGCGCCCTTCGACGTCTATTTCGTCGGCGTGCACTGTCCGCTCGACGAGCTCGAAAAGCGGGAGCTGGCCAGGGGCGACCGCCGCGTCGGCGACGCGCGCCGTGATTTCGAGACGATCCACCGGCACGCGGTCTACGACCTGGAACTGGACGCGACCCTCGCGCCTGCCGACAACGCCGAACGCCTGATCGCGGCCTGGGCCGAACGGACACGGCCGTCGGCGTTCGATCGCCTCCGCGAGGCCTAGCCCCGGATCGCCGCGATCATCGCAGCCACGCCGGCCTGGAGCGCGCCGTCGTTGCGCACGACCACCACGTCGCCGCCATCCACGGCCAGGGCGTCGGCCCGCGCCAGTCGCGCAGCGATGTCGGCGGCGTCTTCCCGGGCCCGAGCGGCGAGCCGCTCGGCCACGCGCTCCGGCGCGGCGGTCACCGAGACGATCCGCAGCCCCGGGAACCGCGTCCGCGCCGCGTCCAGCACCGTGCGCGAGACGTTGGCCACCACCGTGCGGCCGGCCGCCAAGTCGTCCGCGAGCGCCGCCGGCAGGCCATAGCTCAGGCCGTGGGCGTCCCAGGAGAGCAGGTAGCCGCCCGCCGCCTCCCGCGCCCGGAAGGTCTCCGCATCGACCGGCGTGTGGTCTTCGCCGCCCGCGTCGGCGGGGCGGGTGATCTCGCGGCGGGCGAACACGACGCTGGAGTCGCTAGCCAACGCCAGGCGCGCGCCGCCCAGCAGCGTGTCCTTGCCGACCCCGGAGGGGCCGACCACGAGCACGAGGCGATCCACGATCTCAGCTGTGCTTTTCGACGAAGGCGTGGGCGTCGAGGCGGCGGAAGTCCTCGAGCGCCTCGGCGAGCCGGTCATGGCTCCAGTCCCACCAGGCCAGGGCCAGCAGGCCGTCCTGCACAGGTTTGGGGAACCGCTCGCGGATCGGATGGGCCGGCACGCCGCCGACGATCGTGAAGGGCGGCACGTCCTTGGACACGACGGCGCCTGCGCCCACCACCGAACCCGTGCCGATGGTCACGCCGGGCAGCACGGTGGCGCCGTGGCCGATCCAGACGTCGTGGCCCAGGACCACCCGATGCGCGCGGCGCCACTCGAAGAACTCCTGATCGTCGGCGTCCGACAGACCATACGACACGGCGCGGTAGCTGAAATGGTGCTGCGCGGCCTTCCACGTCGGATGGTTGCCCGGATTGATCCGCGCGTCGCGGGCGATCGAGCAGAACTTCCCGATCTCGGCGTACGTCGCCGAGGCGTCGTTCACGATGTAGCTGTAGGCGCCCATCGTCACTTCCGACAGGCTGGTCCGGGCACCGACGCGGGTCCAGGCGCCCAGCACGCAGTCGTGGACCTGGGCCTCGGCGTGGATCGCGGGCTCGGACGGGTCGAGCTCGCTGGCCATCGGCGCAAAGCGCTCGAAGTAGCGGTCGCCGGGCTCCAGCGGGTGTTCGGAGAGGCGCAGCGCCATCAAGCTGCCTCGCCCACCGCGACCGGCTCCAGCGTGCGGCCGGCCCTCGCGCCGTAGACCCGCTCCAGCACGGCCGGCGTCAGGCCCTGGGGCGGGCCGTCGAAGACGATGGCGCCCTTGGCCATGGCGATCACGCGGGTGCAGTAGGTGCGGGCGATGTCGAGGCTGTGCAGGTTGACCAGCACCGGCACGTTGCGCTGGCGGCAGACCTGCTGCAGCGCTTCCATGACCACCTCGGCGTTCACGGGGTCCAGCGAGGCCACGGGCTCGTCGGCCAGCAGCAGGTCGGGGTCCTGCAGCATGGCGCGGGCGATGGCCACCCGCTGCTGCTGGCCGCCCGAGAGCGTGCCGGCGCGCTGCAGCGCCGTATGGGCCATGTCCAGGTTGTCCAGCTCGACGATCGCCTTGGCGCGGTCGGCGGCGGGGAAGATCTTGAAGAGGGTCGGCGCTAGCGGCCGCTCGGCCACCACGCCCACGAGGACGTTGGTGATCACGTCGAGGCGCGGGCACAGGTTGAACTGCTGGAAGATCATGGCGCAGCTGCGCCGCCAGGCCCGCAGTTCGCCGTTGCGCAGGGCGGTGACGTCGCGGCCCTCCCAAAGGATGCGCCCGGCGTCGGGCTCGGACAGGCGGTTGATCATCCGCAGCAGGGTCGACTTGCCGGCTCCCGACCGGCCGATGATCCCCACCAGCTCGCCGCGTCCGCAGGTCAACGAGACCCCGTCCACCGCCGTCGTCTCACCGAACCGCTTGGTCACACCCTGGAGCTCGAGCATCGGACCTCCGCAACTGACGGGACGATCCTAGGCCCCGGGCGGTGACGCCCACGTGACGCGCAGCCCTGCCGACGATGCGACGAGGCGCGGGTTTGTCGGGTCACGCGAGGCGGGCGCGGACCCGCTGGGACACCAGGTCGAGGGCGGCCACGCAGGCCACGTAGAGGATGACGATGAAGGCCACCTCGTCGAAGGCGAAGATGCGGATGCGCTCCTCCAGCTCGAAGCCGATGCCGCCGGCGCCCACGATGCCCAGCACCGCGGCGTGGCGGAAGTTGCTCTCCAGGTAGAAGAGCGTCTGGCTGGCCATCACCGGCGCCACCTGCGGCAGCAGTCCGTAGCGCAGCATCACCGGCGGGGCGGCGCCGGCGGCGCGCAGACCCTCGATGGGCTTCTCGTCGGCGTTCTCGATGGCCTCGGCGTAGAGCTTGGCCAGGCCCGGCACGTCGGCGATGGCCAGCGCCAGCACCCCGCCGAAGGGGCCCAGGCCGAAGGCCGCCACGAAGATCAGCGCCCAGACCAGAGCCGGCACGCCGCGGAAAATGTCCAGCGCGCGCCGGAATCCGAAATGCAGGGCGGGCTGGGCGACCACCGACTTGGCGCCGACGACGCCCAGCGGCAGGGCCGCGAGCGCAGCCAGCACCGTGCCTGCGAACGCCATGGCGAAGGTCTCGCCCAGCGCGCGCACGATCCGCATCAGGTCGCCGCCGTCGCTGGGTGGCAGCATGGTCGCGAGGAAGCGCCCGAGCTTGCCCGCGCCGGCGGCCAGCGCCCCGGGCGACAGGCCGAGGTCGGCCGCCATGGCGAACAGCGCCACGAGCCCCGCCGCGACCGCCAGCGGCGGGATCGCGCGGGCCCGCAGGCTGGGCCGCACGGCCTTGGGCGCCACGTCCAGCGCCCGCTCCATCGCCGAGCTCATCGCGCCGCCTCCAGGCCGATGAGGCTGTGGCGGATCCGCTCCGAGGTGATGTCGATCAGGAAGATCATGCCGACGATCAGCAGCAGGATCGCCAGGTAGGTGTCGAACTCGGTGTAGGTGATCGCCCGCTGCAGTTCGATGCCGATGCCGCCCGCGCCCACGATGCCCAGGGCGGCGGCGGCGGCCATGTTCCCCTCCAGCCGCAGCAGGGCGTACGAGGCGTAGTTTGGCAGCACCTGGGGCAGGACCCCGTAGCGGATCTTGCGCGCCAGGCCCGCGCCGCTGGCCTCCAGCGCCTCCAGCGGGCGGCTGTCGACCTCCTCGTTCACCTCGGCGAACAGCTTGCCCAGCGAGGCGAAGGTGGAGATCGCCAGGGTGATGACGCCCGGCAGCGGCCCGATCCCGAAGGCCGACACGAGGATCAGGGCCACGATCAGGTCCGGCAGGGTCCGCAGGAACTCCAGCAGCCGGCGGACCGCGAAGCGCACGGGCGCCAGCGGCATCAGGTTCCGCGCGCAGGCGAAGCCCGCGAAGGTCGCCGCAACGGCGCCGATCGCGGTGGCCAGCACCGCCATCTCCACCGTCTGCCAGCCCGCGCGCAGCCACAGCGGCAGGTCGTAGTACCACCAGGCGATCGAGCCGCGGGCGTGCTTGTCTTCCAGCAGCACCTCGGCCTTCAGGTCGGGGATCATGCGCCCCAGGAAGGTGGCGATGCGGCCCAGCGGATCGCCGCCGATGTCCGCGCCGAAGAACTGGCTGCGCTGGAGCGCCAGCAACAGGAGGGCGGAGAACGCCAGAAGGCCGACCAGCGCCTCGGCCCGGCGGCGGCGGAGCACGCGCCGGCGCTCCTGCTCGAAGGCGGCGACCGCGCCTCCGTTCGCCACGTCGGTCACTTGAGGTCCGCCAGGGTCAGCGCCTCGGCCTCGGCCGGCTGGAATTCGGCGGCGCCCGGGCGGGCCGCCGCGTAGGCGAAGGCGGCCGGCGCCTCGAGGTGCAGCGGCATGTGGATGCCGATCAGGCGGAAGCGCAGCTCATCCGGCATGTCACGGCGGATCACGATCGCCTCGGCCGCCTCGGGCCGCGCCTTCACCAGCACCCGCAGGTCGCGGCACGGCTCGGGATCCTTGGGCGAGACCATCCGGCAGACGCGCTGCCAGGCGGCGGCATGCACGGCGACCGCATCCACCGCGCCCTTGCGCAGTTCGGCGAGGGCGGCGTCGCCGTCGACCTCGACCTTCTCGCGATAGGCGCCGGCGCCGAGGCCGCGTTCGGCCAGCACCGCGCGGGGCGTGGCATGGCCGGCCGGCGACGCGCCCCCGAAGGCGATCAGCCGGCCCTTCAGCGCGGCCAGGTCCCGGGCCGGATCGGCGCCGCGGACGGCGACGTAGACCGGGATGCGGTTGGAGGTGTTCGTCGCGCGGACCGTGAGGATCGCCCGCGTCTGCGCCTGGACGGGCGCGAATGTGGCGGGGTCGAGCCACGCCATGTCGACCTTGCCCGCCGCCAGCGCGGTGGCCGCCTCGGCCCGACTGGCGAAGGGGCACTTCAGAACTTCGCGCTGCAGGCGCTTCGCGAGGTGATCGTAATAGGCCTTCTCGCCGGCCGGAGCGCCGCCGCCGACGGCGGCGCAGGCGGCGGCGGCCGGGCCGATGGCGGCGATCCGCAACGGCGGGGCGGGCGCGGCGGCGACCAGGCCCAGGGCTGCGGCGGCGATCAGGAGAGCTCTCATTGGGGCCGCCCCCCGGCGGCGGCGGGGCCGCCACGGCGGTGCGCCAGCTCTTCTTTGCGCAGCTCGATGATCTCCTTGTAGTGGTCGCGGTTCACGGCCGTGTAGGCCGAGCCGTCCAGTTGCCCGATCTCGGGCCAGAGGTCCGGATCGTCGTAGGGCAAGGCCGCCAGCGCGCCGCGCACCAGGTCGATCATCGGCTGCGGCCGGTCGGTGCGGGCGATCAGGGCCTCGCTGGGGATCGGCCCGGCGGTCCAGACGATGCGGAAGTCCTTCAGGTCGATCAGACCCTGGCGCGCCATGGTGCGTAGCGGCCCGCGGGTGAAGCTGGTCTCGGGCGTGCCGCCGCTCGCCTGCAGGATCGTGCCGTCGAACTGGCCGTGGGCCAGCGCCATCACCGCCTGGGTGTGGGCGCCCGCGAAGCTGGTCTTGCCGAAGAAGGTGTCGGGCTCGATGCCCTGCTTGCGCATCGCCGCCCGCGGATAGAGGTAGCCGGAGGTCGAGTTGTAGTCGACGTAACCGAGGCTGCGCCCCTTCATGTCGGCTAGCGACTTCACTGGGCTGTCGGCCCGCACGACCAGGATCGAGTAGTATCCCGTTTCGCCCTCGGCCTGGCGGGTGGTGAGCAGCGGCGCGACCTTGTCGCCCACCTGGGCGTCGACATTGGCGTAGCCGCCGCCCGCGATGCCGGCGATGTCCACCTGGCCCGACGAGACCGCCTGGATCACGCCGTTGTAGTCGGAGGATTCGTAGAGCTTCACCGGGACGCCGAGGGCCTTGGTCAGGTAGTCGCGGTACACCTCGCGCCGGCGCACCATCTGCGGGTCGTCGTTGTTGCCCTGGACGGCCATCTTCACGTCCTTGACCTGGCTTCGCCAGTCGTCGGCCGATGCCTTGGGGCCGCGTTCGCCGCAGCCCGCCAACGCCAGGACCCCCAGGGCGAACGCCGCCCCCCGCCAGACCGATCGTGCCATGCCTTCACCGCGCAGGCGCCCATCTCCGGCGGGCGTCGCGGCCATCAAGCACCGCGGCGCATGTAGGCCCCGTGACGGCTAAGTGACGGAAAGGTATGGGCCGGCCCGGTTGTCGGCGCGCAGCGCGGACAGCCGCCGGTCGCTCGCGTCAGCTCAATCGCCGCACGACCCAGCGGCCATCGATGCGTTCCGCGGTCCAGCGCCCGTCAGGCGCATGCTGTCGGGCCGGCCGGATATCCAGGCACCGGCTGCTCACCACGCAGGACTGTCCCGGCTTCAATTGCAGGAGGCGCTGCGTGAGCCCCTTGTCGGACTTGCCCATCCCCTCGCCGCCGACGCTACTTCATCGTCGGGATGACGAAGGCGGAGTCCTCGACGGCGCCTTCGGGCCAGCGTGCGGTGATGGTCTTGGTCTTGGTGTAGAAGCGGACGCCTTCCATGCCGTGCTGGTTGATG
>Ga0065165_1000187_pt1 | contig 108694 bp, 96 predicted proteins | sample AraplaMF_Cvi_mMF_FD_63813 | JGI IMG/M metagenome (GOLD analysis project Ga0065165, IMG submission 63813) | Arabidopsis root microbial communities from the University of North Carolina, USA - plate scrape MF_Cvi_mMF (version 2) (version 3) | ecosystem: Host-associated > Plants > Roots >... | reverse complement strand
ATCGCGGCGGCCCTGGTATTCCAGGTTGCCTTCCTTCAGGCCACGCTCGCCGATCACCACGCGGTGCGGCACGCCGATCAGTTCCCAGTCGGCGAACATGGCGCCCGGACGCTGGCCGCGATCGTCCAGGATCACGTCGATGCCGGCTGCCTGCGCAGCGGCGTACAGCTTCTCGGTCTCCTCCTTCACCAGCTCGGAGCGGTCCATGCCCATCGGGCACAGCACCAGTTCGAACGGCGCCAGCGAGGTTGGCCAGATGATGCCCTTGTCGTCGTAGTTCTGCTCGATGGCGGCGCCCAGGATACGGGTGATGCCGATGCCGTAGCAGCCCATCTGCAGCGGGGCCGGTTTCTGGTTCTCGTCCAGGTAGGTGGCCTGCATCGATTCCGAGTAGGCGGTGCCCAGCTGGAAGACGTGACCCACTTCGATGCCGCGCTCGATGGACAGCACGCCCTTGCCGTCCGGCGAAGGATCGCCTTCGACCACGTTGCGCAGGTCGGCGATGATGGCCGGTTCGGCCACGTCGCGGCCCCAGTTGGCGCCGATGTAGTGGTAGTCGGCTTCATTCGCGCCGGTCACGAAGTCGGCCATCAGGGCTACGGTGCGGTCGGCCACCACGGTCACCGGAGCCTTGGTGCCGATCGGGCCCAGGTAGCCCGGCACGCAGCCGTACACTTCCAGGATTTCCGCTTCGGTGGAGAAACGGTTCTGCGCCAGGCCCGGCACCTTGCTGGCCTTGATCTCGTTCAGTTCATGGTCGCCGCGCAGCAGCAGCATGAAGTATTCCTTCTTGCCGTCTTCCTTCTCGGCGGTCAGGGCGATGGTCTTCAGGGTCTGCTTCAGGTCGATGTTCAGCAGCCTGGCCACGTCTTCGCACTTGGACGCTTTCGGCGTCGCCGTCTTGGCCAGGGCCGCGGAAGCGGCGGCGCGGGTGCCGGCGGCAAGCGCTTCAGCCGCTTCGATATTGGCCGCGTAGTCCGAGGTCGGGCAGTACACCAGCGCGTCCTCGCCGGTGGAGGCGATCACGTGGAATTCGTGCGAGCCGGTGCCGCCGATGGCGCCGTTGTCCGCTGCCACGGCGCGGAACTTCAGGCCGAAGCGGGTGAAGATGCGGGTGTAGGCGTCGTACATGACCTGGTAGGACTTCTGCATGCCGGCCACATCGCGGTCGAAGGAGTAGGCGTCCTTCATGGTGAATTCGCGGCCGCGCATCAGGCCGAAGCGCGGCCGGCGCTCGTCGCGGAATTTGGTCTGAATGTGGTAAAAATTCAACGGCAGCTGGCGGTAGGACTTCACCTCGGTGCGCACCACGTCCGTGATCACTTCCTCGGAGGTCGGCTGCAGCGCGAAATCGCGGCCGTGACGGTCCTTCATGCGCAGCAGCTCGGGCCCCATCTTGTCCCAGCGGCCCGTTTCCTGCCACAGCTCGGCCGGCTGTACCAGCGGCATCAGCAGCTCGATGGCGGCCGATTTGTTCATCTCTTCGCGCACGATGGCCTCCACCTTGCGGATGACCTTCAGGCCCATCGGCATATAGGTGTAGATACCCGAACCGAGGCGCTTGATCATGCCTGCGCGCATCATCAGTTTGTGACTTACGATTTCTGCGTCAGAAGGCGCTTCTTTGAGGGTTGAAATAAAAAAACGGGAAGCACGCATAACGGTGAATTCTTTTTAAAAAGAGAGAGTTATAATCGACCTAATTTTAAAGGATTAGCTGGCCGATGCGTCCAAACTTTATACAAATGAGCGCAATTGCAAGTTTCCCGGGTGGTTTACGGCCTTCCGGGAGCGGGTTTTGTAGCTAAAAATATAAGAGGATAGCCCGGCCACGGAAAGTTTGAGGTGCAATATGCTCGATCGGGAAGGGTTCCGCCCCAACGTCGGCATCATCCTGCTCAACGCCCATAATGAGGTGTGGTGGGGCAAACGGGTGCGCGAGCACTCGTGGCAGTTTCCGCAAGGTGGCATCAAGTATGGTGAAACGCCTGAGCAGGCGATGTATCGGGAGTTGGAAGAAGAAATAGGATTACGTCCGGAGCACGTCAAGATTATCGGCCGTACGCGCGACTGGCTGCGCTACGAGGTGCCGGATCACTTCATCAAGCGGGAAATCCGCGGCCATTACCGTGGCCAGAAGCAGATCTGGTTCCTGTTGCGCATGTGTGCCAGGGATAATGAAGTCAACCTGCGGTTGACGGATCATCCGGAGTTCGATGCGTGGCGCTGGCATGATTACTGGGTGCCGCTGGATGTGGTGATTGAATTCAAGCGCGAGGTGTATCAGCGCGCGCTGCAGGAGCTGTCCAGGTTCCTGACCTGGCCGGCGCATGGGGACCGCAGGCATGCTTCACGCTACCTGCGCCAACCGCATGGACAGCGCAACGGTTCGGCCCAGCGCGACAAGCCGCAACAGCCGGTCATTGCGCCGCCGGCCGAGCCCCTGAGTTGCGCTGCGCCGCAGCCGCAGCTTGCCGAAAAGGAGTAGACGGCAAGCCCGAAAATCAGCCCCTCAGGGCTGATTTTTTTTATCCAAGGTAAAATGGCGGCATGTTTACACCGTCGTCCCATGACGTTCGCCGATTCTTCTGCGAAGTCTTCCGCAAGCACCATTCCAAAGAACTCCTCACGCCGCTCGAAGCGATGGCGCTGGACTGGGTCGTTCAGCATCCCGAGTATGAAGACTCGCTCAAGGATGTCGAACAGGCCATTGCCCGCGACTACTCGGTGGAGGGAGGTGCAGCGAATCCTTTCCTGCATTTGTCGATGCACCTGTCGATTGCCGAACAGGTCTCGATCGACCAGCCACGCGGCATTCGCGCCGCCTGCGAAACCCTGACGCGCAAGCTCGACTCGGCGCACGATGCGCACCATGTGATTATGGAGTGCCTGGGCGAGATGATCTGGAACTCGCAGCGGCGCGGCGTACCGCCGGATGGCGAGGCGTACGTCGAAGCGATCCGGCGCCGGCTGTGAGGCCGTCCCGGCGCCAGGCGCTAAAAGTAATCCAAAAGCGCAAACAAAAAGCCCGCTGTGCAGCGGGCTTTTTTGCAGGGCGGAGCGGGCCGGATCAGCGGTGGTTCACCAGCGTGCCCGGCAGCGAGTGCAGGTAGGCGGCGATGTCCTGGATGTCCTTGTTGGTCAGCGGCTTGACCTGGCCGGTCATGATCGCGTTGGAACGGCCGTTGGCGCCTTCGCCGCGCTTGTAGGCGGTCAGCGCGTGCTGCAGGTAGTCGGCGTGCTGGCCGGCCAGCTTCGGATAGGACGGGTCGATCGGGCTGTTGAAGTCCTTGCCGTGGCAGGCGGCGCAGCTGTACTTGTCAACCAGGGCCTTGCCGTTGTCGATGTTGCCGCCCGCGAAAGCGCTGAACGAGACGGCGGAGCAGAACAGAGCGGTAAACAGTTTTTTCATAATGCTGGGCCTCATTTCTGCTGGGAGTAGTAAGCGGCGATGTCAGCGATGTCCTGGTCGGACAGGCTGACAGCGATACCCTTCATCGACGGGTGCTTGCGCTCGCCCTTCTGATAGCCCTTCAACGCATTTTCGATGTATTTGGCATTCTGACCACCAATCTTCGGCACCTGGAACACTTCCGGGAAAGTCGCCTTGTAGCCAGCGATACCGTGGCATCCGATACACATTTCGATCTTGGCTGGAGCGGCTTTGGCGTCCCCAACGATGTCCGCGGCTGCTGCAGCCTGCGCGACGCCGGCGAGCACGAGAAGTGCGAAGATTTTTTTCATGGTGGTGGCTAGCTTAATCAGTTGTCATCGGTTACCCGTGCAAAAACTGCAACTTTGCACTATCAACCTGCGATTCTAACTCACAATTTGTGGAATCGTCCATCTAACTGTAGGGGTATGCAATCTGGCATATACTTCGGTGAATCGCGTCTATCAACAGGGAATCCGCACCATGCAAGCACCGCAGCGCTTCGAGGGCAGCGACAACTATGTCGCCACCAGTGACCTGAAATTGGCCGTCAACGCCGCCCTTACTCTACAGCGCCCCCTGCTGATCAAGGGCGAGCCGGGAACCGGCAAAACCATGCTGGCGGAAGAGGTGGCGGCAGCGCTGAACATGCCGCTGATGCAGTGGCATATCAAGTCCACCACCAAGGCCCAGCAGGGCCTGTACGAATACGATGCAGTGTCGCGTCTGCGCGACTCCCAGCTGGGCGACGAGCGCGTGCGCGACATCCATAACTACATCGTCAAGGGCGTGCTGTGGCAGGCCTTCACCTCGCCGGAACCGGTGGTGCTGCTGATCGACGAGATCGACAAGGCCGATATCGAATTCCCCAACGACCTGCTGCGCGAACTCGACCGCATGGAGTTCTATGTATACGAGACGCGTGAAATGGTGCAGGCGCGGCACCGTCCACTGGTCATCATCACCTCGAACAACGAGAAGGAGCTGCCGGACGCCTTCCTGCGCCGCTGCTTCTTCCACTACATCAAATTCCCGGACAAGGACACGATGCAAGCTATCGTCAAGGTCCACTATCCGCACCTGAAGCAGGAGCTGCTGGCGCAGGCGCTGCAGACCTTCTATGAGGTGCGCGACGTCTCGGGCCTGAAGAAGAAGCCGTCCACCTCCGAGTTCCTGGACTGGCTCAAGCTGCTGATGGCCGAGGACATCCCGCCCGAAGCCCTGCGCAGCAAGGACCAGAAGTCCATCGTGCCGCCGCTGCACGGCGCCCTGCTGAAAAACGAGCAGGACGTGCACCTGTTCGAGCGCCTGGTGTTCATGTCGCGGACGAACCGCTGATGATTACCGTCGCCCCGGTCACGCTGGAACTGAACGGCATCCGCCTGGAGCCGCTGGCGCAGAGCCACGCAAAAGGCTTGCTGGCCGCCGCCGAAGACGGCGAACTGTGGAAATTGCGCATCACTTCGGTACCGGAACCGTCGCAGGTGGCGCAGTACATCGCCACCGCCATCGAGATGCGCCCTTCCCGCCTGGCCTGGGCCGTGACCGACGCCGCCTGCGGCCGCGTGCTGGGCACCACCAGCTATCACGACATCATGCCGAACGTGGACCGGGTGGAGATCGGCTATACCTGGTACGGCCAGAGTTCGCAGCGCTCGCACGTCAACACCAGCTGCAAGCTGCTGCTGCTCACGCATGCCTTCGACACCCTGGGCTGCGCCGTGGTCGGCTTCCGCACCGACAACTTCAACCATGCCTCGCAGGCCGCCATCGAGCGCCTCGGCGCGAAGAAGGACGGCGTGATCCGCCACCACATGCAGCGCCGCGACGGCACCGTGCGCGACACCGTGATGTACAGCATCGTGCGCGGCGAGTGGCCGGAGATCCGCGCCCACCTTCACTACCTGCTGCAGCGGAGGGCCTGATGCTCATCGACTTCTTCTTCACGCTGAAAGACGCGAAAATCCCCGTCACCATCAAGGAGTTCCTGACCTTGCTGGAAGCGATGGAGAAGCAGGTGCTTGAGCCTTCGCTGGACGACTTCTATTACATGTCGCGCCTGTGCCTGGTGAAGGACGAGGCGAACTACGACAAGTTCGACCGCGCTTTCGGCGCCTATTTCAAGGGCATCAGCAGCGTGTTCGACACCAAGGGCGAGATTCCGCTCGACTGGCTGCTGCAGCGCATGAAGCGCGAGCTGACGCAGGAACAGATCGCCCAGCTGGAGAAGTTCGGCTACGACAAGCTGATGGAGCGCCTGAACCAGCTGCTGAAGGAACAGAAGGAGCGCCACGAAGGCGGCAGCAAATGGATCGGCACCGGCGGCACCTCGCCCTTCGGCAATGGCGGCACCAATCCGGAAGGCATCCGCATCGGCGGCAAGGGCGGCAACCGCAGCGCCGTCAAGGTATGGGAGCAGCGCTCGTACAAGGATTACGATTCCGAGCGCGAGCTGGGCACGCGCAATATCAAGGTGGCCCTGCGCCGCCTGCGCCGCTTTGCGCGCGAAGGCGCCCACGAGGAACTGGCGCTGGAGCAGACCATCCGCGCCACGGCAAACAACGCGGGCTGGCTGGATATCCGCATGCAGCCCGAGCGCAAGAACAATATCAAGGTGCTGATGCTGATGGACGTGGGCGGCACCATGGACGACCACATCGAACGTACCGAGGAACTGTTCTCGGCGGCGAAGTCCGAGTTCAAGAACATGGAGTTCTTCTACTTCCACAACTGCGTGTACGACTACCTGTGGAAGCACAACCGCCGCCGCAATTCGGAACGCTTCGCCACCTGGGATGTGCTGCGCAAGTACACGCCGGACACGAAACTGATCTTCGTCGGCGACGCTACCATGAGCCCTTACGAGGTGCTGCAGCCGGGCGGCTCGGTCGAATACAACAACGAGGAAGCCGGCAGCGAATGGCTGGCGCGCTTTACCAGCGCCTTCCCAAAGCACATCTGGCTCAACCCCGAACCCGAAGGCCTGTGGCAGTACCGCCAGTCGATTTCCGTGATCCGCCAGCTGATGAACAACCGCATGTTCCCGGTCACCATCGAGGGCCTGGAGCGGGCCATGCGCCTGCTGTCCAAATAAGCGCTATCCGGTCAGGCGGGCAGCTGCAGGCGGTAGCCGACGGCCGTTTCGGTCAGCAGGTATTGCGGCTGGGCGGGATCGTCTTCCAGCTTGTGGCGCAGGTGGCCCATATAGATGCGCAGGTAGTGGCTGTTGTCCGACTGCGCCGGTCCCCAGACCGCGCGCAGCAGCTGCGGCGCGGTCATCACGCGGCCGGCATTCGCCACCAGCACCGAGAGCAGGCGGTATTCGGTCGGCGTGAGGTGCACGTGCTCGCCCTTCCTCATCACGCGGCGGTTGGGCAGATCGACGGTCACGTCGCCGAACTGCACCTGGCCGGCGCTGTCGGCCTGCGGCTGCCGCTGGCGGCGCAGCGTGGCGCGCACGCGGGCCAGCAGCTCGCCCACGCCAAAGGGCTTGCTCAGGTAATCGTCGGCGCCGGCATCCAGGGCGCGGATCTTGTCCGATTCGTTGACGCGCGCCGAGAGCACGATGACCGGCACGTTCGACCATTTGCGCAGGTCGCCGATGAAGTCGATGCCGTCGCCGTCCGGCAGGCCGAGGTCGAGGATGACCAGGTCGGGACGGCGCGTGCCGGCGTCGATCAGGCCGCGCTGGATGCTGGCCGATTCGTGGACTTGCCAGCCCTCCTCCTCCAGTGCGGTGCGCACGAAGCGGCGGATCTGGGGTTCGTCTTCGACCAGCAGCGCGGTCGGCGGTACGTCATGTGCTTGATTCATTCAGTTCACTCTCAATGCGCGGCATCTCGGGCGGGGTGCCGACCGGCAGCGTGAAGACGAAGGCTGCGCCGCCCAGCGGCGACTGGCCCGCTCCGATGGTGCCGCCGTGCGCCTGCACGATGGCGCGGCAGATCGCCAGTCCCAGGCCCACCCCCGGCTTGGCCGATTCGCGCTCGCCGCGCGTGAATTTTTCAAAGATCGCTTCTTCGCGTCCACGCGGCAGGCCGGGGCCGTCATCGTACACCATCACCCGCACGCATTCGCCGCGCTGCACGGCGTGGATGACGATCGACGAACCCTGCGGCGTGTACTTGGCGGCGTTCTCCAGCAGGTTGCACAGCACGCGCTCGATCAGTACCGCGTCGAAGCGCAGCAGCGGCAGGTCATGCGGCAGCTGGGTGCCGACCTTGTGTTGCTTCAGCTGGTTGGCGCTGTAGCGCAGCGCGCTGCCGACCACTTCCTCCAGCGGCTGCCATTGCAGGTTGAATTTGAGCTCGCCGCTTTCGATGCGCGCCATGTCCAGCAGGTTGGCGACCAGGGCGCTCATGCGCAGGGATTCTTCGTGCAGCGAGCGCGCCAGGTCCTGCTGCGGCTGCGACAGCGGCGGCCGGGAGGTGGCCAGGGATTCGGACAGGCCGACCAGCGAGGTCAGCGGCGTACGCAGGTCGTGCGACAGGGCGGCCAGCAGGGAGTTGCGCAGGCGTTCGGATTCCATGTTGACCAGGGCGTCCTGCGCGACTTCGATGTAGTGCACGCGCTCAAGGGCGATCGCGGCCAGGGCGGCGAAGGTGTCCAGGTGCTGGCGTTGTTCGGGGATCAGGATCCAGCGGCGCTGCTGCGGTTCGATGGCCAGCACGCCGCGCGTGCGCATGGGGGCGACCAGGGGCATGTAGTACAGGGGGCTGGCGGGCAGCGTGTCGGTGCCGAGGCCGGCGCTTTCGGCGCGGTCGAAAGACCATTGGGCGATGCCGACGTCGAGCGCTGGAGCAAGGCCGGGGCCAGGGCCGGCGCTTCCGCCGACGCCCGCGCTGGCAGCGTTCGCCGGGAGGTGCAGGCGGCCTTCGGCATCCGGCACCAGCAGGATCGCGCGCGCGTGGAAGGTGGACTGCACGAACCTGGCCGTGGTCTCGAAGATCTGCTCCGTTTGCAGCGCGCCCGAAAGTTCACGGGCGAACTCGTACAGCGCCCGCGCCCGCGCTTCGCGATGCGCGGCAACCCGCGCCTGGAAGCGCAGGCCGGCAGTCAGGTGACCGGTGATCAGCCCCACGGCCAGCATCACGCCGAAGGTGATGGCGTACTGCAGGTCGGAGACGGCAAGGCTGAAGCGCGGAGCGACGAAGAAGAAGTCGAAGCAGGCCACGCTGACGCAGGTGGCCAGCACGGACGGACCACGGCCGAACCGGACCGCCACCAGCAGCACCACCAGCAGGAACAGCATGGCGATATTGGCCAGGTCGAAGTAGCCGATCAGCGGCGTCGTCAGCAGGGCCATGCCGACGCTGGCGGCCGCCGCCACGGCATACCCGGCGGCGCGCGACTTGGCGGCCTCGCGGTCCGCCAGCTCGTCCGGCTCGGCACGGCGCGCGCCGTCCGCACCCGCGCCTGCGCTGCGTGCCCCGTCATCGCGGAGCGCCACGGAGACTTCGATCAGGTCGATATCCGGCGCCTGCGCCGCCAGGCTGCGGATGTGCGAGCGGCGCCACGGCCAGGTGAGATGCCCGCGCCCCATCGTGATGCGCGACAGGTTGTGGCTGCGCGCATATTCCACGGCAGTTGCAGCAATGTCATGACCGGGCAGCACGGCCGTCACCGCGCCCAGATCGGCGGCCAGCTTCAGGGTTTTCAGGATGCGTTCGCGCTGCGCGGCGGACAAACGCTGCAGCGACGGCGTTTCGACATACACGGCATGCAATTCGGTGCCGAGCTGTCCGGCCAGGCGCGCGGCACTGCGCACCACCTGCTCGCCGCCGGCCCGCGGCCCAACCAGCGCCAGCACCGAGGCGCCGGTTTTCCAGATTGCGTCGATGGACTGCTCGACGCGGTAGGCGCGCACGTCATCCTCGATGCGGTCGGCGGTACGGCGCAACGCCAGCTCGCGCAATGCGATCAGGTTCCCCTTGCGGAAGAAGTTGCGCGCCGCGCGCTCGGCCTGCGCCGCCTGGTACACCTTGCCGCCGCGCAGGCGTAGCAGCAGTTCGTCCGCCGGAATATCGACCAGCACCACTTCGTCGGCTGCATCGAATACCGTATCCGGCACGGTTTCATTGACCTGGATGCCGGTGATGCCGCCCACCACATCGTTCAGGCTTTCCAGGTGCTGCACGTTGACCGTGCTGAAAACGTCGATGCCCGCGTCCAGCAACTCCTCCACATCCTGCCAGCGCTTGGGATGGCGCGAACCGGGCGCATTCGAATGCGCCAGTTCGTCGATCAGGATCAGGGGCGGACGCGCAGCCAGCGCGCCATCGATATCGAATTCGGCGATGCGCTTGCCGCGGTATTCCACTGCACGCGGCGGCAGCAGCGGCAAGCCATCGACCAGGGCCGCGGTCTCGCTGCGGCCGTGGGTTTCCACCACGCCGACCAGCACCTGCTGCCCGGCCGCCTGCAGCTTGCGGGCGGCCGACAGCATGGCGTAGGTCTTGCCGACGCCGGCCGAGGCCCCGAAGTAGATGCGCAGCCTGCCGCGCGCAGCCTTGCGTTCCTGCGCTTGCACATGCGCCAGCAGCGCGTCGGGGTCGGGTCGGTCGTCGGGAGGCATCATATATCAGCGAGTATGCGGCGTTTTTCCGTCCAGCGCCAGATTCAGCGCCAGAACGTTGACGCGCGGTTCGCCGAAGAAGCCGAAATACTGCTTGCCGGCGTTCTGCTGGATCAGCGAGCGCACCTGCTCCGGCGACATGCGGCGCAGCGCGGCCACGCGGTTCAGCTGGTACTCGGCTGCCGCCAGGCTGATTTCCGGGTCCAGGCCGCTGCCGGAAGCGGTGACCAGATCGACCGGCACCGGCGCCGTATTCGACGGATCGGCCGCCTTCAGCGCCTCGATGCGGCCTTTCACGGCGTCCGCAAAGGCCGGGTTCAGCGGCCCCTGGTTGGAGCCGGAAGAGCCGTTGGCGTTATACGGCATCGGACCGGTGGCCGATGGACGGCCCCAGAAATACTTCGGCGAGGTGAACTGCTGGCCGATCAGGGCCGAGCCCACGGCCTTGCCGCCCAGCTCGATCAGGGAGCCGCCTGCCTGCGACGGGAAGGCGGCGCTGCCGATGGCGGTCACGGCCAGCGGGTAAGCCACGCCGCAGGCCAGCGTCAGGCCGGCAAACAATACGAGTGCGGGACGAAGAGTCGAAATCATTGCGTTCTCCTTCTTATACCAGGTTCAGGGCTGCCAGGACCATGTCGATCAGCTTGATGCCGATGAACGGCAGGATCAGGCCGCCGACGCCATAGATCAGCAGGTTGCGGCGCAGCAGCGCGGTGGCGCCAATGGCGCGGTAGCGCACGCCTTTCAGCGCCAGCGGGATCAGGAACACGATGATCAGCGCATTGAAGATCACGGCGGACATGATGGCCGAATTCGGGCTGGCCAGCTGCATGATGTCCAGCGCCTTCAGCTGCGGATAGGTGCCCACGAATGCCGCCGGGATGATGGCGAAATACTTGGCCACGTCGTTGGCGATCGAGAAGGTGGTCAGCGAACCGCGCGTCATCAGCATCTGCTTGCCGATTTCAACGATTTCCAGCAGCTTGGTCGGATTGGAATCCAGATCGACCATATTGCCCGCCTCTTTCGCGGCCTGGGTGCCCGAGCTCATGGCCACGGCCACGTCGGCCTGGGCCAGCGCCGGCGCATCGTTGGTGCCGTCGCCGGTCATGGCGACCAGGCGGCCGTCGGACTGGTAGCTGCGGATCAGTTTAAGCTTGTCTTCCGGCGTGGCTTCGGCCAGGAAATCGTCCACGCCCGCTTCGGCGGCAATGGCGGCAGCGGTCAGCTTGTTGTCGCCGGTGATCATCACGGTCTTGATGCCCATGCGGCGCAGTTCGGCGAAGCGCTCCTTGATGCCGCCCTTGACGATGTCCTTCAGCTCGATCACGCCCATCACGCGGCCGGTATCGGCCACCACCAGCGGCGTGCCGCCGCGGCGGGCGATGTCTTCCACGTTGCGCGCCACGTCGGCCGGCCATGGCTGGCCATAGCCTTCCACGTATTTGCGCACGGCTTCGGCAGCGCCCTTGCGCACTTCGCGGCCATCGCTCAGGTCCATGCCGCTCATGCGGGTATGGGCGGAGAACGGCAGGAACACGGCATTCAGCGACGACAGTTCGCGTTCGCGGATATTGAACTTCTGCTTGGCCAGCACCACGATGCTGCGGCCTTCCGGCGTTTCATCGGCCAGCGACGCCAGCTGCGCCACGTCGGCCAGTTCGCGCTCGCTCACGCCCGGCGCCGGGAAGATGGCCGAGGCCTGGCGGTTGCCGAGGGTGATGGTGCCGGTCTTGTCCAGCAGCAGAACGTCCACGTCGCCCGCCGCTTCCACCGCGCGGCCGGAAGTGGCGATCACATTGGCCTGCATCATGCGGCTCATGCCGGCCACGCCAATGGCGGACAGCAGGCCGCCGATGGTGGTCGGGATCAGGCACACCAGCAGTGCGATCAGCACCGTGATGGTGATCGGGGTGCCGGCCTGCGCCACTTCCACCGAGTACAGGGACATCGGCAGCAGCGTGGCGGTCACCACCAGGAACACGATGGTCAGCGCCACCAGCAGGATGGTCAGGGCGATCTCGTTCGGGGTCTTCTTGCGCTTGGCGCCTTCCACCATGGCGATCATGCGGTCGAGGAAGGTTTCGCCCGGATTCGAGCTTACCTGGATCACCAGCCAGTCGGACAGCACGCGGGTGCCGCCGGTGACGGAGGAGAAGTCGCCGCCCGACTCGCGGATCACCGGCGCCGACTCGCCGGTGATGGCGCTTTCGTCCACCGAGGCCACGCCTTCGATCACGGTGCCGTCGATAGGGATCACGTCGCCCGCTTCGACCAGCAGGTAATTACCCTTGCGCAGGTCGTTGGCCGGGCATGGCAGCCAGGTGGTGCCGTGCTTGGGCGAGGTCAGCTTCTTGGCCGTCACGCTTTGTTTCAGGCTGCGCAGCGACGCCGCCTGCGCCTTGCTGCGGCCTTCGGCCAGCGCTTCCGCGAAGTTCGCGAACAGCACGGTAAACCACAGCCAGATGGTGGTTGCCAGGATGAAGCCGGGGCTGGCCTCGCCCTTGCCGCCCAGGGACTGGAAGTACAGCAGCGTGGTGATGATGCTGCCGACGTACACGACAAACATCACGGGGCTGCGCAGCTGCACGCGCGGGTCGAGCTTGCGGAAGGAATCCGCAATCGCCGGCAGCACGAGCTGTGCATCGAAGAGTTTCAGGCGCTGGCCTGGCTGGGTGGCAATCGCTTGAGTTTGCGACATCATGCACTCCTTATTTATACAGTTGCAGATGTTCGATCACCGGGCCGAGGGCCAGCGAAGGAACGTAATTCAACACGCCTACCAGCAGCACCACGGACACCAGCAGGAACACGAACATCAGGCCATGGGTCGGCATGGTGCCGGCGTTGGCCTGCAGACGCTGCTTGCCCGCCAGCGAGCCGGCAATTGCCAGCACCGGCACGATCATGGCGAAACGGCCGAACCACATGGCGATGCCCAGCATGACGTTGTAGAACGGAACGTTGGCCGAGATGCCGGCAAACGCGCTGCCGTTGTTGTTGGCGGCCGAGCTGAAGGCGTACAGGATCTCGGAGAAACCGTGCGCGCCCGGATTGGCCACGCTGGCCTTGCCGGCTGCGCACATCACGGCAATTGCCGTACCCACCAGCACCAGCACCGGGGTCACCAGGATGGCGATGGAAGTCATCTTCATCTCATACGACTGGATCTTCTTGCCCAGGTATTCCGGCGTGCGGCCGATCATCAGGCCGGCAATGAAGACCGCCATGATGGCGAAGATCAGCATGCCGTACAGGCCTGCGCCCACGCCGCCGAAGATCACCTCGCCCAGCTGCATCAGCAGCATCGGCACCATGCCGCCGATCGGCGTGAAGGAGTCGTGCATGCCGTTCACGGCGCCGCAGGAGGCAGCGGTGGTGACGGCGGCAAACAGTGAGGTGGCGCTGATGCCGAAGCGGGACTCCTTGCCTTCCATATTGCCGCCCGGCTGCAGGGCCGTTGCCGACTGATCGACGCCCATGGCCTGCAGCGCAGGATGCGCCTGCTGCTCCGCGCCCATGACGACGGCGCTCGCCACCACGAACATGATGGTCATCGCGCCCAGCACGGCCCAGCCCTGGCGGCGGTCGCCCACCAGCTGGCCGAAGGAGAAGCACAGCGCGGCCGGAATCAGGAAGATGGCAATCATCTGCGCAAAGTTCGACAGCGGCGTCGGGTTCTCATACGGGTGCGCCGAGTTGGCGTTGAAGAAGCCGCCGCCATTGGTGCCCAGCATCTTGATCGCTTCCTGCGACGCCACCGGCCCCATGGCGATGGTCTGGGTGGTTGCGGTCTGCTCCTCCATCACCGGCTGGCCCTTGTCGTCCAGCACGGGCTGGCCGTCGGCGCCGGTCCTGGCGATGGAATACGTTACCGGCTCCACCAGCGGCACTTCCTTGTAGGCGGAGAGGTTCTGGATCGAACCCTGGCCGACCAGGAACACGGCAAACACGAAGGACAGCGGCAGCAGCACATACAGCATCACGCGGGTCAGATCGACCCAGAAATTGCCGATGGATTTGGCCGAGCGCGCGGAGAAGCCGCGGATCAGGGCAAACGCCACCGCAATGCCGGTGGCGGCGGACAGGAAGTTCTGCCCGGCCAGCGCCACCATCTGGCTGAAATAGCTCATCGTCTGCTCGCCGACATAACCCTGCCAGTTGGTATTGGCGGCAAAGCTGATGGCGGTGTTGAACGAGGAGTCCACGCCCACGTTGCCCAGGCCCTGGGGATTCAGCGGCAGCCAGGCCTGCAGGCGCTGCACGCCGTACACGAACAGGGTGCCCAGCATATTGAAGACCAGCAGCGCCATGGTGTAGGCCTTCCAGCCCTGGCCCTGCTTTTCCGCATCGAGCGGCACGCCGGCCGCGCGGTACAGCAGTTTTTCGACAGGGGCGAGCCAGCCCATGCCGGGAATCCTGCGGCCGTCCGCAACGCGGGTCAGCAGGAAGGCCAGCGGCCAGGCCAGCGCCAGCAGCACCAGCAGGAACAGCACCAGCAGCACGAGAGATTGGGTAGTCATTTACAGGTCCTCCGCTTTCAGCAGCGCCACCAGCAGATAGACCAGCAGGCCGGCCGTGGCGATGGAACCGATGACGTAAAAGATGTTCATTGCTGGCCTCCCAGCTTGTCGCAGCCGGCGGCCATGCCGGCTACCAGCACGAAAAAGGCGACGAGTGCGCCGATATATACAAAGTCCATTTCATTCCCCGAAAGGTCACGTTTTGACACTGCCAGCTTATCGACCGATGTCTAAAATCGGTGTAAAGACTTGGCGGGGCCATGTAAACAAGGTGTAAAAAAAGCCCGGCGCTGGGCCGGGCAAAGCACTTCGCGGGCGGGGAAGCCGGCCCGCAAGGCGCACACTTAGAAGGTCTTGCTCAGGGTGAGCTGCAGCGCGGTCTTGCCGAGGAACTTGCCGTTGGCCGGCGAGGCATACGCGCTCTTGTCCGCATTGGTGCCGATGACGGCGGCGGCCAGCGTGGCGAAACCGAGATCGCGGGTAGCGCCGATCTTCCAGTCCGTGTATTCGGCCGCAGCGTTGTGGCGCACGCTCTGACGGCCGGCGTGCAGGTTGGCGATAAAGCCGTTGCCGATGTCGAAGTTGGCGCTGAAGTCCAGGTAGCCGGAGTTTTCGCTGTCGGCAAAGCCGAACAGGTTGCTGGTGGAATGCGAATACTTCAGGGTGGCCGGGCCGTAGCCGAGCTGGCCGTAAATTTCGGTGGTGTTGGCCGGCGCGTATTCGTACTGGTAGCGCAGCACGCCCACGTCGTAGCTGAAGTCTTCGCTGATCTGGCCGCGCTTGCCGGCGTACACGTCCAGTTCCACGCTGCCCTCGCCGCCCGCATCCTTGGTCCATTTGATGGTGGAGGCCCAGGCGCCGAGGTAGAAGCCGGTCGGGTTGTTGACGTAGTCGGCGCCGCCCTGCAGCGCAGGTTTCAGGCGCGTCTGGGAAATGCCGCGGTAGCGGTAGTCCGAGGTGACGGCGGCGTTGAAGCTGACTTCATTGGCCGGTTTTGCCTCTTCGGCATGGACGGAGGTGGCGAAAGCCGCGCACACGGCGGCGGCAAGAATGACTTTTTTCATTGAATTGTTCCAGGAGACCGCGGTTGCGGGATGCCGGGAACTTTATCGATCGTCCTGTAAAAACGGTCTAAAAAGACACAGTGCCGTAGTAAATACTTCGTAAAATGGCAAATATTGCAATTATAACTGTATAAAAACACACTATAAGACTTGCTAAGCCCCCGCCGGTTGAGGATAGAATGCGGAGCGTCCGTGTTTAACCAAAACCGCAACTCCATGTATGGCCACTAAAAAACCAGTATCCGACTACAGCGAATCATCCATCCGTGTCCTCAAGGGCCTGGAGCCTGTCAAACAGCGCCCCGGCATGTACACGCGCACGGAAAACCCGCTGCACATCATCCAGGAAGTGATCGACAACGCCTCCGACGAGGCGCTCGGCGGCCATTGCAAGAATATTATCGTCACGCAGAATGCGGACGGCTCCATCACGGTGGAGGACGACGGCCGCGGCATCCCGGTCGGCCTGCATCCGGAAGAAAACGTGCCGACGGTGGAAATCGTCTTCACCCGCCTGCACGCGGGCGGCAAGTTCGACAAGGGCTCGGGCGGCGCTTACGCCTTCTCCGGCGGCCTGCACGGTGTCGGCGTGTCCGTCACCAACGCCCTGTCCCGGCGCCTGGAAATCTCCGTCTGGCGCAAGGACGATGCGGGCAACGGCTTCCACCATCTCGCCTTCGAGAACGGCGACCTGGTCGAGCCGCTGAATTCCCAGCCCGCGCCGAAGGACGGCAAGAAATCCGGCACCCGCGTCACCGCGTGGCCGGACGCCAAATACTTCGACTCGCCGCTGATTTCCCAGGTCGAGCTGCAGCGCCTGCTGCGCTCCAAGGCGGTGCTGCTGCCGGGCGTGTCGGTCACGCTGAAGAACGGCAAGACCGGCGACGAGCAGACCTGGATGTACAAGGATGGCCTGCGCGGCTACCTGAACGAACAGCTGGCGCAATCGTCGAATGGCGAAACCCTGATTCCGCTGTTCGAGGGCGAGCAGTTCGCCACGCCGGATGCGGAAGGCTTTGCCGAGGGCGAAGGCGCATCGTGGGTGGTGGCCTGGACCGAGGAAGGCGGCGTGGTGCGCGAGTCCTACGTCAACCTGATTCCCACGCCGAACGGCGGCACCCACGAATCCGGCCTGCGCGAAGGCCTGTTCAGCGCGATGAAGAATTTCGTCGAACTGCACTCGCTGCTGCCGAAAGGCGTGAAGCTGCTGCCGGAAGACGTGTTTGCGCGCGCGTCCTTCGTGCTGTCGGCGAAAGTGCTGGACCCGCAGTTCCAGGGCCAGATCAAGGAACGCCTGAATTCGCGCGACGCGGTGCGCCTGGTGTCCACCTTCTCCAAGCCTGCGCTGGAGCTGTGGCTGAACCAGCACATCGACTACGGCAAGAAGCTGGCCGAACTGGTCATCAAGCAGGCCCAGTCCCGCCTGCGCTCGGCGCAGAAAGTGGAGAAGAAGAAGTCCTCCGGCGTGGCCGTGCTGCCCGGTAAGCTGACCGATTGCGAAACCGACGACGTGACCCGCACCGAACTGTTCCTGGTCGAGGGCGACTCGGCGGGCGGTTCGGCCAAAATGGGCCGCGACAAGGAATTCCAGGCCATCCTGCCGCTGCGCGGCAAGGTGCTGAACTCCTGGGAGACCGACCGCGACCGCCTGTATGCGAACAACGAGATCCACGATATCGCGGTGGCAATCGGCGTCGATCCGCACAACCACGGCGATGCGCCGGACCTGAGCGGCCTGCGCTACGGCAAGATCTGCATCCTCTCCGATGCGGACGTGGACGGCTCGCACATCCAGGTGCTGCTGCTGACCCTCTTCTTCCGCCACTTCCCGGCGCTGATAGAGAAGGGCCATATCTGCATCGCCCGTCCGCCGCTGTACCGCGTGGATGCGCCGGCGCGCGGCAAGAAGCCGATCCAGAAGCTGTATGCGCTGGACGACGGCGAGCTGGTGGCGATCGAGGACAAGCTGCGCAAGGATGGCCTGAAGGATGGTTCCTGGACCATCTCCCGCTTCAAGGGTCTGGGCGAGATGAATGCCGAGCAGCTGTGGGAAACCACCATGAATCCGGATACGCGCCGCCTGCTGCCGGTGTCGCTGGGCGACTACGACCACGGCTACTCCTCCTCCCGCTTCAATATGCTGATGGGCAAAGGCGAAGCCGCCGCCCGCCGCGCGTGGATCGAGGAACACGGCAACGAAGTGGAAGCCGACATCTGATAACGAATACCGAACATGTCTACTCAAGCAAATCTCTTTGACGAACCGAACCCGGACCAGCCGGGCAATAGCGGTGGCGGCGATCATGGCGACGGCGGCGAGACGCTGACCCTGTCCACGTTTGCCGAGCGCGCCTACCTGGATTACGCCATCTCCGTGGTGAAGGGCCGCGCCCTGCCGGACGTGTGCGACGGCCAGAAGCCGGTGCAGCGCCGCATCCTGTACTCGATGAATGAACTGGGCCTGGGCCCGACCGCCAAGCCGCGCAAGTCGGCGACCGTGGTGGGTGACGTGCTGGGTAAGCTGCACCCGCACGGCGACCAGTCGGTGTACGACGCGCTGGTGCGCATGGCGCAGGACTTCTCCCTGCGCTACCCGCTGATCGACGGCCAGGGCAACTTCGGCTCGCGCGACGGCGACGGCGCCGCGGCCATGCGATACACCGAAGCCCGCCTGACCCCGATCTCGCGCCTGCTGCTGGACGAAATCGACCAGGGCACGGTGGACTTCATCCCCAACTACGACGGCTCGTATGAGGAACCGGCCATGCTGCCGGCGCGCCTGCCGATGGTGCTGCTGAATGGCGCTTCCGGTATCGCCGTGGGCCTGGCAACGGAAATCCCGTCGCACAATCTGACTGAGGTGGCGCAGGCTGCCGTGGCCATGATCCGCAATCCGCGCATCACGCACGCCGAACTGATGCAGCTGATCCCCGGCCCGGACTTTCCGGGCGGCGGCCAGCTGATCACGCCGCGCGCACAGATCGACGATATGTACAACTCGGGCCGCGGCTCGATGAAGGTGCGTGCACGCTGGAAGATCGAGGAGCTGGCGCGCGGCCAGTGGCAGGCGGTGGTGTACGAACTGCCGCCGGGCACCTCGTCGCAGAAGGTGCTGGAAGAGATCGAGGAGCTGACCAATCCCAAGGTCAAGATGGGCAAGAAGGCGCTGTCGCCGGAGCAGCTGACGCTGAAGCAGCTGCTGCTGTCGCAGCTGGACAAGGTGCGCGACGAATCCGGCCGCGAAGCCGCGGTGCGCCTGGTGTTCGAGCCGAAGTCGAAGAACATCGACCAGGCCGAATTCATGCTGATGCTGCTGGCGCACACCTCGCTGGAAACCTCGGCCTCGATGAACCTGGTGATGATCGGCGGCGATGGCCGTCCGCGCCAGAAGTCGGTGCTGGAGATCATTGGCGAGTGGATCGAGTTCCGCTTCGCCACCGTCACCCGCCGTACCCAGTTCAGGCTGGGCAAGGTCGATGACCGCATCCATATCCTGGAAGGCCGCCAGACCGTCCTGCTGAATATCGATGAAGTGATCCATATCATCCGCAATTCGGACGAGCCGAAGGCGGCGCTGATCGAACGCTTCAAGCTGTCCGACCGCCAGGCGGAAGACATCCTGGAAATCCGCCTGCGCCAGCTGGCGCGCCTGGAAGCGATCAAGATCGAACAGGAACTGGCCGAACTGCGCAAGGAAAAACAGACGCTGCAGGACCTGCTGGATAACCCGTCCTCGATGAAGCGCCTGATCATCAAGGAAATCGAGTCGGATGCGAAGACCTATGGCGACGCACGCCGCACCGTGATCGAGGAAGCCCAGAAGGCGGTGGTCGAGCAGAAGGTGGTCGATGAGCCGGTAACCGTCATCATTTCGGAAAAAGGCTGGGTGCGCGCGCGTACCGGCATCGGCCACGATACGGCGCAGTTCACCTTCAAGGCCGGCGATGCGCTGTATGGCGCGTTCGAGTGCCGCACGGTGGACACGCTGCTGGGCTTCGGCGACAACGGCAAGGTGTATTCCGTGCCTGTTGCGGCGCTGCCGAATGCACGCGGCGACGGGGTGCCGATTACCACGCTGGTCGATCTGTCCGGCGGCGCGCGCCTGCTGCACTACTTCGCGGGCAATGCGGCGACCCAGCTGCTGATGGCTTCGGATGCGGGCTATGGCTTTATCGCCAAGGCTGGCGATATGGTGTCGCGCCTGAAGGGCGGCAAGTCCTTCATGACGCTGGATGAAGGCGCCAAGCCGCTGCCGCCGACGGTGGTGGCGGCGGATGCTTCCGCCGTGGCCGCCATTTCCGAGAAGGCGCGCCTGCTGGTGTTCGGCATGGACGAGATGAAGGTGCTGTCCAACGGTGGACGCGGCGTGATCCTGATGGAGCTGGAGGACAAGGAGAAGCTGGTTGCCGCCCGTGCCATTACGCAGAAGGGCGTGACGGTGCAGGGGATCGGCAATGCGCAGAAGGCCAAGGAGGAACGCATGGGGCCGATGGTGCTGGAACCGCACTTCGGCAAGCGCGCCCGCAAGGGCAAGGCGATGCCGACCCGTATCAAGCCTACCGGACTGCTGCCGAATAGTTAAAACCAAAAAACGGGGTCAGACCCACGGGGTCTGACCCTTTCCTGCGGCAGCGGCTGACTCATGGGTCAGACCCCACGGGTCTGACCCTGGGGTTAGGTTTACTGCTTGGCCGCAGCTTCCTTCACATCAGCCGCAGCCTTGGCGCGCACTTCGGAAGTCTTGGCAGCGGCGACAGCCTTGTCCTTGTTGGCTTCGGCCTGTTCTTTCGCTACCTTGGCATCCTGCTTGGCATCGACCTTGGCCGCTTTAGCGTCGGCTTTGGCCATGTCCTTTTCGGCCTTGGCTTCGGTCTTCATCCTGTCTTCGGCATCCGCCTTGGCGACTTTTTCGTCAGCCTTGGCGTGCTCCTTGTCGGCCTTGGCGTGCGCCTTGGCCTTTTTCTCTTCCGCCTTGGAGGCGGACTTCGCTACGTCCTTGTCCGCTTCAGCTGCCTTCTTGGCTTCCTTGGCTTCGGCCTTCGCTACATCCTTGTCGGCCTTGGCCTGTTCCTTCGAGATGGCCGGAGATGCCGGTACGGTGGTCTGGGCATAAGCGGCAGTGGCGAACACACCAGCGATCAGGGTTGCGAGCAGTTTATTCATGATGACACCTCGTTGTGGTTAGGTGAGTCCAGAATAATCTTGCCCAACTGTAGCAACTGTGCGCTGGCGCACTCAGTAACAAATACTTACCTTGAATACAGATCGATGGTCTGGCTGACGGCTTCCGCGCACACGGCACAGAAGGCTTCGCTGCGGTCGAACATCAGGCACTGCTGCTGCGGACGGTAATAGCCGGTCGCCTCGTAGTTCGCCCCCTCGAACGCCCCTACCGCCCGGGCATTGGGTGCTTTCGAAAACAGGGCATTGGTCCAGTTCAGGTCCGCGTGGAAAAGCTTGCTCATTTCCGCTTCCGGACGGTTGTCCTTGCGCAACTGTGCCCGCAACTTCTGGTACTCGCGCGAATGCGCCTCGTACTCGGCCTTCGGCCAGGCGGTCGGCAGCGCGCTGCCCGGCTTCACGAACCTCTTCCATTTCAGCCTGGACGGGTCCTGCAAGGCGGTGACGTTCGGCTCCCACGGTTCCATGCGCGCGCCGCCGGTGGCGTAGGCCACCGGCGAGGTGTAATACTCGTCGGCCAGGCCGGCGAAGTGGTGGCCGAATTCGTGCACGAACAGGTAGTTGGCCCAGTCGTTGTTGGCGGCCGCGGTGCTGAACTGGCCGTAGATGCCGCCACCGCCGTAGGTATCGTTATTCACCAGGATTTCGATGAACTCGTAGGGCGCGTTCTGGGCGATGTCGCGCAGGGCGCGGTTATCGGTGGTCAGCACGTAACGCTCGCTGCCGAAGATGTCGTAGCGGGTGTTCAGCGCCGAGGAATGGTGCGTATTGGTCGATGGACGGCTGACGCCCGACTCCTGGGTCGGCACCGCCAGGCCCCAGACGTTGAAGTCTTTCGCGCGTTCCTTGAACGGCGACACGGTAAACAGGTAATTGGCCAGGCGGCGCGCGGTGTCCTCGAACTTGCCCATTTCGGCCTGGGTATAGCCGTCGCCGATAATCAGCAGATCGACCTTCTTTTCGGACGGGCCGTTGACCACGATCGGAACCGGCCTGGCCGGCGCTGGTTCCTGCTTGCGCACCACGTCCAGCGCATCGGTATCCACGTCCACGCTCCACACCACCGAGAACTCGTTGCGCTCGTCGCGCTTCAGGATGCGCACCTTGACCGGGCGCTCAGGCTTGGGGAAGCGCACCGATTCGCCGAAGGCGCGGCTGGCCTTGCCGGCTTCCTCGGTGCTCTTCCACTCGCCGAAGATGGTGGAGAAGGTACGCGTGTACAGCAGCTGTCCGCTTTTCGCATCGGCCACTTCGACCTTGTGCGTGCCGCGGTTGGTGGTATCGATGGTGCGCTGCATATCGCCCGGCCACGGCAGCGGCTCGATCACCACGCGCTCCATCGCATAGCTCTCGTTCAGCGCATTGCCGCTGTGGATGTAATCGACGCGCACGGTCGCAGGCTGCGCGGCGTGCGCCGCACCGGCCAGCGCGGCAGCAATGCCGGCAAGGGCTGCGGCCAGCGGACGGCGCAGGGAGGAAAACTCGGTGAATGGCATGCAGTCTCCATGAGGTGTTGGAATCTGCGCCGTATTGTACGCCCCGCTCAGCGGTACTTGTAGAGAGGGCGGTAAAGTTCGATCGGGCGGATGTCGAGGCGGATGTTGAGGATCGAGTAGGCGTCGGCCACGCCGGAGATGTAGCCCACGCTTTCCGGCGTTTTGGTGAAGCGGAACTCGAAGCCCATCTCGGTCTTCTCGTTGCGCGGGTTGCCGCTGGCGATGCCGATGGCTTCCTGCTGGTCGCTGTCGATCAGGCGCTCCATCAGATCGACCACGGCGCTGTTGCCCAGCACGTCGTTGCTGAACACCGGGCCGCGTCCCAGCGGACGCGTGGGGTCAAGGCGGCCGCCCGCCTTGTCGGCGGAGGGGATGAACATGCGCGTGCCGATATTGAACTTGTCGCCCCGGTCCAGATAGCTGATGACCACGTTGTTCACGTTGAAGCTGGAGTTTGCCTTGTCCGTTTCGGCGCGCGTCAGGTCGATCAGCATGGCGCCCTTGTAGCCGATGATTTCCACTTCGCGCTGGGCATTGACGACCATGGCGCTGTCCTCGTCGATGCCGAGGCCGATCTGGTAATGCTTGGCCATCATGGCCGGAATCATGCGCGCAAAGCGGCCGCGCACCAGCAGGTGCTGATCGACAAAGATATCGTCGCCGATGAAGCCCAGGCCCGGCGCCAGTTCGCGGTCGCCGGCAATGCCGTTCTGCAGCATGGACAGGATGGCTTTCGGGTTGGCGAACATGGTGCTGCTCATGATGGCGGCGCCGGCCGAGGTGCCGGCCACCACGCCGCCGCGGCGGTACAGGTCCCACACCGCTTCCAGCGCCGCGGTCTGGGTGCCGTCGTCGCGGATCAGGGCCTTGGTGATGCGGCCCTGGTCGCCGCCGGCGAAATACACGCCGTCCGCCTTGCGGATCTTGTCCGCCAGTTCGCGGTCCTCGGCATTCTTGCGGTAGTCGCTGCCGTCCAGGCGGATCGCCACCGGCACCAGGAAGGCGTCCGCGCCCCATTTGCGCAGGTAGCCGATGATGGTCTGGGCCGAGCGTTCCGGATTGCCGGAGGCGGAAGGGAAGACGGCAATGCGCGCGCCCTTGCCGCCGGCCAGCTTGACGATGCGGCCCCACACGTCCGCGTTGTCGCCGCGCAGGCCGCCGCCGATGATGACCAGCGAACCGAGGGGATGCGTGACGGGGGCGGTGGCGATGGCGGCGTTGCCGCCATTGAGGGTGGTGACGGCGCCCGCCACGATGCGCACCGGTTCCGGCAACGGCGCCGGCGCAGGCTGGGGCGCCGAGGGCGGCACGGGTTGCGTCGGCACGGGCGGCGGCAGATTGCGTCCGCTGGCCGGCGCCGGCGGCTTGGGCGCTTCCCGGCCCTGCGTGGGCAGGCCAAGCGAGGCCAGCAGCGCCAGGCCGAGACGCGCCAGGCGAACGGGAGAGAGCAGCTTCACGATGGACTCCTTCTTCTGAGCCTCGTTGTGTGTAAACATCCGGATTACCTTGTCATCAGTGTAGCCGGACGCGACGGCGGAGTAAAACCAAAGCGCGCCTAAAGTGTGCACCCTGTGCATGTCCCGGGCATGACAGGGCGCAAAGGCCGGCGCCGCGCGCGGCTTTCCGGCAACATGTCATTTTTGCAGGTAACGCTCAGGCAGGGGATTCTGCTCCGATTCGGCCTGCCACACCAGCGAGGTGACCCACCAGCGCTGGCCGTCGTTCAGCAGCTGGATGCTGTTGATGCCGCGCTGGAAAGGCTTGGCGTCGTCCGGCGCGTGCACCGACTGGTAGGTGCTGAACACGTGCGCGATCTGGCCGAACTGCTCGCTCTTGCGCCCCAACTCGGATTCGAAGAAGCCGGTCTTGGCGAACACCGGCGTGACGCGGCCGATGTAATCCTCCACCGTCAGCACCGTGGTTTTGGCGGCGCTGTGCACCACCATGCGGCCGTCCGGACGGAACAGGGAACGCAGGCGGTCCCAGTCGCGCGGCTTGCCGGCCGGGCCGGAAATGGTGTCGTACAGGGCGGCGATCACACTGTCCACGCTGGCGACATCGGCTGGACGCGCCTGCTGGGCATGGGCGCCGGCGGCGGCCATCAGGGCAAATAGCAAAACTGCTAACTTTTTCATCAAATCTCCACTGTTATAATCGTTGAAATCCAACCGCAGAAAATCATCCGCAGCCACTCATCATGACAGACCAATTCTCCAAAAAGGCCGAAGCCTGGTCGGCCCGTTTCTCCGAACCCGTCTCCGATCTCGTAAAACGTTACACCGCCTCCGTGTTCTTTGACAAGCGCATGGCGAAGGCCGACATCCAGGGTTCCCTGGCGCACGCCGACATGCTGGCCGCGCAAGGCATCATCCCGGCCGCCGACCTGGCCGCGATCCAGAAGGGCATGGCGCAGATTTCCGGCGAAATCGACGCCGGCCAGTTCGAATGGCTGCTCGATCTGGAAGACGTGCACCTGAATATCGAGAAGCGCCTGACCGAACTGGTTGGCGACGCCGGCAAGCGCCTGCACACCGGCCGTTCGCGCAACGACCAGGTGGCGACCGATATCCGCCTGTACGTGCGCTCCGCCATCGACGACATCAGCGGCCTGCTGTCGCAGCTGCGCGGCGCCCTGCTCGACCTGGCCGAGAACAACACCGACACCATCCTGCCCGGCTTCACCCACATGCAGGTGGCGCAGCCGATCACCTTCGGCCATCACATGCTGGCCTATGTTGAAATGTTCGGCCGCGATGCCGAGCGCATGGCCGACTGCCGCAAGCGCGTCAACCGCCTGCCGCTGGGCGCCGCTGCGCTGGCCGGCACCACCTTCCCGATCGACCGCCTGCGCGTGGCGCAGTCGCTGGGCTTCGACGATGTCTGCCACAACTCGCTGGATGCGGTGTCCGACCGCGACTTCGCGATCGAATTCACGGCTGCCGCTTCGCTGATCATGATGCACGTGTCGCGCATGTCGGAAGAACTGATCATCTGGATGAGCCCGCGCGTGGGCTTCATCGATATCGCCGACCGCTTCTGCACCGGCTCCTCCATCATGCCGCAGAAGAAGAATCCGGACGTGCCGGAACTGGCGCGCGGCAAGACCGGCCGCGTGTACGGCCACCTGATGGGCCTGCTGACCCTGATGAAAGGCCAGCCGCTGGCCTATAACAAGGACAACCAGGAAGACAAGGAACCGCTGTTCGACACCGTGGATACCGTGGTCGATACCCTGCGCATCTTTGCCGACATGGCCGGCGCTATCACCGTCAAGCCGGAAGCGATGCGCGCCGCCGCGCTGCAGGGCTACGCCACCGCGACCGACCTGGCCGACTACCTGGTGAAGAAAGGCCTGCCTTTCCGCGACGCGCACGAAGCCGTGGCGCACGCCGTGCGTGCCTGCGACGACCTGAAGATCGACCTGGCCGAAATGTCGCTGGAGCAGCTGCAGGCCTTCTCGCCGCTGGTCAGCGACGACGTGTTTGCCGTGCTGACGCTGGAAGGCTCGGTGGCGGCGCGCGACCACGTGGGCGGCACCGCGCCGAATCAGGTGCGGGCAGCGATTGCCCGCGTCCGCGGCCAGCTGTAAGCAGCGAGTTGTAATAGTTAAACGGGCGGGCCTTCGGGCCCGCTTTTTCTATCCCTGCAAGCAAATATTCAGCTACTATTCTTGCAACAATCCTTTAAATTAGACAATGCTCGGGAGACAAGCAATGCAAGGATTTCTTCGTTTCTCCCATTGGCTGGACCGCATCGGCTACAGAAGCGGCCAGGTCGCCAATGTGATGATCCTGCTGTCGTGCGTGATCAGCGCCAGCAACGCCATGATCCGCTACGGTTTCGACTGGAGCAACAACTGGCTGCTGGAGCTGCAGTGGTACCTGTTCGGCGCGGCCGTGATGCTGGGCGCCAGCTACACCTTCCAGCGCAATGAGCACGTGCGCGTGGACCTGGTGTATGGCCATGTCAGCGAACGCAAGCAGCTGTGGATCGACATCTTCGGCATCATCTTCTTCCTCTTCCCCGCCTGCGTGCTGTTCGCGTGGCTGGCGTGGTATTCGCTGTTCATCCCATCGTGGCAAATCCTGGAGCAATCGAGTAACTCCGGCGGCCTGCCGCGCTATCCGATCAAGTTCATCGTCCCTCTCGGCTTCGCGCTGCTGACGCTGCAGGGCATCTCCGAACTGATCAAGCGCATCGCCACCCTCATGGGCAAGACTCACCTGGACAGCAAGTACGAAAGGCCCGTGCAATGATTCCACTCGAATGGATGCCGCCGGCGATGTTCGCCGGCCTGGTCGTGTTCATGCTGGTCGGCTTCCCGGTGGCGTTCTCGCTGCTGGCGGTCGGCCTGTTCTTTGGCGGCATCGCGATTGCCGAAGGCTTCTTCAGCGTGCCGTTCCTGCAGGCCGTCCCGCAGCGCATCTTCGGCAGCGTGCTGGCCAACGACCTGCTGCTGGCGATTCCCTTCTTTACCTTCATGGGTGCGGTACTGGAGAAGTGCCGCCTGGCGGAGGACATGCTCGATTCGATGGGCAAGCTGTTTGGCGGCATTCGCGGCGGCCTCGGTTACTCCGTGATTATCGTCGGCTTCATTCTGGGGGCGATCACGGGCACCGTGGCGGCGCAGGTGATTGCCATGGCCATGATTTCGCTGCCGGTGATGATGCGCTACGGCTATCACATGCGCTACGCCACGGGCGTGCTGGCGGCGTCCGGCACCATCACGCAGCTGGTGCCGCCCTCGCTGGTGCTGGTGGTGCTGGCCGACCAGCTGAAAACCCAGACCGCTGCGGCGGACGTGGGCAGCATGTACCTCGGCGCCTGGGGTCCTTCGGTGCTGCAGATCGTGCTGTTTGCGCTGTACACCTTCGTTCTTTCGCGCCTGCGTCCCGAGTGGCTGCCTGCGGCGCCTGCAGCCGACCGCACCGAGCGTGGCTGGGAACTGTGGAAGCAGTGCCTGCGCGGGATCATTCCTGCCGCGGTGCTGATTTTCATGGTGCTTGGCACCATGATGCTGGGGATTGCGACGCCGACCGAATCGGGCGCCATGGGCGCGCTGGGTGCGGTGGTGCTGGCGGTGATCCGCCGTCCCGAGTTCAATATGCGCGACCGCTGGATCTTCCGCGCCGGCATGGCGGCGGGCGCGCTGGCGGCGCTGATCGGCATCTTCTTCTACGAGGGCGAGACCGGCCTGGCGCACGGCGCGAAGCCGTATGTGCAGGCGGCGCTGGCGGTGCTGTATATCGCCGTGGCGTGGCTGATCCTGCGCGCCAGCCGTATCGCTCCCTTGCGCGAACTGATCGTGCTGAGCTACCAGTCCACGATGCGCCTGACGGCAATGGTCGTGTTCATCCTGATCGGCTCCACCTGCTTCTCGGTGGTATTCCAGGGCGTGGACGGCGGCCTGTGGGTCGAACACCTGTTCAACGGCATCCCGGGCGGCTGGATCGGCTTCCTGCTGGTGGTGAACCTGTTCGTCTTCTTCCTCGCCTTCTTCCTGGACTTCTTCGAGATCGCCTTCATCGTGGTGCCGATGCTGGCGCCGGTGGCGCAGAAGGTGCTGGCGCCGGAGCTGGAGGGCATCATGGGCAGTCCGGAAGCGGCGCAGTCGGCGGCGCTGGTGTGGTTTGGCGTGATGCTGTGCGTGAACATGCAGACCTCCTTCATGCACCCGCCATTCGGCTTCGCGCTGTTCTACCTGCGCGGCGTGGCGCCGAAAGAGGTGAAGAGCTCCGATATCTACTGGGGCGCCCTGCCCTGGGTCGGCCTGCAGATGGTGATGGTCCTGCTGGTTGCGGCGTTGCCGCAGACAGTAACCGCCTTCCTCGACCGCGGCACCGGCGGCACGGTCCAGTCCGGCGACCTCCAGATCCAGACCGATTCGCCAGCCTCCCCTGCTTCCGACGAGAAGAAAGACGAGCAGCAGCCAGACCTGAACTTCTCCGCACCAGACGGCGAGAAGAAGGAAAGCCAGGAACCTGAACTGAACTTCTCCACTCCGGAAGAAGAGAAGAAAAAGTAAGCGTGGCATGGCAGCGCCGGCGAGGCGCTGCCATGTAAATCCCCGAATCGCGGTGCCGGGTTGACTCTTGCGTACCATCGCTGTACCATGCAAACGCATTTGTCCCTCAAACCCAGGCCGCACCAGCTGAACCCGGGTGTGACAATGCGGCGAACAGTCTCTTGAAATTCCATTACATGGACATCGCGCTCAACCAACTGGTGCAAAAATTTGCGATGTCCGGAGATGGAGATTTTCATGCTTCGGTTCGACGACACACTTTTCAAATCAGCTTGCGCCAAACTGGCGGAATCCTTTACAGCTGAAAATCAGCCGCTTTCCACCGCACGCGCGCCCGAATTCCTTGCAGCCGGCCTCGGTTTCTGGACCGCCAAGCTCCTGCGCGAATACAAAACTCCGCTTACGCTCAGATTCCGGGAAGGCGACCCCAAAAAACCCGGGGTGGATTATCTGTCCCTGGTAGCAGACCGGCTCGAAAGAAATCTCAAGCTGGACTACTGGGATGCACAACGGTTCGCGCCCCGTGTCATCGCGGTCATCGAACAGTTTGGTTTGGCGGTGGACGTGGCCCGCTGCCTTTTCGAGCCGGAGCTCGAAGACAGCTGCGCGAAGATTCTGGCTGCAATGGACGACAAGAACGTCAGGCAACCAGAGCGTGCATCCGCCGCTATCAGCCGCAACCTCATTCCACGTCCACCTCGGGCAAGCCTGCATGATCGGCTGCGCGAGCTGGAGCCTCAACTCAGTACGCTGGTCGATAAGTGCACTGACATGTATCTGTGGCAGTCCGCATGCACAACTGACCGCGAATTCGCGGAAGCCAGCGCCGACGAATACAGCTATCGCGGCTACGAGCATCATGCGCGCCTGGGGCTGGGCTTCTCGATCATTACGCGTGGTGAAGGCTGGCGGAAAGGGGACGTGTACCGGATCGTCAATCCGGTATTGTATTTCTGCGGAGATAGGCAGTGGCGTGTCCGCACGAACGCAATCGAGTGCAACAGCATCTACCAGCGCTCCCTGGATGAATTGGAAAGCATCATTGGCGGGAAGCTCGCGGAGCTGCCCAAGCTGGAGGTGTGCAAAGAATGCCATGCAGTACATCTGCCACAGGCGACCAGCCCCCACTCCTGCCACTCCAGCGTTTCGTTTCCCATCTTGAAGAAGGCCCTGGATAAAGTCCATAAGCAAAACTGGGAGTACGTCACTACCGCTGAACTGCTGGCTGCCTATATTAGTGAGGGAGCGCCGGCGCCTGAGCACCCGGAATTTGTAAGGACGCTGTTGCGCTTCAAGCGTACTTTTCAGATACGTGACTGCAACGGCTACTGGCGCTTCCCGGAAAAGTTCGGTGAGCCGCCTCGCCAGCGCCTGATTCTGAATCACGGCGACGACCGTGACCAGCTCCTGATTGCGCTGAGCCCAGCGCCATTTATCTACACTCCAGGTCAAAAGAACCGCTTTATCTGAACTGGCAAATTCGCCCTGGCATCTGGCCGGGGACGGAGCTGCTGTTTCGGGGTGGCGGAACGCTACAGCGGCATCTATCAATCCGCTAATGATAGGAGCACGAAATGAAATTTGTTGATGAACTGATCGGTAAAACTGTCTCCAGCAAGGAGTCTGCAAATGTCGCCTTGAATGCAACGCAGGAGGCGTACGCCTATCTGGAAGCGGAACGCAAGAAAGGTCTTGGGACGCTTCTGCGTAAAGCAGCCGAGAACCTGGAAAATACGGGTGTAGATCCACAAGAGGCAGCAAACCTCGTGGCGATCCGGGGTCAATACCTGAAAGACATGACTCGCGGTGAGAAGATGTTTCATCAGGCGGCATCGGACCTGAAGGACCAGGCTGATAACAGCCGCAATCCCTTGAAACCAAGGCCCGTCTGAGGACGTAGCCGCCGGATGGCCCGCTGCCGTCTAATGCGTGACCATTGTCGAGAGCACGCTGAATGCCGCGCCGGTGTGCTCCTTCTCCAGCAGCAGCGTGAGCTCCGTATGGGTGGAAATCAGGTTGATCAGGTTGACCTTGTCCCACGCCAGCTTCTTCAGGATGGCGTGATAGATCCCGGGCGTGCGCCATGAGTCGGCAGTCAGCTGGAGGGTGACCGCGTTCAGGTTCTCCAGCCGCGCCAGCAGACGCTCGGAACCGAAGACTTCCTCTACCAGCGGAATCAGCGGACGGCTGCAGATCACCATCACCTCGTTCAGGCCGCGCGTGATGGTCAGGTAAAGTCCATGGCCCGTCGCCGCCTTGTCGAGCAAGGCGCGATGGCATTCGTCCGTCAGCTCCGAGCGGCGGAAGGTGAATTCAACCAGGTCGGTGCGGGCGGTGAGCTGGCCGTTCTTCTGCGCCAGAACGATCTCCTGCGTCTCCGCATCGGGAAGACGGTTGGCCACGCGCCGCAGGGCCATCACAACCGCCGCCTGCCCGACCGGCTTCCATAAGTCGTCCTGAAGCTGCGGCTGCAGCTGGCGCGCCAGTTCCGACAGGTTGATCAAGCCGCGCCGCAAGCCCTCGCTCAGGAACGGAGACTCCGCGACAATACGTTCGACTTTCGTTGAAATAGACAGCATGAGTGATGCGCCCTCACAAAGACCCTTGCCAATGACGGGCTAGTGTAAAACGCAAAATTCAACTAGTGCAACGACAGCGCGACAATTTGATACATATTTTCCACACCTCCATTGCCCAACAGTGCGCCATCCCAAAAGCATTTGCTGCTATATGCGCGCGAGCCGGAACATCCCGCGGGAAAACGATATGTCTCATTTTGAACAAGCAGCGCGCACATGACTCATTTCGCAATTTTTTTGACTTGCCCCGAACCGGAGGAATAAGTTCGCGCTCTCCAACCACCACCACGTCACATGGAGAGCAGATGAACCTTCAGAAGAGCATCCTCGCCGCAGCCATCGCCGCCCTGCCCGTAGCCGGTACACTGGCGCAAACGCGCGGCCTGCCGGACCAGCTGATGTCCGCCCCGGCCCAGGCGCTGACCGAGGCAGACAAGTCGAACATCCTGGAGAAACTGAACAACCGCCGCAATGCCGCTGGACTGGATAACGACCATGGCTACAAGGTAGAAACCCAGCACCCCGGCGTTCGTGGCACGCGCATCACCCGCGCCGCCCATACCTGGCGCGGCCTGCGCGTGTTCGGTTCCGAGTCCGTGGTGGTGAGCGACGACAGCGGCGATGTCGTCAGCGAGTCCGCCTCCGAACGGCGCCAGGGACTGGATGCCTCGCGCGCCGCCAGGGCCGGCGGCAAAGGCGCACCGGACACCACGCCTTCCTTCGGCGCTGCCGAAGCCATCAACCTGGTGGTGAAGCGTGTGGCGCCCGGCGGCAAGCACCGCTGGGAGCCCAGGGCCGAGCTGCTGATCTGGCCCGTGATGAAAACCGTGCGCCTGGCGTCCGCCGGCAGCAAATCCGATGCACAGCTGAACGCGCTGGACGTGGAGGAAGTGGTCGATCACTATGAGCTGGCCTACCTGGTGAAAACGCGCATGGGCCAGAACAGGCAGCTGATCTACCGCGACACGGTGATCAGCGCCATCACCGGCGTCACCATCGCGCAATGGGATGCGCTGCAAACCGTGGTCGGCGTCGGCAACAGCCAGTACAACGGACAGGTGCCGATCAACACCACCCTCTCCGGTTCCACCTACAAGATGCTGGACGCAACGCGCGGCGTGGGCGGCACCTTCGGCGGCATGGCCATCACCAACGCCAATCACGCGCCGGAATCGAATCCCACGCCCGGCACCATCTACACCAGCAGCAGCAATACCTGGGGCGACGGGCAGCAATACGTCAACGGCGGCAGCACCACCAACGCGAATGGACAGACCGCCGCCGTGAACGCGCTGTGGGGCCTGATGAATACCTACGACACGCTGAAGAACGTGCTGGGCTGGCAGTCGCTGGACGGCGACAATACCGCGACCTATATCGCCGTCCACGTCGATACCCAGTACGACAACGCCTTCTTCGAGCCTGGCTGCAAATGCATGTACATCGGCGACGGCGGCGCGTCCTTCAAGAACCTCGGCTCGATCGACGTGATCGGCCACGAAATGGGCCACGGCGTGACCGACGCCACCTCCAACCTCACCTACTCGGGCGAGTCGGGTGGCCTGAATGAATCCGCGTCCGACATCAACGGTGAAATGGTGGAAGCCTATGCGCGTGCCGGCGGCACCGGCAGCGTGATCCCGGCCAGCGGCAACGACTGGGTCATGGGCCGCGAGATTTCGAAGAGCGGCCAGCCGCTGCGCTGGATGTACAAGCCAAGCAAGGATGGCGCCAGCCCGAACGCCTGGAGCAGCAGCCTGAAAAACCTGAACGTACACTACAGCTCCGGTCCAAACAACCGCATGTACTACTTCCTGTCGCAGGGTTCCAGCTCGGACAGCGCGAGCGAATACTACAGCTCCTACCTGACCAGAACGCCGCGCAATATGAGCGGCATCGGCAACGACAAGGCCTTCCGCATCTGGTTCAAGGCCAACACCACCAAGTTCACCGCCTCCACCAATTATGCGGATGCGCGCAACAAGGTGCTGGCCGCAGCCGAGGAACTGTATGGCGTGGGTTCGAAGGAAGCCACGGCGGTGAAGCGCGCTTACGCGGCCATTAACGTGGGCACGGACGTGGATGAAGGCACGGCCGGCGCCCTCGCCATCGCCACGCAGCCGGCCAGCGTCAGCGTGGCGGCCGGCGCCGTTGCCAGCTTCAGCGTCGGCGCATCGGGCGGTACCGCGCCTTACACCTACAAGTGGTACCGCAACGGCGCGGTGATTTCCGGCGCGACTTCGCCAAGCTATTCCTTCACCGCGCAAACGGCCGACAACGGCGCCAGCTTCTACGCCACCGTTACCGACTCCGCTACCAGCAAAGCCACTGCGACCTCGAACACGGCCACCCTGACCGTGGGCAGCACCAGCCAGACCGAGCGCGTGGTCAACGGCAGCTTCGAGAACGGCGCCTCGCCGTGGTCCGGCACCACCGGCGTGATCGGCAACTTCAGCGGACAGGCCGCTTACGAAGGTTCGCGCTTCGCCTGGCTGGGCGGCAACGGCCGTACCGCCAGCGAGACCATCACGCAGGATGTCGCGATTCCTTCCAGCGCGGCGTCGGCCACGCTCAGCTTCGCGCTGCACATCGACACCGCCGAAACCGGCAGCACGGTGTACGACAAGCTGGTGGTCACGGTGAAGAACACTGCCGGCACGGTGCTCGGCACGCTGGCCACCTACTCCAACGTGAACGCCGCCAGCGGCTACCAGATGCGCAGCTTCAATCTGCTGCCGTACAAGGGCCAGACGGTGCGCCTGTCGTTTGCCATGACCGAAGACTCGGGACTGCAAACCTCCTTTGTGCTCGACAAGGTAAGCCTGCAGACCCAGTAAGAACCTCACACCAGGGTCAGACCCACGGGGTCTGACCCCTTGGGTCCGACCCTGTTTTGCGGTTTGGCGCCAAATGCTATGATGGCGGCCTCGCATCCGGAGGCATCATGAGCATTGGCATTGGCGGCAAAACCATCGAAGCAGCACTGGCAACACTGAACGACATGACGGCAGGCGCCGTCCCCATCGGCAAGGAAGAGCACCTGGCCCGCATCGCCAAGGCGCAAGCCTTCATGCAGCAGCAGGGCATCGCCGCCATCTACATCAACGCAGGCGCCAACCTGCTGTATTTCACGGGGACCAGGTGGCACCCGAGCGAGCGCATGGTCGGCGCCATCCTGCCCGCTTCCGGCCCGGTCGAATACATCGCCCCGGCCTTCGAGGAAGACACGCTGAAGGACTTCATGCTGGTCGAAGGCCAGGTGAACTGCTGGCACGAACACGAAAGCCCGTACCAGCTCTTCACCGATGTGCTGAATCGCATGGGCATCGTGCAGAATTCCGCACAGCCGCCGCGTGTCGGCATCTGCGAAAGCGCCGCCTTCTTCATCTATGACGGCATCCGTCCACTGGCAGGCGGCTACGCGCTGGAAAACGCGCGCACGGTAACCGCCCACTGCCGCACGCGCAAATCGGCAGCGGAAATCGCGCTGATGCAGCGTGCCAAGGACATGACCATGGCCGTGCATATTGCAACGGCAAGCATTCTGCGCGAAGGCATCACCACCACCGAAGTGGCGGAATTCATCGACCGTGCCCACCGCAAGGCCGGTGCGCCGGCCGGCTCCTACTTCGTGATCGTGCTGTTCGGCGAGGCGACCGCTTTCCCGCACGGCGTGAGCTATGTGCAGACGCTTAAAAAAGGCGACATGGTGCTGATCGACACCGGCTGCAAACTGCACAACTATATTTCGGACATCACGCGCAGCTACGTCTTCGGCGAGCCGACCGAACGCCAGCGCTTCGTATGGAATGCGGAAAAGGCCGCGCAGGCGGCAGCCTTCGAGGCGGCGCAACCGGGCGTGCCATGCGAGCAAGTGGACCAGGCTGCGCGCCGCTCGCTGGAAGCGAACGGCTTCGGTCCGGGCTACAAGCTGCCGGGCCTGCCGCACCGCACCGGCCACGGCATCGGCCTCGACATCCACGAGTGGCCATACCTCGTCGGCGGCGACAAGACTGCGCTGGCGCCGGGCATGACCTTCTCCAACGAACCGATGATCTGCGTGCCGGGGGAATTCGGCATCCGCCACGAAGACCACTTCTACATGACCGAAGCGGGTCCGCGCTGGTTTACCCAGCCTTCGCATTCCATCGACGATCCGTTCGGCCTCGCTTGAGGATCAGGGTTTGGCCTGGTTCGGCACCGGCTTCAGCGTGCGCAGATAGGCAATGATGGCGGCCATATCGGGATCGCTGATGGTGCTGTACCAGTCGAAGGCCATGGGCGGGCGGTAAGGCCTGCCCTGCCGGTCCTTGCCGGTGCGGATCACGGCGGCGATCTCGCCATCCTTCCAGTTCTTCAGCCCTTCCTCGTGCGGCGTGAGATTACGCGACACGCTTTCGCCGTACGGGCCGTGGAAGCTCTGCCCGCCCGCGCCCAGCCGCGCTTCATCCAGCATGCCGTTCGGGCCACGCGGCGTATGGCATTCCATGCAGTGCCCGATGCTCACCAGGTAGCGGCCATAAGCCACCTTGTCGCCTTGCGACGGCGTTTTCACTTTCGTCAGCGGCGGCCCATAGCTGGGCGGCAGCGGGAACTTCCAGGTGGATTTCGGCACCGCGTTCTTTACTACCGGCTGGGTGCGCAGGTACAGGATCACGGCGGCCAGGTCGTCGTCGGACAGCTTGCGGTAATACTCGACCGGCATCAGCGGCGAGATGATCGAACCGTCCGGCCGCACGCCTTCGCGTATCGCCTTGCCCAGCTGGGCGTCCGTCCACTTGCCGATGCCTGTTTCGGGATCGTTGCTGATGTTCGGCACGTGAGCGTCGAACCAGGGCTCCACGATATGGAAGCCGCCGGCCATGCCTTTCTCGGGAATGATGCGGCCCTTCTCGTCACGCACGCCGTGGCAGTTGGCGCAGGCGAGAATGCCTTCCATCAGGTATTTGCCGCGCGCCATGCGCGCCGCGTCGGGCGATGCGGCCAGAGCCTGCCCGGCAAGTGTCGCCGCCAGCAGGCACGCAAAGGTGCGCCATAGCTTTGTAGCCATGTTTATTCTCCCCGTGCGCAAAAATACAGGTTTGCACGGGGAGCCCGACAGTTCAATGTCTTTTTGCGGCTTGTCGTAAAAAAGCCATCACTGCTTCCTGGAGACCAGGGTCAGGATGTCGTAGCTGGCGACCAGCTCATCGTTCTGGTTCGTGACCTGCACGTCCCAGGCCACCACGCCCTGGCCGACGCCCTTGTCGTCCTTGCGGTTGCGGTCCACCTTGCGCTTGCAGGTCAGGCGGGCGCGGATGGTGTCGCCGATAGCGACCGGCGTGATGAAGCGCAGGTTGTCCAGGCCGTAGTTGGCCAGCACAGGTCCCGGCGCCGGCGACACGAACAGGCCTGCCGCGGCGGACAGCACGAAGTAGCCGTGGGCGATGCGCTTGCCGAACTGGGTGTCCTTGGCTGCGATATCGTCGAAGTGCATGTAAAAGTAGTCGCCGGAGACGCCGCCGAAATTCACGATATCGGCTTCGCTCACGGTGCGGCGATGCGTCAGCAGCGAGTCGCCGACCTGCAGGTCTTCGAAGTGCTTGCGGAACGGGTGGACCTCGCTCTCGCGCACCGCGCCACCGCGCACATACTCGCCCGTGACGGCGGACAGCATGGTCGGCGAACCCTGCACCGCAGCGCGCTGCAGGAAGTGGCGCACGGCGCGCACGCCGCCCAGCTCCTCGCCGCCGCCGGCGCGTCCCGGACCGCCGTGCTTGAGCTGCGGCAGCGGGGAACCGTGGCCGGTCGAATCGACGGAGGCTTCGCGTTCCAGCACCAGTACGCGGCCATGCGAAGCGGCGGCAACCGGCACCGCGTAAGCTGCAATGGCCGGGTCTTTGGTCACCAGCGTGGACACCAGGCTGCCCTTGCCGCGTGCAGCCAGTTCCAGCGCTTCCTCGATGCCGTCATAAGTCATCATCGTGCTGACGGGGCCGAAGGCTTCCACATCATGCACGGCGTCGTTATTCAGCGCATTGCGGCACAGCAGCAGGGTCGGCGAGAAGAAGGCGCCTTCCGCCACGCCTTCGCCCACCAGCTTCAGTGCGTCACCGCCGAAGACCATCTCGTTGCCGGCGGCCAGCATGGCCACGCGTTCGGCCACGTCGCGCTGCTGGTCCCTGGACGCCAGTGCGCCCATGCGTACGCCATCCACCGACGGATCGCCCACGACCACTTTCGACAGGCGCTCGCGCAGGCGCCCGGCAACGGCATCGACACGGTTCTGCGGCACGATGATGCGGCGGATGGCGGTACATTTCTGGCCGGCCTTGCCGGTCATCTCGCGCGCCACTTCCTTCACGAACAGGTCGAACTCGGGATCGTCCGGGGTCACGTCCGGCGCCAGGATGGCGCAGTTCAGCGAATCCGCTTCGGCCGTGAATGGAATGGAGTTGTTCAGGATGTTCCTGTTGGAGCGCAGCTTGAAGGCGGTATCGGCCGAACCGGTGAAGGTCACCACGTCCGGCCCCTGCAGGCGGTCCAGCAGATCGCCGGTGGCGCCGATCACCAGTTGCAGCGCACCTTCCGGCAGCAGGCCGGAATCGTGAATCATGCGCACCAGCGCTTCGGTCAGATAGCTGGTTGCGCTGGCAGGCTTGCCGATGCACGGCATCGCCGCCAGGAAGCTTGGCGCGAATTTTTCCAGCAAGCCCCAGATCGGGAAGTTGAAGGCGTTGATGTGCACCGCGATGCCGCCGCGCGGCACCAGGATGTGCGTGCCGGCAAAGCCGCCGCGCTTGCCCAGCGCCATGGCCGGACCTTCATGCAGCACGTTCGACGACGGCAGCTCGCGGCTGCCCATGCTGGCGTAGGCGAACAGGGTGCCGATGCCGCCTTCCACGTCCACCCAGCTGTCCGGCCGGGTAGCGCCGGTCAGGTGCGAAATCCTGTACAGCTCTTCCTTGCGCTCCATCAGGTATAGCGCCAGCGCTTTCAGGCAGGCCGCACGCTGCTGGAAGTCCAGCTTCATCAGCGACGGCACGCCGGTCTTGCGGCCATAGCGCACGGCTTCCTCGAAGTCCAGCTGCTCGGCGTGGGTGTGATAGATCACGCCATTGGTCAGCGCGTTGTACAGCGGCGTGGCGGCTTCCTTGCCTTGCCAGCGTCCGCCGATGAAGCTTTGCAGTGTCTGTGCCATCGTTCAGGTCTCCGATTATTTATCTGTGCTATTCGATTGCTTGTATTGGTGCATTGGCAGCGAGCTATCCCACTGCATGCGCTGGCGCTCCGCCGACACTTCAGTGTCCGGCTCCACCTCGCGCATGGTCTGCATCGAGCGCACGGCCAGCTCGTGATACTGGGCCGTGCCGCCCTCTTTCCATTTCAGTTCCTGGTCGCTGACCTGGCGCACCACCCTGGCCGGCGTGCCCATGACCATGCTGCGTTGCGGGATGTCCATGCCGGCTTTGACGAAAGCGCAGGCGGCAATGATGCTTTCCGCGCCGACCACCGCGTTATCCATCACCACCGCGTTCATGCCGACCAGAGAATTGCGGCCGATGCGGCAGCCGTGCAGCACGGCGCCGTGGCCGATGTGGCCATCCTTTTCCACCACCGTGTCGGCGCCGGGGAAACCGTGCATCACGCAGGTATCCTGCAGGTTCGCCCCCTCTTCCAGGATCAGGCGGCCGAAGTCGCCGCGCAGCGACGCCAGCGGCGCGACGTAGCAGCGTGGGCCGACAATCACGTCGCCGATCAGCACTGCGGTCGGGTGGACGTAAGCCGTTGCATGCACCACCGGACGCACGCCGTTGATTTCATAGACAGGCATATCGGCCTCGCTTAAACGCGTTCAATGACCAGTGCGATGCCCTGCCCCACGCCGATGCACATGGTGCACAGCGCGTAGCGGCCGCCGCTGCGCTCCAGCTGGTTCAGCGCGGTCGTGACCAGGCGTGCGCCGGAAGCGCCCAGCGGGTGGCCGATGGCGATCGCGCCGCCGTTCGGATTCACATGGGCGGCATCGTCCGGCAGGCCCAGATCGCGCGTCACGGCCAGGCCCTGTGCGGCAAAGGCTTCGTTCAGTTCGATCACGTCCATCTGTTCGATGCTCAGGCCCAGCTGCGCCAGCACTTTCTTCGAAGCCGGCGACGGGCCGAAGCCCATGATGCGCGGCGCCAGGCCGGCAGTCGCCATGCCCAGCACCCTGGCGCGCGGCTTCAGGCCGAACTTGTCCACCGCTGCAGCGGAGGCCAGCAGCAGCGCGCAGGCGCCGTCGTTCACGCCGGAGGCGTTGCCGGCCGTGACCGAGCCCTCGGGTTTGACCACGCCCTTCAGCTTTGCCAGCTGGTCGATGGTCGTCTCGGGACGCGGATGTTCGTCGGTATCGACAACCTTGGGGTCGCCTTTTTTTGCAGGGATCGTGACCGGCACGATTTCATTTGCAAAGAAGCCGGCAGCATGGGCGGCCGCCCAGCGCTGCTGGCTGCGCACGGCAAACGCATCCTGGTCGGCGCGGCTCACCTTGAATTCCCCGGCCACGTTCTCCGCCGTTTCCGGCATGGAGTCGATGCCGTACATCGCCTTCATCTGCGGATTCACGAAGCGCCAGCCGATGGTCGTGTCCTCGATTTTGGCGGCGCGCGAGAAGGCGCTGTCCGCCTTGCCCATCACGAAAGGCGCACGGCTCATGCTTTCCACGCCGCCGGCAATGATCAGGTGCGCTTCGCCGGACTTGATGGCGCGCGCCGCGATGCCTACAGCGTCCAGGCTGGAGCCGCACAGGCGGTTGATGGTATTGGCTGGCACTTCGACCGGCAGGCCAGCCAGCAGCGCAGCCATGCGGCCCACGTTGCGGTTGTCTTCGCCGGCGCCGTTGGCGCAGCCGTAGTAGATGTCATCGACCTGTTTCCAGTCCACGCCCGGATTGCGCTGCATCAGGGCGGCAATCGGCAGCGCGGCCAGATCGTCGGTGCGCACGGCGGACAGGGCGCCGCCGTAGCGGCCGAAGGGCGTGCGAACGGCGTCGCAGATGAATGCTTCAGTCATATTATTCCTTTGGTCGCTTGTCGATTACGCGCTTGGCCTTGCCCGTCAGGGTACGTTCGATGCCGTCCGGCGGCAGCATGCTGACCCGGGCCGATACGCCGACCATGGTCTTGATGCGGTGTTCCAGCTCTTTCGCCAGCACCGCGCCCTGCGCGGCATCCACGCCGGGACGCAGCTCGGCCAGCACCTCCAGCTTGTCCAGGTGGCCGTCGCGCGACACCACCAGCTGGTATTGCGGCGCCAGCTCGTGCATCCTGCAGATCAGCTCCTCGATCTGGGTCGGGAACACGTTCACGCCGCGGATGATGAGCATATCGTCCGAGCGGCCGGTGATCTTGCCGATGCGGCGCATCGAGCGCGACGTCGGCGGCAGCAGCCGGGTCAGGTCGCGCGTGCGGTAGCGGATCACCGGCAGCGCCTCCTTGGACAGCGAGGTGAACACCAGCTCGCCTTCCGAACCTTCCGGCAGCACCTCGCCCGTTTCGGGGTCGATGATCTCCGGGTAGAAGTGGTCTTCCCAGATCACCGGGCCATCCTTGGACTCGATGCATTCGCTGGCCACGCCCGGCCCCATCACTTCGGACAGGCCGTAGATATCCACCGCGTCGATGCCGGCGCGTTCCTGGATCTCGGCGCGCATCGCATCCGTCCACGGTTCGGCGCCGAAGATGCCGACCTGCAGCGAGGACTGTGCCGGGTCCAGGCCCTGGCGCTGGAATTCCTCGATGATGTTCAGCATGTAGGATGGCGTGACCATGATGATCGAGGGCTGGAAGTCCTGGATCAGCTGCACCTGCTTTTCCGTCTGCCCGCCGGACATCGGCACCACCGTGCAGCCCAGGCGCTCGGCGCCATAGTGCGCACCGAGGCCGCCCGTGAACAGGCCGTAGCCATAGGAGATATGCACCATGTCGCCGGCGCGGCCGCCTGCGGCGCGGATGGAACGGGCCACGCAGTTGGCCCAGGTATCGATGTCGTTCCGGGTATAGCCGACCACGGTGGCCTTGCCGGTGGTGCCGCTGGAGGCGTGCACGCGCACCACCTGTTCACGCGGTACGGCAAACAGGCCGAAAGGATAGTTGTCGCGCAGGGTCTTCTTGTCGCTGAAGGGGAATTTGGCCAGGTCGGCCAGGCTCTTCAGGTCGTCCGGATGTACCCCCTTCTCATCGAAGGCCTTGCGGTAGTGCGGCACGTTTTCATAGGCGTGCTGCAGCGACCATTTCATGCGCTCCAGTTGCAGCGCCTGCAGTTCGTCGCGGCTGGCGCGTTCGATCGGCTCCAGGTCGGACGGGGCGGGATTACGTTGAACCATCGGGTCTCTCCTCCGTTGTATTGCTTGCGTCAGCCGTGCGTGGCAACCAGCTGCCCGCTGACACGGTGCGACTTGCCGCGGAAGGTGGCGACAATGCGCCCTTCATGGTCGCTGACCGTGACGTCGTAAATGCCGGTCTTGCCGACCAGGGTGCGCTCGATGGCTTCCGCCGTGAGCAGGTCGCCCAGGCGGCCGGGCGCCAGGTAATCGATCGTGCACCCTGCGCCTACCGTGTTGTGGTTATGGCTGTTGCACGCAAACGCAAAGGCGCTGTCCGCCAGTGCGAAGATAAAGCCGCCGTGGCAGGTCTGGTGCCCGTTCAGCATATCGGCCCGTACCGGCATGGACATGCGCGCATAGCCGGGACGGATTTCAAGCAGTTTCATGCCCAGCCCCTGGCTGGCGGCATCGCGCGAGTACATCTGCGCGCCGGCCGCTTCGGCCAGCGCCTGAGGGTGGATCTTCGCGTCATGCATGGATCTTGGCTCCGCTTTGCTGTTTGCGGCGCAGCAGCGGCGACACGCGGTAGCGGTCTTCGCCATAGGCCTGCGCCAGGTGGTCCAGCACGGTGGCGATGTGGCGCACACCGACCATGTCGGCCCAGGCCAGCGGGCCGCGCGGGTAGTTGACGCCCTTCTGCATTGCCATATCCGCGCCCGCGGCGCTGCACACGCCCTGGTTGACGGCGTCCGCCGCCTCATTGGCCAGCATGGCCACGGTGCGCATCACGGCCAGGCCGGGCACGTCGTCCATGCGGGTGACGGTGAAACCGGCGGCCTGGAACAGGGCGACCGCAGCCTGATAGCCACGCTCGCTGCACTGGTCCGACTTGGCAACCGCAATGCGCGGTGCGGTGGCGTAATCGAACACCAGGTCATACACCACGGTATCCGGATGGCGGTCGTCGCTGGCGCGCTCGGTGGCGGTGCGGCCATCGGTCAGGTAAACGGCGCAGCCGCTGACATGGAAGGCCGGCGCTTCATGCTTCTTGTGGCTTTCCGCCGACTTGCGGGCGCTGACGGCAATGCCGCGCTGCTTCAGGCGCTCGACGATGGTGGCGGCGATGGACGAGGTTTCGCCCGGCTCGGCGCTGTAGCCCACGTATTCCGGCGGCGGCAGCGGCGCCTCGGCCATCGGCTGCAGCGCCGGCGCGCCTTCGCCGTACACGTAGATGCCGCGGCCGGACTTGCGGCCGAGGAAGCCGGCATTCACCAGCTCATTCTGCAGCACGCAAGGCGTGAAGCGCGGATCGCTGTAGTAGGCGCGGAACACGGATTCGGTCACCGCATAGTTCACGTCGTGGCCAATCAGGTCCATCAGCTCGAAAGGTCCCATGCGGAAGCCGCCTGCCTCGCGCATGAGCGCGTCGATGGTGACCGCGTCGGCGGCCTGCTCGTTCAGCAGGCGCCAGCCTTCCGCGTAGTAGGGACGCGCCACGCGGTTGACGATGAAGCCCGGTGTGGACTTGGCATGCACCGGATTCTTGCCCCATGCCGCAGCGGTATCGAACACGGTCTGCGCCACCACGGTGTCGGTCGCCAGGCCGCTGATCACTTCCACCAGCGCCATCAGCGGCACCGGATTGAAGAAGTGCATGCCGACCAGTCGCTGCGGGCGGCGCAGCTTTGCCGCAATGGCGGTGACGGAAATCGACGAGGTATTGGTGGCAAGGATCGCGTCGTCGGCAACGATGCCTTCCAGCTCGCCGAACAGCGCGTGCTTGACTTCCAGGTTCTCGACAATGGCTTCCACCACCAGCGCGGCATCGGCCACGTTCTCCAGTGCGGCCACGGCGTGCAGGCGGCCGCGGGCTGCAGCGGCATCCTCGCCGCTCATCCTGCCCTTTTCCACCAGCTTGCCGAACACCTTGCCGATCTCGGAGATGGCCTTGTCCACCGCTTCGGGGCGGGTGTCGAACAGCCTGACCTGGTAACCGGCAGCCGCCGCCACCTGCGCGATGCCGGAGCCCATGGCGCCGCTGCCGATGACTGCAACCACACTGCCTTGCGCGAGTGCCGCCATATCACTCTCCTTTGAAGTTGGGGGTGCGTTTGTTCAGGAAGGCGTCCACGCCTTCACGGTAGTCGTGGCTGTTGCCCAGCTCACGCATCATTTCGCCTTCCAGTTTCAACTGCTCGTTCAGGGTGTTGTGCCAGCTCTCCTGCAGCGCGTGCTTGGTAAAGGCCAGGCCCTTGGTCGGCGCGCTGGCGAAGTGCTTTGCCATGGCCAGCGCTTCGCTCATCAGGTCTTCATCCGGCACCGCTTTCCAGATCAGGCCCCACTGCTCGGCGCGTTCCGCGGACAGCTTCTCGCCCAGCATGGCGAGGCCGGTGGCGCGGGCATGGCCGATCAGGCGCGGCAGGTGCCAGGTACCGCCGGTGTCCGGGATCAGGCCCAGTTTGCAGAAGGCTTCGATGAAGCTGGCGGACTTCGCTGCCAGCACGATGTCGCAGGCCAGGGCCAGGTTGGCGCCGGCGCCGGCGGCCACGCCGTTCACGGCGCAGATCACCGGCATCGGCAATGCACGCAGCGCCAGCACCAGCGGTGCGTAGAACTTCTCGACGGAGTCGCCCAGATCGACCGCCGCGCCGCCGGGGGCGACGGCACGGTCGCCCAGGTCCTGGCCGGCGCAGAAGCCGCGCCCGGCGCCGGTCAGCAGCAGCACGCGCACGGACTTGTCGGCGCGCAGCTGCGCCAGCGCTTCGCGCACTTCCAGGTGCATGGCCTGGGTGAAGCTGTTGAGTTTATCGGGGCGGTTCAGCGTCAGTTGCGCGACGCCGTCCTTGATGTCGAACAGGATGTTCTCATAGCTCACTGCGTGTCTCCTTTTTGTTTGAACCTACAAACGGGGTCAGACCCGCGGGGTCTGCCCCTGGTACGCGGCAGCCGCAGGCCGAGGCTCAGACCCCGCGGGTCTGACCCCGATTTCAGGTTTCAGGTTATTCAGCCTGGTCATAATCGATCACCACTTTGTCCGTAGTCGGGAAGCTCTGGCAGCTCAGCACAAAACCGCGTGCAATTTCATAGTCCTCGAGGGCGTAGTTAACGTCCATATCCACCTTCCCGTCCAGCACCTTGCAGCGGCAGGTGGAGCACACGCCGCCCTTGCAGGAATAGCGCATGTCCAGTCCCGCGCGCAGGCCCGCATCGAGGATGGATTCCTTATCCTTCTGCATGGTGAAGGTAGCGGCGCTGCCGTCCATGATCACCGTAACTTCGGTCAGGTGCGGCTCGGCGCTGCTCTGGGCGCGCGGCTTGTGCTGGTGTTTCGGAATGCTGGCGGCGAACAGCTCGACCTTGATGTTCTGCTTCGGCATGCCGGCTTCCTGCAGCGCTTCGGAGACGCCGTGCATCATGTCTTCCGGACCGCAGATGAAGGCCACGTCGTAGTCCTCGACATCCACCCAGTGCTGCAGGAATTGCTGGGTTTTCTCTTTCGTGATGCGGCCGTTGAACAATTCGATGTCCTGCTGCTCGCGGCTCATCACATAGACGATATTCAGGCGTTCCAGGTAGCTATCCTTCAGCTCCATCAGCTCGTTCTTGAAGATCACCGACGAGGACGCGCGGTTGCCGTAGAACAGGGTGAACCGGCTGTGCGGCTCGGCCACCAGCGTGGTCTTGATGATGGACAGGACCGGCGTGATGCCGCTGCCGGCGGCGAAAGCCATGTAGTTGCGCCGGCTTTGCGGATCGAGCGGCACATTGAAGTGGCCCATGGGCGGCATCACCTCGATGGTCGCGCCCGGTTTCAGCGTTTCGTTCGCCCAGCAGGAGAAAGCGCCGCCCGGCGTGCGCTTGATGGCAACGCGCAGGCTGCCGTCTTGGACACCGGAGCAGATCGAGTAGGAACGGCGCACGTCTTCGCTGCCGATGCTGGTGCGCAGCGTGAGGTGCTGGCCTTGCTGGTATTTGAAGCTGTCCTGCAGTTCGGGCGGTACGGCAAAGGTGACGGCGATGCAGTCGCGCGTTTCCTGCTGCACTTTCGATACGGACAGCGGATAGAATTTGCTCATGATGTCAGTGGCACTTGAAGTAGTCGAAAGGCTCTTTGCAGTCGAGGCATTTGTAGAGCGACTTGCAGGGAGTGGAGCCGAACTGGCTGGTGACTTCGGTATGGCTCGAGCCGCAATGCGGGCAGACGACTTTGGGCGCCGGCACCGCACCGCGCGCAACACCGGCACGCAGCGGATCGGGCACGCCGCCGGTGGCGGGCGAGCGGCGCAGGCCGCTGATGTCGATCACCTTCTGCGCCGGCGGCGCAATGCCGTAGCCTTTCAGCCGCGCCTTGCCGGCGTCGCTCATCCAGTCGGTGGTCCAGGCCGGCGACAGGCGGGTGATGATGTCCACCTGCCCGATGCCCGCCTTATGCAGCGCTTGCTGGATATCGTCGGCAATCACCTGCATGGCCGGGCAGCCCGAATAAGTCGGCGTGATCGTGACCGCGCAGGAGGCAGGTCCGGTGACCTGCACGTCGCGCACGATGCCCAGATCCACCACCGAGATCACCGGAATCTCCGGGTCGGACACGCCGGCCAGCAGCTTCCAGACGTGGGTGGAATCCATTTACCACTCCGAGCCGGGATAGGCGCGCTGCAGGAACTGCATCTCGGCCAGCAGATAGCCCAGGTGCTCGCTGTGGCGTCCCTGCTTGCCGCCCCGCTGCATCCAGGCATCGGCCGGCGGCATGGTCAGCGTGGCTTCGCCGAAGATATCGGACACGTGCGCCAGCCACTGCTCGCGCAGCGTGGCCGCCGGTGGCGCGATACCGGCAGCGGCCATGGCCTCGTCCACTTCGTCGTAAATGAATACTTCGCCGCTGTACATCCACAGTTCGTCGGCCGCGCTCTGCATCAGCTGGCGGCTCAGGTCCGTGCCATCGCCCAGGCGCACCACCAGGTCGCCGCTGCGGCGCAGGTGATAGGTCACCTCCTTCAGCGACTTCTCCGCAATCTCCGCGATGCGCGTATCGGACGCCTTGGTCAGCGCGCCAATCAGGAAGTAGTGCCAGGTGTCGAAGAAGAACTGGCGCATCAAGGTCATGCCGTAGTTGCCGTTCGGCTGCTCCACCAGGATCACGTTCTTGTAGTCGTGCGCATCGCGCAGGAAGGCGATCTTGTCCTCGTCGCGGTCCTTGCCTTCCAGTTCGGCGGCATAGCTGTACCACATGCGGGTCTGGCCCAGCAGGTCGAGCGACACGTTCGACAGTGCCATATCCTCTTCCAGCGCCGGCCCCTTGCCGCACAGTTCGGCCAGGCGCTGGCTCAGCACCATGGCGTTGTCGCCGAGGCGCAGCAGATAGTTAACCTTGTTGTCCATGGCGTCCGCCTTAGAGGTTCTTCACTTCTTCCGGCATCGGGAAGAAGGTCGGATGGCGGTATACCTTGCTGTTGGACGGTTCGAACAGCGGCCCCTTGTCGGAAGGCGCGCTGGATACGATATCGGCGGCGCGCACCACCCAGATGCTCACGCCTTCGTTGCGGCGGGTGTACACATCGCGGGCGTTATTGATCGCCATCGCGGCGTCCGGGGCGTGCAGGCTGCCGACGTGCTTGTGGGCGAGACCGTGCTGGCTGCGGATGAATACTTCCCACAGTGGCCATTCTTTGCTCATGGATGTCTCCTTTTTTTTACTTTTAAACCTAAAACCAGGGTCAGACCCACGGGGTCTGACCCCTTGGGTCCGACCCTGGTTTCAGGTTTTCAGGCCGCAGCCTGATGATCTTCACTGTGCTTGTCTGCGTACGCCACCAGCGCATCGCGGAACCAGGCGCCGTCCTCATAGGCCTTCACGCGCGTGCGCAGGCGCTCGCGGTTGCACGGTCCGTTGCCCTTCAAGACATTATGGAATTCCGGCCAGTCGATCTCGCCGAAGTCATACGACTGGCGCTCCTCGTTCCACTTCAGATCAGGATCAGGCACGGTCAGGCCAAGGAACTCGGCCTGCGGCACGGTCTGATCGACCATGCGCTGGCGCAGTTCATCGTTGGAGAACAGCTTGATCCGCCAGGCCGTGGACTGCGCACTGTTCACCGATTCCGCGTCGGATGGACCGAACATCATCAGCGACGGCCACCACCAGCGGTTCAGCGCATCCTGCGCCATCGCCTTCTGCTCCGGCGTGCCCTTGGCGAGCGACAGCATGATGTCGTAGCCCTGGCGTGCGTGGAAGGATTCCTCCTTGCAGACGCGGATCATGGCGCGCGAGTAAGGACCATACGAGCAGCGGCACAGCGGAATCTGGTTGATGATGGCCGAGCCATCCACCAGCCAGCCGATGGCGCCCATGTCGGCCCAGCTCAGAGTCGGGTAATTGAAGATGGACGAATATTTCGCCTTGCCGCTGTGCAAGGCCTGCAGCAGCTCGTCGCGCGATACGCCCAGGGTTTCGGCGGCGCTGTACAGATACAGGCCGTGGCCGGCTTCGTCCTGGATCTTGGCCAGCAGGATGGACTTGCGCTTCAGGGTCGGCGCACGGGTGACCCAGTTGCCTTCAGGCAGCTGTCCGACGATCTCCGAATGGGCGTGCTGGGAAATCTGGCGGATCAGGGTCTTGCGGTAAGCCTCGGGCATCCAGTCCTTGGGCTCGATCTTGATGCCGGCGTCGATACGGTCCTGGAAGGCGCGCTCTTCGGCGCTCATGTCTTCCTGGGTGCGGACTTTTTTCAGTCCGGTTTCCACCATCTGTGCATACATGGCTGGGGTCTCCTAAGGGGTACGACTGGGTATGGATCCATCATACGATACAGAATCACGTTTGCATACTGTTTTTTTGAATCACATAAAATTTCTGTATCTTGATAGCCGGAAGTGTATAAACTGAGGTCTATGCAAAATAACCAGAAAATCAATGACTGGATTACCAGTTTTCTGAGCGAAGAGCCGCCGCGCTCGAAATCGCTGGTCATGACGATCTTTGGCGACGCCGTGGTGCCGCACGGCGGCATGGTGTGGCTGGGCAGCCTGATCGATATGCTGGCGCCGTTCGGCGTGAACGACCGGCTACTGCGCACCTCGGTGTTCCGCCTGGCCCAGGAGGGCTGGCTGGGTTCGCAGCGCGATGGACGGCGCAGCAATTACGCCATCATGCCCGAGGCACAGCGCCGCCTGAGCCGCGCCTACCGCCGCATCTATGCGCCGCTGACCACCCACTGGTCGGGGCACTGGACGCTGGTGCTGGGTGTGAACGGACTGGACGCCGCCGAGCGCTCGTCGATGCGCAAGGAGCTGCTGTGGGAAGGCTATAGCGTGATTGCGCCGGGCATTGCCTGCCATCCGGCCGGCGATGCGGAAGCGCTGGAAGCGCTGCTGACGCGCATGGGCATGCTGAGCAAGGTGTACGTCTGCCAGGTGAGCGAATTGCCGGGTGTGCGCGGCAAGCCTTTGTCGGACCTGGTGGCCGAGGGCTGGGACCTGTCGGACGTGATCGCCGGCTATACCAGGTTCGTGGACCGCTTCACGCCGCTGCTGGCCGGGCTGCGTGCGGCGGACGGGCCGATTGCGCCGGAACAAGCGTTCGTGGTGCGCTCGCTGGTGATCCACGCCTACCGCCGCGTGCAGCTGCACGACCCGCAGCTGCCGGTCGAGCTGCTGCCGAACCCGTGGCCGGGCGCGGCAGCCTACGAACTGGCGCGCGAGCTGTACAAGCTGACCTGGGAACAGGCCGAGCAGCACATCCTCGCCACCCTGCGCCGCGAAGACCCGGACGCGCCGGCCGCCGCCTCCGGCTTCTACGCCCGCTTCAACGGCTTGCGTTGATTATTTGCGGGTGGCGCTGATCAGGTAGGACTGCATGGTCGCTTCCGCTACCGAGGCCCACTGGTTCTGGTCGTGGCGGAACTTCTTCCACGGCTCGTAGATCTTGCGGAATTTGGCGTTCTTCGCGGATTCCTCTTCCATTACCGCGCTGGCGTGCTTGTAGGCCGCGTCCATGATCTCCTGCGAGAAGGCGTGCAGCTTGGCGCCGTTCCTGATCAGGCGGCCCAGCGAGGCCGGATTCTTCGCGTCGTAATCAGCCTGCATCACGACGTGGCACTCGTACGCCGCCACCTCGAACGCCGCCTGGAATTCCTTCGGCAGCTTCTGCCACGCCGCCAGCCCCACGTAGAAGGACAGCTGCGGCCCCGCTTCCCACCAGCCCGGATAGTAGTAATGCGGCGCCACCTTGGCCAGCCCCAGCTTCTCGTCGTCGTAAGGACCGACCCACTCGGCCGCATCGATCGAGCCTTTTTCCAGCGCACCGTACACATCGCCGGCCGGAATCTGCTGCGGCACCACGCCCATGCGCTCCATCACCCGTCCGGCAAAGCCGGCCACGCGCATTTTCAGGCCCTTCATGTCGGCCAGGGTCTTCACTTCCCGGCGGTACCAGCCGCCCATCTGGGTGCCGGTATTGCCGCCCATGAAGTTGATCACGCCATAGCCCTTGAAGAAATCGCGCAGCAGTTCGCGGCCGCCGCCCGATTCGAACCAGGCCGTCTGCTGGCGCGAGGTCAGGCCGAAGGGCACTGCGCAATCGAAGCAGAAGGCCGGGTCCTTGCCGAAGTAGTAGTAGGACGGGGTATGGCCAATTTCGACCGTGCCGGCCTGCACCGCGTCCATGACCTGCAGGCCCGGCACCAGCTCGCCCGCCGCGTACTGGCGGATGACGAACTTGCCGCCCGTCAGCTGCGCTACGCGCTGGATGAAGCGCTCGGCCGTGCCGTACACGGCGTCGATGGTCCTGGGGAAGCTGGAGGCCATGCGCCAGGTCACGCCGGCCGGTCCCTGGGCCAGCGCCGGGGCGGCGATGGCGCCCGCTCCGGCGGCAAGAGTGGTGTTTTTCAGAAAGCTGCGGCGCTGCATGAGAGGGACCTCCATAGTGATTTTCGCAAACATTGTAGTCGGAGAAGGAGTATCATGTCGGGCTCCGCGCAACAGCGCGTAATTTTCCATCAGGACACACAATGTCTATCAAGATCAGCAGCCAGTTCGATGCTGGCGCCATCGATGTAGTCAGCGTTACCTCCGCCGGCGATATCGACCTGAACATCCGCAAGGACTCCGCCGCGGACATCATCCAGTGGTTTTACTTCCGCGTCCAGGGCGCGCAGGCCGTGCCGCTGACGATCCGCTTCCTGAACGCTTCCAAGGCCGCCTACCCGGATGGCTGGAAGGATTATCAGGCCGTGGCGTCCTACGACCGCGACACCTGGTTCCGCGTACCCACCAGTTTCGACGGCGAAGTGATGACCATCGAGCACGCGCCGGAACACGACAGCGTGTATTACGCCTATTTCGAGCCCTACTCGTGGGAGCGTCACCTGTCCCTGCTGGACTCGGCCCAGCTGTCGCCGCTGACCGAACTGGTTGACCTCGGCAGCACCGTCGATGGCCGCGACCTGAATATGCTGATCATCGGCGATCCTGCAGCCGATAAAAAAGTATGGGTGATTGCACGCCAGCACCCAGGCGAAACGATGGCCGAGTGGTTCGTGGAAGGCATGGTCGAAGCCCTGCTGGACCCGGCCGATCCATTCGCGAGCCTGTGCCTGAAGGAAGCCTGCTTCTACGTGGTGCCGAACATGAACCCGGACGGCTCCGTGCGCGGCAACCTGCGCACCAACGCGGCCGGCGCCAACCTGAACCGCGAGTGGCTGGAACCGACCATGGAACGCAGCCCGGAAGTCTTCCTGGTGAAAGAGAAGATGAAGGAAATCGGCTGCGATATGTGCCTGGACATCCACGGCGACGAAGGCCTGCCTTACGTCTTCGTGGCCGGCAGCGAATCGCTGCCGAACTTCAGCAAGGAACAGAAGGCGGCGCAGGACAAGTTCATTGCCGACTTCAAGATCGCATCCCCGGACTTCCAGGATGTGCATGGCTACGGCGAAACGCCGTACACCGCCGAGACCCTGACCATGGGCTCGCCGCACATCAGCCACCTGTTCGGCTGCCTGTCCCTGACGCTGGAAATGCCGTTCAAGGACAATGCCAACGACCCGGACGACGTCAACGGCTGGAACGGCGCCCGCAGCGCCAAGCTCGGTGCAGCCATCCTGCAGCCAGTGCTGCGCTCCCTGCGCGGCATCTGAGCGCCCGCTTCCCGAGCCGGACAACCCGCCCTTGTGGCGGGTTTTTTATTTTCTGCCGCCGGCCGCGTTTTCCTTGCGGATCGCCTCGCGCTCCTTGTGCGAGAAGATCATGCCGTTGCAGCGCTGGTTGGCTGCAGCGATCTGCCCATTGAACCGGGTCTGCTCGCGGTTCAGCCTGTCGCCCTCGGCGTTCAGCCCGGCGCCGCGCGCATCCAGCGCTTCCTGTCTGGCATTGAAGACCGCCACGGCCGCGGCATCGTCGCGCGGCACGCTGGCGGCGGACGCCATGTGCGCGGCAATCTCGTCCTGGGTGCGCTTCAGCGCCAGCTGATGCTGGTCGTGACGGCGCACCAGCGCCAGCCGCTGCGACTGCAGGCTCTCCTCCTCGTCCACGCAGGACTTGAATTGTCCGCGCTGGGTGGCGGTCGGCGGCGGACCGGACTGCGCCAGGGCCGGCACGGCCGTTCCTGCAACCGTCCCTATGGCAAACGCCAATCTCATCAATTTCGTCAATTTCCTCATTTCTTCAGTTTGCCACAAAAAAGTGCTTGACTTCGATTCGTCCATGCACGAAGATACGTACATCGGATGCGATTTAAACGCATACGAATCAAACTAACCCAAGTTATTCAACTCTTCAAAAAGGATGTACATCATGAGCAAAATCGAAAAAGTACTGCTGACCGGCAAAACCCACACCACCCAGGTCAACCCCGGCGACGTGCATAGCAAAGTCAACCTGAACCTATCCGGCACCGGCGCCAAAGCCTACGCTTTCGAAGCCGTGGCCGCTCATCCTACCGCCGAGCAGCTGTTCGCCGGCGCCTGGTCCGCCTGCTACATCGGCGCCGTGTCGATCTATGCCGCCAGCATCGGCGTGCAACTGCCGGCCGATACCGCCGTTGATATTGAAGTCGATCTGGGCCAGACTGGAGATGAGTATTTCCTGCAAGCGCGCCAGACCCTGGTCGTGCCGGGCCTGCCGCTGGACGTGGCTACCGAAATCGCCCACGGCGCAGACAAGATCTGCCCGTACTCGAAAGCGACGCTGGGCAACATCGACATCGCTTTGAACGTCATCGTTTAATAGCGCACTATAAAAACGCACCCGTTACATATCCGCATTTTATTCTTTAGGGAGTCAATCATGAGCAAAATCGAAAAAGTCCTGGTCACCGGCAAAACCCACACCACCCAGGTCAAGGCAGGCGACGTGCACAGCAAGGTCAACCTGAAACTGTCCGCTACCGGCGGCGCCAAGGAAATCGCCTTCGACGCGGTGCTCGCCCACCCGACCGCCGAGCAGCTGTTTGCCGGCGCCTGGTCCGGTTGCTACTCGCTGGCCCTGAACCTGGCCGCGTCGCAAGCCAGGGTGCAACTGCCGGCCGATACCTCGGTCGATATCGAAGTGGACCTGGGCCAGACCGGCGAAGCCTACTTCCTCGGCGCCCGCCTGACCGTGAACCTGCCGGGCCTGGAGCAGGCCACCGCCAGCGCGCTGGCGGAAGCCGCCGACAAGATCTGCCCTTACTCGAAAGCGGTACACGGCAATATCGACGTGGCGATCAAAGCGGTTGTATAAGCAAAAAGCCCGTCCGGCATGCACGCCGGACGGGCTTTTTGCGATTGCCTGCGGCGCTTAGTGCGCCAGGCGCTTCAGCAGCTCGGCGCCCACCGCCGGTGCGGAGGCCGGGTTCTGGCCGGTGATCAGCTCACGGTCGGTGACCATGTAGGACTGCCAGTCGCCTGCCTTGGAGAATTTCAGGCCGGCCGCGGTGAGTGCATCCTGCGGCCAGAATTTCATGTCGCCGCCACCCAGCTGGCCCTTGGACGCTTCTTCTTCCGTGTCGGTAAACACGGCGACCTTGTAGCCGGAGTAGGTCCAGTGCGGCGCCTTCACTGGCTTCTGCGCCGCCAGCTTGGCGGTAAAGCCTTTGGCGTCAGGCATGGCCGACAGCAGCGAGATCGGGCCGTGGCACACCAGGGCCGTGGTCTTGTTCGCATCGTGGAAATTGCGCAGCAGCTTGCCCAGCGATTCGCTTACCAGCAGATCCTGCATCGGCGCGTGGCCGCCCGGCACGTAGATCGCATCGTACTTGGCGTAGCCCTGCTGCTCGACGCGCGCCAGGCTGATGACCGGCGAGTTCACCGGGTCGGTGATGCGCAGCTTGTCCAGCAGTTGCTGGTGCGCGTCCATCGCCGCCTGGTCGCCGCCGAAGAACATCACGTTCAGCGAGTTCTTGTCCACCGCCGGCGCCTTGCCGTTCGGGGTGGCGAAGGTGACGCTATGGCCGGCATCCAGCAGCATCTTCACTGGCTGCATCAGCTCGTTCATGTAGAAACCGGTGGCGTAGGTCTTGCCGGCCTTCAGGTCCAGCGAATGTTCATCCGACAGCACCACCAGCACGTTTGCCGCCTGGGCGTTATAGGCAAGGGCCAGCAGCGCGGCCAGGGTCAGTTTTTTCAGCATTCTTGTTCTCCGGGTAAAAGTTTGGATAGCCGCCACTTTATTCAAACCTCTTCAGGAGATAAACTACCGCATCACCAATTCATTTGTTCTTCAAAGGCAAAAATGACACGGCGCTTTGACCATCTGGGCGATGTAGAGACTTTCGTGACCGTTGTCGAACGGGGCTCGCTGACGGCGGCTGCGGTGGCGCTCTCGACCACGCCCTCCGTGGTCAGCCGCGCCATTGCCCGGCTGGAGAAACGCCTCGGCAGCCAGCTGCTGCGCCGCACCACGCGCAGCATCGGCCTGACCGAAGCGGGCAAACTGTACGTGGAGCAGTCGCGCGCCGCCTTCGCCCAGATCGACGAAGCCGAGCGCGCCATCCAGGGCACGGTCGGCGCGGTGACGGGACGCATCCGCATCAGCGCACCCACCACTTACGGCAACTACCGCCTGCCGGCCCTGCTGCAGCAATTCACCGCCCTGCATCCTGACGTGCAGGTGGACCTGAACATCAGCAACCGCAACGTGGACCTGGCCGCCGAAGGCTACGACTTCGCGATCCGCCTCGGCACGCCGAAAGACAGCAGCCTGATTGCCCGCAAGCTGGAAGATGCGCAGCTGGCCGTGGTCTGCTCGCCGGCCTATGCGCGGCACGGCCTGCCGCAGGAGATCGACCAGCTGTCGCAGCACCGCTGCCTTTCCTTCCTCATTCCCAGCACGGGCCGCGCCCTGCCCTGGGGTTTCCGCCGCGATGGCGAGGATGTCGAATGGCAGCCGCAATCGTCCGTCACGGTGACGGACGACGTGCTGGGCGCGGTGGCGCTGGCCGAAGCGGGCATGGGCATCTGCCAGACTTTCCGCTTCATCGTGGCAGACCGCCTGGCGCGCGGCGTGCTGGTCGAAGTGCTGCCGCAACTGCAGGGACGCAGCCGCCAGTTCTCGCTGCTGTATCCGCAGCAGCGCAACCTGTCCGCCGCGGCGCGTGCTTTTATCGCGGCGGTGGTTCCGGCGCCGGCTCCGGCTCCGGCGCCATAAGCAGCGTAGCGTGCCGCATCCATCCGGTTCACCCGGTAGCTGACAAACGGCGGCAGCACATCGAAGCCGGGGTAGAACAGCACGCCGTGCTGGATCGGAACCAGCAGCTCGTCGATGGCGCCGTTCACGCCGCGCGGCGCGTAATGCGATTCCCGCTGGAGAACCACCATGGCGGGAACTGGATGATGACCGCGTCCGCCCACAGCAGCTTGGCCTGCCATCCAGGCTGTCGTCCGCATCGAGTGCGGCTTTCCAGCGCATGGCCTACAGGTCGGACACCTGCACGGTATGGCCGGCAGCCTGCAGGCGGCCCACGGCACGCGCCGAGTGCCTTCGATCCTTTGGCTGCGGACCTGACCTGGCGCGTGGCTGCCGCCGACTATGCCGAATCGGCCGTGCTTGTGCCGGCGCTGGCGGGTCTGCGCAGGGCGGCACCGCCACCGCGACCCGGCACACCAATGGCTCCGCGACCACATCGCCGCCTCAGCCAGCCGATAGCCAGTCTCAGTACACCAGCGGGATCAGTCGGTACGGCACCTGCTGCATATACCTGTGATACGCCGCATCCTGGCGCAGCACACGCTCCTCACACACGAGACGCAGGATCTGCAGCACGATGACGGTGCAGGCCACGGCCAGATTGCGCCAGCTGCTGTTGGACAGCGCATAGCCGGCAGCGACCAGCAAATAACTCGCATACAGCGGATGCCGCACGAAGCGGTACATGCCTGCCGTCTTGACGGTGCGCCGCGCTGCGATCAGTCCGAAGCTGCGGTTCAACGACAGCAAGCCACCAATTTGCAGCGCGCAGCCCAGCACCAGCAGCACATTCGCCGCCGGCAGCAGCGCCCATTCGCATGGCTCGAACAGCAAGGGACTGAAGGTGCCGAGCACGCCCACCAGCCACTCCCACGGGTTGCCGGACACCGCCACCGGCATGCTGCGCACCAGGAACAGCAAGGCGCCCAGCGATTCGGCAGCGCAGTAGATCAGGTAACTCCAGTCGCCATGGAAGCGGAAGCTATGCACATGGGACAGCGCAAACAGCCCCCATACAGCAGCCAGCACCAGACTGCCCGCAAGGTTGGCCGGACGTGAAGTCAGCAGGGAAGAAGATCGGAACATGGGTGCGGCGCCTTGAATTCTCTTTGATTTAACATTTTCAGGCCGATCTCATTCGGCGGAATTCAGCATAGCATCCGCACCACCCAGAAAAATTCACAAATTGTCACGCGGATAATAATGTTGTCAAATAAAAAGCCCGCCACTTTTCAGCGGCGGGCTTCGAGGACACGCGCGGGACAACAGCTTACTTGCCGCCGCGCCCTGCCTTGATCAGGTAGTTCTGCATGGTGGACTCGGCCACGCTCGCCCACTGGTTCTGGTCATTGCGGAAGCGCTTCCATGGTTCGTAGATCTTGGCGAACTTCGCATTGCGCGCCGCCTCTTCCGCGAACAGCTCGTTCGCCACCTTGTAGCCCGCGTCCATGATATCGGCCGGGTAGCTGCGCAGCTTGACGCCGTTCTTGATCAGGCGTCCCAGCGAGGTCGGATTCTTGAAGTCGTACTCGGCCTGCATCACCACGTGCGCTTCGTAGCTGGCGGCTTCGATCGCGGCCTGGTATTCCTTCGGCAGCTTCTCCCACTCCTTGAGGCTGATGTAGAAGGTGAAGGACGCACCCGCCTCCCACCAGCCCGGATAGTAGTAGTACGGCGCGACCTTGTAGAAGCCCAGCTTCTCATCGTCGTAAGGACCGACCCACTCGGCGGCGTCGATGGTGCCTTTTTCCAGCGCAGGGTAGATATCGCCGCCGGCCAGCTGCTGCGGCACGGCGCCGAGACGCTCCACCACCTTGCCGGCAAAACCGGCGATGCGCATCTTGGTGCCCTTCAGATCGGCCACCGTCTTCACTTCCTTGCGGAACCAGCCGCCCATCTGGGTGCCCGAATTCCCGCCCAGGAAGTTGATCACGCCGTGGTCCCTGAAGAAGGCGCGCAGCAGTTCGCGCCCGCCGCCCTGGTCGTACCAGGCCGTGTGCTGGCGCGAGGTCAGGCCGAAGGGCACCGCGCAGTCGAAGGAGAACGTCGGGTCTTTGCCGTAATAGTAGTACGAGGCGCTGTGGCCGCACTCCACCGTGCCTGCCGATACCGCATCCAGCACCTGCAGGCCCGGCACGATCTCACCCGCCGCAAAGGAACGGATATTGAATTTGCCGCCAGTCAGCTGGGAGACGCGTTTGGTGAAGGTATCGGCGGCGCCGAAAATGGTGTCCAGGGATTTCGGGAAGCTGGACGCCAGGCGCCAGTTGATGGCGGGCAGTTCTGCGGCCAGGGCCGGAGCGGCAATCACGCTCGCACCGGCACCCGCTGCTGCCTTCTTGATGAAGGAACGACGTTCCATACGTTGTGTCTCCTTATAGGTGTTTTACGTCTGGGAAAACGCTACAGCTCTAAGGAGAGTGTATGGAAATATTTAGTTTCCGGCAACTACCATCTTTTCGATCAGGATGGACCCCGTCTGCTTGGTGCCACGTACCAGCACGTCGGTGCCGATGCCGACGATCTGCTGCAGCATGTCCTTCATATTGCCGGCAATGGTGATCTCTTCCACCGGGTACTGGATCACGCCGTTTTCCACCCAGTAGCCGGAAGCGCCGCGGCTGTAGTCGCCGGTCACGTAGTTCGTGCCCTGCCCCATCAGCTCGGTCACCAGCAGGCCGGTGCCCATCTTGCGCAGCATGCCGGCAAAGTCGTCGCCGTTTTGCGTCAGCTTGGAGGTCAGCGACAGATTGTGCGAGCCGCCCGCGTTGCCGGTGGTCTTCATGCCCAGCTTGCGCGCCGAGTAGGTGGACAGGAAATAGCCCTGCAGCACGCCATCCTTGACCACGTCGCGCGCGTGGGTGCGCACGCCTTCCTCGTCGAACGGGGCGGAACCGATGCCGCCCACGACTTTCGGATCTTCCTTCACCTGGATGTGGGACGGGAACACGCTCTTGCCCAGGCTATCCAGCAGGAAGGTGGATTTGCGGTACAGCGCACCACCCGACGTCGCCTGCACGAAGGCGCCCAGCAGGCCGGCGGCCAGCGGCGCTTCGAACAGTACCGGGCAGGTACGGGTTTCCAGCTGGCGCGCATTCAGGCGGGCCAGGGCGCGTTCCGCCGCATAGCGGCCGACCGCTTCCGGCGAGGCCATCTTTTTCGGATCGCGCACCGAGGTGTACCAGTCGTCGCGCTGCATGCGGGCGCCCTTGCCGGCGATCGGCGTGACGGACAGGGTGTGGCGCGAATACGGGTAGCCGCCGATGAAGCCGCGCGAGTTGGCGGACACGAAATGCGATTGCTGCACGTGCACGCCGGCGCCTTCGCTGTTGGTCACGCGCGCATCGACGTCAAACGCGGCCTGCTCGGCGCGCTGCGCCAGGGTGACCGCTTCCTCGGTGGCGATCTGCCACGGGTAGAACAGCTGCAGGTCCTGCGGATGCATTTCCAGCATGTCCGCATCGGCCAGGCCGGCGCAATCGTCTTCCGCCGTGAAACGGGCAATATTGTATGCCGCATCGACCGTGGCGCGCAGCGATTTGGCCGAGAAGTCGGAGGTGCTGGCATTGCCGCGCTTCTTGCCGACAAACACGGTCACGCCGATGCCCTTGTCCTTGTTCTGCTCGATCGTTTCGATCTTGCCCTTGCGTACCGATACCGACAGGCCGCTACCTTCGCTGATTTCCACTGCGGCATCGGTGCCGCCGGCCTCGCGAGCAAACGCCAGAACGTCGCGTGCAAGCTGTTTCAACTGGTCCTGGCTGTGGGTGAATGCGGAGTCGCTCATGGGTTGTTTTTAGGGGTCTGGGCGTTAAAACAGTTATCATAGCAGCCGTTTACTGTTTTTACAGGCGCACTGCAACAGCGCGCCTCCCCCATCATGCCAAATGCAAATCGCGGAGCCGTCGGCTTCCAGTCGAGCGAATTCGAACAAGAATACGAACGTCCATCCAAAACCGAAATGAAGCGCCAGTCGGACGCCCTGCAAGATCTGGGCCGCGAACTGGTCGAGGCGCCGCGCGACCGCGTCAAGCGGGTGCCGATGCCGGAAGACGTGCGCGATGTCATTTTGGAATGCCAGAATATCAAGAATCACGAAGGCCGCCGCCGCCAGCTGCAGTTCGTGGGCAAGAAGATGCGCACCCTGACCGAAGAGGAAGTGGCGGTCATCCGCCGCACCATCGAGGGCTGGAAAGGCGCTTCCAAGGCCGACACCGCTGCCCTGCATGCGCTGGAACGCCGCCGCGAGAAGCTGCTGGCCGACGACAAGGCGCTGACCGTGCTGCTGGGCGAGCACCCGCAACTGGATGGCCAGCACCTGCGCACCCTGATCCGCAATGCCCGCAAGGAGCAGGCCGAGAACAAGCCGCCGAAGGCGTACCGCGAAATCTTCCAGATCCTGAAGGACCTGAACAAGGGCTCCGCCGCGGCCGCCTCCGAAGGCGCTGAAGATGCCGCAGGCGAAGCAGGCGACGAAGATGAGCAGTGAGCCGGCGCGCTCCGCTGAGCTGCTGGTAGGCCTGGTCTCGATCTCCGACCGCGCCAGCGGCGGCGTCTATCAGGACCAGGGCATCCCGGCGCTGGAAGAATGGCTGCGCAGCGCCATCACCACGCCCTTCCGCGTCGAAACCCGCCTGATTCCGGACGAACGCCCGCAGATCGAAGCCACGCTGGTGGAACTGGTGGACCAGGTGCGCTGCCACCTGGTGCTGACCACCGGCGGCACCGGCCCGTCGCGCCGCGACGTGACGCCGGAAGCCACCGTCGCCATCGGCAGCAAGGAAATGCCGGGCTTCGGCGAACAGATGCGCCAGATCTCGCTGCAGTTCGTGCCGACCGCCATCCTGTCGCGCCAGACGGCCGTGATCCGCGAGATCGACGGCCACGCGGCGCTGGTGATGAATCTGCCCGGCCAGCCGAAAGCCATCAAGGAAACGCTGGAAGGCCTGAAGGATGGCGACGGCAGGCAGCTGGTGGGCGGCATCTTCGCTGCCGTGCCTTACTGCGTCGATCTGATCGGCGGTCCGTATATGGAAACCGATCCGGCCGTCTGCAAAGCCTTCCGTCCCAAGTCCGCCATCCGCAAATAAGGATAACCATGACGCACGTTCTCGATCACATCGAAGTCAGCACCTCCGAAAACCCTGAAGTCTCCATCATCTGGATGCACGGCCTGGGCGCCGACGGCAACGACTTTGTGCCCCTGGTCGAAGAACTGGACCTGCAAGGCCTGCCGGGCATCCGCTTCATCTTCCCGCACGCGAACACCATGCCGGTGACCATCAACGGCGGCTACGTGATGCGCGCCTGGTACGACATCATCCACACCGACCTGGGCCGCCAGGAAGACGAGAAAGGCCTGCGCGAATCGCAGATCCTGGTGGAAGCGCTGATCGCCCGCGAAAAGGCGCGCGGCATTCCGGCCAGCCGCATCATCCTGGCCGGCTTCTCGCAGGGCTGCGCGATGACGCTGCAGACCGGCCTGCGCCATCCCGAAAAGCTGGCCGGCCTGATGTGCCTGTCCGGCTACGTGCCGCTGGCCGACAAGGTGGCCGCCGAGCGCAGCGCCGTCAGCACGCAGACGCCGGTCTTCATGGTCCACGGCCGCATGGACCCGGTAATCCCGGTGCAGCGCGCCATCGCTTCGCGCGATCTGCTGCAAGCGCTGGGCTACCAGGTGGAATGGCACGAATACCCGATGCAGCACTCGCTGTGCCAGGAAGAGGTGATGCACATCTCGCAGTGGCTGAAGCACGTGCTGGCCTGATGGACGGCCAGTTCCTGCCCAAAGTCCGGGAGCAGTACGAGCTGCTGCCCTACCCGCCCGTCAATCCGCAGGATGAGAAGAAGCGCCTGCAGCAGACGTGGACCGAATCGCTGCCAATGGTGAACCACTACTGCTTCGGCGGACGGCAGAACTTCCGCAGCGGCTTCCGCGCGCTGGTCGCCGGCGGCGGCACGGGCGACGCCACCATCTACCTGGCCGAACAGCTGCGCGGCACGGACGCGGAAATCGTCCACCTCGACCTGAGCACCGCCTCCATCGCCATTGCGCAGGAACGGGCGGCCATCCGTGGCCTGAAGAATATCCGCTGGGTGCACGATTCGCTGCTGCGCCTGCCGGAGCTGGACGTAGGCCGCTTCGACTACATCAACTGCAGCGGCGTGCTGCACCACCTGGCCGATCCGGATGCAGGACTGATGGCGCTGAATGCGGTGCTGAAGGACGGCGGCGCCATGGCCATCATGGTGTACGGCGCCATCGGCCGCACCGGCGTGTACCACATCCAGCAGATGCTGCGCCTGGCGAACGGCAATCTGGCGGTGCAGGACCAGATCGCCCACGCACGCGAGATGCTGAAGCAGCTGCCGGCCACCAACCAGCTGAAACGCTACGAGGACCTGTTCGGCCACGAATGGCAGAACAGCGATTCCGGCCTGTTCGACCTGCTGCTGCACACGCAGGACCGGGCCTATACCGTCGAGGAACTGTGGGCCTGGGTGGTGGACCGGCGCGGCTTCCACCTGGAGCTGACCGACGTCCATCGCGGCCACTTCCCCTACCTGCCGGCGATGACGCTGGCGCCGGACGCCACGCGTTCGCGCGCACAGCTGAAGACGATGCCGCTGCGCGCGCAGCAGGCAATGTCCGAACTGATGCTGGCCGACCTGATCACGCACTCCTTCTACCTCACGCGCAGCGATGCGCGTGCGCCCTACGGCGACGCCGACTACGTGCCCTTCATCTATCACGAGCCCCTGGCGCCGCAGGCACTGGAGCAGATCTTCACGCCGCAGCGCGGGGCCAAGCGCATTGTGCTGGCCCATCCCTTCCTCGGCCTGAAGGTGGAAGTCGATCCGGGCAAATATTCGGCCCGCATCCTGCGCCATATCGACGGCAAGCGTACTTTCGCAGAAATCTTCGATATCGTGCGCGGCGAGTTCCGCGCCGCGCCGCCTGATAATGCCACCCTGTTCGCGGACTTCAAGGCATCCTTCGATTGCCTGAACGCGATCGAACGCCTGCTGCTGCGCCACAAGGATTGCCCGCTGCTGTAAGCGGGCTGTCCCGGCTCATACCATCACCTTCTCCGGCGTGATCGGCAGGTCGCGAATGCGCTTGCCGGTTGCGTGATAGATGGCGTTGGCCACGGCCGCGGCCACGCCGGTGATGCCGATCTCGCCGATGCCGCGGATACCCAGCTCGTTGAAGTTGGTGTCGCTGTCTTCCACCACCACAATGTCCATGTGCGGCACGTCCGCATTGACCGGCACGTGATAATCCGCCAGGTTGGCGTTCACGGCGCGGCCGTGGCGCCAGTCCATTTCCGTTTTCTCCGTCAGCGCCATGCCCAGGCCCCAGACGATGCCGCCGATCAGCTGGCTGCGTCCGGTCTTGGCATTGGCCAGCTTGCCGACGTTGTAAGCGGCCACGATGCGCGGCACGCGCACGATGCCCAGGTCCGGATCCACGTGCACTTCAACGAATACGGCGCCAAAGGAGTGCGACGAGAATTTCTTTTTCTCTTCGCCCGGCTTGGCTTCGCCGTTGGCGTCCACCGGCTCGCCGCCGTGGCGGGCAATGATGGCGGCCATCGGCTCGCGCTTTTCCGGCGCATCGCGCAGGCGCAGCCAGCCGTCTTCCGCCACCACCTGCTCCGGCGGCGCGCCCTTCAGCGGCGACACTTCGTCGCCGAGCGCCATTTCAGTCAGCTTGCGGCGTGCGGCCAGGCAGGCCTGGTGCACGGCGGGACCGATGCTGGCTGCCGTCATCGAGCCGCCGGATACCGGCGCCTTCGGCATGGCGGTGTCGCCCAGTTCGAATTTCACTTTTTGCGGCGGAATGCCGAGCGCGTCGGACGCCACCTGGGTCATGATGGTATAGGTGCCGGTGCCGATATCGTGCGAGCCGCAGCGCACGATGGCCGTGCCGTCCGGCTGGATGCTGGCCCAGGCTTGCGCCGGCAGGCGCCGCGCAGGATAAGTCGCCGTTGCCATGCCCCAGCCGACCAGCACGCGGCCGGCGCGCATCGAACCCGGCGCAGGGGTGCGCCTGGCCCAGCCGAAACGCTCGGCGCCGGCCTGGTAGCACTCGCGCAGCTTCTTGCTGCTCCACGGCAGATTCTTTTCCGGGTCCTGCTCGGCGTAATTCTGCAGGCGCAGGGCCAGCGGATCCATACTTACGGCATAGGCCAGTTCGTCCATCGCACACTCCAGCGCAAAGCTGCCGCTTGCCTCGCCCGGTGCGCGCATATAGGTCGGCACGCCGAGGTTGAGCGTGGCCAGCTTCTGCGACGTCCGGATTGCCTCGCTGGCGTACAGCATCCGCGTCGGATTGGTGCAGGGCTCGGTGAAATCGTCCTGGAAGGAGGTGTGCGAGACCGTGTCATGCGTGAGCGCCAGCAGCTTGCCGTCCGCGCCGGCGGCCAGGCGCAGCTTCTGTTCGGTAGCGGGGCGTGCGCCGACCGGACCGAACATCTGCGTGCGCTCCAGCACCAGCTTGACCGGACGGCCGACCTTCTTCGCGGCCATCGCAGCCAGCACCACGTGCGACCACATATTGCCCTTGCAGCCAAAGCCGCCGCCCACGAAGGGCGACACCACGCGCACCTTGTCCGGCTTGATGCCAAGCGAGGTTGCCGCATGCTTCTGCACGCCGGAGATATTCTGCGTCGCATCGTACAGGGTGAGATGGTCGCCGTCCCAGGCCGCGATGGTGGCGTGCGGCTCCATCGGGTTGTGGTTTTCGATCGGCGTGGTGTAGGTGAGCTCCACCTTTTTTGCCGCGCCGGCCAGGCCGGCCTGCACATTGCCCTTGCTGAAGGCCGATGGACGCTCCGGATCCTCCTTCGGCTTTTTCGCATTGAACTTGGCGCCGTGGAAGTCCAGCACGGCAGGCTGGCTGGCGTAGCTCACGCGCACGGCGCGGCTGGCCTCCATCGCCTGCTCCAGCGTTTCCGCCACCACCAGCGCAACCGGCTGCGCGTTGTACAGCACCGTCGCATCCTGCAGCAGATTCAGCTTGGGCGGTGGCGGCTGGTCCTTGGGATCGGGCTTGGTCTTCGGCAGTTTCGGCGCGTTCTGGTGCGTCATCACGCTCAGCACGCCCGGCATGGCAGAGGCGCGCGCCGTGTCGATATGGCTGATGCGGCCTTTCGGCACGGTGCTCAGCACCATCACGGCGTGCACCAGGCGCGGCAGCTGGTGCTCGGCGGAGAAAGTGGCCGTGCCCCTGACTTTGGCCGGGCCGTCGGTGCGGGGCAAGGCTTGTCCTAACATGCTCATGCGCTGTCTCCTGCAATGCGCAGCGCACGCACGACGGCACGCTGGGCCATTTCGATCTTGAACTGGTTTTCCGGCAGCGGCTGCGCGCCCTCCAGCAGGCGCAGCGCCACTTCGCGGCTGACGCCATCGCTCAGCGGCTTCCCGACCAGCATGGCTTCGGCGGCAGCCGCACGCCACGGCTTGTGCGCCACGCCGCCCAGCGCCACGCGCGCCTGCTTCACCACCTTGCCATCCAGTTCCAGTGCGGCCGCCACGGAGACCAGCGCAAACGCATAGCTGGCGCGGTCGCGCACCTTCAGATAGTAGCTGTTGCGCGCGAACTTCGATGGCGGCAGTTCGACCGCCGTAATCAGCTCGCCGGGCCGCAGGATGGTGTCCTGCTGCGGCGTATCGCCGGGCAGACGGTGGAATTCCATGATGGGGATGCGGCGTTCGCCGTCCGCCCCGGCCACCAGCACCACGGCGTCCAGCGCGGCCAGGGCCACATTCATGTCCGATGGGTTGACGGCAATGCAGGCCGGGCTGGCGCCAACGATGGCGTGCATGCGGTGATAGCCTTCGCGCGCACCGCAGCCGCTGCCCGGCAGACGCTTGTTGCACTGGTTGAAGGCCGTATCCGTGAAATATGGACAGCGGGTGCGCTGCAGCAGGTTGCCGCCGGTGGTCGCCATATTGCGCAGCTGGCCCGATGCGCCGGACAGCAAGGCCTGCGACAGCAGCGGATAGCGTTGGCGTACCAGCCTGTGGTTGGCCGTGTCGCTGTTCCGCGCCGTGGCGCCGATGCGCAGGCCGCCGTCCGGCAGCTCGTTGATCGCATCCAGGCCCACGCGGCTGACATCCACCAGCCGCTGCGCATGTTCGACGTCGCCCTTCATCAGGTCGAGCAGATTGGTGCCGCCCGCGATATAGCGGGCGCCGGGCTGCTGGCCGAGACGTACTGCGTCCGCCAGATCGCGCGCCCTGTCGTAGAAGATGGCTTGCATGGCTCAGACCTTGCGCAGCGCCACACTGCGGATGGCGTCCACGATATTGGGATAGGCGCCGCAGCGGCAGATATTCCCGCTCATGCGTTCGCGGATTTCCTCATCCGTGAAGGCGGGCGAGGTGGAGCGCACGTCGGGCGATACGGCGCTGGCCGTGCCGGCGCGCATTTCCTCCAGCAGCGCCGTGGCCGAACAGATCTGGCCGGGGGTGCAGTAGCCGCACTGGAAAGCGTCGTATTCGACAAAGGCCTGCTGCAGCGGCGACAGCGTCTCGCCCTGCGCCAGGCCCTCGATGGTGGTGATGCGTTCGCCCTCGTGCATCACGGCCAGCGTAAGGCAGGAATTGATGCGGCGGCCGTCCACCAGCACCGTGCAGGCGCCGCACTGGCCGCGGTCGCAGCCCTTTTTCGTGCCGCTCATGCCGATATGCTCGCGCAGCGCATCGAGCAGCGTCACGCGCGGCTCCAGCGACAGGCTGTATTCCTTGCCATTGATATTCAGCTGAACCGGACGCGGTGGCGCAGCCGCTATCGGCGCCGCTGTTGACGCTGCAGGCGCTGGCCTGGCTGCTGGTGCGGCTTGCGCGCTAACTTGCGTCGCCGCCGCAGCAGCTAAGGCACCATGCAGGAAGTTGCGGCGCGACAGGCGCGGGTGCGCCTCGTCCGCATCGGGCAGATCGGAATGGTGGGGCATCGTTGGCTTTCGTTGTTTTTAGCAATCGATGATCCGCCCACGCGGCCATTCCTTCTGTTAGCTCCCTAACAGATGTCCGCATTCGCTCATGGTGAAAAAATGTTTGCAGACGAGCAGAGAAAAATCAAAATGCCGGCGCTAGCTGCACGCTAATGTCGCTGGACATTCAACTTTCCCGCGAGGCATCCATGACGCACCTGATCCACCGTGACCTGCGCCAGATTCCGCCCACCGCCGTCGTCGCCTTCGGCGTGCAGGTGCGCGACAAGGAGGGCAACACCTATCTCGACGCCAGCAGCGGCGCTGCCGTGTCCTCGCTCGGCCACAACCATCCGGACGTGCTGGCCGCCATGCAGGCCCAGCTCAAAACCACCGCCTACGCGCATACCGCCTTCTTTACCACCGAGGTGGCGGAAGAGCTGGCGGAGCGGCTGGCGCAGGATGCGCCGGGCGATCTGAATTTCGCCTACCTGGTGTCCGGCGGCTCGGAAGCCGTCGAGGCGGCGCTGAAGATGGCGCGCCAGTATTTCGTGGAGAATGGCGAAACCCGGCGCCGCGTCTTCATCGCGCGCCGCCAGAGCTATCACGGCAACACGCTGGGCGCGCTGGCCCTGGGCGGCAACGAATACCGGCGCCGCCATTTCGAACCGATGCTGATGGACGTGGCGCGCGTCTCGCCCTGCTTCGAGTACCGCGAACGGCGTCCGGGGCAGGACGTGAACGACTACACGGCCGGGCTGCTGCAGGAACTGGAAAACGCCATCATCGATCTCGGCCCGCAGAACGTGATCGGCTTCTGCGCCGAGCCGGTGGTTGGCGCCACCAGTGGCGCGGTGCCGCCCACGCCGGGCTATTTCAAGGGCGTGCGGGCACTGTGCGACAAGCACGGCATCCTGCTGATTGCCGACGAAGTGATGTGCGGCATGGGGCGTACCGGCACGCTGTATGCGATCGAGCAGGAGGGCGTGGTGCCGGACCTGGTCGCCCTGGGCAAGGGGCTGGGTGCGGGCTATGCGCCGATCGGCGCCGTGATGGCGCGCGAACATGTGCTGCAGCGCATGCGCCACGGCAGCGGCGTGTTCCAGCACGGGCATACTTACGTGGGGCATCCGGTGTCGGCTGCGGCGGCGCTGGCGGTGCAGAAGGTGATCCGGCGCGATTGCCTGCTGGGCGCCGTCACGGTGCGCGGCGCGGCCTTCAGGCGCATGCTGCGCGACGCGTTCGGCACCCACCCGCATGTCGGCGATATCCGCGGACGCGGCCTGCTCCTGGCGCTGGAACTGGTGCAGGACCGGGACAGCCGGCAGCCCTTCGATCCGGACCTGCGCCTGCACGCAGCGGTGAAGCGGCAGTGCATGGCCTGCGGCCTGATGGTGTATCCGATGGGAGGAACGATAGACGGCAAGCGCGGCGACCATATCCTGCTGGCGCCGCCCTTCATCGCGACGGAATCCGATCTGGCGCTGATCGTGTCGCGTTTGCAGGACGGACTGGCGCGAGCGCTCGGCAGCATCCGTCCCGCGTGATCAGAACTCCTGGTAGCCGATCACGTCCTGCTGCTGCTCGCCGAGGCTGGCGATGCCGAGGCGGACGAAATCGCCCTTCTTCAGGAAGCGCTTGCGCGCCAGGCCCACGCCGGCCGGCGTGCCGGTGGCAATGATGTCGCCCGGCTCCAGCGTCATGAACTGGGAGATGTAGGCGACCAGCTGCGGCACCTTGAAGATCATGTCCTCGGTGCTGCCGGTCTGCATGCGCTTCTCGTTGACTTCCAGGTAGAGATCGAGCTTGTTCACGTCCCACACTTCATCGCGCGTGACCAGCCACGGGCCGACCGGGCCGAAGGTATCGCAGCCCTTGCCCTTGTCCCACTGGCCGCCGCGTTCCAGCTGGAATTCGCGTTCGGAAACGTCGTTCACCACACAGTAGCCTGCGATGTATTTTTCCGCATCCGCCACGCTCACATTACGTGCGCGCTCGCCGATCACGATGCCCAGCTCCACTTCCCAGTCGGTCTTTTTCGAACCTTTAGGCAGCATGATGGGATCGTCCGGGCCGGACAGGCTGGTGATCGCTTTCAGGAAGATGATCGGTTCCTTCGGGATCGGCATGCCCGATTCCTTGGCGTGGTCCTTGTAGTTCAGGCCAACGCCGATGAATTTGCCGACTTTTGCAACCGGTACGCCGAAACGCGGATTGCCGCGCACCAGGGGCAGCGAATCGTGCGGAATCTTGGCGAGCTTGCGCATGGCCTTGTCCGACAGGTTGGCGCCGTCGATATCGCCGCTGATCACGCCGGAGAGGTCGCGCAGCTTGCCTTCTTCATCGATCAGACCGGGTTTTTCTTTGCCTGGACGGCCATAACGAACCAGTTTCATAACATCTTCCTTCTTGGTGAAGGCGATATTTTACCGGATGGCCGGGGAAGCTCCTGCGCGCGCACGATTGAGGTTGCGCCGGCGCCGCCGCAACAGATAGTGAATCAGGCCCGGCGCCTGCAGCAAGATCAGCGTTGCAAACGCCGCCTTGTATCCTGCGCAGGCGGCCAGCGCGCCGAAGCTGGCCTGTACGGCAAAGGCTCCCGTGAAAATGAACAGGTTGATCAAGGTCGATGCGCGGCCGCTCAATTCACGCGGTACGGCTTGGGAAATGAGGGTGTATTCGATGCCTGTCACCGTGCCGGTCAACATGAATGCCACCGCCAGCATTGGCGCGGCGGGACGCCAGCCGGCGAGCATCGCACATTGCACCAGCAGGAAGATGGCGATGCCGATGGCTGCGACATCCAGCGGCTCGCGGCCGTGTCTTGCTACGCGTTCGGTCAGCATGCCGACGGCGATGGCGCCGAAGATGACGGCCACCATGCCCAGGTAGAGCAGCCAGGCGATAGCCTGCTGATCGAGCAGCGCTTCCTCGGCGAGCCAGCGGCTGATCCACAGACCCTGTACGCCGAAATAGACGGTGTGCGGCAGCAGCACCAGCGCCGCGGTGTCGCGGAAGGCGCGGTGGGCGAGGATGCAGGCGAATGCGCGACGTGCCGGCAGCCGGCCGGTTTCAAGCGACGCCCTCGCCGCCTTCGGCATCCAAGCCGTCCTGGTAGTGCTCGCTGCGCCGGGTGTGCCAGATGCGCTGGGTGTGCCGGGTGCGCTGGGCGCCAGCAGCGCGACGGCGGCGGATAGTGCCGCGCAGCAGACGGCGAGCATGCCGAAGATGCCGCGCCAGTCCGTGTAATGCAGCGCCAGCCGCACCGGCAGCGTAGCCGTCGCCGCCCCCAGCCCGCCGGCCGCAATCAGATACCCCTGCACCGACGCCACCTTGTGCGCAGCTATCCAGCTGGAAATCGCCTTCATCGCAGCCATGAAGCAAGCCGCCAGTCCCACGCCCATCAGCGCCCGCGCCAGCGCCATCTGCATGAGCCCTTCGGCAAGCGCAAAAGCCCCGCTGCCGGCAGCAGCCACCAGCAGCATCCAACACTGCACGCGGCGCGGACCATAGCGATCCAGCGCCATACCAACCGGCAGCTGCGCCAACGCGAAGGCCAGAAAGTAAGCGCTGGTCAGCATTCCCAGTTGAGCGGAAGTCAGCTGCGTCTGCGCCAGCATTTGCGGCGCAAGCATCGCATTTACCGTGCGCAGCAGCCACGATAGGTAATGCCCAAGCGCGTAAGGCAGGAAGACGCGGCACAGCACCTGCAGCGGCGACAATGTCCCTGCCTCGCGGCCGGCTGCCATGGCCGCTACGCCACTTCCGCAATCGGAATCACGCGGCGCGGCTCAGCATCCTCGAAGAAGAAGCGCTCCCTCCCAAACGCCGGCCGCAGATGATCCATCCAGGTCGCATCGGGATCGAAGCGTGCATAGAAAGGCTTGCGTACCCAGTCCGGATTACGCGCCTGCAGGAACTGCAAGGCAAACACCTTCTCGCCACCGACTGTCGCCACGCCGTCAATCACCACCTTCCCCGGAAACGCGCTCATGGAAGGCCCGCGCACCGTGCGCGCCAGTCCGGACACCATCTGATAAGCCGTCTGGAAAATCTCATGCGCCCGCGCCAGCGGCAAAGCGAAATACTCGCGCGGCCCGGTGTCGCGTTCGACAAACATGTAATACGGAACAGCCCCCAGCCGCACGCCCGTCTGCCACAGCTCCGCCCACGAAAACGGATCCTCGTTGATATGCCGGATCAGCGGCCCCTGCATGCGCAGGGTCGCGCCCGTGCCCACGATCCGCTTCACCGCCTGCTGTGCAATCTCCTGCCTCAGCTCCACCGCATGCGAGTAATGCCCCATCACGGCCAGATTGCGTCCCGACGCCACCACGCGCTCGAACAGGCGCATCAAGTCGTCCGCATCGCGATCCGTGACGAAACGCTGCGGCCAGTACGCCACCGACTTGGTGCCGATGCGGATGTTCTGGATGTGTGCCAGCTCCGGCGCCAGCAACGGCTCGATGAAGCCCGCCAGCGAGCGTGTATTCATGATCATCGGATCGCCGCCGGTAATCAGTACGTCCGTCACCTCCCTGTGCTCGCGCAGATAGGACACCAGCTCGCACGTCTCCTTCGCGTCGAACTTCATATCGTCCATGCCGACGAACTGCGGCCAGCGGAAGCAGAAAGTGCAGTAGGCATGACAGGTCTGTCCCGCGCTGGGAAAGAAAAGGACGGTCTCGTTATATTTGTGCTGCAGTCCACGCAGAGGTGCATCGTTCACGCGCGGCACATTGTGCGTCATCTGCCCCGCCGGATGGGGATTCATGCGCATCCGGATGGCGTGAATCATGCGTTCCGCAGCCGCTGCATCCGGACGCACCAGCAGCAGCTCGCGCAGCTGCCAGTATTCATGCTCGGCCAGCATATCGCGGTGCGGGAAGACCAGGCGGTAGATGGGGTCGTCCGGCACCTTGTTCCAGTCGATCAGCTGGTCCAGCACATAGCCGTTGGTGCGGAACGGCAGCACGTGCGACACCACCAGCACCGCCTCCTGCTGTTCCGGCGTGAGCAAATCCCATTGCGGCGCCTGGCCGATGGTCTGTCGGGTGTAGGGCTTGAACTTCATGACGGGCTCCTGTCGGTGTGGACTCGGAACTTCATGCTAGCCACGAAAAGCAATGCCACCTTGCGCTAGCGCAACTTCCGCAAAGCGGCGGCGTCGTACAGTGGACGCTCCCAACCCTGCAAGGAGTCCCGCCATGAACCGCATGCTGCCCGCTCCACTTTTGATGCTGGCAATATCTGCCGCCCATGCCGCCTACGAACCGTCCGAGAAGGACGCCATCGCCATGGCCGAACGCGGCGCGGCCTTCATGAAGGCGCACGGCAAGGATGAAATGATGAAGCGCATTGCAGCCAAGGACCCCGATTTCGTCCAGGGCTCGCTGTACGTGGACATGCGCGACATCCACACCGGCATCGTGCTCGCCCATCCCTTCAACCCGACCATCGTCGGCAGGGACCTGACCGACGTGCCGGACGCCGGCGGCAAGAAATACCGGCGCGAGATCATCGAGCTGGCGGCGAAGAAGGGCAAGGGCTGGGTCGATTACATGTACAAGAATCCCGAGAGCGGCAAGATCGAGCCGAAGACCACCTACATCCTGCGCGTGGGCGACGTGGTGCTCGAAGCAGGCATCTACAAGAAGTGACGCCATGCTGAGCAAGCTGCGGATCGGACCCAAGCTGCTGCTGGCGCCCGGCGTGGTGCTGGTGCTGCTGATTGCCACCACGACCAGCGCCTGGATGGGCATGGTGCGGCAGAACGCGTCCATGGAAAACCTGGTGCAGGTGCGCGCGGCGCGTCTCAAGGCGGCGGCGGATATCGCGGGCGAGGCGCGGTTTGCGCACGCGAATATCTACCAGCTGCTGGCATGGATCAACGGCAGTTTCGCCAAAGAGCGGCTGGATGCGCTGACGGCGCAGATTCGGGCGCGGCACGCGTCCATCGGCACCCGGCTGCGCGGGCTTGGCGAGGTTGCGGCGTCCGGCGAGAAGCCGATCGTGGATGCCTCGCTGGCGGCGCTGACGGCTTACCGTCACGGCGTGATGGAGACCATCGACCTGGCGGCCGTGGACCAGTCGATTGCAGCGAATGCGATGGGCAAGGCGGAAAAGCAGTTCGACGCATTGGACAGGCAACTGGCGCGGCTGGCCCAGCTGGAGAAGTCGCTGAGCGAGGCCGCATTCGCCCAGGCGCGCGACGAGTTCCATGCGCTGGGAATGACGATGGCCATGTTTGCGGCCCTGTCGGTGGCCCTGTCGCTGCTGGTCTCGATGCAGGTGCGTACCGCGCTGCTGCGCGACATCGCGGCCATCGGCGATACGGTGCGGCGGCTGGCGGCGGGCAAGCTGGGAGCAAAGGAAGCCTGCACCGGGCGCGATGAAATCGCCGAAACTGCGCGGGTGCTGGACCGCAGCATCGCCGGCCTGAATTCCACTTTGGGCACGATACGCGAATCCGTGCAGTCCATCGAGACGGCTTCGCGCGAGATCGCGACCGGAAATATGGACCTGTCGCACCGTACCGAGATGCAGGCCGGTTCGCTGGAGGAGACGGCCAGCGCGATGGACAGCCTGACGGGTGCGGTGCGGGCCAATGCCGACAATGCACGCGAGGCTTGCGAGCTGGCGGCGGTGGCGTCCGGACTGGCGGCCAGCGGCGGCGATGCCGTGGCGCAGGCGGTTACGACCATGGAATCGATCCGCGCCAGCTCGCGCAAGATCGTGGAAATCATCGGCGTGATCGACGGCATCTCCTTCCAGACCAATATCCTGGCCCTGAACGCGGCAGTGGAAGCAGCGCGCGCCGGCGAGCAGGGACGCGGCTTTGCCGTGGTGGCAGCCGAGGTGCGCACGCTGGCGCAGCGGTCGGCGTCGGCGGCAAAGGAGATCAAGCTGCTGATTGCGGAATCGGTGGCGACGGTGGACCGCGGGGCTGCGTCGGTTGCCGTGGCGGGCAACAGCATGGGCGACATCGTGGCCTCGGTGCGGCAGGTGAACGCAGTCATCGCGCGGATCAATGCCGCCAGTGCCGAGCAGGCACAGGGCATTAGCGAGGTCAACAAGGCCGTTGCCCAGATCGACGACGTGACCCAGCAGAACGCCGCGCTGGTGCAACAGGCCGCCGCCGCCGCGGCCAGCCTGCAGGACCAGGCCAGCTACCTCGCCCAGGCCATCGCCATCTTCGACCTCGGCGATTCCGGGGTCCATTCTGGGATCAGGCGCGCGATGGGACACGAGCTCATGTCCCATCGCGCGCCTGCCCCCGACAGGGACGCAGAAAGGGACGCGGCGCTTAACGGAAGGGTTTGCTGAGATAGGGGGAGTTGGCGAGGCCGAAGCGCCAGGGGACGTCCACCGCCTTGCTGATGCCGATGCGCGGGCCGGCCACAACCGCGACCCGCCCTTGGCGCGGACGCAGTTCGAATGGCGGCGCGTCGAGCGGCATGGCGTTGTGGGCGCGGGTCACGCCCATCGCCTGGCACAGCTTGCCCGGACCGGAGCAGAACAGCAGCGGATCGTCGAACTTGCGCCGCTCGTGCATCAGCTCCAGCCCCTGCAGCGGCTCGATGGCGCGCAGCAGCACCCCGGCGCCGTGCCCGTCCGCCATGCAGACGAAGTTCAGGCACCAGTGCAGGCCGTGCGAACGATACACGTAAGCATGGCCCGGCGGGCCGAACATGGCGAAGTTGCGTTCCGATCGTCCCGTAAACGCGTGCGATGCCGGATCTTCGCGGTCATAAGCTTCGGTTTCCACGATGCGCCCGCCGACGCCGTTCACCAGCACCACCACGCCGATCAGTTTCCGCGCCACTTCGTGCGCCGGACGCTCAAAGTCTATCCCTGCAATTAATCTGGTCATGAAAGCAATTGTAGCCTTAGCAAGAAATTACGGCCGCGAGCCACAAATCCTCAAATATTTCCACAGATAAACGCGCATCCGGACACGTATGCGGCGATAATGGCCGGGATCCTACATTCGCAGTATAAGCAAAATGACAACCGTAGCAGCAGAACACACCGCAGAGGAAGCCCTGCTGCGCTCGATCCGTATTCCGCCGCGCCCCAGCCTGCTGATGGACCTGCAGAAGGAACTGGGCAGGGACGATCCTTCGCCACGCATGATCGCGCGCATTATCGCGAACGATGTGGGCATGTCCGGCGCGCTGCTGAAACTGGCCAACTCCCCCTTCTACGGCGCGGCGCGCAAGGCGAAGTCGGTGGAACAGGCCATCAACTTCCTCGGCATCACGAACTGCGCCGCCCTGCTGACCGGCCTGCTGGCCCGCCAGGCCATCGAAGGCAACCAGGCCGTGCTGAACCAGTTCTGGGACGTCTCCGCCCGCCGCGCGCAGGCCCTGGTTTTCATTTCGCGCCGCCTGCGCCTGGCGCCGCCGGATATCGCCCACACCTTCGGCCTGTTCTGCGATATCGGCATCCCGATCCTGATGAACCGCTTCAGCGACTACCAGGCCACGCTGAACATGGCGTCCACCTCGGTCCAGCACAGCTTCACCAAGGTGGAAGACGTGCGCCACAGCACCAACCACGCATCCATCGGCTGCCTGCTGGCGCGCAACTGGGGCCTGTCGCCGGACGTTTCCTGGGCCATCCTGCACCACCACGACTACAGCGTACTGGCCGACAACGCCACCGACGACGCCATCCGCTCCCTGGTGGCCGGCTCGGTGCTGGCGGAACGCGCCATTCAGCGCTACCATGGCAACCCTGAATCGCCGGAGTGGGAAAAAGGCGGCGAACTGGCCTGCCGCCACCTCGGCATGAGCGAGGACGAAACCGCCGACCTGCTCGACGAGCTGCACGAAACCTTCCACATCGAACATTGAGGCGCTTCCGGGCGCCGCCCCGGAATATGCCCAAGAACAAAAAGCCCGCCCCCCGCAAGTCCCACACGCCGCCCGCCGAAAAGGAAGAGGTGCTGAGCCAGGCCTTGTCCGAACTTGCGCTCACCGTGGCCGAGCAGGAATATGAGGATATGGCCGAGCATGAGCTGGAATTCAGCCGCCAGATCCGCCGCTACCTGAACCAGCAGAAGAACGAGGTGCTGTACGGCGCCCTGGAACAGGCGCGCTTCGAGGACAGCGGCGCCTACCGCACCCTGCGCGAAGCCATCGAGGAGCAGGCCGGCACGGTGCTGCTGCACCGCGAAAACGCGCCCGAAATGGAAATCAACGCCTTTGCCATTCCTGTCTTCGTGCACAGCCAGGGCGGCTTGTCCCAGGCCGACAGCTTCCAGGACGAAGCGGCCTACGAGGCCCTGCTGGCAAGTTTCGCCAGCGGCGGCCTGGAAAGCCCGACGGCCAAGCTGGTGCTGGTGCAGCACGCCTACGACCTGGCCGAGATGGAAGCCATCACCTATGGCCAGCTGAACGCCATGGTGCGCGAGGCCGCCCTCTCCCTCAGCGACAGGAAGGTGCGCGAAGCCCCTGCCCTGCAGCGCAGCATTGCCGGCTGGCGCCCGTCCACCTTCGGCGCCGGCGATGAAGCGATGGAGCTGCGCTTCCTGCTCGGCTTTGCCTACAAGCGCGCCGACGACGCCTTCTACCGCATCCCGCCAGGCGAGCAGGCGCAGGACGATTACTGGGCGCAGCGCATGGAGCGCTACCAGGCCTGGACCGCCAGCGCCGCGCCGCTGGTGGCGCGCTGCCTGGCGCGCGGCGACAAGGCGGCGGGGCTGCGCCTGAACTTCCTGTACCAGGACCTGTTCTTCGGCGCACTGCAGCAAGGCCGCTCCGAGCTGGCCACGCTGGCCATGATGGCGCAATTCGGCGACGCGCTGCGCAGCCACGGCGGCGAGGCGCGCGCCGTGGTCACCGGCGCCGAGCAGGATGGCGAGGCGGTGCTGCGCGTGCAGCTGCTGGCCGGCGGCCAGGCACTGGCGTCCGCCGACCGTCCGCTGGCGCCGGATGCCGACCTGGAAGCCGAGATCGACGACCTGCGTGACGCCCTGTCCACACTCGGCATCAGCGAGGTGGCGGCCGACTTCCCGTCGAATTGACATCCCGAAAATAGCCGAGGATACTTGTTTCATGGGGGAGAATCACCATGAAACATCTGTCAATATTGTTTCTCGCGGCCGCCCTCGTCAGCGGCTGCGCCACCGTGGACAAACCCTCCGGCCCGCCAGTAGCCCAGCTTTTCAACGATAACGCCTTCGCCAAGCCCGAAGGCTTACTGACGCCGGAGCAGATCTTCGCGCTCACGCCTGCGATGCAGGACTACGTCGCCCGGGTGCGTACCGCCCCTGGCGGCCGCAATGCCCATGAAGCGCTGTTCGAGGCGCTGTACCGGCGCGACCAGCTGCGCATCGAATACGATTCCGAAATGACCCGCACCGCCGCGCAAACCTTCGCGGCGCGCATGGGCAACTGCCTGTCGCTGGTCATCATGACGGCTGCGCTGGCGCGCGAACTGGGCCTCAGCGTGCAGTTCCAGCAGGTGAACGGCGAAGAGACCTGGAGCCGCTCGGGCGGGCTGTATCTGAATAACGGCCACGTCAACCTGGTGCTGGGCAAACCAAATGCAACCATCCGCCCCGGCGCCTACGACCGCTCGCAGTTCGTGACCATCGACTTCCTGCCGCCCGCCGATGCGGACAAGCTGGAAAAGGAGCCGATCAGCGAGCGCATGATCATCGCCATGTTCATGAACAACCGTTCCGCCGAAGCACTGGTGCAGGGCAAGCTGGACCTGGCCTACTGGTGGGCGCGCAACGCCATCGAATACGAGCCGGGCTTCCTGCACGCGCATAACACCCTGGCCATCGTTTACCGCCGCCACAATATGCTGGCCGAGGCCGAACGCGTGCTGCGCTCGGCGCTGGCATACGATCCGCACAGCACCGTCACCCTGTTCAACCTGGTACAGATCCTGACCGACATGGACCGCAAGGACGAAGCGAAGATCGTCAAGGCGGAGCTGGACCGGCTGGAACCGCAGCCGCCCTTCTATTACTTCAACCTCGGCGTGAAGGCGATGGACGAAGGCGACTACCGCCGCGCACGCGGCCTGTTTGCGCGCGAACTGGAACGCGCGCCCTACTACCACGAGTTCCACTTCTGGATGGCGAAAGCCGCCTTCGAACTGGGCGACCTGAAAACGGCGGACAAGCATATGCGCCTCGCGATGAGCAACAGCACCACGCGCGGCGACCACGATCTTTACGCCGCGAAGCTGGACCGGCTGCGCCTGTATGATAGAGGGCGTCTTCGACCAGAAAATAACTAAATAAAGGACCTATGCAACGCCATCTCACACCCATCGCCCTTTCCCTCGCACTGGCCTTCGCAGGCGCTGCCCATGCAGCGCCTGACGACAAAGACAAGCCGGACCTGCGCTCCACTTACACCAAGTACGAATTCCGCATTCCGATGCGCGATGGCGTGCGCCTGTTCACCACCGTGTACGTGCCGAAGGATGCGTCGAAAAACTATCCCTTCCTGATCAACCGCACGCCGTACAGCGTGGGCGTGAATGTCGATGGCGAATCGAAGTACGGCGTCGATTTCTATCCGAAGAATTTCGGCCTGCCGCAGGACTTCGCCGACAGCGGCTATATCTTCGTCAAACAGGATGTGCGCGGGCGCTATATGTCCGAGGGCAAGTGGCAGGAGATGACGCCGCACGTGAAGGCCAACCGCGCGCCGGGCGAGGGCAACGAGAGCCAGGACATGCACGACACCGTTGACTGGCTGCTGAAGCACGTGGCCCACAACAACGGCAAGGTCGGCATCTACGGCATCAGCTATCCGGGCTTCTATACCGCCGCCTCCATCATCGATTCGCACCCGGCCATCAAGGCTGCTTCGCCGCAGGCGCCGGTGACCGACCTGTTCATGGGCGACGACTCCTACCACGGCGGCGCTTTCATGCTGGCGGCGAACTTCGACTTCTACTCGGCCTTCACCGAGGAGAAGAATCCGACGCTGCCGAAGAAATGGCAGCGCTTCGACTACGGCACGGCGGACGGCTACGACTTCTTCCTGCAGAAGCTGACCATGTCCGGCATCCTGTCCACGCTGCAGCCGAACCAGCTGGCCTACCTGAAGCCGACCATCGAGCACGACACCTACGATGAATTCTGGAAGTCGCGCAATATCGCGCCGCACCTGAAGAACATCAAGGCGGCCGTGCTGACCGTGGGCGGCTGGTTCGACGCGGAGGATCCGCAAGGTCCGTTCACCGTGTACCAGTCGATCCGCAAGAACAATCCCGGCATCTTCAACGGCCTGGTGATCGGCCCGTGGGTGCACGGCGGCTGGGCCAGCCAGGAAGGCAAGAGCCTGGGCCATGTGAACTTCGCCAGCAAGACCAGCGAGTATTACAACAAGAAGCTGCTGTTCCCCTTCTTCGAACAGAACCTGAAGGACAAGAAGGCCGAGAAGCCGCTCGCCGAAGTGAACGCCTTCGAGACCGGCACCAATGTCTGGCGCCAGTACACGGCCTGGCCGCCGGTACCGGCCAAGGCGAAGACGCTGTACTTCGGCCCGAACGGTACGCTGAGCTGGACCCAGCCCGCCGCCGGCGCCGCCTATGACGAATACGTGAGCGATCCGCGCAAGCCGGTGCCCTTCATCGGCTATCCGGCAACCGGCGTGCCGCGCGAATACATGGTTTCCGACCAGCGCTTTGCCGCTTCCCGTCCGGACGTGCTGGTGTACCAGAGCGAGGTGCTGGAAGAGGATGTGACGATTGCCGGTCCGGTCACGCCGAAGCTGTTCGTCTCGACCACCGGCACCGACAGCGACTTCGTGGTCAAGCTGATCGACGTGTATCCGCAGGACCTGCCTTCGCCGGCCGGCGAGCGCGGCGCCGACACGCCGCCACCGGCCGCCAAGCTGGCCGGCTACCAGCAGCTGGTGCGCGGCAATCCGATCCGCGGCAAGTTCCGCAACAGCTTCGAGAAGCCGCAGCCGTTCACGCCGGGCAAGGTGGAAGGCGTGAGCTACCACCTGGGCGACGTGAACCACACCTTCCGTCGCGGGCACCGCATCATGGTGCAGGTGCAAAGCTCGTGGTTCCCGCTGATCGACCTGAATCCGCAGACCTTCGTCAGCATCCCGCAGGCCCGGCCGGAGGACTTCCAGAAGGCCACGCAGCGCGTGTATCACGCGCCTGACACCCCGTCCGGACTGCAGGTGCTGGTCATGCCGCAATGATGTAATGAAGATCAGCGATTTCATCTTTCGCTACCAGGCGCACCGGGATTCGGTCCATGACTCGATCTGCCGCGTGCGCATCTTCCACACGGACCGTGTTGCAGCCCTGCTCACCGACCTCGGCGAGCGCAACACCGGTTCGTCGGTAACGAACTCGATCGAATCGCTGTGCCGTCACCTGGCGGAAGCCGGCCACGTGCCGGCGGACGCCAGTTTCATCGAGCATTACGAAACCACGCATATGAGCGAGGCGGCGTTCGCCGTCGTCACGACGGAAGACGGACTGCCGCGCTGGAGCAAGATTTCCGTGCTGGCGGCAGCGTCCATGCTGGGCTGTTCACTGGCGGAGCTGGAGCAGCCGGCGCGCCACTGCCCCCGTCTCGTGGCGCAGATCGAAAAACTGCGTGTGCAGATCGATCCGTATGTGAACCGTCCTTACCAGGAAAGCGTGGCGGTGCTGAACCGCCGCAACGAGATCCTGCGCCAGCGCATCCCGGTGGAGCAGCTGCGCGCCGCCATCGACGAGGACGCCAACGAGCTGGCCATGCACCGGCTGATCGCCCAGGACCTGTCGCTGATCGCGGAGCTGTATGCGCGTCCGGAAGAGGAATACATCGCCTTCAGCCAGTTCCCGGTGGACAGCGGCTTTGTCGATTTCGCCCTGCTCTCGGGCCGCACGCGCATGGATGTGACGCTGGTTGAAATCAAGGGAACCGATTTTTCGCTGAACGATGCGCGGTCGCAGATCGCCTCGCGCCTGGGCTATATCGTGCGGCAGTATCCGCAATTCCGCGCCATGGTGCACCGTATCCGCGAGCGCGTGGAGCAGGGGCACCCTGCCTACAATTCCTTCCCCGGACCGCGCCTGCCCCTGCAGGTGGAGCCGGCGCGCGACATTAATGTGAACTATGTGGTGATTGGCGGGCGCACCATCGATGCGGTCGAGCGCCGCGCCTTCGAGATGTCGTTCCAGCCGTTTATCCAGCTGGAGACCTGGGACAGCTGGCTGAAGAAGCTGCGCCGCAACTAGGCGCGCCCCGGCATCAGCAGTTCTGGTATTTCCAGTTGCGCTGCTTGCCTTCGGCGATCCATTCGATCGCCTGCTCCATGCGGCGCAGGCGCGTGGCCTCGGTCTTCGCTTCCTCCAGCCAGTCCACGTATTCGCGCTTGGCGCTGGTGGTGAAGGCTTCGAAATGCTTGTTCGCCGCCGGTTTGGCTTTCAGCGCGGCGCCGAAATACTCCGGCACCGTCAGCGGACGCGCCTCCTTCGGCTTGCTGCGCGACGGCGCCTTCACGCCCTCCGCGTTCAGCGCCACCGCGCGCTTGACGTAGCCGATCAGGGTTTTCTTTGCAGGCAGGTCCTTGAGCGACGTGATGCGGCCGAACTGGCCCATCGCTTCCTTGCCCTTGTCGTCCGCTTCGGACAGCAGCAGCTCGGCCTTCCAGAAGCCGAAGGCGCAGTGCTGCTTGAAGGCCGCCATATTCGCCACGATGCCGTTGTACATGAAGTTGGGCATGCTCCACTTGATGGTTTCCTCCACCTCCGGACAGGCTTCGTGGACGATGGCGCGCAGGTGCGCCAGGATGGGCTGGGCGAATTCGGGGGCCTTGGCGATGTATTCGTCAACGCGCGGATCGGTGGCGGGCATGAGGCGCTCCTTCTTCTTGTCGATGCGACGATGGTATCACTTGTACCGTCTCAAAAAGCCGCGTTGACCTCGCCATATGGCGCGGCGTGATCGACCAGCGGTTCGGAGCGGCCGTCGGCCAGGAAGCCCTGCACCAGGGCCGCGGTATGCGCCCACATGGTCTGCGGCAGCCAGGACCCGGCGCTGACGCGGCGCACGCCCAGCGCCGTCAATGCGCCGACAGGCGGCAGGCCGGGCCAGGCGATCACGTTCAGCAGCAGCGGCGTACCGGCCGCGATGCGGCGGATATCCGCGGATGCCGTCAGCGCCAGCACAAACAGGCCGTCGGCGCCGGCGGCATGGTAATCCGCCGCGCGGCGCAGCACTTCGTCCACCATCTGCCCTTCGGGTACCAGCTTGCGGGCATGCACATCGGTGCGGATATTGATGTAGAGCGGCACGCCTTCGCGTTCAGCCATCGCGCGGATGGCTTCGATCTTGCGGCACAGGAGCGCCGGCGGTGCGCTGCCGTCCTGGATATTGATGCCGACCGCGCCCTCGGCGGTAAAGCGCGCCACATTGGCCGCCACGGTGTGCGGATCGTCGGCATAGCCGCTTTCCACGTCCACGCTGAGCGGCACGCCGATCACGCGGGCGATGCGGCGCACGGCCGCCACATGCTCGTCCACGGGCAGCACATCGCCATCGCGGTAGCCCAGCGACCAGGCAACGCCGGCGCTGGTGGTGGCAATCGCCTGTGCGCCGAGAGCGGCGATCTGGCGCGCGCTGCCTGCGTCCCAGGCGTTGGGAAGGCGCAGGGGCTGATCCTGCTTGTGCAGTTCGAGAAACGACATCCGGCTCTCCTTGGGTTAACTGCCCATTCTAGCGGATCGATACATTAGCGTTACATGGCTGATGTAATATTGCACGCAAAATTTTAATAAGGACGATGGATGAAGACACGCCTGCCCCTGTATTTCGCCGCCAGCACCGTGCTGGCTGGCTGCGCCACCTCGCAACCGCCCCTCACCGATTTCACCGCCAATTCCGGCGCCCCGCGCTCCGCAGAACAGCTGGAAGTCAGCTTCGAAGCCGCCGACCTGTCGCTGCGCGTCGATCCTTCGACGCAAAGCATCAGCGGCGATGCGGCCCTGACTTTTATCGCCAAGGCGCCGCTGACGCGCATCGCGGTGGAACTGGACCGCAATCTGCCGGTCGATGCCGCCAGCGTGGACGGCGTGGCGCTGGCGCCTGCCGCCATCAGCAATCCGGACGGGCGCCTGTTCCTGACGCTGCCCAAGCCGCTGGCCGCCGGCGACCGCACCACGGTGCGCATCCGCTATCACGGCGTGCCGCACATCGCCAAGCGCGCGCCGTGGGACGCGGCCTTCATGTGGAGCAAAACCCCCGATGGACAACCCTGGATATCCACCACGGTGGAAGGCGAAGGCTGCGACCTGTTCTGGCCCTGCATCGACCATCCGCAAGGCAAGCCGAAGGTGATGGACACGCACATCACCGTGCCCGCGCCGCTGGTCGCAGCAGGCAACGGCATCGCCATGGGCATGGACGAAAAGGACGGCTGGCGCACCTGGCACTGGCGCGCCAAGAACCCCAGCACCTACGGCATCGCACTGAATATCGGCCCGTATGAAACGCTGTCCGGCGAGTTCGACAGCCAGTACGGCAACAGGATCCCGCTGCGCTTCTGGTATCTGAAAGGCCGCGACAAGCAGGCCAATGGCCTGTTCAGCGAATTCAAGCCGATGCTGACCTTCTTCGAGAGCCGCATCGGCCCTTATCCGTTCGGCGATGAGAAGATGGGCGTGGTCGAGACGCCGCACCTGGGCATGGAGCACCAGACCATCAACGCCTACGGCAACGACTACAAGAAGTCCGCCAGCGGCTACGACTGGCTGCTGCATCACGAGCTGTCGCACGAATGGTTCGGCAACCAGATGACCAATGCGGACTGGGACGATATGTGGCTGCACGAAGGCTTCGGCAGCTATATGCAGCCGCTGTACCTGGAATACCTGCGTGGCGACCAGGCCTACTATGCGGAACTGTTCAAGCAGCGCCAGGCCATCAGGAACAAGGTGCCGGTGGTCAGCGGCAAGAGCAAGCGCGTGCAGGATGTGTATGAAGATGCGCGCGGCGGCCCGGCCAACGACATCTACGTCAAGGGCTCGCTGATCCTGCACACGCTGCGCAACCTGATCGGCGACGACGCCTTCTTCCGCGCCACGCGCCGCCTGGTGTACGGCACCGAGACGCCAAAACCGGGCAATTTCGCGCCGCGCTACAGCAGCACCAAGGAGTTCATCACGATCGCCAATGAAGTCAGCGGCCGTGACCTGGGCTGGTTCTTCGATGCCTACCTGTACCACGCAGCCTTGCCGGAGCTGGTCGAAACCCGCAACGGCGACAAGCTGCAACTGAGCTGGAAACTGAAGGACGGCGGCGCCTTCCCGATGCCGCTCGAAGTGCGCGTGGGCGAGCGCATCGAGAAGCTGTCCATGGCCGATGGCAAGGGCGAGCTGACGGTGCCGGCGGGAGTGCTGTACACCATCGACCCGCATTCGCGCGTGCTGCGCCAGGAAGCGCATATCGACGCATGGCAGGCCGACGAGAAGGAGCGCAGGGAGAAAAAGGCGAAGGCCTCGTAAGCGCTAGCGTCCTGTAAAAAAAACGCCCGGCCGGCGGGAGATGGCCGGGCGGGCGAAGGGCTCCTGCATCAGGGCTTGCCGAGTGTGAGCTGCATCAGGTGACCCTTGCCGCTCGCATCTTCATTCACGGTAACCAGCAGCGTACCGTCCGGGCCTTCGGCGATGGCCGTGACCTGGCCGGAACCGTCGGCTTTCGGCTGCGGCAGCATGGACGACAGGTCGGTCCAGGTATCGCCGCCGTTGGCGGACCAGGCCAGGTAAGGCTTGTGCTGGCCCTTGTCGAAACCACCCACCACGATCGCATCCGGCTTGCCGGCCGGGGACACGATCTTCCAGACGTATGGATAGCTGTGTTCCGGATTGCTGATCTCCTTGCGGATCACGAACTTGAAGGTCTTGCCGCTGTCGTCGCTGCGCAGCAGGCCGCCTTCGACGCCGACGAACACGCGCTTGCTGTTCGGGATCGATTCGATGAACTGGATGTTGCGGTTTTCCAGGTCCGGCAGGTCCAGCTTCAGCGGCTCCTGCGAGACCAGCTTGCCGCCGTCGGCGCTCAGCTGGTAGGCGCGCAGGTAGGCGAAGTCCAGCGGGCACTCGCCGCCGATCAGCAGGCGGTCGCCGATCACTTCGAACGACGGGTGGTAGCAGGTCATGGAATCCTTGCTGCCGTTCAGGACCTTCCAGGTGGAGGCATTGTCGTCCGAGTACAGCACGTTCTGTCCCGCACCGGCGTTGGACAGCAGGCGGTTGCCGACCTGCTTCATGTCGGTGATGGACAGGTAGTCGCAGAAGTATTCGTTGCAGACTTTCAGGTCGGTGTCCTTCGGCGTGAAGGATGCGCCGTCATCGCTGGCTTCGCACAGCTGGTGTTCCTCGATCTTGTCGGAGCCCTGCCACGACTGGAATAGCCACAGTTTGCCGCCCACCGATTTCAGGGTGGGCGCACGTTCGCCGGGGTTGAATTCGCTGGTCGGGGTCAGCACGCATTTGCCCAGATTGACCGGGGTCCAGCTGGTGGACGCCGACAGCGGCAGCGTGGCCTTCATGACGGCCGTGTTGTCCTTGGCGCTGTTGTACAGCGAGAGATAGGCGGCGCCCTTGTGGAAGACGACGCTCTGCATGGCGCGCACGGTGGAGCTCAGTTCAACCAGCTTGGTCACGGCCGGCGGCTGCGGCGGCGGTTCGCTTGGTACGGCCGGCAGCGGCTGACCAACCGGGGCCGACGCGCCATCGCCGCCTCCACAGCCGGCCAGTACGGCAGCGGCGATCACGGTCATCAGGAAAGGACGCGGGTGGGAAATCATTCTTATCTCCAAAGTAAGAGTCCCCGCCATTCTAGGGGGCCATTTCTGGAGATATTCCGCATCATTGTATGGACATTGTCGCAATAATGTCTCGGTTTCTGTCGCCTGGTAACTTGCCCGCCACAACACTCGCGTGGTAGGCGATTGGCTGGAGACTGCCAGCCGGCACACTGGAGTTCGGGAGCTGCGCACGGCAGGAACTCACCGCTCTCGCAATGCGGCGACCATCGAAATCTTCCGTGAAGATACAGCTTTGGCGTTCAGCGGTGTGCAGGAGATTGTCATCCAGCCGCGGGGACTGCGATATGAGTGCCCCTGCGAAAAAATTCGGTTACAGCTGCATTTTGTTGGCTGTGGCAATTGCAGACACCAGAATCGCCACGAGCCCAAACTGTATGAGCAGGATGATGAAAATTCCTTCAATCATTACGACTCTCTTGCGCCAAAAATAGCACAACTTCCCCATGATCTTCCGATCAAAAATTCTGTCGATCCGTTCCAGTCCGCGCTTCATTCTTACCTGGGGAGAAATCGATCTGTGAACAATGTTATGTTCGCCCACGCCGCAAGGCCTGTTATAACAAGAGCCAAGGAAAGCAGCAATATTTGCGGTGTCAGATTGCGTAAGAACTCCAGGAACGCTGCGCGCCCATCCTTCAAGATATACAAATTGGATCCTCATTGTTGACTGCACCTTATTCCATAACTTTTCACCAGGAAACAATGACAGCCAGTTGAAATTTTCACTTCCATTGCACCTCGCAATCACTTCGCGAGCAAGGTGCGCCAATATTCGAGCTTTTGGCCAAGTGAAAGCGAAGCGTGGGCGGGAGAGGTGGAGGGGAGGATGAGGGTGCGATAGCCGGCGGCGGTGAACTGGGGGGCGAATTTGCCGGAGGTCTGGCCGTTAAAGCCGATGGTGTGGAGTTCGGGGCAGAGACGCTGCAGGCGGGCGAAGTCGTTGGCGGCGGGATTGCGGATTGATGCGTCCAGGCTACCTTCGCGTTCGCAGGCGCCGAGTACGTCCCACAAGCCGATGCGGTGCGACAGCAGCAGTGGCAACCGTTCGTCATAAGGAATTTCGGCCAGCGGCTCTCCGGTCAGGGCGGAGAGAATAGGCCACAGTGCGTTGCGAGGATGGGCGTAATACTGCTGAGCGGCCAAAGAGGCTGCTCCCGGAAAGCTGCCGAGAATGAGAATACGGGTGTGGGCGTCCAGGACCGGGGCCAGGCCGGTGAGGTGGGGAGATGACATCTGGGCATTGTACAGGTGTAGAATCGAACGGCAGTGCTAATAACCGATAATCAAAAACGGAGACAAGACCATGTCCGATGCACGCTCCATCGATACCCTGCTGGCGCAGTACAGCGAAAGCCATCTGAACCCGACCAACGAGCTGATTCACTTTGTGTGCGTGCCGCTGATCGTGTTTTCGCTGCTGGGACTGATCTGGGCCATCCACCCGCTGCTGGCCCTGGCCGGCGTGGTGGCCAGCCTGATCTATTATTTCAAACTGTCGCGCAACTTCGCGCTGGGCATGCTGCTGATGGCGGCCGTGATGCTGGCGGTGCTGTCCGCCCTGCCCCGTCCAGCGGTGCTGCCGCTGAGTATCCTCATCTTCGTGCTGGCCTGGATTGGACAGTTCATTGGCCACAAGATCGAAGGCAAGAAGCCATCCTTCTTCGACGACCTGCGCTTCCTGCTGATCGGCCCGCTGTTTGTACTCGGCTTCCTGTACCGCCGGTTCAAACTGGCTTACTAAGAATAGCTCATAGGCAATCTCCAGCGAAAGGCCGTATACTCGCTGGATGCCTTCTCCCTTTCTCTTTGTTATTGCCTGCCTGATCTGGGGTTCCACCTTCTACGCGATCACCCTGCAACTGGGCGAGGTCGCGCCGGTCGTGTCCGTGGTGTACCGTTTTGCGCTGGCGTCCGCCGTGCTGTTCGCCTGGTGCCTGCTGCGCGGCGACAAGCTGCGCATGCCGCCCAAGGCCCAGCGCTGGACCATGCTGCACGGCTTTGCCACCTTTGGACTCAGCTATATCTTCACCTACAGTTCCGAGCAATACCTGGTATCGGCACTGGTGGCCGTGCTGTTTGCGCTGATGGTGTTCTGGAATCCGATCTGCAGCCGTCTTTTCTTCGGCACGCCGCTGAGCCTGCGCACCTATGCGACCGGCAGCCTGGCCGTGCTGGGCGTGATCATCCTGTTCTATAACTCGATTGCCGCTTCGCTGCGCGAGATCATGTCCGGCGGCACGGGACATTTTCTGCTGGGACTCGTGCTCGCACTGGCCGCGACCATCTGCAGCACCGTCGGCAACACGCTGGCCGTGAAGGTGCGCCAATATACGCCGAATGTGCTGCTGACGATGGCCTGGGGCATGCTGTGGGGCACGCTGCTGTCGGCCACATATGCGCTGATCAGCGGTGCAAGCTTTGCGCTGCCTACCGCATCGAAATACTGGGGCGGACTGCTGTATCTGTCCCTGTTCGGATCGGTGATTGCCTTCGCCTGCTATTTCACGCTCATTCATCGCCTCGGCACGCAAAAAGCCGTATACATCGGCGTGGTGACGCCGGTGATTTCCGTGCTGCTGTCAATCCGCCTGGAGCACTTCCGCCCCGGTCTGCTGGAATGGACCGGTATGGCGCTGTGCATGGCCAGCGTGGCCTGGGCATTGCGCACCCCGAGCGCCCCGGCAGCCAAACAACCTCTAACCCTGAAGAAAGCATCATGAGCAATCTGCATATCCGCCCTGCCCGTCCCGACGACGTTCCTGCCATCTTCGGCATGATCCGCGAGCTGGCCGTGTTCGAGAAACTGGAACACCTGGTGGTGGCGGACGAGGCGATGCTGCTGGACACGCTGTTCTGCGACAAGCCGGTGTGCGAAGCTATCGTGGGCGAAGTTGGCGGCGAGGTGGTGAGCTATGCCCTGTTCTTCCACAATTTCTCGACCTTCCTGTGCAAGAAGGGTCTGTACCTGGAAGACCTGTACGTGAAGCAGGACCGGCGCGGCAGTGGTTACGGCAAGCAGATGCTGACTGCGCTGGCGCAGCTGGCAGTCGAGCGCCAGTGCGGACGCTTCGAGTGGACGGTGCTGGACTGGAATGCGAACGCGATCAGCTTCTATGAGTCGATGGGCGCGGACGTGCTGCCTGATTGGCGTGTGTGCCGCGTGACGGGCGATGCGCTGGTGCAGCTGGCGCGGGCCTGAGTTTTCGATTTCCCGGCCGCCGCGATCACGCCACCGGCGGCACAAAAAAAGAACCCACGCGGCTCGTGTTTGCGTGGGTGGGGAAAACCCAGTGTCAATTGGGGGGGAGATGAATCAACGACTTCAATATAGTCCGTGATCTGGCGCCCCATAGCTTCCCTTACAAATTTTTACCAGTGGGCGAGGCTGCTTACAACTTGTCGTTACGCAATTGCGTGGCGCGCTCGAGCAATTCGAATACGGCCTGAGTTATCAGGGCAAGTGCGGCGGCAGGGATAGCGCCAGCCAATAGCAGGTCGTGGTCGTTCAGCGCGAGTCCGGTGGTGATGCGCTCGCCGTAGCCGCCGGCGCCGATGAAGGCGGCGATCGTTGCCGTGCCTACGCTCATGACAGCGGCAGTCTTCACGCCCGCCAGGATGACCGGGGCGGCCAACGGCAATTCAATGTGCAGCAAGCACTGGGCGGGCTTCAGGCCCAGCGCGGCTGCCGCCTGCTTCAATCCTTTGGGTATTCCTTCCATGCCGGTGGCGGTGTTCCGGACGATGGGCAGGAGGGCATAGATGAACAGCGCGATCAGGGCGGGAATGGTGCCGATGGTGCCCAGTAGCGGGATCAGCATGGCCAGCAGGGCCAGGGATGGGATGGTTTGCAGGACGCCGACTGCGGCCATCAGTGGTTGACGCAGCACGCGCTGGTAGGCGGCCAGGATGCCAAGAGGAATACCGACTGCGCAGGCGATGGCGACCGAGAGGGCAACCAGGGTAAGGTGCTGACGGGTCAGCGGCCAGAGGTCGTCGGCGAAGATGCGCGCGAGGAGCGTGGGCTTGGCCGGCGCCTGCGCGGCTTGCGCAGCAGGCGCGGCAGGCGGAGGCGAAGGGACGGCGTGCTGCGCAGCACTGGACGGGAAGGCATTGCCAGCAGGGGCGTCGCTGCCGACAGAGGCCGCGTTGCCGGCAGGGGCCGCGCTGGTGGCGGGATGCTGGGCGAGCCAGCTGCGGGCGATATCGGTGAAGGGCTGGGAGCGCAGTTCGGCGGCGGCGTTCATGGCGATCATGTCGTCCGCGCCGAGGCGGTTTTGCAGACGCTGCTGGATGGCGCGCCAGGCGGCCGGGAAACGCTGCGCGGCATCGAGACGGTACAGCAGCACAGCGTCGTAGCGCGGGAAGTAGTTGCGGTCGTCGTCGAGCACACGCAGGCCGTATTGGCTGATCTTGGCGTCGGTGGAATAGATGTCGATCGCGTCCACCTGCTTTTGCGCCAGGGCTTCGTAGGCGATGCCATGATCGAGGCCACGCGGCTTTTGCGGCAGGCCATATTTGGCGGCAAGACCGGGCCAGCCGTCGGCACGGCCGATGAATTCATGCGACAGGCCGAGACGCATCTCCTTGCGTGCCGCCAGTTCGCTCAACGCGCGCGGCGCATCAGGACCGTTGCGCACGGCCAGCGCATAGGTATTGTTGAAGCCAAGAGGAATCGCCACGCCGAGCCCCATGGACGCGAGCTCCCGGTTCAGTTCTTCCATCGTGGCAGGCGTGTTGCGCTTCAGGATTTCCTGGTCGATGGTGCCGGTGTACTCAGGATAGACGTCGATGCTGCCGGCCTTCAGCGCCGCCAGCACGATAGCCGTGTTGCCAAGCCCCTGCCTGTGCTCGACCTTCACGTGCGGCGCAGCCGATTGCGCGATCAGTTCGCCCAGGATATAGGACTCGGTAAAACGCTTGGAGCCAACCTTCAACGTGGCGTCATCCGCCAGCGCTGGCAATGCGGGTAATGCGCACAGCGCGCAAACAGCAAGGAATATCCGGATCAGAGCCCGCGTGCACAGCGTCATCAGGCGCCCGTTACGGCAACATTCGGCGCGCGCCAGACGCCCGCGTTGACGACAGCCCGGCAGGGATTGAAGCCGATGGCATAGGACAGATCGGCCGGCCGGGCGATGCGCCACAAAGCGAAGTCGGCGCGCTTGCCGACCGCGATGGAGCCAACTTCGTCCTGCAGCCCGAGCGCGCGGGCGGCATGGACCGTGCAGCCGGCCAGCGCTTCCTGCGACGTCAGGCGCCACAGCGTGCAGACCATATTCATCGCCAGCAGCAGCGAGGTCATTGGCGAGGTGCCGGGATTGTTGTCCGTGGCCACGGCCATCGGCACAGCGGCCGCGCGCAAGGCCGCAACCGGCGGCGGCGTGGTGTCGCGCAGGAAGTAATAGGCGCCGGGCAGCAGCACGGCCACCGTGCCCGCAGCCGCCATGGCGGCAATTCCGGCCTCGCTTAAATGTTCCAGGTGGTCGGCCGACAAGCCGCCATAGCGCGCCACCAGCTCCGCGCCGCGCTGGTCGGACAGCTGCTCGGCATGCAGCTTGACCGGCAGTCCATGCGCATGTGCCGCAGCAAACACGCGCTCCGTCTGTGCGTTGCTGAAGCCGATGCGTTCGCAGAAGGCGTCCACTGCATCGGCCAGGCCCTCGCCTGCCAGCGTGGGGATCATTTCGCACACCAGCTGCACGTAGTCGTCGGGACGGTCCTTGAACTCGGGCGGCAGCGCATGCGCGCCGAGGAAGGTGGTGCGCACCTGCACCGGCAGCACTTCGGCCACGCGGCGCGCCACGCGCAGCATCGCCGCTTCGGATTCGAGGGTGAGGCCATAGCCGGACTTGATTTCCAGCGTGGTCACGCCTTCGGCGAGCAGGGATGCGATGCGCGGCAGGCTTTGCTGCAGCAGTTCTTCGTCGGATGCGGCGCGGGTGGCGCGCACGGTGGACATGATGCCGCCGCCGGCCCGGGCGATATCCTCGTAGGTGGCGCCGTTCAGGCGCGCTTCGAATTCATCGCTGCGGTTGCCGGCGTGGACGATGTGGGTGTGGCAGTCGATCAGGCCGGGGGTGAGCCAGCAGCCTTCGCCATCGCGCGTTTCAGCGGCCGTACCGAGCGACGCTGCATCGGCAGCGGGACCGAACCAGGCGATGCGGCCATCCTTGACTGCGATGGCGGCGTCGCGCAGCTCACCGTAGCCGGCGCTTGCGGCGGCAGTGGCGGTGCCGGGATCGGCCATCGTGGCCAGGTGAATATTGGTGATCAGGAGGTCCCAGGCTGCTGCCATGCTTTGCTTACTCGTCGTTGGGGAATATATCTACGATGAAGACGGTTGCGCGCGCCGCTTCCAGCGTCCACACATCTTCCTTTTGCAGTACGACCGCATCATAGCGCACCATGGGTATGCGCTCACTATCGCTGATCAGGGTCAGGCACTCGCCCTCGGCCAGGAACAGGATGGTGGTTTCGCTGCGCCGCTCCAGCGTGGAAAAATCGCGCACCAGGCGCCGCTCCAGCTGGTGGTTGCAGGCGGTGCGGCGCGTCATCACGTTGAAGTCGGTGGTCACGCCGCCATCGACGGTGGCCGTGACCGCGGTTTCGCCGGGAAACGCCACCACCGGCTCGCGTTCGCTCAAGGCCACGCGGCGCTCATTGCCCACGTCCAGCACCACGCCCGCGCCGTCCACCAGGGTCAGGGTGCGGTCGATGCCGGGGAAGACGGAAAACGGGCCGGATTGCGTAATGGTGGCCAGGCTGATGCGCCATTCGAAATCTTCAAAGGTGGCGCCGGGCGGGAAGACAGTGATTTCGGTGGTGCTGCCGCCGCCGTTTTTCCACGGCGTGGCATGCAGGCTTGCGTACTGAATCAGTTTGGTCATGATCGTAGCTCGCGCAGTTCGGCCAGCGTCTTCTTGAAGCGCGCGGTGATGGCCGGTTGCGCCACGTGCTTCTGGCCGCGCACCACCCACTGGCCGCCGACCATTACGTCCCGCACTAGATTATCATTTCCGCAGAAAACGAGGCTGCCTAAAATCCCCGAATCGTGCAATCCGTCGAGATTGGGGTGGTCATCATCCAACACAATCAGGTCGGCGCGCTTGCCGGCGGCCAGCGCGCCAACGGGACGGCCGGAGGCCTGCGCCCCACCCTGCAACGCCGATTGCCACAGAAAATCGCCGACCCCGCGCTGCTGTTCCGACACGGCGATATTGCGCCGCTGCTGCGCCAGGCGCTGGCCATACTCCAGCCAGCGCAGTTCCTCGATTGCGGATTGCGAAATATGGCTGTCGCTGCCGATGCCGAACCGCCCGCCCTGGGCGAGGAAGGGTTCCAGCGGAAAGAGGCCGTCGCCGAGGTTGGCCTCGGTGGTCGGGCACAGGCCCGCCACCGCGCCGCTGCTGGCAATGGCCGCGATCTCTTGATCGACCAGATGTGTCGCATGAATGAGGCACCAGCGCTGATCCACCGGCAACTGGTCATACAGATACTGCACCGGGCGCTGTCCACTGAAGTCGAGCGACTGCTGCACCTCGCCCTGCTGCTCGGCGATGTGCACATGCACCGGACGGGCTTTCGGCAGCGCGGCCAGCACCTCGCGAATCTGCGCCACCGAGGCGGCGCGCAGCGAATGCGGCGCCACGCCCACTTCAACATGAGCGTCGCGCAACGGTTCCAGTTCGCCGATGATTTTCAGTACATCGCGCGCATCGGTGCGGAAGCGCGCCTGCTCCGGCTTCAGCGGCTGCTCGCCGAAACCGGCATAGCTGTACAGCACCGGCAGCATGGTGATGCCGATGCCCGCATGGCGCGCCGCCGCGATCACGCGCTGCGCCGTTTCCGAGGCGTGCGGATACATGCTCCCGTCCGGCGCCCGTTGCACATAATGGAATTCGCAGATGGAGGTGTAGCCGTGGCGCAGGCATTCAGAAAACAGCTGGCCGGCGATGGACTCCATCTGTTCCGGCGTGATGTTGCGCGCGAAGCGGTACATCAGGTCGCGCCAGGTCCAGAAACTGTCCTTGCTGTCGCCCGCCACTTCGGTCAGGCCGCCCAGCGCGCGCTGGAAGCTGTGCGAATGCAGGTTGACCATGCCCGGCATCACGTAGGCAGCGCACGGAATCCCGGCCGCTGTCACGGCATCCGGCTGCACGCCGCTCAGGTTGCCGCGCTCGTCCCACTGCAGCAGGACATCCTTGCGCCAGCCTTCCGGCAGCAGCGCATGGCGCGCGAACAGCGCCTTCATCGCTGCACCCAGCCGGCCGCTGCGCCGACCAGCCGGCGCAGCAGCGGCTGCACCTGGCACGCCAGATCGCCGCGATAGCCGAACGGCGCCTCTTCGTCCATATAGGTGGACTGGCACATCTCCAGCTGGATCGCATGCACGCCCTGCTCCGGGCGGCCGTAGTAGCGCGTGATGTGGCCGCCCTTGAAGCGGCCGTTGACGGCCACGGTATAGCCGCCATCTTCATCGGCCAGGCCGGCAATGACTTTCGTCAGCGCCGGATCGCAGCTGGCGCCGTCGGCGGTGCCGAAGTTCAGGTCCGGCAGCTTGCCCTCGAAGAAGCGCGGCACCACGGAGGCAATCGAATGCGCATCCCACAGCACCACCTTGCCGTGTTCGGCCAGCAGGCGGTCCAGCTCTTCCTGTAGCTGCGTGTGGTAGGGCTGCCAGTAGGCGGCCAGGCGGCGCTGCACTTCCGCCTCGGACGGCTGCTGGCCCGGCAGGTACAGCGGCTCGCGGTGGAAGGTATCGAGCGGGCACAGGCCGGTCGTATCCTGGCCCGGATACAGATTGGTGTTCTCGGCCGGACGATTCACGTCGATCACATAGCGCGACCAGCGCGCCGACAGGGTCGAGGCGCCCATCTCCTGCAGGAAGCCGTACAGCTGCACCAGGTGCCAGTCGGTATCCGCGCGTTCGGCGGCGGCGGGCGTCATGCCGGCGGCGATATCGTCCGGAATCTCGGTGCCCACGTGCGGCATCGACACCAGCAGCGGAATCCTGCCGGCCTTGAAGTGGTAATCCATGCCCTTCCCTCCTTACGGATGCAGCGCCGTGAACAGGTCCTTGCAGGTGGCGCTCAACTCGCCCTTCAGCACCATCTGCCTGGCCGCTTCGATATCGGGCGCGAAGAAACGGTCGGCGTCGAAGAACGGCACTTTGGCGCGCAGCTGCGCGTGCACGTGTTCCAGCTGCGGCGAAGTTTTCAGAGGACGGTGGAAATCGATGCCCTGCGCTGCGGCCAGCAGTTCGATACCGACGATGGCAGCCGTATTGTGCGCCATTTCATCCAGACGGCGCGCCGCGAAGGTGGCCATGGAGACGTGGTCTTCCTGGTTGGCGGAGGTCGGGATGGTGTCCACGCTGGCCGGATGCGCGTGCGACTTGTTCTCGGACGCCAGTGCGGCCGCAGTGACGTGGGCAATCATGAAGCCGGAATTCACGCCCGGTTCGCGCACCAGGAACGGCGGCAGGCCGGACAGGGTGGCGTCGATCAGCAGCGAGATGCGGCGCTCGGAAATGCTGCCGATTTCGGCGATGGCCAGCGCCAGCGTGTCGGCGGCAAAGGCCACCGGCTCAGCGTGGAAGTTGCCGCCCGAGGCGACGAAAGGACCGTCCTCGTTCTGGAACAGCAGCGGATTGTCGGTGACGGCATTGGCTTCGATCAGCAGGGTGCGGCCGGCGTTGCCGATCAGGTCCCAGCAGGCGCCCATCACCTGCGGCTGGCAGCGCAGGCAGTACGGGTCCTGCACGCGTTCGTCGCCCACCAGGTGCGAGGCGCGGATGGCGCTGTTCGATACCAGCTGGCGGTAGATGCCGGCCGCAGCGATCTGGCCCGGCTGGCCGCGCACCTCGTGGATGCGCGCATCGAAAGGCGAATCCGAGCCCTTGGCCGCATCCAGCGACAGCGAGCCGGTGACCATGCCCGCTTCCAGCAGGCGCTCGGCCATGAACAGGCCATGCAGCGCCAGCGCGGTGGAGGCCTGGGTGCCGTTGATCAGGGCCAGGCCCTCTTTCGCGGCCAGCACCACCGGTGCGATACCGGCAGCCTTGAGCGCGTCCGCCGCTTCCATCAGTTCGCCGTTGACGCGTACCTGGCCCACGCCGAGGATGGCCAGGGTCATGTGCGACAGCGGCGCCAGGTCGCCGGAGGCGCCGACCGAACCCTTGACCGGGATGGCCGGCATGATGCTGGCGTTGTACAGGGCGATCAGGGTATCGATCACCAGCGGACGGATGCCGGAGAAGCCGCGCGCCAGGCTGCCGATCTTGGTCAGCATCAGCAGGCGCACCACGTGGTCGGGCATCAGGTCGCCGGTACCGACCGAGTGCGACAGGATCAGGTTGCGCTGCAGCTGTTCCAGCTTGTCGTCCGGGATGCGGGTCTTGGCCAGCAGGCCGAAACCGGTGTTGATGCCGTAGGCCGCGTCGCCCTTGGCGACAATGTCCTGCACGGCCTGGCAGGAAGCCTGGATTGCCGGGTAGGCGGCAGCGTCCAGCGCCAGCGCGCCGTGGGCGCTCCAGGCGGCGCGCAGGTCGGTCAGCGTCAGCTTGCCGGGAATGAGTTTGATGGTTTGCGTCATTGGATATCTCTTAATATCGCTTACTTAATCATGGGCAGGTTCAGGCCGTTGCGCTTGGCGCAGGCGATGGCGGACTCGTAGCCGGCATCGGCATGGCGCATCACGCCGGAGCCGCTGTCGTTGACCAGCACGCGCGCCAGGCGCCGCGCGGCGGCATCGGTGCCGTCGGCCACGATCACCACGCCCGAGTGCTGCGAATAGCCCATGCCGACGCCGCCGCCATGGTGCAGCGAAACCCAGGTCGCGCCGCCGGCCGTGTTCAGCAAGGCGTTCAGCAGCGGCCAGTCGGAGACGGCGTCGGTGCCGTCACGCATGGCTTCCGTTTCGCGGTTGGGCGAGGCCACCGAGCCGGTATCCAGGTGGTCGCGGCCGATCACCACCGGCGCTTTCAGTTCACCGTTGCGTACCATTTCATTGAAGGCCAGGCCCGCGATGTGGCGCTCGCCCAGCCCCAGCCAGCAGATACGCGCCGGCAGTCCCTGGAAAGCGATGCGCTCGCGCGCCATGTCCAGCCAGCGGTGCACGTTGGCGTGCTGCGGGAACAGCTCCTTGATCTTGGCGTCGGTCTTGTAGATATCCTCCGGATCGCCGGACAGCGCCACCCAGCGGAACGGGCCGCGGCCTTCGCAGAACTGGGGGCGGATATAGGCCGGCACAAAGCCCGGGAAATCGAAGGCGTTCTGCACGCCCTGGTCGTGCGCCACCTGGCGGATGTTGTTGCCGTAATCGACCACCTGGGCGCCCAGCTGCTGGAAGGCCAGCATGGCCTGCACGTGGGCGGCGCAGGAATCGGCGGCAGCCGCCGTCAGCTGCGCGTGGCGCTGCTCGTCGTGCTGGGCGGCCTTCCAGTCGGTCACGGACCAGCCGCGCGGCAGGTAGCCGTTGATCAGGTCATGCGCCGAGGTCTGGTCGGTGACAAGGTCCGGCACCAGGCCGCCGGCCTGGGCGCGCTTGACCAGCTCCGGCAGCACTTCGGCCGCGTTGCCCAGCAGGCCGATGGAAATCGCGTCGCCGCGCTTCTTGTGGTGGCGCACCATCTCCAGCGCTTCGTCGATGGAGGCGGCCTGCTTGTCCAGGTAGCGTGTGCGCAGGCGGAAGTCGATCGAGGATTGCTGGCATTCGACGGTCAGCGACACGGCGCCGGCCATGGTGGCGGCCAGCGGCTGCGCGCCGCCCATGCCGCCCAGGCCCGCGGTCAGGATCCAGCGGCCCTTCATGTCGCCGCCGAAATGCTGGCGGCCTGCTTCGGCAAAGGTTTCGTAAGTGCCCTGCACAATGCCCTGGGTGCCGATATAGATCCAGCTGCCGGCCGTCATCTGGCCGAACATGAACAGGCCCTTGCGGTCCAGCTCATTGAAGTGCTCCCAGTTGGCCCACTTCGGCACCAGGTTGGAGTTCGCCAGCAGCACGCGCGGCGCGTCTTCGTGGGTCTGGAACACGCCGACCGGCTTGCCGGACTGGATCAGCAGCGTTTCATTTGCTTCCAGCTTTTTCAGCGAGGCGAGGATCTGGTCGAAGCATTCCCAGTTGCGCGTGGCGCGGCCGATGCCGCCATAGACGACCAGGTGCTTCGGATTCTCGGCCACTTCCTTGTCCAGATTGTTCTGGATCATGCGGTAGGCGGCTTCCGCGCCCCAGGTCTTGCACACGCGTTCGGCACCGCGCGGGGCGCGGATGTCACGGCTGGCGTCGTAGCGCGGATCGTTGTCCAGGTTGTTCATGTCGTCTCCTCATGGGTGGATGGCAGACTCGCGGCCCGCCGATCTTCACAGGATAAGTTGTATAGACAACCCGGTCAACCCTTATTTTTTATACACCTGTTTGCCGCCGACCCAGGTTTCCAGCACGCCGATTTTGCCGATTTCTTCCGGCTTCACCTTGAACAGATCCTGGTCGGTAACGATGAAGTCGGCCCACTTGCCCTGCTCCAACGAGCCGATGACTTTTTCCTGGTGGCCGGCCCAGGCTGCGTCCAGCGTGAAGCAGCGGAAGGCTTCGTGCAGGGTCATGGCCTGTTCCTTGTACCAGCCGCCTTGCGGGAAGTTCTGCATGTCCTGGCGCGTGACGGCAGCGTGGATGCCCTGGAAGGGATTCGGCGATTCGATCGGGAAGTCGGAACCGCAGGCGATGCGCGAGCCCTGCTTGAGGAAGGTGCGCCAGGCGTAGGCGCCCTTGATGCGTTCGTGGCCGACGCGCTGCTCGGCCATGTTCTGGTCGGAGGTGGCGTGGGTCGGCTGCATGGACGGCACGATGGCCAGTTCCTTGAAGCGCGGGATGTCCTTCAGCTGCACCACCTGGGCATGCTCCATGCGGTGGCGCATTTCCGGCTGCGGACCCAGTTTGGCGAAGCCGTCCAGCACCTGCTTGTTGCCGGCATCGCCAATGGCGTGCACGTTGACCTGGTAGCCGGCTTTGGCCGCCTTGGCGATTTTCTGCTGCACGTCGCCATCGGTATAGAACAGCAGGCCGCGGGTGTGCGGGTCATCGCTGTATGGCTCGATCAGGGCGGCGCCGCGGCTGCCCAGCGCGCCGTCGCTGACCAGCTTTACTGCGCTCAGCGCATACAGGTCGTTGGCATAGGACTTCAGCGGGCCGTTCTTGGACAGCTGGTCGAAGTCGGGGCCGGTGTCCATGATCATGGCATACACGCGGGTGCTCAGCTTGCCGTGCTCGGCGTAGTCGCGGAACAGGCGGTCGGACTTGGCGTCGATGCCGGCATCGTGCACGCTGGTCAGGCCCACGCTGGACAGCGCCTTCAGCGCCCCATCCAGGATGCCGCGCGCTTCCTGCTCGGTGGGCGGCGGCGTGACCTTGTCGATGAACTCCATGGCGTTATCGACCAGCAGGCCGGTGGCGTTGCCGTTCGCGTCGCGGTCGATCTTGCCGCCGGCGGGGTCCTTGGTGTCCCTGGTGATGCCGGCCAGTTCCAGCGCTTTGGTGTTGACCCACATGGCGTGGCCGTCCACGCGGTGCATGACTGCCGGACGGTCGGCTACGACTTTATCCAGTTCGGCGGCGGTCGGGAAGCGGCCCAGCTTCCAGATTTCCTGGTTCCAGCCATTGCCGATGACCCAGCTGCGCTGCTTGTTTTGCTGCGCGAACTTGCCGATGGCGTCCAGCGCGCCCTGAAGGGAGGTGCTGCTGTACAGCTCTGCGGAGGTGGCGATGCTGCCTAATCCGAACACGTGGCCGTGGGCGTCGATCAGGCCGGGGAGCATGGTCTTGCCTTGCAGGTCGATGCGCGTGTAGCCCTTGGCTTTCTTCGCCACCTGTTTTGCATCGCCGACGGCAACGATGCGGCCATTGTCGTCGAAGGCCAGCGTTGTGAAGTGCACCAGCTGGTTTTTGGCGTTCAGCGTGTAGCCGTTGGCGTTTTCGACGATGGTGCCGGCGTGGGCGGCAGTTGCAGTGGCGGCGGCCACGGCGGCGGCAAGCAGGGTGCGGCGGATTGGCATTGACGTGTCTCCTCTTGAATTCGAAAGCAAGAAGCAGAGTGTAGCGGGTTTCGCCGCGTGGTCCAATGTGCCTACCATGATGACCTTATATGACTACCTTCCTTCACAGAACGCCTACAAGGTGCGTCTGCTGCTCAATCACCTTGGACTGCCGTATCGCACGGAGCTGATCAGCATCTTTGAAGGCGCCGGGCAGACGCCGGAGTTTTTGGCGGTGAATCCGTCCGGAGCGGTGCCGGCGCTGCGTCTCGCTGATGGACGCGTGCTGGCCGAGTCGAATGCCATCCTCACTTATCTGGCTTACGGCACACGCTATCTGCCGTCCGATGCGTTTGGTCTGGCAAAGGTGCAGCAGTGGATGTCGTTCGAGCAGGACTATGTGCTGGCCATCGCTTCATTGCGGCACTGGACCATGACGGGCAAGCTGGCCCGGCGGCCGGCAGCGCTGGTGCAGATGCGGCGCGCGGGCGGAATGAAGGCGCTGGAGATTCTGGATCGCGAGCTTTCTTCGCGGCCTTTCATCTGCGGCCAGGATTACACCATTGCCGACATGTCGCTGTTCGCTTATGTGCACCGGGCGGATGAGGCGGATCTTCCGTTGCAGGAGTTCAGCCATGTTTGCGCATGGATCGCCCGCGTGCGCTCGCAGCCGGGCTTCCTCGACCAGCAGTTTCCTTATGCGGTCGATCCGCACTCGTCCGGCGAATTGCCCTGAGCACATTTCTGGCGGCAAGTGGCCGGCATGAACTCAGGCGGCATCCGTGGAGCGGGTCAGCGTCTCCCATGCGCTGATCTCGCTTTCCATCTGCGCCAGCTTGTCGCGCACCAGCCCCAGAGCATCGCTGCCGAGCAACAGATGCGCCGGCGGATTCTGCGCTGCCACCAGTTGCAGAATGGCTTGCGCGGCCCTGGCAGGATCGCCGGGCTGCTTGCCGCTGCGCGCGGCACGCGTAGCGCGGATGGGATCGAACAGCGCATCGTAATCGTCAATCGACCGCGCCGAGCGCACCATCGAGCGGCCTGCCCAGTCGGTGCGGAAGGAGCCGGGCGCCACGGCGGTGACATGGATGCCGAATTGCCGCACTTCCTTGCCGAGAGTTTCAGAAATGCCCTCCAGTGCAAACTTGCTGCCCGCGTAGTAGGCAATGCCGGGCATGGTGATGAAGCCGCCCATGGAAGTGATGTTGATGATGTGTCCGCGCCGGCGTGTGCGCATGCCCGGCAGCACGGCCTTCATCATTGCCACCGCGCCGAATACGTTGACGTCGAACTGGCGGCGCATTTCCTCCAGCGGAGATTCTTCCATGACGCCCTCGTGGCCATAGCCGGCATTGTTGACCAGCACGTCTATGGCGCCGGCCGATGCCTCTGCCTGGCTGAGCACGCTGGCGATGTCGTCGAAGCGGGTCACGTCCAGCACGTAGGCATGGGCGCGTTGCGCATTCAGTGCGATAAAGGCGGCGCGCGCCTCTTCACTGCGTATGGTGCCGATGACGGTGTGGCCGGCGTCCAGCGCCGCCTGTGCCAGCGCGCGGCCAAACCCGCTGCTGACGCCGGTGATAAAAAATGTTTTGCCCATGGTGTGTCCTTTCGATTCGGTGAGGCAGTCCATGGTATTGGCGGCGGCGCCACACGGCTATGTCGGAAGCTCTGCATGGCTTGCCTGATTCTCTGAGCTGGCTACCGGGCGCGGCTTTCCGGCTTACAATCGCTCCATGAAAAATCGCATGGTCACCTTGATGGAAAGGCTGGCGCCGGTGGAGGGCTACAATCTGAGCGCCTTGCCCGATGTGCGCTTCCTGCGCTCCAACCGTCCGCTGCGCCGGACGCCGGTGCTGTATGAACCGGGGATCGTGATTGTTGCCCAGGGCCGTAAGCGCGGCTTTCTCGGCGAACAGGAATATGTGTACGACGCCAGCCATTGCCTGGCCGTTTCGGTGCCTGTGCCGTTTTCCATGGAAACCGAGGCCAGTGCGGAAGAACCGCTGCTGGCCATGTATCTGCGGCTGGACTTCCAGCTGACCGCCGACCTGCTGTTGGCGCTGCAGGTGCAAGGACAGCCGGTGCAGGCAGAGCCGCGCGGGATGTTGTCAACCGCGATGGATGAGCGCCTGTCCGCCTCGGTGCTGCGGTTTCTGGAAGCACTGAACGACCCGCTCGATACTGCGCTGCTGGGACAATCGCTGGTGCGCGAAATCTACTACCGGGTGCTGAGCAGTGAACAGGGCGCGGCGATGCGTGCGGCGCTCATGCAGCAGGGCCGCTTTGCCACCATTTCGCGCGCGCTGCGCAAGATCCATGCGGCGTTCAGCGAAGACCTTGATGTCGGCCAGTTGGCCGGTGAGGCGAATATGAGCGTGGCAACGTTCCACCATCATTTCAAGGCAGTCACCAGCACCTCGCCTATTCAGTACCTGAAATCGACGCGGCTGCATCAGGCACGCCTGCTGATGATACGTCACGACATATCGGTGGCCAGCGCCAGTGCGCAGGTGGGGTATGAGAGCGCGTCGCAGTTCAGCCGGGAGTTCAAGCGCCTGTTCGGGCGCAGTCCGGTGGAAGAGATCGAGTACATGCGCAAAACGTTTGCCATGCCGGATCCGCAGCCGTCACCATGGTACGTCGCGGCACACTAGTTATCCTGCGTAATGCCGAATTTCTCCAGCACGGCAACGACAGCGTCATCCTTTTTTTCGATTGCGGTTGCGCGCAGCGCCTGCAGGTCTGCTGTATCGGCATTAACATCGCCACGTGCCTCGATAATCGCATTCAGGGTTTGCGCGGCGCCTTCGGAACCAACGCGTGGAAGAAAATCGTGCAGGCGGAAGTCTTTGGCTGAGGCGCCATTTTTGAGAAGAATGAGAACTTCGGCTTCACCTCGTGCGTACATCAGAGCCGCACTGTGATCGTCGCTGGCTTTTGCGCCGTTATCCATCAGCTTTCGCATGGCCCGCGTCTCGCCCATTGCTGCGGCAAGCCGCAACAGGCGAGCCATGGCTTGCTGATCTTCACGCAGATTATTTCTATCCAGATAGACTTCCAGAGGTAGTGCGAGTGGCGCCCCCTTTATCGCACTTGCCGCCTTTCCTTCCGGCGAGCGCGGATCCAGCTGGTCCACTGCAACGAGTCCGCCAACAGCCAGCAGGACTCCGGCACACCCGAGGAAGCTCTCGCAAACTTGTTTATCCGCACGGGCAGGCGGCGTTGCGATCAGCGCCAGAGAAAAAAGCAGCATCCAAAGCGATTTAGGCATCTTGCAGGTCACGGAAGTTGCGGAATATGAATCTTATCGAAATAATTTCCACTGAGCAATTAAATTACTACAAAGACTCTTGAGGAAGCCACTCGGAAGTTGTGGCGGGCGGACTCAGCTCGCGTCGTGGAAGATGATGCCGAGGGTGTGGCGCTGGCCGCTGCGCAGGCGGCTGACGCCGTGGCGCATGTTGACGCGGTAAATGCCGCGCGTTCCACTCACGGGACGGTGGAAGACCGGGAAGATTACGCAGTCGCCCTGCTCCAGCGGCACAACCTCTGCGCGCGATTGCATGCGCGGACGCTGTTCGGTGAGGACGAATTCGCCGCCGTCGAAATCGCGTCCTGGCTGAGAAAGCAGGAACGCCGCCTGCAAGGGGAACACGTGGTCGCCATACAGGTCCTGGTGCAGGCAGTTGTAGTCGCCTGCCTGGTATTGCAGCAGCAAAGGCGTGGGACGCGTTTGGCCGGCTTCGTGGCAGCGGCGCAGGAAAGCGGCGTGGCGGGCTGGGAAGCGCGGGGCGAGCTCCATGGATTCGTACCAGCGGTTGGCAATCAGCGCCAGCGGCGCATACATTTCTGCGCGCAGGTCAGCGATCAGGTCCGGCAAGGGGTAGCGAAAGTACTGGTACTCGCCGCGGCCAAAGCCGTGGCGCTCCATGACTACGCGGCTGCGGAATAACTCCGATTCGGGGTAGGAGCCGGCAAGCACCACGCATTCCTCTGGCGACAGCACATTGCGCACCACTGCGCAGCCAAAGGCATCCAGCTCGGATTCAATACGCGGCCAGTCAAACATGGCGGTGCGCGGTGCCGGCTGCACCGCCCGCGCGGAGGTGGCTGAGGCGCTCATTTCGAGCCTTCGCGTTCGAGCAGCGCCTGCTTGCGCTCCACGCCCCAGCGGTAGCCGGAGATCGAACCGTCATTGCGGATCACGCGGTGGCAGGGAATCGCCACGGCAATCGCATTCGCCGCGCAGGCCCCGGCCACGGCACGCGCCCCGCGCGGCGCTCCGACCAGCTCTGCCAGCTCGGCATAAGTCACGGTGCGGCCGGAAGGAATCTCGCGCAAGGCCTGCCACACGCGCTGCTGGAAAGCCGTGCCGCGCACATCCAGCGGCAGGTCCAGGCCGATCTCCGGCGCCTCGACAAAGCCGATTACCTGCGACACCAGCCGGTCGTATTCCGGCTCGGCGCCCACCAGTTCCGCCTGCGGGAAGCGGTCCTGCAGATCGCGCACCAGCGCATCCGGATCGTCGTCCATCAGGATGGCGCAGATGCCCTTGCCGGTGCTGGCGACCAGGATCGGTCCCAGCGAGCACTGGGCAATGGCAAAGCGGATGGTCGCACCCTTGCCGCCGGCGCGCCAGGCCGACGGCGTCATGCCCAGCGCGCCGGACGACGCGGCATAGAAACGTCCGGACGAATTGAAGCCCGCTGCATAAATCGCATCCGTTACCGAAGCCTCGGCAACCAGGCCTTCCTGCATGCGCCTTTTCAGCGAAGCGGAAGCATAGGCCTTCGGCGTCAGCCCGGTGACCGACTTGAAGATGCGATGGAAGTGGAAGCGGCTCATGCCCGCCTGCTCGGCCAGCGAGGCCAGATCCGGCGCCGACCCGGCTGCGTCGATCAGGCGGCACATTTCGGCCACCATGGCCGCATGCCTTTCGGCCAGCGGCGGCTGGTCCGGCTTGCAGCGCATGCAGGCGCGGAAGCCGGCCGCTTCCGCGTCGGACGCCGTCAGATGAAACGCCACATTGGCGCGCAAGGCCGGCCGCGCACCGCAGGAAGGACGGCAATACACGCCGGTGGTGCGCACCGAGTAATAGAACTGCCCATCGGCCGCGGCGTCGCGCTGCTGCACTGCCGCCCAGCGCATCTCGTCGTTCAGAAATTTGGACTTGCTCATTTTGCCCTGCTCCGCAAAGGTTTCGATGTGCCCATCTTAGGCAAGGCCGGCGCCGGCCACACTCCGGCTCTTGCTTTTGAATTCGGCCACCCCGATGCTAAAATCGCAAGGCACAGACGCCCGGAGACAGGTTTGGACGACCAACAACATCAAGACAACAATACTCCCATCTTTCAGCGCATCAAGGACTACCTGCTGTCGCAGATTGCCGCCGGCCACTGGAAGGAAGGCGACGTGATTCCGTCCGAGCAGGCGCTGGTGCGGCAGTTCGGCGTCTCGCGCATGACCGTCAACCGCGCCGTGCGCGAGCTGACCGCCGAAGCCGTGCTGACGCGGCGCCAGGGTTCCGGCACGTTCGTCGCCCAGCAAAAATATCAGGCTACCCTGCTGGAAATCAAGAGCATTGCGGACGAGATCCGCGCCCGCGGCCACGCCCACCGCGCCGCGCTGCAGCAGCTGGAGCGGGCCAGGGCCAACGAGCTGCTGGCCAAGCAGTTCGACCTGCCGGCCGGGCATCCGCTGTTCCACTCCATCATCGTGCATTTCGAGAACGGCGTGCCGATCCAGGTTGAGGACCGCTGGGTCAATCCGCTGTGCGCGCCCGACTACATGGAGCAGGATTTCGCCCATGTCACGCCGAACGAATACCTGATGGCGGCCGCTCCCTTGCAGGGCGCTAGCTACAGTGTGGAAGCGCTGATGCCGCCGCGCGACATTGCCGACATGCTGGCCATGGATGCGCGCCAGCCCTGCCTGGTGCTGAAGCGCCAGACCCAGTCGGCGGGCCAGGTAGCCTCGCTGGCCACTATGTGGCACCCCGGCCACCGCTACCAGTTTGCCGGCAGTTTCGCCCCCGTCGCGGCAGCCTGAAGCGCATACAACTGCAACGCACTCAGCCACCAAGTGTTAAATTCATGTCACTATTGAATGGCAGTATTTCACTTGGCCGACGCTGCTGTCGGGAAATGCCTAAAGCCATTTTATCGATGCTATAGTTGACCGCACACCGCCAGAAAGGTTAACCCTTGTCGCCACGCTGCCGCACCATCCTGCGTCCCGTCCGCCGCCTGCTGGCCGTGCTCTGGCTCGCCGCCGGCAGCAACGTACTGGCGGCCGAAACGGTCACGCTGCAGCTGAAATGGCAGCACCAGTTCCAGTTTGCCGGCTATTACGCGGCGCAGGACAAGGGCTATTACCGCGAGGTGGGGCTGGACGTCACCCTGGCCGAGGCCGAACCGGGCATCGACCCGGTGCAGGCCGTGCTGGACGGCAAGGCGCAATACGGCGTCGGCACCAGCAGCCTGCTGCTGCGCCGCGCCAGCGGCGCGCCGGTGGTGGTGCTGGCCTCCATCTTCCAGCACTCGGCGGCCGCCCTGGTGGTGCGGCGCGGCGCCGACGGCAAGCGCGTGCCGTGGAACCGGGCGCGCCTGATGCTGTCGCCGACCGACCATGAAGCGCTGGCCTACCTGCAGCGCGACGGCGTGCGCCTGAACCAGCTCGACATCCGCCAGCACAGCTTCAACTACGACGACCTGCTGCAGGGGCGCGTCGATGCCATGTCGGTGTACACCACCAACGCCTCCTTCGTGCTGGACCGCGCCAACCTCAGCTACGACCTGCTCAGCCCGCGCGTGGCCGGCATCGACTTCTACGGCGACAACCTGTACACCACGGAAAGCGAGCTGCGCGAGCATCCCGAGCGTGCCCGCGCCATGCGCGCCGCCACCCTGAAAGGCTGGCGCTACGCGATGGACCACCCGGGTGAAATCGCCGACCTGATCCGCGCCCGCTACCCCAACCGCGCCACGCGCGAGCAGCTGATGTATGAGGCGCACCAGACCGCGCCGCTGCTGGAGCAGAACCTGATCGAGCTGGGCTACAGCAATCCGGTGCGCTGGCAGGCGATTGCCGACACTTATGCCAGCCTGGGCATGCTGCCGGCCGGCTTCGAGCTGGACGGCTTCCTGTACCGCGCCAGCTCCTTCACCCCGCCCTGGCAGTACGCGGCCGGCGTCCTGGCTGCCGCGCTGGCCCTGCTGGCCGCCTGGCGCCTGCGCAAGCTGTCGCGTGCCCTGCGCGGCGCCGAAGGCCGCGTCGGCGACGCCGAACGCATTGCCAGCTTCGCGCTGGAGGGCTCGGGCGAAGGGCTGTGGGATTCCCAGCCGCAGCTGCCGCAGCTGCACCTGTCGCCGCGCTATTGCGAAATCCTCGGCTACCAGCCAGGCGAGCTGGCGCCGCGCGACGTGGAGGACTGGGCGCAGCATGTGCACCCGGACGACCGCCAGCGCGTAATGGCCGAAGCGCTGGCCCTGAACGATCCGCAGCACGCGGCCACCCCGCTGACCCAGGAGTTCCGCATGGCCTGCCGCGACGGCAGCTGGAAATGGGTGCTCACGCGCGGCATGGTGCTGGCGCGCGACGCAACCGGCCGGCCGCTGCGCATTTCCGGCACCATGGGCGACATTTCCTACCGCGTGCAGGCCGAGGAAGCGCGCCTGTCGGCCGTGCTGGAAGCCATGCCGGGCGCGATGCTGGTGGCCGACCGCAGCGGCCGCGTGCACCAGGCCAACGCCGCCTGCGAGCGCTGCTTCATCTACCCGCAAGGCCAGATGGCCGGCGCTTCCATGGAGCTGCTGGTGCCGGACGTGATGCGCGGCGCGCCCGGCCGCGCGCGCGAACTGTTTTCGCGGCCGCAGATGCCGGGCCGCGTGCTGACCGCGCGCCGCAACGACGGCTCGTATTTCCCGGCCATGATCCACCTGTCGCCGATGCAGATGGCGGGCCAGGGCCTGTCGGTGATCTCGGTGCGCGACATGACCCAGCGCCAGCGCGCCGAGGAAGCGCTGCACGCCAGCTCCGAGCGCTACCGCCTGATCGTGCAGACCGCCGCCGAAGGCATCTGGATGACCGATGCCGGGGACCAGACCAGCTTCGTGAATCCCACCATGGCCGCCATGCTGGGCTACCAGCCGGAGGAAATGCTGGGCCGGCCGATGCGCGACTTCATGGACCCCGATTCGCACGCCCGCATCGGCCACCCGCAGCGCCACCCCGGCCAGCCGGAGCAGGCCGACGTGCGCTTCCACCGCAAGGACCATTCGACCCTGTGGGGCCTGCTGTCGGCGACCCAGATCAATGCCGACAACGGCAGCTACGCCGGCACCCTGGCCATGGTGACCGACATTACCGACCGCCGCCTGGCCGAACTGGCGCTGCGCCACTCCAGCCAGCGCCTGGCCTCGGTCTTTAACGCCGTCACCAACGGCCTGGTGGTGCTGGACAGCGCCGGCCACGTGCTGGAATCGAATGCCGCCGCGGCGCGCCTGCTGGGCCGCGGCGCCGGGCGCGGCCTGGCGCAGTGGGAAGGCATGCACGAAGACGGCACACCGTTCGCGCCGGCCGAGCATCCGGTCCAGCTGGCGCTCTCCAGCGGCGAATCGGTGCGCGACGTGGTGATGGGGGTGCCGCATCCGGACGGTCGCACCAGCTGGCTCTCGGTCAACGCCGAGCCGATGCGCGACGAGCAGGGCGCCAGCCTGATGGTGGTGGCCAGCCTGACCGACATCAGCTACCGCAAGCGCATCGAGGACGCGCTGCGCCGCAACGAGCTGCGGCTGCAGGAAATCATTACCATGCTGCCCATCGGCCTGTTCATCAAGGACCCGGACAGCCGCATGATCCTGATGAATCCGGCCAGCGAGCAGCTGTTCGGCTACCGCTTCGACGAGCTGAACGCGGGCGACTACAGCGCCCTGCATGCGCCGGAAGACGTGGCCGCCTTCCGCGCCAAGGACCAGGAAGCCTTTGCCGGCGGCGTGCAGATCGACTACGAGGAAACCGTGTGGAACGCGGTGCTGGGCGAGCAGCGCCATATGCGCACCTTCAAACGTCCCGTGTACGACGAGCGCGGCCAGGCCGCCTACCTGATCTGCATCTGCCTCGACATCAGCGACAGCAAACATGCCGAGCACAAGCTGCGCGAGCTGAATGAACACCTGGAGGAGCGCGTGGCGCAGCGCACCGCCCAGCTGGACGAGGCGCGCAAGATGGCCGAGGAGGCCAGCCAGGCCAAGGGCCAGTTCCTGGCCAATATGAGCCACGAGATCCGTACCCCGATGAACGGCGTGATCGGCATGGCCTACCTGGCGCTGAAGACCGAGCTCGATGCGCGCCAGCGCGACTACCTGGAAAAGATCCGCTTTGCCGGCGAACACCTGCTGCGCATCATCGACGACATCCTCGACTTTTCCAAGATCGAGGCGGGCAAGCTGGAAATCGAGCAGGCCGACTTCGCCATCGAGCACGTGGTGCAGACCCTGAACACGGTGGTGGCGCCAAAAGCCCACAGCCGCGGCCTGACGCTGCAGTTCGACATCGACCCGGCCCTGCCGCGCGTGCTGCGCGGCGACCCGCTGCGCCTGGGCCAGGTGCTGATCAACTACACCAACAACGCCATCAAGTTCAGCGAGAACGGCGCGATCGAGATCCGCATCCGCAAGGTGGTGGGCGACAGCGAACACTGCGTGCTGCGCTTCGAGGTGCGCGACCACGGCATCGGCCTGTCCGAGGAAGAGCAGGGCAAGCTGTTCCAGTCCTTCCAGCAGGCCGACACGTCCACCACGCGCGAATACGGCGGCACCGGCCTCGGCCTGGCCATCTGCAAGCAGCTGGCCCAGCTGATGGGCGGCGACGTGGGCGTGGAAAGCGCGCCGGGCCAGGGCAGCACCTTCTGGTTTACCGCCCGCCTCGGCGTCTCGCAGCGCGAGGTGCCGGAAATCATCAGCCAGGTGCGCGACGCGGCCGCCGAACTGCTGGCCTCGACCCGCAGCGCCACCGTCATGAGCGCGCTGAAGGATGCGCGCATCCTGCTGGTCGAGGACAACACCTTCAACCAGCAGATCGCGCTGGAAATGCTGGA